>Ga0134124_10001648_pt1 | contig 17953 bp, 18 predicted proteins | sample KB304_FD_96880 | JGI IMG/M metagenome (GOLD analysis project Ga0134124, IMG submission 96880) | Terrestrial soil microbial communities without Nitrogen fertilizer from Kellogg Biological Station, Michigan, USA - KB3-0-4 | ecosystem: Environmental > Terrestrial > Soil > Unclassified ...
CTAGGTCCGTTGCTCGGTTCGCTCTATCAATGGCGTGACTTCTTCGGACCTTCTGGGGTCGATCCGATCAAAGACATCGATCAGATCTACATCGTCGGTCCGCAACTTCGCAATTCGAGCAACGTGGTGGCAATCCTGCGCCACCACTTGCCGGCAGCGAAGATGCACGCCGCGATCGATTCGCTGGTCCGTTCCGACAAGCAGGGTGGGGAGTGGCTCGACGCCGGCGTGCCCGTCGCGAGCGCGCACGCTGACGGCGCCGAGCGGCGCTTCGTCATCGCCAACCCGCAGACCGTGGTCGTGACGCCGCCGAGTGCGTTTGCTGCCGCCGCTGCCGCCGGCAAGCGCCTCACCTTGCGCCCCAGCAAAGGCCCCGAGGCCGCGCTGATCTACCTAGCGACCCCGTGGCGCGCGTTCCTGGGTTTACCAGTCAAAGTACCGGAATCGATCCGCTGGGCGCGCATTCGCATCACCCCGACCGCGGATGGCGGGGCCAGCGCCGAGCTCGAGGCCGAGGACGACAATGCCGAGGCCGCGAGCGAGGACGCCGCCTACCTGACGCGCACCCTGAACGCGCTGTCGCAGCTGAATTTGGGCTTCCTCGGCTCACTCCTCGGCCAATCGTCGCATCGCTTCATCGAGCATGTCGCGTTCACGTCGGAGGGCAAGATGATTCACGGCAGCGCGAGCATCACCGCTGCCCAACTGCAGACCGCGCTCGACCTGGCCGGCGCGTTCTTGTCGGATCGAGCGACGCGCCGCCCGCGGCCCGCTGGTTCGGCGAGTGCTGGCCCGGCCAGCGCCGGCGCGGCTGGGCGTTGATCAGGCGTGCGCTTGTTCGGCGATGCTATTCAGCATCGCGTCCGCGCTGATCGGATCGAGCGAACCGACGCACAGCCGCTTACCGGTCTGCGGCACGATCACGATTCGGCATTTGCCGCGCGCGCTGTCCGATGCGGTCGAGAGCAAGAAATCCAAACCCAAGCCGACGATGATGCAGGTGACGGCCATGCCGAGCAGCGGCGGTGAACCGCCCGGAACGCGCACGCCGTCGACGATCAGCCCGACTCCGAAATAAGTGCCGATGACGAGCGCGCTCAAGCCGGCGTAAAGCCCGACGCGCGCGTAGCGCACCTCGCGCGTCACTCGTGACAGATTGGCGAGCGGGACGAGCGTGGCGCGGTCGCGAATCACTCGCCCCATGAGCTCGATGCGATGAGTGAGCTCCAAACCCTTGGGGCCGATGCGCAGTGTTGCTGGTCTGCGATACGCGAGGGCCAAGCGCGCGATCAACGAGATACCGCGACCGATGAACAACAAGAGCGAGAGTGCCAGCAGCGTCGTGACCACCGGACCGAGCGGGGCGCTGCGCAGCTCACCGGACAGCTCGGTCCGAGTGGTGCTACCGGCCAGAATCGCGCGCAGCACGGGGTCAGTCGTGTTTTGGCCCAAATGCAGGCGAGCCCGGTGCGCGATTTCCGACTCGCTGCGACACAGCGCGGCGGCCGCGACCAGCGCCTCGGTGTGTCCGAAATCCGGAGAACTCAGGCCGGGATTGCGAGCGACGCGCGCGATCGCTTCCCAGATCACGCCCGCGCGATCTTTGAGTCCGTCGTCCAAAAACTCGAGTGCGCTGCAGGGGGTGTGTGCCGCCAGCCAAACCAGATTGGCGGCCATCGTCTGCAACGGCTCGGTCTCCTCCGGCAGCGCGCGCGCCACTCCGAGGGCCAGCAAGGCACCGAGCAGGTTCTGCTCGTTGGGGTTCTCGATGCCGCGCTCCAGCGCCGCGCGCACATTGCCGAGCGGGGTCTCTGCCTCTTCCATCGTCACTTCGACGCTGCCGCCGGTGGAGGGCGGCGCGGTGTGGAAGCGCGAGGCGAAGTCGGACCGACGCGCAGCTGCGGCATCGAACGCGATCGACCGCACCAGCTCGGCTAATTTTTCGACGTGCGGATGCTCGGATAGCGTTGAGACCGCGTTGGGAGGGATCGGCGCGTCGGGCATCAGATTCAGGCTCGAAGCAGCCCTTCTTAGTCGAATGCCCGGCTCAACGCCAAGCAAGCAACGTTGAAAGGGCGCAGTTTTCCCGCGAGCTCACACGAGAGCTGACGAAAACCCGAGCGAATTGAGCACCGGGCCCGGCTTCTCTTCACTACAGTCGGAAAGCTTTCGGTTGTGCGCGTCGACCCGAACCACGATCGGCTTGTGCTCGCGAGCTTCTTCCGGACTCATCTCCGCGAAAGTCGCCAAGATCACTAGGTCACCGGGTTGGTTCAGATGGGCGGCGGCGCCATTGACGCAGATCGCCCCGGAGCCGCGCGGCCCCTCGAGCGCGTAGGTCATCAGCCGAGTGCCGCGCGTGGCGTTCCAAATGTGCACGGCCTCGAACGGCAGGATGCGCGCGGCATCCAGCAGGTCAGCGTCGATGGTTACGCTGCCCTCATAAGCCAAGTCCGCGTGCGTCACCGTGGCACGATGGATCTTCGACTTGAACATGGAGAGTTTCATGCCTGGCTCCTGATGCGTCGCGTCATGGAGGCCCACGATTTGCGGGTCCTCCTGTCGGACCCTCTCAGCATAGTGCCGGAAAACGCCGCCGACAACTTGGCCGTGCGCCGAGAATCTCGGTACCCCAAGAGCAGGCAGCAGAGCTCGTCTTGGAGCCCCGCGCCGAAGGGAGTCATTTCCACATGGCGAACGCGTCGAAGACCGAAATGCTCGAAAATCTCCGGGGAATGTTGCGGGACGTGCTGCGTCTCCGTACCGAGGGAGTCGCGTACGGCAAGCTCTCGAGGGCTCACGGCTACCTCGACGGCTACATGCGCGTCCTGCTGGAGACGGGCTTGTTCAGCCAGAAAGAGCTGCTCGCGTTGATCTCTGAGGAGCGCAACCTGCACGACGGCCCTGCCACCGGCATCGTGACCGAGGACGTCCGGGACGCGCGCGCCGAGGCCCCGCTGGCCGCCGCGAGCACGGCCCGTGCGAGCCGTGCTCACGCCGCCTGAGCGCCGCGACTTCAGCCGAATTGCACCAAGCTGCGCAGCTCTTCCAAGCGCTGCGTGACGGCTTGCAAGGTGAGCTTCGAGGTGCGGCGGGCGCCCACGTCTTCCACGCAGAACGAGGCGACACAGCCGGCGATCATCAAGGCGCGTCGGAAGGCGCCGGCATCGAGCTCGCCGACGTTGGCCAGGTAGCCCATCAGCGCACCGGCAAAGGTGTCGCCCGCGCCGGTCGGGTCGACTTCGTTTTCCAGCGGGTAGGCGGGAGCGAAGAAGCAGCCGTGATCATCGAACAACATCGCGCCGCACTCACCGCGCTTCACGACTAGGCGCTTCGGGCCCATGGCCAGCACCTTTTTCGCGGCCCGCTTGACGTTGTGATCCTCGGCCAGCTGCCGCAGCTCTTCGTCGTTGATGATCAACAGATCGATCTTGGACAAGACGTCACCGAGCGCCTTGCGTTCGCCTTCGATCCAGAAATTCATGGTGTCGGCGGCGACGAGCCGCGGCCGCTGAGCCTGCGTGAGTACGTCCAGCTGGAGAGCAGGGTGGATGTTACCGAGCAGCACGTACGGGGTCGTGGTGTAACTGGTGGGCAGCTTGGGCTGAAAATCAGCGAACACGTTGAGCTGCGTGTCGAGCGTGGTGCGGCTGGCCAAGTTTGCGGCATAGCGGCCCGCCCAACGGAAAGTCTTGCCGTTCGCCTTCTCGACGCCCGCGCAATCGACGCCCGCGCGCGAGAGATCGCTCAACGTGGCTTGCGGAAAGTCGGAGCCGACGACGGCGACGATCTGCACGGGGGCAAACAACGCAGCGGAATAGGCGGCGTAAGTGGCGGAGCCGCCCACGACGTCCTTCTCGTTCCCGCTGGGCAATTCCAGATCATCGAAGGCCATCGATCCGACGATGAGAACCGGGGCTGCTTGCTCACGAGGTTTGTTGATCATCATGCTGCTGCTTTCTTTTTAGGTAATCGAAGGAGGTTTCGAGCCTCCGAAGCCACGCCCCTCGGCCAACAAGCGCTCGGCGTGCCGCGCGGCGCGATGGCGCCGACATTCTTCGGCGCGAAAGATGGACACGAGTTGCTTGGTCGCTTCTTCCAGCTCTTCGTTCACGAGCACGTAGTCGAAGAGCCCATAGTGTTCGATCTCGCGCAGAGCGACCCCGAAGCGTCGCTGCACGGTGTCTTCGTCCTCGCTTGCCCGGCCGCGCAGTCGCTGCTCGAGGATGGCCATGCTCGGCGGCAAGATGAACACCGCCACCGCGTCGGGCGCGGCGCTCTTGATCTGACGCGCACCCTGGTGGTCGATGTCGAAGATGATCCCACGCGGACGCACGCCGCGCTCGAGCTCCGCCTTCCCCGTGCCGTACAAATTGCCGTGCACCTCGGCCCACTCCAAAAACGCACCCTGCTCGATCAAGCGCAGAAACTGTTGGCGATCGACGAAATGGTATTCGCGTCCGTCCTGCTCGTTCTGTCGTGGCTTGCGCGTGGTGTGCGACACGCTGAAACGCAGCTCGGGGATCTCCTTGAGCAGACGCGCCGTGAGCGTGGTCTTGCCCGCGCCGGAGGGCGAGGACACGATCAGGGGTAGGGGCTCTTCACTCCACATTCTGGACCTGTTCGCGAATCCGCTCGAGTTCTGCCTTCATCTCCACGACCAAATGGGAGATTTTCGCATCTTGGCTCTTCGCGCCAATGGTATTCGATTCTCGCCCGATTTCCTGCAGCAGAAAGTCGAGCCGACGGCCCACGGGGCCGTCCGCGGCGAGTAGCTGCGCGAACTGCTCGAAATGCGACTCCAAGCGCACCAGCTCCTCGGTCACGTCGCTGCGATCGGCCAAAATCACCATTTCCGCCTCTAGGCGGTTCGGGTCCAGCTGGACGCCGGACTCGGAAAGCAGTCGTTCCAGCCGCTCCCGCAGGCGTGCGCGATAGCCATCCAACATTTCTCCGCCACGAGCGGAGATCGTCGCCCGCAAACGGCGCGCCGAGTCGAGGCGCGCGTGCAGCTCGCGTGACAGGGCCAGGCCTTCCTGCGCGCGCATTTCGTCGAGCCGGGCGAGCGCAGCTTCGAAGGCTTCTTTGAGCGCGGCCCGCGCGCCCTCGGAATCCGCGCTGGTGGGAGTGGTCACCAGATCGGGCATGCCGGTGAGCGCCGTGATCGGCAAATCAGTACCCGGCGCGAGCTCGTCCCGCAGTTGGCACAAGCCTCGGTACAGCGCCCGCGCGCGTTCGATGGAAAAGAGCGGGGGCGGGAGCGCGGCTCCTTCCAGGCGCACGCCAATGTCGAAGCGCCCGCGCGCCAGGCTCTCGCGCGCCAGCTGCTCGATGAAGAAGCTCTGTTCGGTGAGCTCCTCCGGCAGACGCACGCGCACGTCGAGAAAGCGATGATTCAGCGCGCGAAGCTCGACCGTCACCCGCCCGTCGCCGAGCGGCGCCTCGCCGACGCCGAACCCCGTCATGCTTCGCACGAGATCTTACAATCCCTTACGACGCTTGATTTCCTCGGTCATGCGTCGGTACTCGACTTCCCAGACCGCGCTGCCTTCCTGCACGTGCTTCAGTTGCCCGCGGATCTGCTGTTCGATTTCTTCATCCTCGGCGAACTGGCGGCGGAGTGGGTCGCGCATCTTGCGACGCAGCACGAAGTCTTCCGCGAAGACCTCGTCCACGTTCGCGGAGTGCATCAGCATTTCGACCAGCTGATCGAGCAGGTAGTCGATCGCGTCTTCACCGAGCTTGATCTTGCGCTCTTCCGCGACCAGCTTGCGGATGCGGTTGTATTCCGTTTGCGGCAGACCACGGGCAGCCAACATATCCTTGGCTTGCGAGCTGACTTCTTGCTCGTCTCGAATGTATTGGTTGAGCACCGAAGCGATGTCGAGGCCGACCTCCTTGGGGGACTCGCTCTCGATGTCGCCCCCCGAAACGAGCGCACCGACCATTTCGGCCGCAATCTGGGGCACCTTCGCGCTGTGAAGCCGCATGCGCCCCTCCTATCGCATTTTTCGCGGGAGCTCAGCCGCTTTCGGCTCAATTGCGGGCAAGCTGGTCGAATTTTCAGCCGCCCGCGTCGGCCGTGCCGCGATCCGGGGGAATTAGGGCTTGCTGGCCACGCGCGAGCCGCGGCGCAGCCGCCGAAAGACCGCTTGGCGCTGGCGCTGTTTGTAAGCGTCGTGGCTGGCCTCGCCGGTTTCGTTGGCGGCCTCGCTCTCGGCATCCAGCACCTGAAACTCGCACAGCATGTACACGATTGGCCCGAGGTTTTCCGAGCCGGGCGGCGCAAGCTCCATCAAGTGGGGCGGCACGCGAACCGGAACGTCGGTCACGAACTGGATCACCCGATAAGTCGGGGCGCTGAAGCGATTGTCGGTCGGTAGCAGCGAGTCATCCACCGGACCTTGGAAGTCCTTGACCATATTCGCCAGGTGGGGATTTCGATCACAATAACTGCGGAAATGAAAAATCGTATTCGTGCTCTGTTTCGGCACGACATAATTGAACGGGAAGAGCTGCTCGGTCAGATAATGTAGGACTGGCAGCACGTGCTCGTGAGTTCGAGTCACGATCCGAAAACGCAGTTTGTCGTACAGCGCTGCGGCGGTCGCCTCGGGCTTCGAAAGCAGCTTGGTGTACGTCGAATCGAGGTTTTTGCGCCCGCCGATGAACTCGGTGATTGGGAAACCCTCGCTGAGCATCGTGCCGACGACGCGATACACCTTCTCTTCGACCAAATGGAACAGGTCGCGATCGCTCACCGGCAGGCGGAACAACAGCTCGCGGCCCGCCATGTGATTGATGATCTGCACGGTCTTCAAGATCGTACAGGCGCACAGTTGGCGGTGGCCTTTGCCGGAGGCGAGCAGCATCAGCTCCTCGATTCCGGCAGCCTCTACCGGTTTTGGGATCGCAAACTTGAAGTGACGCCTGAGGTAACTCACGGCGTCCTTCTTCACGTGTTCGATGAAAGCGCGGTCCCCGGGGACTTCCAGCCGCAATTCGTGATTTTCGAGGAAGCGCCGCGCGGCGTCGGGGCTCGGCAGATTCAGTCGATGCCAGTCGATGACGGAGCTGCCGCTCAGAATGAGCCGCAAAGCCTCGACGTCATGCAACGAGAGATCTTCGATGCGCTTCAGGCGAAGGGGGCGTTCACCCGTGCCCGAGCGCGGCGGTTCGCTGTCCGACTGAGTCAGTGGTTCGTCGTGGTGGCGTTGCCCGGCGTCGGGCGACCCAATGCCAAGGTGCCGAAAAAGATGCCAATCGTGACTCCCAGCACTGCGAGCTGCGCGCCGAATGGGCCATTGGCGGCCATCAGTGCGACGGGCAGCGGGGCGACGAGGTACCACGGATTCAACTTCATTCTCGGGTCTCCGACGGAAAGGCGCGGGGCGCGTTTATTGAAGCGGGGGATTAGGACGTCGAGTTAAGAGCTCGGGGAGAGCGAGTTCAAGAAGGTAAGTTGATGTAGGTGAGCGTGCCACAGGCGCCGCGCAAGGGGCAAACTGTTACCGGGCCAGCGCTCCGCGTTCAAGCCTTTCCGACTGAGGGGGGTTATTTATGTGGGTGTGAAGCCTCCCTAAATGCGGGCCGACTCAGCGGCCAGGGGGATCGCACGCCCGCGCGTGTGCGAGTTTTGTTAGCGTGCAAAATGTGGAATGTCGTCTCAGTCGGGTGATCGGGCGAGCGCCCGCACTCCTCGGCCTTGTTTCAGTTGCGCTTCTAGCGGGCTGTGGCGACCAAGGTTTCCTTCCGACCACTGTGGATCCGGGGCCTGATTTCGCCGTCGCAGACATCGTGTTCGACCAGAATTATTTCTACTGCAAGGTTGAACCGGTTTTGTTCGCGAATGGCTGCGGAACCGGTGACGCGAGCAAAGGGGACACTCAAGGTGCTTGTCACTTCAGCGCGACCGCGTACCGCCTGACCGACTACACACCGCGTGTTGGCGATACTTGCGGTGGTGGCGTCGTACCCGGCACCAACGTCATTCCCGATTCGGCCCAGCACAACTATCAAACCTCCCAAGCGCGCATGAAGCGTGACCCCGACCTCGCGCCGCTCTTGCAGCGACCCACGCTGAACCAGTTCCACCCGCGCAAGATCTTCGAGCTCAACTCGATGGACGCAAACGCGATTCGGCAGTGGGCCACCGTTTTCTCGAATCAATGAGAGCGCTAGCCACAGCCATCGCTTTCGCCACCGTGCTGGCTCCCGCGGCCGCTCGCGCCGCCGAGGAAGAAGACGCTTTTGCGCGGGTGATCGTGGCGGAGACCGAACTGCGCGCCGGCCCCGGCGTGTCGCATCGAGTGATTTATCGCGCGCACCGCGGTGAAACATTTTTGATCCAAACACGCGAGACGAGCGGCTTCTGGCTGCAAGTGCTGATGGCGGATGGGCGCACCGTGTACGTCCTCGGCGATACCGTGGAGGCGGTCGCGGTCAGCGAGAACGCGACCGACGCACCGTCCAAACCGGGCTTCTTCGCGCCCCCCGCGCTGCAAGAGGCACATGCCGGCTTCGCGCTGATGGGCGGCGTCTACGACCGCGATGGCTACGTCGAGCTGAAGCCGGCTTACGTGCTCGCGCCGGCCATTGCGCTCGAGCCGTTCATCGGTTTGTCGCTGAAGACCGACAGCCGGCGAGTGGTCTACGGCCTGGCCGGCACGCTGAACTTGGCGCCCGACTGGGCGATCGCGCCGTTCGTCACGCTCGGCTTCGGTGGCGTGCACGAAACACCCAAAGACGAACAGGGCGTGCGTAGCGATCGCAATTGGTTTCAAGCGCGCGCTGGCGGCGGCTTGCTCGTCTCGCTGCGTTGGCGCGTGTTGTTGCGCCTCGAGGCCTCGAACATGGTGCTGTACACGGAGGACGCGTATCAAAACGTGCAGACCTACATCGCGGGTCTAGGAACCTATTTTTGAGGATGAAGCGCCGATGAAACAGCTCGAAATCAGCGTCGTACGAAGGGCTTTGGCGGGCGTGTTCGCAGCCGCGCTGCTGCTCGCCAGTGCGGGTTGCGCCACGGTGCGGCCGGAGCAACGCGCGATTTTGGCCGACCCGACGATGCAATTCGACGAAAAGTCGGCCGATCGAGCGGCGCTCGAGCACGCGTTGGACAATCGCGAGGGTTCCACCGGTGGCGGCTCGGTGCGAGGAGGCGGCTGCGGCTGCAACTGAAGGTGCTCGGCTCGATGTTTTTACGGATGATGCCCAGCGTGGGGCGACTTCCCCGCTTCCGGCGCTGGTCGGGCGCGCTGCTGGGGCTTTCAGCGCTGCTTTCGGCGACGTCGGCGCGCGCGCAAGTCGCCACGCTCGACGTGAACTCGGGCTTGTTCGTCGAGCCGTCCAAGCGCAGCGGTCTGACGGTGGTGAATCCGAGCGCGGTGCTCGCGGTCAAGCCCAGCAATTGGCTCACCGTGCAAGGGGGCTATGAGGCCGACATCGTGTCGGGCGCGAGCGAAGCGGTGAAGGGCGGTCGGCTGAGCAACGTCGACATCGTCACCTCGGCCACCCATTTCTCGGACACGCGTCACGCCTTCACAGGCGGCTTCACCGTCACGCGCGCGACCACGCATCTGAGCGGCAGCTATACGTACGGCACCGAGCACGACTATCGTTCGAACGCGTTCGCCGTCTCTGCTGGTACGGATTTTCTACAGAAAAATACCCAAATCGAGCTGTCGTACGGGCGCGGTTTCGATCAGGTGTGCACGACTGCATTCGCCGCCAGTGATGCGCCCTCCGCTCGGCTCGCGCTGGACAACTCCCAAGGCTGCTTTACCAACGACAAGAAGCGCGCGTCGCGCGAAATCAGCCTGAACAACTTCCAGGTTGGCTGGACCCAAACCTGGACACCGGTGTTCGCCACGCAAATGGTGCTCAGCGCGTCGCTCCAAAACGGCTTTCTGGGCAATCCGTACCGCTCGGTGGTGATCGCGTCAGCGGGCGACCAGGCGCTGGAAAATCACCCGGAAAATCGCGCGCGCGGCGCGCTCGGGCTGCGCGGCAAGTATTACCTGCGCAGCTTCAAGACCGCATTCTCGGCCGGCGCGCGCCTGTACCGCGACACCTGGGACATCTTCGGCCAAACCTACGAGCTCGACGCGGAACGCTACATGCTGCCCTGGCTACGCGTGCTGGTGCGTGCGCGCTACTACAACCAGACCAAGGCGCTGTTTTGGAGTGACGACTACACCGGCGGCGAGCCCGCGACCGGTCCTCGCGGTCAGTATTGGAGTGGGGATCGCGAGCTGTCACCGTTGTCGAGCTACTTGCTCGGCGCGCGCGCGCTCGCGACTCGTGAGGGTCGACCCGGTCAGCGCGTGCTCGGGCTGTTTTTGAGCCTTTCGGGGTCTGTCAGCTTCGACCTGCTGAAGACCAATTTGCGTGATTTTACGCTTGGCGGTCGCGCGCCGGACGACACGCTCGCGCTGCTTTGGTCACTCGGCCTGCGCGGCGAGTTCTAGGACAAGAGTCGGTCTCTTCAGCGATCCCCACGCAAGCCGCGCTTGCGCGCCAGATCGTACAAATGTTTGCGATCCATCTTGGCTTCGCGCGCGGCGGCGCTGATGTTGCCGCTGTGACGATCGAGTAGCCAGGCGACATAACGCCGCTCGAACTCGGACTCGAAGTCCGAGCGGATCTCGCGGTAGCTCTTTTCCGCGTCGAAGGCGGGATAACCGGCGTTGGCCGCGGAGGGGGGCGCGCCCGAAATTGAACCCGGTGACACGGGCAAGTCAACCAAGCGGATCTCGTGTTCGCCACCGGCAGCCGCGATGTAAATCGCCCGGTCGAGCACGTTGCGCAGCTCTCGCACGTTGCCCGGCCAATCATGGGCGGCAAGCGCACTCACCGTCTCGCGCGTGAGCGAGATCGCCGACGCGCTCGGATCGCGCTTGCGCGCCAGATCCAAAAACTGCTCGACCAGCGCGGGCACGTCTTCGCGACGAGTGCGGAGTGGCGGCACGGTGATCGGCACGACCGACAAGCGGAAGTACAGATCCTCCCGGAATTTGCCGCGCTCGACCTCCTCTTTCAGGTTGCGTTTGGTGGCGGCGACGATGCGCGCCTCGGCGTGCAGGGGCTTGTTGCCGCCGACGCGTCGGAACTCCCCGGATTCCAGAACGCGCAGTAATTTCGGCTGAACATCGAGCGGCAGCTCGCCGACTTCGTCCAAAAATACCGTGCCGCGGCCGGCAATTTCGAACGCACCCTGACGAGCCGCGACCGCGCCGGTGAACGCGCCGCGTTCGTGCCCGAACAGCTCGCTCTCGATCAGGTTGTAGCTGACCGCGCCGCAATCCACGACCACGAAGGACTGGTCCTTGCGTGCGCTCATCTGATGAATGGAGCGCGCCAGCACGTCTTTGCCAGTGCCGGTTTCGCCCTCCAGCAATACGGAAGCGTCAGTCGGCGCGATGCGCTCGAGCACGCCGAAGATCTGGCGCATCGACAGGCTGGTGCCGAGCGCCTCGCCGAAGCTGGTGGCTTCACTCGGCAAGACCTGAGTGCGATTGGGCTCGCCGCGCAAGAGTAGCTCCACGCTGCCCACCACGATCGTCGAGCCCGACTCGATCACCGCTTCACGCACCGCAGTGCGGCCGACGCGGGTATGGTTGGTCGAACCCAAGTCGCGCACGACGACGCCGCGCGCCGTGCGCTCGAGTTCGCAGTGGTGGCGCGACACGGTGTCGTCAGGCAACACCAGATCGTTGTCGGCGGCCTTGCCGACGGTGAGCCGCTCGCCGAGCTTCACTCGCTTGCCGCGAGCGCTACCCGACACCACGACCAAGAGCAGCTCGTCGGTGGGTCCGCCAACGAGCGGTTGCGCGCGTGTGGCGATTTCAGAGGAAGGGACGGGATGAGTCACTCAGAAACGCTCGGCTCGCGAGGAACGACGGCGAGTGCAATCAGCGCCTCACCGCCTACCAGGCTAACGCGCCGTTCGATGCTTGTCTGTAGTCCTTCGCGACTGCCTGCAGTTTCGCCGGCTTGCGCGGGATTTCCTGGCGTCGGTCCTGTCTCGCCGGTTTCGCCGGCGCGCTGCCCGGCTTTTTCAGCGCTTTGTGGGCGCTCCAGGATATCGATGGAGACGATGTAGTCGCCATTGGGCAGCTTCGCGCGTTGGCGGATCTGTAAAGGAGGAGGTTGATCGAAGGTGAGGCTCACTCCGCCGCGCGGTTCGTCGTCCCCGGGCTGCTTCCATGACGCTGCAAAGCGACTGGCATTCGGGAACGTGGAGCCCACGGGGAAAATGAGAGTTTGCTCATGGGGTGCGGCGCGCATCAGTTGACCACCCAGCAACACCGCACCGAGCACGATGCTGGCACGCGCGACGAGCCGTCGTGCCGAACTCCCCCGAGCAAACCCGCTCGGGCTCAACGTCCAACCCGTTTGGGGGCCGACGCGGCGTTCGCGGGGGGCGCCGCGGCATGCGCGGGCGGTGCGGCGCTCGCCGTGGGCGATCCATTGGCTGTCGCGGCGGCCGCGGCACGCTGTTGCATACGATTCAGATCCAACATCCGGATCAGTGCGACCAATCGCGCGATCGTCGCGTCGGGCAGGTTGAAGCTCGGCATGCGCCCGCGCCCTTGGCGGATGGTTGCGGCGATCGCCTCGTCGGTGATCGACGCTTGCCAATCCGGACGCGACAAGTCCGAAGCGTGTACGAGTTGGCCCTGCGGGCCGTCACCGCGGCCGAGCTCGCCGTGGCAGGTCGTGCAGTTTTGCTGCCAAGCGACGATCGTGATGTCGTCGAGTCCGTGCTTTGCTGCTTCGGAGCCGGCATCGGTCACTTGCACTTGGTCTTCGTTCGGATTCACCGTGTGGTCGTGATCGCTGGCTTTCCACGGCCTGAGATCCGCGGGCGTGCTGTTGCAGGCAAGGGCGAACGCGGCGAGGCACAGTGAAGCGATCTGACGGATCCGAACGGGCATTTTCTCCCTGCCATAGCACGGCTCGTGGCCACAAAACACGTGCGGCCAGGAAGCACCCGGCCGCACGTTCGTGGTTTCATGCCGAGCGCGTTCGCTCAGCGCTTTCGGCTCATTCGAAAACTTTGCCGCCGCCGGTGGGGTCGAGGCCCAAGTACTTCTTGCCGCCGATTTCCGCGATGCGGAACTCGGTGCGGCGATTCTTGGCTTTGCCTTCGTCCGTGGTGTTGTCGCCAATCGGCTTATTTTGGCCGAAACCGACGGCCAACAGGCGCTCTTTCTTCACGCCCTTGGCGATCGCGGCGTTCTTCACCGTGAGCGCGCGCTGACCGGACAAGGTCACGTTCGAATCAGGCGTGCCCACGTTGTCCGTGTGGCCCTCGATGCGAAGCTTCGTGATCTTGGGGTTCTGATCCATGAAGATCTTGAGTTGATCGACGACTGCGTCACTGCCGCCACCGGCCTTGAACGTCGCCTTGCCGGTGTCGAACTCGATCTGACCCGGGATCTGCACGCTGTCACCTTTGACGACCACTGCGGCCGGCGCGGGGGCGGGGGCGGGGGCCGGCGCAGCGGTCTCCGCGGGAGGCGGCGGAGGGGGCGGGGGCGGCGGCGCGGGGGTAGGCGTCGGTGCGGCTGCCGGCTCGGAACCCGCATGAAACGAGGCTTGGCAGCCATTGATCACTGGCACCACCAAGGCGCTAGCGACAGCAATCACGAACGCAGATTTACCAAACATATTTCAAATTCCTCCACAGACTCTAGGTATTGTCGTGCGCCGAGCGCGTGCGGTCCCCTGACTATGGGCAAAACCGGTAGTCCAAGTCGCCGGCGACACGCAAGCGCGTGCCCCGAGCAAGCCGCAAACCTGGGCGATAGACGAAGCAGCCCTCGGTTCTGTTCAACCGAGAATGTTTCGGTGTGCGACGTTTTGCTGACCGGTCCCCTGGCCGGTTGGCGGTGCCGGTTTTGGGTTCCGCATGTTGAGGTTTTGGGGTCGGGCCCCAAAACCTGAGGGTGGGGCCGCGCTGAATTACGCGCTTCGTGATCCCCGACGGGGGACATTTCAGCGGGGCGGGAGCTGGGCTCCCGATGACCGTGGTAAGCCACGGGTTCGTGGCTCGCGAGTTCGTTCATTTACACGTTCACTCTCAGTACTCGTTCCTGACGAGCGCGGTGAAGCTCGACTCGTTGGCGAAGCGAGCCAAGGCGCAGAACATGCGCGCGATCGCGCTGACAGATCACGCCAACATGTACGGCGCGATTCGTCATTACAACGCGGCGCGTGCGCAGGGCCTTACACCCATCCTCGGCTGTGAAGTGAACGTGGTGCGCAAGGACGCTTCGGCGGCCTTCGACCACCTGGTGCTCTTGGCAGCGACCAAGGAGGGCTACAAGAATCTGATCGGCTTGGTCTCCGAGGGCCATCTGCGATCCGCCAGCCAGCACGGCTCCGCGATTACCACCCAGCAGATCGCCGAAAGCAGCAAAGGCATCATCGCGCTCAGCGGCTGTCTGGGCGGAGTCGCAGCGCAGCGCATTCTGGAATACGGCCCGGACAGCGGCGAGACGATCCTCGGCGAGTTGCGCGACATGTTCGAGCCGGGACACGTGTTCGTCGAGCTTCAAGATCACGGCTTTCCCGAACAGAGCGTGGTCAACGACACGCTGGTCAAAGCGGCGGCGCGGCTGAACCTGCCGCTGGTCGCGAGCAACGACGTCCACTTCATGAACAAGGAGGACGGGCAAGCGCAGATCTACCTCGAGTGCGTGCGCCAAGGCCGGACCTTCACCGAAGCCGAGCCGCTGCACCACGGCAGCTTCGAGATGTACCTGAAGAGCCAGGAGGAGATGATCTCCACCTTCTCGGCGCTGCCTCAGGCGATCGACAACACGCTGCTCGTGACGGAGATGTGCTCGGGCCTGAAGCTGGACTTGGGCCAGCCGATGCTGCCGCACTTCAAAGTGCCCGAGGGCTATGACCTCGACGGCTACTTCCGGCACGTGTCGCTCAAGGGCCTCGAACAACGGCTCGGGGAATTCGCGGCGCTGGGGAAGGTCGTCGACGTTGCGGTCTACCATCAGCGACTACAGCGCGAACTCGATGTGATCGTGAACATGAAGTACCCGGGGTACTTCTTGATCGTGTGGGACTTCATCCGCGAAGCCAAGGCGCGCGGCATCCCCGTGGGCCCCGGTCGCGGCTCCGGCGCAGGCTCGATCGTCGCTTATTCGCTGGGCATTACCGACATCGATCCGCTGCCGTACAACTTGCTGTTCGAGCGCTTCTTGAACCCCGAGCGCGTCAGCATGCCCGACTTCGACGTCGATTTCTGCATGGCGCGCCGCGACGAGGTGATCAAATACGTCTCGCAACGCTACGGCGAGCAGAGCGTCGGTCAGATCGCGACCTTCCAAAATCTGAAGGCGCGCAGCGTGATCAAAGACGTGGCGCGTGCCATGGGCATGCCCGCGCCCGAAGCGCAGCGCATCGCGAGCCTCGTCCCCGACAAGGGCCAGGGCAAGACCTATACGATCGAAGAAGCGCTGGAGGTCGAGCCCAAGCTCAAGGCCCTGCACGACAGCGATCCGCGCATTGCCGAGTTGGTGAAGCAGGCCAAAAAGCTGGAAGGGTTGACGCGTCACGCCGGCATGCACGCAGCCGGCGTGGTGATCAGCGAGGGCCCGCTCTCCGATCACGTCCCGTGCTTCAAGAGCGACTCCACGATCGTCACGCAGTACGACAAAGACGACGTCGAGGCTGCGGGTCTGGTCAAATTCGACTTTTTGGGCCTGAAGACGCTGACGGTGATCGACATCGCCGAAAAGCTGGTCAACGCCCGGCCCGATCGCAAAGGCAAGCCGCTCTCACTGTCCAAGATCCCACTGGATGATCGCGAATCGTACGCGCTGATTGCCAGCGGTGAAACGACCGGCGTGTTCCAGCTCGAATCGAGCGGTATGCAGCAGCTCTTGCGCGGGCTCAAACCCGACTGCTTCGAAGACATCGTCGCTGCCGTCGCGCTCTATCGCCCAGGTCCGCTCGGCACTGGCATGATCGACGACTTCATCGCCAGCAAGCACGGCAAGAAGGCGATCCGCAAACTGCACCCGTTGATCGACGACGTGCTGGCGCCGACCTACGGCGTGCCCGTCTATCAAGAGCAAGTCATGCAGATCGCCCAGCAGTTGGCTGGATTCTCGCTCGGCGGCGCCGACTTGCTGCGGCGCGCAATGGGCAAGAAGAAGGCCGAAGAGATGCAGAAGCAGCTCAAGGCCTTCACCGAAGGAGCCCTGGCGCGCGGCGTGAGCGTCGAGCAATCGACCGCCATCTTCACCGAGATCGAAGGCTTTGCCTCGTACGGCTTCAACAAGAGTCACTCGGCGGCGTACGCGCTGATCACCTATCAGACCGCCTACCTCAAGGCCCACTACCCGTGTGAATTCTTCGCCGCGGTGATGACCGCGGACAAGGACAAGATCGAAAAGGTCGTGCGCACGATTGCCGAAGCGCGCGCCTGGGGCGTGGCCGTGCTGCCGCCCGACATCAACCTGAGCGAGACTGATTTCTCGGTCGTGTACACGCACCCCAAAGGGGATGGTTCCATGCGCTCGGCGGGGCGCCTGCGCGATCGCTATGGACCGCAAGTGCGCTTCGGCCTGGGCGCGGTGCGCGGCGTGGGCGAAGCGGCGCTCGAGACGATGTTCGATGTCCGCAAAAACTCCGGGCTTTTCCGGGATTTGTTCGACTTTGCCACCCGTTTGGACGCCAAGCGGTTGAACAAGGGTGTGCTCGAAGCGCTGGTGCAGTGCGGCGCGTTCGACTCGGCGCTGGAACCGATGGGCATCACGCGAGCGCGCGCGTACGCCGCGATCGATCGCGCGCTCGAGCGTTCGCGCAGCGCGAGCCGCGATCGCGAGCGTGGTCAAGCGACCATGTTCGGCATGTTCGAACAAGTCGCGTCGCGCAGCAACGGCAACGGGCACAAGCCCGCGACCGCCATGGACGACTATCCGCCCGCGGCCGCCGAGTGGGACAAGATCGAGCTCTTGAAACGCGAGCGTGAGGCCCTCGGCTGCTACGTCTCCGGGCACCCGCTGTTTCGTTACCAGAGCAAGCTCGGCCGCTTGGGCGTCGTGTTCTCGACCAAAGTCAGCGGCCAAGAGCCGTGGTCGATGGTGGCCGTGGCCGGTATCGTCGAAAACTACCAAGAAAAGGTCTTCAAGAGCGGCTCGGGCAAAGCCGCGTTCTTGGAGATCGAAGATATGTACGGCCGCGTTCACGCCAAGGTCCGCGGTGACCGCATCGACACGTATTCACACCTGCTCACCGGCGGCGACCCCGTGTTGATCACGGGCAAAGTGAGCTTTCCGATGACGGAGGAACCCGACGAAGAGCGCGAGGCGACGATCCTCGTCGACAACGTCGAGCTATTGTCGGACGCCGCGCTCAAAGCAACCCGCTCGGTGTCCATCAAGCTCGACGCCGACCGCACGATGCGCCGCGACTTCGAAGCCTTGAAAGTGCTGATCCACGCCTCGCCCGGGCCGTGCCCGGTGGAACTCGTGCTGTCGCTCGGCGAGGGGACCGAAGCGGTGCTGGATCTGGAAGGAACTCGCGTCACCCCCAACGACACCTTCCTCGGCGGCTTGGAGCGCATGTTCGGCACCACCGTCGCCGAACTGCGTTGAAGGGGGCGCTCGCGATCCGCATCGCACCTCGATGTTCGCCGCTGTTCCCGGTGGCGCTACGGCTCGTGACGGTGAGGCGCAGCGATCGGACGGCTTCTCGAGAGGGTCGCCAAGATCGCCAAGGGGGCCAAGACCGCCAAGGGAGGGAGATGGGGGGTCGTGGAATGCGGTGCGTCGAACCGATATTTTCGTGGGAGCACGGTGATGTTCGGCCGTGCAACGAAAAAGAGCGGTGATGTCGAGGCCAAGCGACCGTGCAACGGCGTCGCAGCGACGCGAAAAAAGCGAGCAACGCATCCCCCCAAAAATCTTCTGGCGATCTTGGC
>Ga0134124_10001649_pt1 | contig 17951 bp, 32 predicted proteins | sample KB304_FD_96880 | JGI IMG/M metagenome (GOLD analysis project Ga0134124, IMG submission 96880) | Terrestrial soil microbial communities without Nitrogen fertilizer from Kellogg Biological Station, Michigan, USA - KB3-0-4 | ecosystem: Environmental > Terrestrial > Soil > Unclassified ...
ATCAAGTGAGGAGAGCCCCACCCAAATGCATCGAAACCCGGACGGAATCTTCTCGATTCGCCGGGTTTTTCTGCGGTAGCGAAGCCCGGACTTGAACCGGGGACAACACGCTTATGAAGCGTTTGGAACCGTGAACACTGTGATCCGCTACGATCATCAATGTGGCTAAAATTGGCTGCGCAACGGTCAGCAGGCTATGCGATAGTTGCCCACAGAATGTCGCACGCTCCCAGATTCAGGTACCCGCTAAGGTACCCGCTAAGGACCGGCGAAGTCGGTCTTCGGTTCAAAGGTACCCGCACGGTACCCGCGCCCGGAGGTGCCTCGTGAGCCCTGCTCGAAAGCGACGCACGCGCAGCCCCCACCCCGGCGTCGTGCTCCTCCGTCCCGACCCCGCCGGCCGCCACCCGAACTGGCGTGCCCGCTACGCGGACCCGGACTCGGGACGCATGGTCAAGACGACCCTCGACCCCACCGGCCTGCCCACGGCCGAGGCTCGGCGCGACTGGGCGATCAGGAAGGCGCGCTCGATCGCCAAGCGCCGAATGGACCTCGAGAGCGGCGCTCACCGGGCAACCGGCACGTCACTCGAGGACGCGCTCAAACGCTACTGGGAGGACCATCCGAAGCTTCGTGAGCGCACGCTCGAGATCTACCGTCGCGCCGCGGCCAAGCTGCAGGCTTGGGCGAGGCGGACTGGCATTCACTCAGCTGACGATGTACGCGGGCCGCAGCTCGTGGCATTCCGCGCCGAGCTCGCCCGCGAGCCGCGCCGCGTGCACGCGCTCGGTGGTAAGCGCGGTCAACAGCGGAAGACGAAAGACCCGAGGTCGGCGAGTACGATCAACATCGAACTGCGCGCGATCCGCACGATTCTAGGCTATTTGCGCAAGCTCGGTCTCCTGCCGCACATCGACACGGACGACCTCAAAGACGGGCTGGAGCGGCTCGCCGTGAGCCACGAGCGCGGGCACTTTCTCAAGCCGCACGAGCTTCAGAAATTGCTCGAGGCAGCGCTACGCCACGATTCGGAGACCTTCGCGGCAACACGCGCGGAGCACGCCGGCGAACGCGAACCGGGCACAACAACGCGCTACGAGCCGATTGCTCCAGTCATCGCGTGTGCGCTGCTGACGGGCATGAGGTTCGGCGAGGTCATGTCGTTGGAGTGGAAGCAAGTCGACCTCGACGCGCTCGGCAGCGACGGTGACGTGGTTGGCGAGATCCATTTGAGCGCCGCGACCAAGACGAAGCGAGCTCGCACCGTTGGCCTCGAGGTGAGTCCAGCGCTTCGAAAGCTACTCGCCGCGATGCATCTTCAGGCCGGGACAAAGCGCGCAGTGTTCGCATCGACGCGAGACACCACCGAGGCGGCCGCGAAGCGAATCCGGCGGGAATTTGGCGCGCCGGCGGGGTTTACTTGGCAGACTCTGCGACGAACCTGCGGCTGCTACCTGACGAACGCGCCGGGAATTTTCGGTGCTGCAAGCGCGTACCGCAGTGCCAAGCAGCTCGGTCACTCCGTCGCCGTCGCCGAGAAGCACTACGTGGACGTAGTGCGCGGGATCCCGCGTGAAGCGCGAACACTCGAGGCTGCGATGCAGATCGAAGCGCAGATGACGAAGGTGCTCGACGCGATTGGCGAAGCACCAGCGCGAGCGCGAAAGATCGGCTAAGCTCTCCAAAAATTGGAACGCCCTCGCGTCGCCTGGCAGCGACCGAGGACACGGGTCAGGATCAATGACCAAGAAGAACGTTACACCTAGCGCGAGCAGGCGCAAGAAGACATCGACGAGCAAGCCAAGTCGGGCAACGCCCGCTAGACTCTCGAATCGTGAGCCCACTTCCGAAGAGTTAGCACACGCCACTCGCGCGCTGCACGAGACGTTGAATCGCGTGGTATCGGGCTTGAATCTGCTAAATCAGCGCGGATTTTCCGATGCCGAAGCCTGGAATCGGACTCAGTTCATTCAATCACCGCGAGTCAGACACGGAGTATCTCGACTCTCCGGCGTTGAACTCGCAGTGCGAGCCTTCGCCGAGCGCAGCATAATCGAAGGAAAAAGAAAGACGCTTGGTCGGCGACTCGGGGAACTCGCGCTTGCTTTGGCGCGAGGCCAGCATTCGCCGGACATCATCTTGCGAGCAGCAAGAAAGATTCGAAAAGACAACAGCAAGAGTTCTGCACTCGGCGATGGAACTCACGGAGAGCTACAGCGGATCATCACTCGCACGCGTACTGAGCCAGCGCGTTGGCGAGCGATCTACAATGTCCTGGCCCACGAGTCTGAATCGTGGCCGGTTGTTGACACAGCCCGCGGGCGCGGCCCATTGCAAGAGCTCTACGAGTGGTTGAACGAACACGAAGCGGGTGCCGATGACGTGGCACCGTGGGCGGCATGGGACGACCTGTAGCCCGTCGCTCGAGTGCGACTCGGAATCGGTGAGCCGGTCGCACTGAGGCCGCCAGGCCCCCGCACGATGCGGGGGCAATGCAGAAGCGAGAAAAATACCGCCTCGGCGGGCTACCCATCGACGGCGCGACCGTCCGCAGGTTGGCCGTCGAAGCAGAAGTAGACCCACGTTCCATCGTCGCCGAACTCCGCGCGGAGCTCGGCCAAAACCCCCGCGTGCGCGGCGTGACCGGTCACCGAATCCGCCGAGTCCTGATCCGTCACGGACTCATCCCTGCGCCACAGAGGTCGACGTGAGCACGCCCGCATGGATTGCGGAGGTAGTCGCGGCGGTGCCGCCGCTCGCCAGCATTAGTGAGACCGGTAAGGCGCTCCGAAAGAGCAAACAGACCGTGCGACGCCTTGTTCGCACTGGTCGCCTTCATGGTGTGCGCGCCGTCGAGTCGGGGTCGAGTCCTGTGCTGATTCCCCGTGCGTCGATCGAGAGCTACCTGCGCAGCTTGGAGGTCGAGTGAGCCCGGCTGACCGTGAGAGCCTACGGATCGCACTTGACCGCTCTGGCACGCCCGACGACGCCCTCGGACGCAAACTGATCGCGAGCGCTCCGACAAGCGCGTATTTTCCGCCCGAGCGCCCGGAGACCGATATCTGCCTAGCCTGCGGACTTGAGGGTTGGGGATGCGTGTGCGACCCGTGCGCGCCGACAGAAGCGCCGACGCCGGAGCAGCTCGAACGCGCACGCGACGAGCGCCTCACGCGCGCGGAGCGGAATGGCTAAGCGGCTGACTATGCGCGTCATCGACGCGGTGGGGGCGAGCAATTTGCCGCAGGACCTGCGGCTGCTCGTGTTCGCGCTTGCCTACTTGGCGAACTCGAGAACGGGCATCGGCCTTTCAGGCCAGGACACGATCGGAAAATTCATGGGGTGCACTGGTCGCGAGGTTCGCCGCAAACTCGAGCGGCTCGACGAGCAACCGGACGCTCCCGTCCGGGTGATTCGGCGCCACCGTTCTCGGACGGATGGTCGAGGCAGGACCTCGGACGAATACCAACTGGAGCTCTTCAACCGGACACCCACGTCCGAAAAGACGCCAGCTTCAACCGGACGCTCTCGTCCGGTTACGCCCAACGTTCAACCGGACGTGAAACACGTTCAACCGGACGTGAAACACGTTCAACCGGACGCCCACGTCCTAGGATCCTCGGAGAAGATCCTCGGAGGAGATCCTCGGAGTAAAGAAAGCGCGACGAGCGCGCTTGTGTTGGCGCCGCCTGCGCCGAAAAAGAAGCGGGCAAAGAGCGAGCGGCCGGAGAAGCAGCAGCTGGCTCACCGGGCATTGACCGAGTTCTATTTCACCGAGTTCGAAGCGGTCCGGGGCTGCAAGCCAATCGGTTGGGGCGCCAAGGAAGGCAAGGCCGTGTACGACCTGCTCGACAAGCTCAGGTTCGACCTGACAAGCGCACAGCGCATCGCGAGCAACGGCTTGCGCTCGTGGGACAAGGCAACGATCCTCACCATCGCGGCAAATCCTTCAGCGTGCGTGGCTGGCCTGCCGCGCGCTCGAGGCGGTTCACACGCCGGCGACTTCGCCGACGGCCTGGCGCGGCGGGCAATGGCGCTTGATGCAGCGGAGCGAGGAGCGGCGGAATGACGCCTGCTGAGGCAGCGAAGTCCGTCGCGGTGTTGGCGGCGGCCTATCCAAACGCACGCTGGGCGGCCGCGACCATCCAGGTTTACGAGGAAATGCTCGGAGATTTGGACTTTCAGCTGGTCAAGCGAGCCATCTCTCGGCTGGTTTGCACATCGAAGTTTCTGCCCACCATCGCAGAAATCCGCGAAGCTTCGGCCGATCTCTCGCTCGGTCCGAGCCGAAGCCCAATCGATGCCTGGGGCGACGTGACCATGGCGATTCGGCGTATTGGGTCCTACTTCACGCCAAAGTTCAATGACCCGCTTGTCGCCGACTGTGTTCGCATCATGGGCTGGCGCAACCTCTGCCTGGGCGACTCGAGCGAAATGGCAGACCGTGCGCGGTTCGCGGAGCTCTACGGCGATATGCAGCGCAAGCAGCGCCTGAACGACCTATCCGAGCCCGGACGGCTGCTGCCCGAAGCGCGCACACACGAGTTGCAAGCGCGCAACGTGGTCGAACTTACGGATTGGATTGGGCGTCCGGTGGCGGAAGCACCGGAGCGGCGGAAGCGGTAATGGTGGTGCCGCAAGTGCGACTGAGAATCGTTGGCGCAGTCGCACACGCATGCTCCAGTCGGGCGAGACTCGCTCCCAGATGGTCGATATCAAGCCAAGACGCGGGGGCCGCAACGCCGTCCGCCTCCCGGTCGAACACGTCGCGTTCGCGGCTGAGCTGCACAAACGCCTCGGCCCTCGCGGCGCAGCGCTTGCGCTCGGTGTCGGTCGCGGTGCGCTCTTGAACGTGATCGCAACGGGCACCGGCGCGCCTGGTACCGGCGCGCTGATCCGCGAAGCCCTCGCCCGAAATGGGAGACAGGCGTGAGCTCCCCTGCCCCCGACTTGCCCGCCGGCGTCACGTGCTTGACCGCGTTTCGCGCGGCACGCGCCAAAAGCGCCGAAGACCACGAGGTCATCGTCACCACGCGCGGCGAGCTCCGCGACATGGTGAACGCCGCCTACCGCGAGGTTCAAGCCAATCAACGGCGCGCAGAGATGCGGGCAATCACAAACCAGGAAGGCAAATGACGAAAATCGAGAAGCTCAAACAGCAGGAACTGGCTGCTTCTGAAAACTTGAAGGCCAAGGAGCGCGAAAAGCTCGCCGCTCAAACCGCGGTCACGCAAGCCGCCACCGCGTACGACCGCGAGAGCGACGACAAGACGGAGCGGGCCTGGCTGAAGGCGAAGGAGTCCGAGGCGCTCGCGGGTCTCCGACTGGAAAGCGCCAAAAGAAAGCTCTCCGAAGCCGAACAAGAACGCATCGCCGCAGAACGTGCAGAGCTCACCCGCAAGCGTGACGAACTCGCGCCAAAGCTAACGCGCGGAGCGATCGTGGGTGCAGGCGCGGCGCTTGTGCGGAAAGAAGTCGCAGCGCGGCGCGCCGTTGCCGAGCTCGTTGTCGAGCGCCGGCAACTTGCCAGCAACTTCCGCAAGTTGCAGAGCGAGCTCGACGTCATTCTGTGCGAGCTCGGTGAGCCAATGCTGCGGAGCGACGAGAGCACTGGGGCTTCGTCACCGATCTACGTCCGAGACCTACTCGAAGCCGAGATCGCCCAGCTCGCACCAACCGATCGCGACCTCGCCGATCTGCTGCGCGGCCTCCTTCCCAACTACTACTGAGGCGATTCATGTGGCTTTTGAAGAGCGAAATCGCTGAACGGCTTGCCCAATTCAGCAAGACCGGCTTCGTCCCGACCGCCGACCAGCTTCATGCATTCATGGCTCGCGCGCCGCGAACGCACCGCAGCAGCTCCCAGACAGAGGAGATCATGTCGATCAGCGGCGACACGGCCGTAATCACGGTTTCCGGCGTGCTCACCGAGCAGCCCGACTTCTGGGCGTGGATGCTAGGCATCGGCAACACCACGTATTCTGACATCCGCGCGGCCTTCGCCGACGCTGGCGCCAACCCTGCAGTGAAGCGGGTAACCTTGCGGGTCGCGAGCCCCGGCGGGCACGTGGACGGACTCTTCGACACCCTCGCGGCCATCCAGGCATTCGGCAAGCCGATCAGCGTCACAGCCGCGCAGGCGTGCTCAGCGGCCTACGCGCTTGCCGCCGTGGCGGGCACGATTGAGGCAACAGGACCCGCAGCGGAGTTTGGAAGCATCGGCGTCGCAGCGAGCTTCAGCTTCGATGCCAGCGAGCAGATCGTAAACGTTACGAGCACAGAAGCGCCAAACAAGCGCCCCGATCCCCGCACGCCAGAGGGCAAGGCAGTGGTCGTCAAGTATCTCGACGCTGTGCACGAGCTGTTCGCCGATGCGGTGGCGAAGGGGCGCGGCACGACGATTGGAAAGGTCAACACAGGTTTCGGTCGCGGCGCATCAATGCTGGCCCGCGCCGCAAAGTCTGCGGGGATGATCGACAGGGTTGCCGATTACGGAGGCACAGGGACGCACAACGCCAGCTCAAACGGGCTTGCCACCGCCATTGGAAAGGACTTCGGCGATCTGGTCGCCGATGAAGTCGATCGCCAACTCGGGCGCAACCCGGACTTGCAAGACACCGTAGCGGCAAGGATGGCCGCTCGCCGCGGCACATCGCTCGTCACCACCACGGAGCATCCCGCGAACGGACGTCAGGGCTTAGACGCCTATCTAGCGGAATGCGAGGCACTCGGTCCGCGCAACACGATGACCGGGTTGCGCCCAACACAAGACCTTGGCGATGCCGTCGCCGAGCGCATGGCAGAGCAACGAAAGGGATACTGATGCACCAAACAGTCAACCTCCGCGGGCGCGGCTTGCCCATCGTGTTCGGCGACCCGGACTCGAAAGCAAAGTACGAGCTCGAGGTCATTGCGGCGGTTCGTAACCAACGCGTGCGCTTCGCCGTCGCACCGAGAGTCTCGGTCAGAACGCCCACAGGCAAGGTCCTGAATACCGGTGAAGAGGTAAGCATCGCGCTGCTACATGGCGGGACCACCAACGCTTGGCAGATCCTGAACGGCTGGCTGCAGTCGGGGCACGTCATCGAAGCCGACGACGTGAGCGAGGGTACGTGAAGCATCGCGCGATGTCGGTACGTCTCCCCCAGCGGAATTCCAAAGGTACTGTAAGGACCCCGGCGCGCGCCCTGCGGTTCAACATTGCGACCGCGCCCATCGAGGAGAATCTGATTTTTTTTCGGCGTTGCACAACGACCGTTGCAACTGTTGCGGGGGTACCGACGGCGTCCGGACCTCGCCGTCTTTCAGGAGAGACAAATGGGTAAGCTTGCCGCCCGCGCTCCGACGCACCGGCGTCTCCCCGTCGGTTTCGTGGCCCTCGCCCAGCGACTAGGAGTCAACCGCTCGACGATCACGAGGTGGTTTCAGGGACCACTGCGAGGCGCTCTGCTCCGAGTTGGGGTTGCCGATGCTGGGCACCCCGACTTCAAAGCTTTCCTCCGCCAGAAAGGCATCGATCCGAGGTCTGCCTTTAGCTCCGTGGAGCGAATGGTTCAGGTTCGGAAGCAGATGGCCGTGGCCGCCGCCCCCGTCGTCCGGACGTTGCGCGTCGTCACTGCCGAACAACTCGCGGAACTATCTGGCGCGGGCTTGAACGAAGTGCTCGAGCAAATCCGTGGACCGCTCGCAGGTGCTGTTGTGCCCATCGGCCACGTCTCGGCGGAGCAGTTTGCCGCGTACGCGGAGTTGACCGTCGATGAAGTGATCGCCGCCGCTCGCACCGAGCTCGCTGGCGCTGTGACAAAGGACCACCGGCTCGACCTCGGCTCCGCCGCCGCGCTCGCCTTCATGGCGGAACACCCGTTCGCCCGCGACGATGAGGACGTGCCTGTCGTTCCGGACATTGCGGGCGATGACTATCTTGCGCCAGCGTTCGCTGGCGAGGACATCGACTCGGCGCACCCAGTAGCCCTCACGTACCTGGCGCGTTGCACAGGACGCGTTCCGAGCGACACGGACTTCGCATGATTTCTCCCTTCGTCGACCGCCCTTGTGGTTCGGGGCGCGCGCCATCGCCGCGGCGCGCCGGCGCTGCCAGTTTTCGTTCATGGCTGGCAGCGCCGCGACGCGCGCGATTCAATTTGCTCGCAAACAAGCGCGGGAGTCGATCGATGCGAAGCCTCGAGAAGCAATTGATGCGGCTGACACTTCGCCAACTCGCTGAACTCGTCGAGGTTCAGGTCGAGGCGAGCGTCGAAGACCGCGCTGGCGTCGAACGGCTCTTTGATGTCCCGCTTCGCTTGCTCGCAGCCGAGTTTCGCAGCCGCGCTGCGTTCCGCGCGTTCGTGCTGCGCAAGCTCGAGCAGGGGCAAGAACGCAAACGGTCACGGAGGTTCTCCGCGATCTTCGATGGAGTTTCATTTTGACCAACGACGCCTCCTACATTCCTCCGGCCATCGTTTGGAGCAATTCCTACTCGATGGCGTTTTGCACGCTTCTATCCATCTGCGCTGCGGCGAGAGTCGTGGTGAACGAAGGAGGCACCATTAAGACGTGGTCCGATGGCAACAGTGCGGCGGGCGCTAAGCGACTGCTCACCCGCGAGCTCGTTGCCAGATTGGCCACCGGTTCTTGGCGGCTGTCGGCTGACTACGACCCGCTGTTGAGGACTGGAGATGATCAATACGGTGTGCCGACGGCCGATGACTTCGCCGTGCGCGGGACAGCGTCGCCGTACCATGTGATTGGCGGCGGTCCGGTACTGTCCTCGTTCGTTCAAAGTGCTGCAGTCGGGGCGTACTTTGCCGAGCTTGATGCGGTGCTCGCTGCTGCGTTGCAGCTATCCACGGACGTCGCGTCGCAAGCGGCGAAGAACACCGCCATCGACCCCACTGCGGCCGCCGCCGCTGCCTCGGCGCTCGCGGCTGCTCGAGCAGGCTACGTGACGCAGCTGCAGGCTGCGTACCCGGGGCGTGGATACGCGTGAACTCACGTCACGCGCACCCGTCCTGCAATCCCCAAGGAGCTGCAAATGCAGAAACGAGAGTACGGCGGTTGGATCGACTACGACTCACCTAACCAACGTGTCCCCGCCGAGTACCGCACTGAGCACCGCCGGCTTATCAACATCTGCGGTGGCGATCCGCTTGGTCGGCTTGCCCGCCCCTTCATGCAACGTGCGCAGCAAGCGCTCGCGAATGAGCTGAACGCGTACCTCGCCACGACTGACCGGAATCATCACGGGGGCAACATCGACGTCTGGTATTTACGGGCAGTAGCGTCCGGACCAGGAGGTCCCGACGTCGCGAGCTTTTTCGGCCGGGCGAGCACGCTCCCCTTCAGCTTCGAGGGCTCTACTCCGCAAGTTCCGGGACCGAGCCAAAGTTGGCGCGCGGCTCTCGGACAGATGAGGGCGGACCTTGCCCAGCTCGAACTCGACATCGCGGCAGCCGGCGGGTGGCCGTGATGCCGTTCGATCTTGCGCAGACGCTGACAAAAGACGAGATACCGAACGCCCACGCTCGAAGATGCACAACGAGAACTCGGTCGTGCGCAGTGCGTCTCGTCGGCGCGGAACGCCTTCCAGCGCAGCGCGGGCGAGACTCGCTCGCTGTCAAGCGCGATCGCCAGTGCCACCGACCGTACCACGCTGTGATTCGAGGCAGCGACGAGGAGGGGCGCCCGCACAATACCGGTCGAAACACTGCCTCGCGGTGCCCCAGGTGGTCGGGTCGGCGCGCGGACGGCCAATGCCAACACGCGAGGATTTCGAAGGATCTATCACTTCGTGCTGCCCAACAGTACGCTTGCGGCAGTGAAACGCGATTCAGTGGCACGGCGTGCGCGGAGGATTAGGAGGGCTGAGAGGGTGCTGCGGTGCCGCCGTTTGCGGAGGGGGCTTGCCATGAGGGGCTCTCGCTTTACGATCCGAATGGCCGGAATTTTGGATTTCGGATTTGCTGAGCTGGAGACACGGATGAAGCTTAGTCGATTCGAAGGCATACCTCTGCGACAGGGCAACCGGCGCCAAACTGTTTACGTTCGTCTGGACGAGCTGCAGTACGTGGATGCGAGCAGTCTGCTCTACATCGTTGCACAAGTGGATCGTCTGTCCGCACTCGGATACCAGGTGCTAGGCAACTACCCCAAGCGAAACCCCGCTCGTTGGATGTTCAACGAAGCAGATTTTCGAGGGCACATGCAAGGCCGCGCCGGGGTCGGCGTGACAGGCGGGAATCGACTGAAAATCACACGAAAAAGCTCCGGAGATCAGCTAAACCCGGAAGACTGGCTTGCGCTGCACCAATTTCTGGCGACGAGAGGCGACATCACCGAGGACCAGCAGGAAGCGCTCTATCAGGCGTTTGGAGAATGCGTTGAAAACGTTCGCCAGCACGCCTTTGTCGGTCGTGCGCCTGGCATGTGGTACGCGGTTGCCGTCAGTCCGCACCCGTCGGGGCCGTGCCAGGCCGCCGTTGTCGATTTGGGCGTCGGAGTTCCGGGATCGGTAAGGAAGACGAACACCGACCGCGTCAAGGACGCTTACGCCGAGGGGCTTGCCTTCGTTGCCAGGATTCTTGGCGTGGAGGAGCTTGGTAAGCTCGCGGATCGTCTCAGGGACGATTGGACGTGTCTTTTTCTTGCGTGCCACGGAAAAAGGACACGAACTGCTGACGAGGAACGTGGAACCGGCCTCTCAGGCCTTCGGGAGGTGGTGAGTGATCCCGCGTCGGTGAGTACACTGCGTGTGATGTCTGGAAATGCGTCGGTCGCTTGGGCCCGCACTGCTGAACCGAAGCCTAATCGGTGGCCTCGGCTGCGTGGTACAATCGTCTGCTTGGAGCTACCCCCAGATGCACGTGATTGATATAGCCCGAGACTTTTCTCCCACCCCAGGCGGCAGGTACCGCCACGACGGCGTCTGGTCGGGGGAGCAGTTCCGGGAGGACATATTGCTGCCCGCGTTGGCCCAGCACGAAAAGGTTGTTGTCGACTTGGACGATGCCGTTGGTTTCACGACGTCCTTCCTAGATGAGGTTTTTGGCGCCATCGCGCGACAGCTTGGGAAGTCAGTGTTGGAGCGGGTCATCCCCCGCGCCGCACGTCGCCCACGGCGCGCAGAGAAAGCGCGACAGTACCTGGAACGAGGACTGTCCAAATGACAGAGTGCGATTCGCAGACGGTCTTGCAGACTGCTGCGCAGGTTGCTCAAGTAATCGTCGGTGTTGTGGCGCTATGGGTGGCGCATCGCGCCCACAAGGCGACGCAACGTTCAAACGACGATCTCTTTTTGGAAATGCTCTTCCCTGAACTGGCCGCGGTCATCCAAGCCAGTCGCAGAGTCCAGCACCTTTACCGACGTCTGTTCGATGAGCACAAGTCGACGCAGGAAAAACAACTTATTCATGTGCAATGGGTTCGGTCGAAGGAAGAGGCGGCGCGGAAGATCACCCAGCTGAAGCTCATGTTTCCGTCGGAAACGACAGCCCTTTGCGAAGCCTGGGTCAAGATGGACGAGGAAGAAGACTCGCATACGGGAACGAACCATCTTGCAGTACCCGCGCCTGCCGCTGAGAAAGCGTTGGGGCGGATGGAGCAGCTTCAGGATCGAGTGCACTCCGAGGCGGCCGCCATTGTAAAGAAAGAGCGCGAGCGGCGTAGGGCGGACTAGCCCGAATCACTGCGCCGCGGACCCCCGCTCAAGCTTCCCATCAGGTCTGGCCCTCCTCCTCGATCTGCTTCAGATCCGCGAGGCGGAGACGGACAAGTCGCTCATGTTTTTTTGCGCGGTCTCGAGACGATGCGGGCACGGCGCTGTCTTGAGCCTCTTTGTGAAGTGCGTGGAGAAGTTGGTATAGTGCCGTCTTTTCGGCCGATTGTTCCGGGGTGAGCGCCATGGTGCTTCGGATTCGCCCCGGCCGCAGTGCGCGTCAACGGCGCACGTCGTAGTCATTTCATCGTGGTCTAAGGTCGACATGTCGCTCGGCACCGGTGCAGCGAAGGCGATGCCGGGGGATGCCAGCTCACCCGCCGGCCGTGGCCGCTGGACTTCCGCCTGCGCTCGCGGGCGCGCCACTGCAGAACCAGCTCGCCGCCCTGTCCGCGTTGCTGGCGCAACCGGGAGGGGCAGCCGTTCCCCTGGCGCCGCTCCCGCGCGCCCAGCGCCTCAGGTCGCTTCGAAGGACGTCGCCAGCCACGCGTTGATTTAGGGCTTTGAGTTGGGCTTCGTTGGGAACACCGGGCAGGTCTTTGCGCCCATTCGCGAACTTGATGGCTCACAGGTGCGCCGCTTGCTGTCGAGCGCCGAACCAGAGTCGCATGCTGCGAGCCACGCGCACAACACCCCAGCTCGCTTCGAGTCCACCTGCGTCAGCCAGAGCTCGTAAGTATCGCCGTTTTTCACAACCGATAGATGGTCAGCCCATTTTTCGAATGGGTCCGCGGCCTTGAAGACCTGCGCGAGCCGCCAACTCTCTCGAGTCAGTGCGCTGGTGCCGTCGTCCTGGGGCGACCGTGCAAGCACAAGATTCGGTTGTTGAGCCTCTGCGTTGAATATCACGCAAGCAGTGTTCGAATATTTCGGGAGGTGCTCGCAAGCCGCCGAGCGCCCGCTTGGCGCTGGATTCGCTTGAGCCGTCATTGGCTGTTGGGCGGTCCCAATCGACTGCGCCTTTTGCTCGAGGTGCTCAATTCGCCTCAGCACTTCGGCAAATTGCTTCTGCTCTTCGAGCTTAGCCGTGGCTACTTCGCCGAAGACGATCGTCTTGAATATGAAACCGATCGCTGTCGTCCCACCAAACACGAACGCACAGAAAAGAGAAGCAGCCGCGAGCGTGTGACTCCGGACCCATGGCTCGGTCGCGCTCACCGGTGAGGGTGGAGCGCTCTGCACGCTCGGTTCGCGTTGGTCGCTCGTGAGTCTCTCACGTTCCTCGAGATCACCGGCTTCTTCTTTGGACATGCTCCCCGTGTGGACTTGCTGAAACGCCTATGCGGTTGATTGCGCATGCCTCTCTGCCAGAGTTGGTCAACGAAATCACGCGTTTACGCGTTCCACGCGTGTTTTTTGGCTCGATCATTTTTCTGCACAACAGATCACGCGTGATCTCATCAAGATACGCGTCTAGTGCCGCGCGGCTCGCAAATAGTGATTGCGACGCGTATCCCAGACGCGTATCTATGCACCTGTCGACGGCGAGACACGAAACAGCCGAGTCGGAGAAGGCCGGACGCGAGTGGCCCTGACAACTGGAAAGACAGCCGGAGCAGCAAGGGTAAGAGGTAGGAACCCAAGGTCGAGGAGGCGGACGCAGCCCTGACAGCCTGAAAGTAGGCACCTCAAACCGGACCCCGATAGAGAGCGACCGGACCCAGAGCCCCGACGGCGCAAGCCCGAGGGGCTGAGGTGTCGAAGAGGCCCAAGATGCCGATCAGCCAGAACAGCTCTTACGTGAACCGCTTCAATTGCGTCTTGCTTCCAGAGGAGCGCGGCAAGCTGCAAGCGCTCGCGGACGACGCTGGGTTGAAAGAGAGCGAGCTCGTGCGGCAGCTCATCGAGCAGGCATACACGGCGAGATTCGGCAAGAAGAAGCCGCCCGCAGTCAGGCCGAAATACAACTCATCCGAAGCACGTGAGGCCAAAGCCAAGCGCGCGAAGAAATAGCCCCAACGAAAAGCCCTCGCGGTGGTGGAACACCCGAGGGCCAGGTCCAAAACCGGTGAAGGAGTCGAACATGAGCAGTGTGTCGAAAAGCGGTGGCGCGCGCAAGAAGCTTGCGCGCGATCGACGGATTCTGAGCAAAGCGGCGAAGCAGCAGCGCTCTGCACTCATCCACAAGGCAGCGGAACGCAGCGGCATCGCGATGGTCACGATGCCGGAACCCGAATTCCGGGCCATCGTCAGTCAGCTCAAGGGGCTTACGCATGAGATCGTCGAAGCATGGGCGAGGCGTGAGTCTGAAGAGGGGGGTATGGAGCACGTCTTGCTCCAGCTGCACCAGGCGCGTGTCGCCCTCGAATGCGTCGGACGCACGGTGGGCGGTGCATCGTGAAGCCAGACCAACAGCAGGATCCGCGAGCACGAGTGGGTGCCAGCAAGCCAGCCGCCAGAGCGGGCGCAGGTCTGGAGCGCATGGGCTGGGATCGGCTCCGAATGGGCTTCAGCACCTGGGAGGCGGATCACGGGCTTGCGATTGGTACTCTCAAGCAATGTTCGGCTGAGCTGCGCGTGCTGCTCTCCGCCATGCAGCACGGCTGCGCTGACCACATCACTCACGCGGTGCTCATGGGCATCGCCGACAAGCTGGCAGTCGCGGCCGAGCTCGCCGAACTCGAAGAATCGGAGGCTTCCGATGGGTGAGCGAGGCAGGCAGGGGAAGAGGCGAGCAGGACGGGCGGTCTTCGCTGCTGAGATCCAGCGCTCAGCGGAGAGGAAGGCGCTCGCGAAACTCCCCGAGCTCGCGCAACGCGCCGCGCTTGCCGCCATGCACATCGAGAAAGCGTCCCTTGCACAGGTGATCAAGGGCATCGAGCTCGCTCATCGCGAGGACACGTGGGTCGAGGCGTGGGAAGAATCGAAAATCGACACCTACTTGATGATCATCCGGGTTTGCACCCGCCGGATTCTCTGTGCTCCTCGGCCGTCTGCCGAAGTCGTGTCGCTGAAGGCCTACCGCGCGGCGAAGGAAGCTCGCCAATGAACTTCCCCAAAGCCGAAGCGGTCACCGAAATCACCGCACTCGCAGAGCAGTTCCGCGCCGCAGCCGCGGCTCTCGACATGCTGGCCAGCAATGCGCCGACAGTCGAGCTCGGCACGCTCCGGCGCCAGGCGTACGCGGTACGCCTGCAAGTCGCGCAGGCCCTCGATGTTGACGAGTGTCCCCAATGAAACTCATCGCGCGATTCGAAAATGGGGATGACGGCGTGACGCGAGTCGCCATCTGCGATGGTCCCTCGGTGCTCGCACTGTTCGCAATCCTGACAAGCGCGCACCCGGATGTGATGAGTGAGCTCGTCCGTCACGCGACGGCTTTGAGGGACAGCGTTCGTCTCACGACAGAGGAGCGGCACGCACCGCGGCCAAGGCTCCGGGTCTTACGGCGGCCTCGCGAGCGCATGGGCACCCCTCACCAGGAAGGTCCGCCTGCCGATGGCTGACCCAACTGGCAAACCGCCAACACCACCGGGTAAGAGTGGCCCCGGCCTACGCAAAGCGGGGCCGCAGAGTCGCCGAACGGTCGGCTCGCTTCAACGCGAGGACTATCTGCTTGCGATGCCGGACACGGAGTTCGAGCGCTGGGTCGACAGTCGCCTCTCCGGTGCTTACGGCACGCCGCGCGAGCACGACGAGTTCCGCGCCGTCGAAGCCGATCGGCGGCTGCGCGCGTGGGCGCGAGAGGGCGGCGAACGCGTCGGCGCGGTACCGCAGCTGGACCTCTTCACGAGCGAGTCACCGCTCGAGACGATGCTGCTGGAGGCATTCTTCGACTCCGGCCTGTTCGAGCGCCTGTCCGTGCCGTCCGACGTGGTGGTTGGCTCGGGACCATTCGGTCTGCTCCTGCAGCAGGTGACCGTCCCGAGCATCGACAAGCGCTACCGGCTCGACTTCGCGATCATGAACGCTTCAGAAGGGCTCTTCCTGGCTGTCGAGGTTGACGGTCATCAATGGCACGAAGCGACGCAGCACCAGGTCCAGAGCGACAAGAGCCGCGATCGGAAGCTCACCGCTGCCGGCTGGCAGGTCCTGCGGTTCACTGGTTCTGAGGTCTATCGAAACGCGGGCGCGTGCGTACACGAGGTTCGGGAGATGATTGCGCGGCGCGTTGGCCGTGCCGCAAGATAGACCTCACTCGCGAAAGGCGCGCGTGTCGCTTGCGCAGGTAGTGCATCGTCACATATCGCTATTTAATGAATTGGAACCGGGGCCAAAATGGCCTAGTGCGAGCCTGTCAACATGGTCAGGGTTGACATGTACTATTTTTAGTACACAAATGGGAATGCGCTGGTGGGAAAAATACTCGGATGCCTCATCTGGCCGTGCGACGGAACCGGCCCGGTTCAGAAATGGCTTCGCGCATTACCGAAAGAGATTCGGATAAAGATTGGTGCGGATATCCGTTTCGTCGAAGACAATTGGCCGGTAGGACCACCCAAAGTCAAATCGCTAGAAGAAGGAATTTGGGAAATTCGATCGAGCTACGACCGAGTTGAGTATCGCGTGGCGTTCTGCATCGCTTCGGGAAGAATGATTATCCTGCACGGTTTCGTAAAGAAGACTCAGAAGACATCGCCGACCGACCTTCGGCTGATCCGCGAACGACGAAAATCGACATGACTAAATTCGCCGCCGGCACCCTGGACGCACTCTTTGACGAGCTTGGAGAGCTTGACGAAGTCAACGTGCGCGCGCTCAAGCGCGGGATCGCTTACACCGCGAGAAATGAAATGCGTGTTCGCGGGATTTCGGCCTCGGAACTTGCGAGACGCATGGGAACGAGCAGGGCGCAAATCGCGCGGGTGCTCGACGATGACGATGCAAGTATCACGCTCGATACGCTCGTCCGCCTTGGGTCCGCCTTGGGTCTTGAGGCCGCCGTCGAATTTCGATCCCGGACCAGGGAAACGGCCCTTTGCGCGATACTTACGGAGCAGGCGGAGACCGTCGCACCCACCGTCACAAACGACGCTCAAGTCTACGCGCTTAGGGCAGTTGATGAATCACAGGCATATGGCGACGTGCCCGGGGTCTTTGCAGCGTGAGCGACGACGCTAGCACCTTGGATGTTTCGAAAGCCTCAGCAGCATCCAGCAAGCTGCAGCTCCAGCACATAGCTTTGTTCAGTCTCGAAGCACAGGCGCATCGCTTGCCGGAACGCGTGAACCTGAACTTCGATCTCGGACATCGTGAGACGATCTGGAACGTGATCGGGGATTCGTTGATCTGCGTCTTCGGGCTGGACGTTGGGATCTTGTCAACGAGTTCCGATCCCCCAATCCGGCTGGCGAGCTTTTCCGTTTGTTTTCGCGCGGAGTACAAGATGGGCGAGGCGTACAATCCGGCAACAGACGATGAGCTGCTCCCTCACTATGCTGGCGTTGTCGCGCGGTTGCACGTCTGGCCTTACATGCGAGCGGAGGTCCAAGAGCTCACAGGAAAGCTCGGCCTTCCCAGTCTTACTTTGCCTGTTCTGATGTCCGGTGGAACCGTGAACTTCCCTGTGAGGAAACACGTGCCACCACCGGATGATCAAGTCCGCGCACCCCGCAAAGTTCTCGAGATCTCGAGCCCGGCCGCTGCAAGCCCAAAGAAGGGAGCAAAGAAGCCTCCAAAGAAGTCGGCGCGCGCGCGGCAGGTTGCAAGTTCGAGTTCGAAGCCTCGGCGACGAGCGTAAAAAAACGCGCCACCAACTAGGTCATGACCGAAGCTACGGCGGCGCGGCCGTGCGCTTGCCAGAATGGGCGCGCGTGACCAAGTTGCTCGGCATGCTTGAACACGAACTGCCTCTGCAAGATTACTGGAACGCCCTCGGACACTCGGTCCCCGCGCACGCGGTGCCCACCCTGACCCTGGGCGCCGCGGTGACCTACAAGACGCGACGAGGGCAAAGGCGCTACGGGGCGTGGGGGGGCACCGACGGCAGCTGCGCCATCGTCATTGATGCAGGAACATCGGAAGCGATCACGATTTCGGCCAAGCACGTCATGACCGAGCACGGACGACGCCTGCCTGCGGGGGTCGTTGAAGCCGCACGAACGGTAGGATTGCCCGCGCGGTACTAATCGAGGTACCCGCGGGAGTACCCGCATCGGATCTCTCACCGGCTCGTCGCAACTCGATCGAGCCTATTTTCTTGGTAGCGAAGCCCGGACTTGAACCGGGGACAACACGCTTATGAAGCGTGTGCTCTAACCAGCTGAGCTACTTCGCCGTGAAGGGGCGGGAATATGTCGGGCGA
>Ga0134124_10001651_pt1 | contig 17945 bp, 16 predicted proteins | sample KB304_FD_96880 | JGI IMG/M metagenome (GOLD analysis project Ga0134124, IMG submission 96880) | Terrestrial soil microbial communities without Nitrogen fertilizer from Kellogg Biological Station, Michigan, USA - KB3-0-4 | ecosystem: Environmental > Terrestrial > Soil > Unclassified ...
AGAGCGGCCGCGCGCGCCGCGCGGTCGTCTGCCGCGCTCACCACTGCTCCAGCGAGCCGCGCGCGAACGCAAGCTGTTCGTCGACGCGAGTCAGAGGCGCGTATGGCCCACCGGCATCCTCGAGGTCATCGACGAACAACCGCGTATCGCCGGACGCGTGCTCGCGCACGAGCTTCTCGATTTGAGTGCGCCAGCGCGCGAGCTGCGCCGGCCAGTCGTATTCACCGAGCCGCGAGGACCGATTCGGGAACGCGCCGTCAGGCCAATACCCGCGATATTTCGCGTCCGCTGTGACCGCCGCAATCGCTGCGGCGCTCACTCGCGCCGCGGCATGACACGCGTAGAGCGGCAGCTGGACATCGCGCGGCCGGTCACGGAGCCAATCGTTCGGCGTGCCGCGCTCGCTCGTCTTGTAGTCGAGGATCGCGAGGCTTCCGTCGCCGAGCTCGTCGATGCGATCGATCCGGACCTGGAGCGCGAAGCGCGCGATTTCGATCGACACCTTTTGCTCGACGGCGACCGTTCGAAACGGCGCGCGGCTTTGCTCGAGCGCGAGAAATTGGGCGAGCGCGTTCTCGAGCCGCTCGGCCTCGAGCGCGAACAACGCGTGCAACGGTCGCCGCGCGTCGCGGAAGATCTCCCCGAGCGCACGTTCGGCGACGACGGCGACGCTGCTGAGCTTCGCCCCGATCGCTTCACGCGTGGGCAGGTCCGCGAGCAGGAGCTCGAGCGCTCGATGTGTCGTCATGCCGCGCAAGCGCCCGTTCATCCCGACACCTGCTCGCTCGAGCGGGCGCGCGCCTAGCCGGTATTCGCAGAATGCGCGCAGCGGACAGCGCGATTGGCGATTGAGGACGCCGGCTCCGCCATGGAGCTGCGCGCCGGTGACCGCCGGCGCGCCGTCGATGACCGTTTCGCGCCGACGCGCCGGTGCGCGGGCTCCGTCGACTACGATCTCGGCCGCGTCGAGCTCCCGCCAATCGTGTAGCGCCGGGCTCGGCAGCGTTTCGAAGTCGAAAACCCGTGCGGGCCAGCTCGCGACGAGCGTCGGGACGCGCCGGCTCAACCTATCGAGCGCCCGCGCGGAGCGCGCGCGCCCGTCCTGCGGCGTGCCCCATGGCATCTCGTGCTTGCGCTGCAGAGCCATCGGCAGGAGCGGATTGGCGCGCGCGGCCTCGGGCCACGCCTGATCCGTAAAGCCCGTGAGCCAGGCCGCGTCGTAGCCCGGGCCGACGTCCGTGACGCGCTCGAGCACGTGAATGCCGCGCACCGGCAACGGCACCGGAGCGGGCGCTTCGAGCGCGCGGCGTAGCTCCGTGAGCGCAGCGCCTTGGTCGATCTCGCCGAGGATCGGGGTCAGCCGAGAAAAATCGTCGAGGCCCGCCTGCCACCGCTGCGAGTCCTCGGGGTCGCTCGCGCCGGTCCACTCCAGCTTCGCGAGCGCGCGCTGCCACGCCAGCGCCCAGGCGCTCGGCGTCGCGCGCTCGATCGGGTGAGTTTCGCGCAGCGCCTCGGCTAGAGAAACCGCTGCTCGCGGCGCTGTGCGCCGAAGCAGCGCCGCAAGGTCGGTTTCACGGTACGCGACCGCGAAACGCAGTTGCGCGCGCACGTCGAGGCGCAGCTCGCGCTCGAGCGCCGAGAGCGCCGATAGCTCACCGCCGTCGCCAAAGAACGGGCTTCGGAGCCAGCGGCTCAGCGTCTCGAACGCCGCTGCCTCCGTGCCGAGCGACAGCGCATCGAGCGCCGCTCCGAGGCGCGGCGACTCGGCCAGGGCGCGGCCGCCATACCAGAGCGGCACGGCCGCGTCTTCGGGCGCGGCGCCGCCGGCGAGCGGCTCCTCGAGCGCGCGTTCGAGCTCCGCGCGGCGCTCGTCGAGCGCCGGCACCACGAGCGCGATCCGCTCGCTCGGTTGCGCTCGGAGCCGCGCGCGCGCCCAGGCGACCGCGGTTCGAAGCTCGTCGCGCGCGTCGGCGAGCTGGACGCGCTGTCGCGCCGCGGAGCACGCCGGGGCGGACCAACGCCCGACGAGGTGGCCGGCGCGCTCGAGCCGGGCGAAAAGCTCGCGCTGCCGCGGCGTCGGCTCGTCGAGGTCGGCGAGAATCAGACGTTGCGCCGGAAGCCGGTCGTCGTCTGCGAGAAGCCCCGCGATCTGCGCGCGGTCGATCCAACCATTCTCGGCGAGCGCGGCGAGATAGCGTCGCCGCCACGCAAGGAACGCGCGAAAGTCGCTCTGGCTCGCGCCGGCGGGCTCGCGGCCGAGATCGACGTTCCAATCGCAGCAAAGCTCGAACGCTTCGGCGGCCCAGCGCGCGGCACCGCGGTCGCCGAGCAGTTGAGTGCCCTCTGGGGAGTCGGCGACGATCCGCCGCCAGAGAGCGAACGCTTGCTTCGGCCCGAGCACCGGCGAGCGTGCTCCCGGCGACGTGAGCCATAGCCGCTCCAGCCAGCTTCCATAGGTCACTATCGGCGGCGTGACCCACGCGCGGCGGTCCGTCGCGATCGGCTTGGCGGCGAGGTGCAGCTCCCACTGGCGGGCCGCGAGCCCGTCGGCTACGACGATCGCGGTTCGATCGTCAAAATGCAGCTCTGTCCCCGATAAGGACACTTAGGAATCAGTGAGTTGTATATAGATCCTCAGGCCGTCTCTAGTTGAGGCGGTCGATCGGCGAGCTGCTCGAGCACGTGCTCCATGCGCTGGAACACCTCGGCGATCTGGTCCTCTTCCGGCAGGATCGTGATCCGGAAATGGTCGCGATAGCTCGTGTTGAAGCTCGAGCCCGGCGCGATCAGAACGTGCTGCTGCTCGAGCAGCTCCATCGCGAACGTCTCGTCATCGAAGCCCGGGAGCTTTTGGCGGTCGACGCCGACGAACGCGTACATCGCGCCCCGGGGCGCGACCAGCTCCAAGAACCGGCTCTGAGCGACGCCATCGATCACGGCCTTGCGCGACTGGTATAGCCGGCCGCCCGGCGAGCAGAGCTTCTTGATGCTCTGGAAACCGCCGAGCGCGGTCTGCACGGCCCACTGCCCCGGCACGTTGCTGCAGAGCCGAAGTGCCGCGAGCAGATCGAGCGCGCTCATGTAGCGCTCGGAACGGTCGACCGCGCCGCTGAACGATACCCAGCCGACGCGATAGCCGCAGGCGCGATACACCTTCGAGAGACCGCTGAACGTCGCGACGAGCGTGTCCTTGCAGAGCGTCGCGAGCGGGATGAACTCCGCGTCGTCGTAAACGATCTGGTCGTAGATCTCGTCGCACATCAGCACGAGGTTGTGGCGCTCCGCGATGCGCGCGAGAGCGGTCAGCACCTCGCGGCTGTAGACCGCGCCGGTCGGATTGTTCGGGTTGATCACGACGAGCGCGCGCGTGCGCGGGCTGATCAGGGCCTCGATCGCCGCGACGTCGGGGTTGAAGCCTTGCGACTCGGCGCACGGATAGTGGATCGCCTTGCCGCCGTTGAGCACGGTCGCGGCCGTCCAGAGCGGATAGTCCGGCGTCGGGATCAGCACCTCGTCGCCCGGATTCAGGAGCCCGCGCAGCGTGAGGTCGATCAGCTCGCTGACGCCGTTGCCCATGAACACGTGATCCGAGCCCACGTTCGGGACGCCGCGCGCCTGCTGCTGCATCACGACCGCCTCGCGCGCCGGAAAGATGCCGCGTTGATTGCAGTACGCCTCGCTCACGGCTAGGTTCTCGATCATCGCGAGCCGCATCGTCTCGGGCGTGCGGAGGCCGAACAGCCCGGGGTTGCCGATGTTCAGCTGAATGATCTCGTAGCCCTGGTGCTCGAGCTCGAGCGCGCGCCTAGCCAGCTTGCCGCGGATCTCGTAGCGGACATGCTTGAGCTGGGAGCTGATCTCGACGTCGTGAGAATGACGCAACACGTTGCACCTGACCGATTCTATTGAGCGCGCTGTTTAACACGCCCAAGCCGTAAGACCAAGAGCGGATGCCGCAATTCGCCCCAAAACGGGCTTCGTCTAAGGCTTCGGGCCGGTGGCAATGGGTCGCGCCGGGTCGCGGATCCACTCGCTCCAAGACCCCGCATAGAGCTTCGCCCCATCGAGCCCGGCGACCTCGAGCGCGAGCAGCAGCTGGCAGGCAGTCACCCCCGAGCCGCACATCGCGATCAGCTCTCTGGGTGAGCGGCCGCCTAGCAGCTCGGTGAGCTCGCCGCGCAGCGCTTCGGACGCGCGGAAGCGCCCGTTCGCATCGATGTTGACCGACCCCGGCCGGTTCACGGCGCCCGGCACATGGCCCGCTACGGGATCGATCGGCTCCTGCTCGCCGCGGTAACGAGGCGCCGCGCGCACGTCGACGAGCAAGCTGCCGGCCGCTTGGAGCGCAGGAAGGTCGGCGGCTGCGACCACGGAGTCGTCGGCCAGGGCCCGAGGTACGAAATGCGCGGGCTGCCAACGCGGCATCCGAGCCTCGACCGGCAGCCCTGCGGCGGTCCACGCTGCGAAGCCGCCGTCGAGCACGAGGCGGCGATCGTGACCGAGCCAGCCGAGCAGCCACCAGAGCCGGGCCGCAATCGCGCCGCTCGCCTCGTCGTAGGCGACGACGGTCGTGGAGTTACCGACGCCCCAAGAGCCGAGTCGCGCGGCGAAGTCGGCCGCCGCGGGCAGCGGATGGCGGCCGTCGCTTGGACCGGGCCGCCGCGAGAGATCGTCGTCCAGGTTCGCGTAACGCGCGCCCGGGATGTGCGAGCGCGCATGCGCCGCCGGCCCAGCGGCGGGGTCGGTTAGCGTCCAGCGGCAATCGACGACGACCCAGGTCGGATCGTCGAGGCGCCTGGCCAACTCTTCGGGTGAGATCAACGGTGAGCTCATGCGCGCATTGTAAGGCGGACGAAGTCGGGCGGACGCTCGACCCGCCGCGCCGCTAGAATCTCGCGACGTTCTTCGCTTGGAGCCTGCGTTGTTGAAGGTGCTGGTCGCAATCAAGCGCGTCGTGGACTACAACGTGCGCGTGCGCGTGAAGCCCGACGGCTCGGGTGTCGCGGTCGAGGGGCTCAAGATGAGCATCAACCCGTTCGACGAGATCGCGATCGAGGAGGCGCTCAAGCTCAAGGAGCGCGGTCAAGCGGCCGAAGTGGTTCTCGTGACCGTCGGCGATTCCGACGCGCAGCAACAGCTGCGGACCGGTCTCGCGATGGGCGCCGACCGCGCGCTGCTGATCGAGACGAAGGCGCCGACGGAGCCACTCGTCGTCGCGCGCGCGCTGCGTGCGCTCATCGAGCGCGAGCGGCCCGACCTCGTGCTGCTGGGCAAGCAAGCGATCGACGACGACCACGCGCAGACCGGACAGATGCTGGCAGCGCTCTGGGACCGTCCGCAGGCGACGTTCGCGTCGCGGCTCGAGATCGACGGCGCCCGTGCGCGAGTCACGCGCGAGGTCGACGCGGGGCTCGAGGTGATCGACGTCGACCTTCCGGCCGTCGTCACGACCGATCTGCGCTTGAATCAGCCGCGCTACGTGAAGCTGCCGGAGATCCTCAAGGCGAAGAAGAAGCCGCTCGACGTGCTGCCGCTCTCCTCTCTCGGTATCGACGCGTCGCCGCGCCTCGTCGTCGAGCGCGTGGACGCTCCCGCGCCGCGCGCACGAGGAATCCGCGTCCAGAGCGCGGCGGAGCTCGTCGACGCGCTGCGCCAGCGAGGAGTGCTTTGATGGCGCGAGTGCTGGTGATCGCCGAATGCAGCGGCGAGCGGCTCAACGCGAGCACGGCGAAATGCGTCGCTTGCGCGCGCGAGATCGCGAGCGATGTCGTCGTGGCGGTATTTGCGCCGCGTGGCGCCGAGGCTGCGGCCGAGGCGGCGGCGCTCGAGGGCGTGAGCCGCGTCGTGCACGTCGAGTGGTCGTCGCCGCCGCTCGCGGCGAGCCTGGCGCCCGAGATCGTGAGTCTCGCGCCCGGGTTTACGCACGTGCTCGGCCCGTCGAGCACGTTCGGCAAGGACCTGCTGCCGCGAGTGGCGGCGCTCGTCGGCGTCGGTCAAGTCAGCGACGTGATGAGCGTGCTCGATCCCTACCGCTTCAAGCGGCCGATCTACGCCGGCAACGCGATCGCGACGGTTCGTGCGCCGAGCGACTCGACGCTGGTCGCGACCGTGCGGCTCGCGTCGTATGCGGCCGCGGGCAGCGCAGCGCAGCCGGCGCCCATCGAGATCCGCTCGCCGAGCACCTCACCGCCGAGCCACACGCGGTTCGTCGAGCTGCGCTCCGAGCAGGGCAACCGGCCGGACCTACAAACCGCATCGAGAGTCGTCGCGGGCGGACGAGCTCTCGGGAGCGCCGAGAATTTCACGCGTCTCTACGAGCTCGCCGACGCGCTCGGGGCTGCTGTCGGCGCCTCGCGTGCGGCCGTCGACTCGGGGTTCGTGGCGAACGACCTGCAGGTCGGCCAGACCGGCAAGATCATCGCCCCCGAGCTCTACGTCGCGATCGGCATCTCGGGCGCGATCCAGCATCTCACCGGCATCAAGGACGCGCGCACGATCGTCGCGATCAACCGCGACGCCGACGCACCGATCTTCGAAATCGCGGACGTCGGCTTGGTCGCCGACTGGGCGCAAGCGGTTCCCGACCTCATCGCGGCCTTGCGCACCGCGTCTCGCTAGACGAGCGCGCCGCGGCGCTCCTGCCAAAAACACGCGCGACTCGCCTGGAGCGAGCCGCGCGTGTCGGATTCACTAGGCGAGCGTCGAGTACAGGGCGACGAGCTTGCCCCAGGCTTTCTCGGCGTCGGGCTTGTTGTAGATCGGCATGCCGTTCGCGCTCTTCGGCATGTCGGGCACGCACCAGCCGTGCAGCGACATGGAATAGACCTCGATCTCGGCGGGCACGTGCGCCGCGTCGAACGCCTCGCGCAGCTTCACCTTCGCGTCGGGTTGATTCATGTCGTCGTTCGACGCGATGCCGAAGTACATCCGCCCTTTGATCTTCGGCGCGAGCAAGTGCGGGCTGTCGGGGTTGTTCGTCACGAGGTTGCCGCCATGGAACGATGCACCGGCGCCGACGCGGCTCGGAACGGTCGCGCACGTCTTGACGACCAGCGGGCCGCCCATGCAGTAGCCCTGCGTGCCCATCTTCTTGTTCTTGTCGACTTGCTGCTGCGCGTCGAGGAACGCGATGTATGCGGCCGCATCCTTCTCGGCATTTCCGGCCGCTTGCAGCGGCCCCGTGAACGACTGCAGCTTCGCCCGGTCGTCCTGGTTGCCGAAGTTGAAGTTCGATACGTCGCCGAACACCGGCGCCTTCGCGGTGCGATAGAACGGATTCGGCACGAGCACGCTGTAGCCTTCGGCAGCGATGCGCTTCGCGATGTCGCGCATCGACGGACGCAGGCCGAACGCGTCGGGCCAAATCAGCACGCCGGGATGCGTGCCGGTCGTCGGATGGATGAACGCCGCGTCGCACGTGCCGTCGGGCGTCTTGACGGTCACGTTGTTCTCGGTGACGGGCAAGTTCGCCGCGCGCGCCGAAGTCGTCGTGGCTGCGGCTACGCCGGCCGCGATCGACAGCGCGACGAAATCGCGCCGCGAGAAGTCATCCGCGCTCGAGTCTGGTCCAGACAGTTGTCGGTCGTCGCTCATAACTCCCTCCTGTTGTCGTTGCTTTGGTGGGAGCGCCGCGCGATCGAAGCCGATCCGCGCGTGCTCCGCTTGATTGTCCGGGCGGCGTAACGCTACAGCTGCTTGAGCGCGGTCTCTGCCGAGCTCACGCCGAACTCGCCGGGCGCCTCGACGTTCAGCTGCTTGACGACGCCGTCCTTGACGATCACCGAGAAGCGCTTGCCGCGCGTCCCCATGCCGAACTTGCTCGCGTCCATCTCCAGGCCGAGAGCGCGCGCATATTCGCCGTTGCCGTCCGCGAGCATCAGCACCTTGTCGCCGGTCTTGCTCGAGTCGCCCCACGCGCGCATCACGAACACGTCGTTCACGGCCATGCAGGCAATCGTATCGACGCCCTTCTTCTTGATCGCGTCGGCGTTCGTCACGAACCCGGGCAGGTGCTTGGCCGAGCACGTCGGCGTGAAAGCGCCCGGGACGGAGAACAGCACGACCGTCTTGCCTTTGAAAAGATCGTCGGTCGAGAGCGGCTCGGGGCCGTTCGCTCCGAAACGCGTGAATTGGCCCTTCGGCATCTTGTCGCCTACTTTGATGGTCATGAGTTGCAGCTCCTGGACGGTAAGAAAGAAAAAGGAGAGGGATTGTGGGCGCGCCGTCATGTGCGATCAACGCCCACCGAAAGCCGCTCCGTGGGCTTCCCGGCAGGGGTGCCGCATGTGTTGTCGAGTCATTGGCTTAAGTCCACAAGCTCATGTATGACCTCGCCGGCGCTCGCGGCAGGGAGGCGCCACATCTACGGCTAGGCGCTCGACCCGGCGCCGTTTGACATGCCCAGCCCTTTTCTAGATCATGCCCGTTCCGATGAATCATCAGACTGAGATCACCCCTGCGCGCTGCGCCCTTACGGTAGTACACAACCGACAAAGGTGCGGGCGCTTGGTTTGACGACGAACGCCATTTAGAAAGACCCCGCACCCGAAAGGCTGCGGGGTTTTTTTTTGATGCGAGAACGAAACTAGCCCGAAGGAAATAACGGAAACGGAAATGCAGATCTTCGTGGAAGCGGATGCTCAGCCCGCGCTGTTGAGCGGCGAAAAGATCGCGGTGCTCGGCTACGGCAGCCAAGGTCGCGCCCATGCGTTGAACCTGCGCGACTCCGGTTACGACGTCGTCGTCGGCCTGCGCGCCGGCGGAAAGACCTCCGCTACGGCGGAGCGCGACGGGTTGCCGGTCAAGACGCCTGCCGAGGCCGTCAAGGGCGCCGGGCTCGTCGCGTTCCTCGCGCCCGATATGGCGCAGGCGCAGCTCTACAAGGATATCGAGCCGAATCTCAGGAAGGGCGCAACGCTGCTGTTCGCGCACGGCTTCAACATTCACTACAAGCAGATTCAACCGCGGGCGGATCTCGACGTCGTGCTGATCGCGCCGAAGGGACCCGGCGATCTCGTGCGCCGCCAGTACGAGCAGGGTCGCGGCGTTCCGTGTCTGCTCGCGGTCGCGCAGGACGCGACGGGCAAAGCGCAAGCACGCGCCCTCGCCTATGCGCACGGCATCGGCGGAACGCGCGGCGGCGTGTTGAAGACGACGTTCGCCGAGGAGACCGAAACGGACCTGTTCGGCGAGCAGGCCGTGCTCTGCGGCGGCGCTACGGAGCTCGTCGTGAACGGCTTCAAGACGCTCGTCGAGGCGGGTTATCAGCCCGAGGTGGCCTACTTCGAATGCATGCACGAGCTCAAGCTGATCGTCGACCTGCTGCACGAAGGCGGGCTCAAGAAGATGCACCAGTTCGTGAGCGACACCGCAAAGTACGGCGATCTCACGCGCGGCCCTCGGATAATCGACTCGCACGTGCGCGACAGCATGCGCCAGGTCCTGAAGGAAGTTCAGGACGGCACGTTCGCGAAGCAGTGGATCGCCGAGACCAAAGCGGGCCAGGCGAACTACAAGAAGCTGCTGCAGGCCGATCTCGACGAAGGCATCGAGAAAGTCGGCCGCGAGCTGCGCGGCCGAATGAGCTGGCTACAAGAGTGATCAGAAGCTCGCGCGCACGCGAGCCGTTGGAAACCGGATCGGTTTTCGCAGGAGTGGACGAATGCCTCTGAAGACGATGAAGTTCATCTGGCACGAGGGACGGTTGGTGCCTTGGGAACAGGCGACCGTGCACGTGTTGAGCCACGCGCTGCACTACGGCTCGTCCGTATTCGAGGGCATCCGCGTCTATCAAACGCCGAACGGCGCCGTCGGCTTCAGGCTCACGGACCATGTGAAGCGCCTGTTCCACTCCGCGAAGATCTATCGGATGAAGATCCCCTACTCGCGCGAGGCGATCACCGCGGCGTGCCGCGAGGTCGTGCGCGAGAACGGGCTCAAGGGCGCGTACATCCGCCCGATCGCATTCCGCGGTTACGGCGAGCTCGGCGTCGCGGGCAACATCGACCAGCCCGCGAGCGTGTCGATCGCGGCGTGGGAATGGGGCTCTTACCTCGGCGAGGGTGCGCTCGAGCAGGGAGTCGACGTCTGCGTGTCGTCGTGGCAGCGCGTCGCTCCGAACACCGTGCCCGCGCTCGCGAAGGCGGGCGGCAATTATCTTTCGAGCGCGCTCGTGACGCTCGAGGCGCGTCGGCTCGGCTTCGCAGAGGGTCTCGCGCTCAGCGTCGACGGCTACGTGAGCGAGGGCGCGGGCGAGAACCTGTTCCTCGTGCAAAATGGCAAGCTCTACACGCCGCCGGTTGCCGCGTCGATCTTGTCCGGCATCACGCGCGACACGGTCGCACGGCTTGCGGAGTCGCTGGGCCTCCAGGTGCTCGAGCAGAACATCCCGCGCGAGCTCCTCTACATCGCCGACGAGGTGTTCTTGACCGGCACGGCCGCGGAGATTACGCCCGTGCGCTCCGTCGACAAGATCACGATCGGCGAAGGCAAGCGCGGCCCGATCACCGAGCGCTTGCAGAAACTCTTCTTCGGCTTGTTCGACGGCTCGACCGTCGACCGCTGGAATTGGCTGGAGCCGATCGCCGGCGAGCAGAAGTCCGGTCGTATCGATCGGCCCATCGCGGTCTGAAGACCGCCGCCCGAGGTTCAAACGCCAAATGTCCGCGCAATCCCTGTTCGAGAAAGTATGGGCGCAGCACATCGTCGCGCCCGAGACCGACGACACGCCGGCCGTGCTGTACGTCGATCTGCATCTGATTCACGAGGTCACGAGCCCGCAGGCGTTCGACCTCCTCCGCTCGCGCGGCATCAAGGTGCGCCGCCCCGACCGCTGCCTCGCGACGCTCGATCATTCGACGCCGACGGTGCCGATGAAGAGCATCAAGGACCTCGAGATCGTGAGCGAGCCGGCTGCCGCGAAGCAGGTCCGGCAGATGGAGAAGAACTGCAAGGACTTCGGTATCGAGCTGCGCGGATTCGAAAGCCGCGAGCGCGGCATCGTGCACGTGATCGGGCCCGAGCTCGGCGCGTCGCAGCCCGGCATGACGATCGTCTGCGGCGACTCGCACACGAGCACCCACGGCGCCGTCGGCGCGCTCGCGTTCGGCATCGGCACGACGGAGGTCGGCCACGTGCTCGCGACGCAGTGCCTGCTCCAGCGCAAGCCGAAGACGCTCGCGATCAACGTCGACGGCAAGCTCGCCCCCGGGGTCACCGCGAAGGATGTCATCTTGCGCGTGATCGGCGAGATCGGCGTCGGCGGCGGCACGGGCCACGTGATCGAGTACCGCGGCAGCGCGATCCGGGCGATGTCGATGGAAGAGCGGATGACCGTCTGCAACATGTCGATCGAGGCCGGCGCGCGCGCGGGCATGATCGCGCCCGACGACACTACGTATCAGTACCTCGCAGGCCGCCCGCTTGCGCCGCAGGGCGCCGCGTGGGACGCGGCCGTGAAGCGTTGGCGCTCGCTGCCGAGCGACGCGGGCGCGCGTTTCGACCGCGAGATCAACATCGACGTCTCGACGCTCGCGCCGATGGTCACGTTCGGCACGAATCCGGGCATGGTGATGCCGATCGACCACGAGGTGCCGCGCGGCGACGACCCGTCGTTCCGCAAGGCGCTAGCGTACATGCAGGTCGAAGCCGGCAAGCCGTTGCTCGGCAAGCCGGTCGACGTCGTCTTCATAGGCTCGTGCACGAACGGCCGGCTCAGCGACCTGCGGATGGCCGCCGGGCTGCTCCGTGGCCGGCACGTCGCGGACCGTGTGCGGCTGCTCGTCGTGCCGGGGTCGCACGAGGTCAAGCGCCAGGCCGAAGCCGAAGGGCTCGATGAGATCGTGCGCGCGGCGGGCGGCGAGTGGCGCGAGCCCGGCTGCTCGATGTGCATCGCGATGAACGGCGACAAGGTCGCGAGCGGCCAACTCTCGGTCAGCACGAGCAATCGTAATTTCGAAGGCCGTCAGGGCAGCGGCGCGCGCACGGTGCTCGCGAGCCCGCTCACGGCCGCGGCAGCCGCAATCAAGGGAGCCATCGCGGATCCGCGCGAGCTCATGGGTTGAACATGGAACCGATCAAGCAAATCCGTTCGAAGACGGTCGTGATGCCGAACGACGACATCGACACCGACCAGATCATCCCGGCGCGCTATCTCACGACGACGACGAAGGAAGGGCTCGGCAAGAACCTGTTCAACGACTGGCGCTACGACCCTAACGGCAAGGAGCGCGCCGACTTCGTGCTCACGCGCCCCGAGAACCGCGGCGCGCAGATCCTCGTCGGCGGCCACAACTTCGGCTGCGGCTCGTCGCGCGAGCATGCGCCGTGGGCCCTTCTCGACTTCGGCATCCGCGCCGTCGTGAGCACCGAGATCGCCGATATCTTTCGCAGCAACTCGCTCAAGAACGGCCTCGTGCCGATCGTCGTCGACGACGACACGCACCGCTGGCTGCTCGCGAACCCGGGTGCGGAGGTCACCGTCGACGTCGCGAGCGCGACGCTCGTGCTGCCGGCGCGCCGCGTGCCGTTCCCGATCGACAAGTTCTCGCGCTATTGCCTCATGAACGGCATCGACCAGCTCGGCTTCCTGCTCGAGCAGGACGCGGCGATCAACCGCTACGAGCAGGCGCACGCGTGAATAAGATCGTCGTGCTCGGCGGGGACGGCGTGGGCCCCGAGGTCACGGCTGCAGCCGTGCGCGTGCTCGAGGCAGCGTCCTCGCAGTTCAAGCTCGGCCTCGAGTTCGAAAACGCGTTGATCGGCGGCGCCGCCTACGACGCGGCCGGCAGCCCTCTGCCGCCCGCGACGGTCGCGGCTTGCAAGGCGTCGACCGCTATCCTTCTCGGCGCGGTCGGAGGCCCGAAATGGGACACGATCGAGGTGTCGAAGCGGCCCGAGCAAGGCTTGCTCGGGATCCGCAAGGCCCTTGGCCTGTTCGCGAACTTGCGGCCCGTCACCGCGGTGCCCGAGCTCGCGGCCGCCTCGCCGCTGAAGCCCGAAAAGCTCCGCGGCGTCGACATCCTCGTGATCCGCGAGCTGACCGGCGGTATCTATTTCGGTAAGCGCAATCGCACGGCGACCGCGGCGTTCGATACGTGCGAGTACACCGCGGGCGAGATCGAGCGCGTCTGCCGCGTCGCGGCGAAGCTCGCGATGGGGCGGCGCAAGAAGATCACGTCGGTCGACAAGGCGAACGTGCTCGACACGTCGCGCCTGTGGCGAGACGTCGCGACGCGCGTGTTTCGCGACGAATTCCCGGAGCTCGAGGTGGAGCACCTGCTGGTCGACGCGGCCGCGATGCACCTGTTGAGCCGCCCGGCCGACTTCGACGTGATGGTCACCGAGAACATGTTCGGCGACATCCTGACCGACGAGGCATCGATGCTCGCGGGGTCGATGGGCCTTCTGCCCTCGGCGTCGCTCGGCGACGGCGGGCCGGGTCTGTACGAGCCCATCCACGGCTCCGCGCCCGACATCGCAGGCCAGGGCGTCGCAAACCCGTGCGGCACGATCATGAGCGCCGCAATGCTGCTCCGTCACAGCTGCGGCGCGCCGGATGCCGCCGCGGCGATCGAGGCCGCGGTCACCGGCGCGATCCGGTCCGGGGCCAGGACTCGCGACATCGCCGGGTCCGGAGCCCGCGATTGGCTCGGCACCACGGCTTTCACGGACGTCGTGCTCAAGAACCTGCGCGCAGCCTAGCCCTGCTCCGCCTCTCGTTATGCCCTTCTCACTTGCATCGGGCCCCGCTTTCGTATTAATGTACTAGCGCGCTATTACATTAGTGCGTTGATTCGTTTTCCCGTCCGGATAGTCGAGGCTGCCAGCCGATGAAGGCTCACCGAGGTTTGACGGCGCGCACCGCCGCGCGCGCCGAGCAAGGTCTTTACCGCGCGATCCTGAGCTTGCGCACGGAAGCCGAGTGCGAGAAGTTCTTCGCGGATCTCTGCACGCCCATGGAGATCGAAGCGCTCGTCGACCGCTGGGCCGTCGTGAAGTACCTCCAGGACGGCCTACCCTATCGAAAGATTCACGAGCTGACCGGCGTCTCGGTCACCACGATCGGCCGAGTCGCGCGATTCCTCACCGGCGGCAACGGCGGCTACCAAGTCGCGCTGAAGCGCCTGAGCCCGCTCTGACGCGGGACGGCGCAGGAGAATGCCCATGCGAGTTTCCACGGAAGCCAGAATCAAGATCGCCGTCCAGAAGTCCGGGCGGCTCACGGATCACTCGCTCGAGCTGCTCGTGCGCTGCGGGCTCAGCTACTCCCGCGGCAAGGACCAGCTGATCTGCTACGGCGAGAACATGCCCGTCGACGTGCTGCTCGTGCGCGACGACGACATCCCCCGGCTCGTGCAGGAAGACATCTGCGACCTCGGCATCGTCGGGCTCAACATCATCGAGGAGCGCAAGCTCGAGATGGTCGAGCAAGGCCGAACGGAGCTGTTCAAAGACCTCTGCCGCCTCGACTTCGGCCAGTGCCGGCTATCGTTCGGCATGCCCGAAGGCGTGCCGTTCGAGGGACCCAAGTCGCTCGACGGCAAGCGGATCGCGACGACGTATCCGCGGATACTCAAGGCCTATCTCGCGCGCCACGGCGTGAGCGCCCAGATCATCTCGTTCTCCGGCGCGGTCGAGATCGCGCCGAGCCTCGGCAAGGCCGATCTGATCTGCGACCTCGTATCGAGCGGCTCGACGCTGCGAGCGCACCAGCTGTACGAGGCCGAGACGATCCTCGAGAGCCGCGCCTCGCTGATCCAGACGCCCGCCGCGATCCGCGACGAAAAGGCGCAGTGGCTGCAGCGGCTTCTGCAGCGGATCCAGGGCGTGCTGCAGGTCAAGGAGAGCAAGTACATCATGCTCCACGCGCCGCGCTCGGCCCTGAAGGAGATTCGCGCTCTGCTGCCGGGCAGCGAAGCCCCGACGATCATTCCGCTCGAAGGCCGCGACGACAAGGTCGCGCTGCACGCTGTGTGCCGCGAGAACGTGTTCTGGGAGACGCTCGAGCAGCTCAAAGAGGCCGGCGCGAGCTCGATGCTCGTGCTGCCGGTCGAGAAGATGCTCGCGTAGCCGCCATGCGGATCGAAATCTGGCAAGACCTCACGGCCGAGGGCCGGCGCGACGTGCTCGCGCGACCCGCGCTAGCAAACGACGAGACGCTGGCAGAGCGCGTCGCGGCGATCATCGAGCGCGTGCGTAACGAGGGCGACAGCGCTCTGCTCGACCTCACGGCCAAGCTCGACCGCGTCGAGCTCGCGTCGCTCGAGGTCGGACAAGCGGAAATCACTGCCGCGGGCGACCAGTTGAGCGAGGTGCAGCGCGCGGCGATTCGCGCAGCCGCGGCGAACATCGAGGCTTTTCACAAGCCGCAGCTCCCCACTCCGCTCGCGGTCGATACGGCCGCTGGCGTGCGCTGCGAGCGTGTCTCGCGCCCGATCGAGAGCGTCGGACTGTACGTGCCGGCCGGGAACGCGCCGCTGCCCTCCACGGCCCTGATGCTCGGCGTGCCGGCTCGGCTCGCGGGCTGCCCTACGCGGATTCTCTGCACCCCTCCCCAGGCGGACGGCCGTGCGGATCCCGCCGTTCTGTACGCGGCGCTCGTGAGCGGCGTACAGCGCGTCTTCAAGCTCGGCGGCGCTCAGGCGATCGCGGCGCTCGCCTACGGCACCGAGACCGTGCCCAAGGTCGACAAGGTCTTCGGTCCCGGCAGCGTCTGGGTGACCGAGGCCAAGGCGCAGGTGGATCGAGATCCGTACGGCGCCGCGCGCGATTACCCGGCTGGCCCGTCCGAGGTGCTCGTGATCGCCGACGCGAGTGCGAATCCCGTGTTCGTGGCCGCCGATCTCCTGTCGCAAGCCGAGCACGGCGCCGATTCGCAAGTGCTGCTGCTCACGACGAGCGCCGAGCTCGCGTCGGCTGTCGCCGCGCAGGTCGCGAGCCAGAAGGCGACGCTGCCGCGCCGCGAGATCGTCGACGGCGCGCTCGGTCATTCGCGCGCGATCGTCGTCACCGACCTCGCCGAGGCGCTCGAGATCTCGAACGCGTACGCGCCGGAGCACCTGATTCTGCAAATCGAGCGGCCGCGCGACTGGCTGTCGCGGGTCCGCGCTGCGGGCTCGGTGTTCCTCGGGCAGTGGACGCCCGAGACCGTCGGCGACTATTGCAGCGGCACGAACCACGTGCTGCCGACTTACGGGTTCGCGCGCCGCTATTCGAGCCTCGGGGTCGGGGATTTTCTGCGCTCGATGACGGTGCAGGAGCTCACGCCCGAGGGCCTGCGTACGATCGGGCCGATCGCGACGACGCTCGCCGAGCTCGAGGGTCTCGACGCGCACGCGCGCGCAGTCACGCGGCGGCTTGCAGCGATCGACTCCGCAAGCGCGGGAGACCGGCGATGAGCGTGCTCGATCTCGCGCGGCCGGAGCTGCGCGCCATACGCCCGTACGTGCCCGGCCAGTGGGAGCCCGGCCTGCTGCGTCTCAACGCGAACGAATCGCCGTGGCGAGCGCCAGGCGACACGACCGAGCGCGGATTGAACGTCTACCCTCCGCCGCGGCCCACGATGCTCACCGCGAAGCTGGCCGCGCATTATGGGATAGACCAAGCGCAGATTCTCGTGACGCGCGGCAGCAGCGAGGCGATCGACGTGCTGATCCGTGGCTTCTGTTCCGCGGGCCGCGACTCGATCCTGATTACGCCGCCGACGTTCGACATGTATCGGCTCTACGCGACGATCCAGAACGCCGCGATAAAGCGCGTGCCGCTGCTCGCGAACAAGGACTTCGCGCTCGACGCCGACGCGGTGCTCGCCGCTATCGATTCCACGACCAAGATCGTGTTCCTGTGCTCGCCGAACAACCCGACGGGCCAATCTCTCGCGCGCGCCGACGTCGAGCGTGTCTGCCGCGAGACCGCGGGCCGAACGCTCGTCGTGCTCGACGAGGCGTATCACGAGTTCGCCGAGGCCGAGGATTTCGCCGAGCTGCGGCAGCGCTACGAGCACGTCGTGCTGCTCCGCACGCTGTCGAAGTTCGTCTCGCTCGCGGGCGTGCGCTGCGGTCTCCTGATCGCGGCGCCGCAGATCATCGAGTTCTCGCAGAACGTGCTGCCGCCCTACACGTTCCCGACGCCGTCGATCGAGCACGTAATCCGGGCGCTGTCCACCGATTCGCTGCGCGTGTCGGAAGAACGCGTCGCGCTGCTAAAGCGGGAGCGCGCGCGCTTGTCGACCGCGCTCGCGGAGCTGCCGCAAGTCCGCAAGGTCTATCCGAGCGACGCGAACTTCGTGATGGTGAAGGCGCGCGACGGCGGCGCATTCCGCGACATGGCGCACCGCGGCGGCGTGCTCGTGCGGACGTTCGACGATCCGCTGCTCGCGGATTGCGTGCGGATCACCGTCGGCCGTCCCGCGGACAACGATCTCCTGTTGCGCGTCCTCGCGGGCGCGGAGAGAGGGAGCGATGCGTAAGGTCCTGTTCGTCGACCGCGACGGCACGCTGATCGAAGATGACGCCGGCAAGTCGCCGACCTCGCCCGGCGACGTGCGGCTCATGCGCGGCGTGATCCCCGCGCTGCTGCGCTTCAAGGCCGCGGGCTACGAGCTCGTGATCGTCACGAACCAAGGCGGTCTCGGCACGTCGAGCTACCCTCGCGAGCCGTTCGAGCGCGTCGACGCGTTCGTGCACGGGCTGCTCGCGTCGCAGGGGATCGAGTTCGCCGCGAATTTCATCTGCCCGCATCCCGCCGAGGCCGGTTGTGCGTGCCGCAAGCCTGCCATCGGGCTCGTTCGCGACTACGTGAACGCGGCGCCGCTCGATCGCGAGCGTTCGGCCGTGGTCGGCGACCGCGACACCGACGTGGAGCTCGCGCGCAACCTCGGCGTAGCGGGTTATAAGATCGGCAGCCCGGGCGCCGAGACCTGGGCCGCGGTCGCGCACGCCGTGCTC
>Ga0134124_10001653_pt1 | contig 17943 bp, 14 predicted proteins | sample KB304_FD_96880 | JGI IMG/M metagenome (GOLD analysis project Ga0134124, IMG submission 96880) | Terrestrial soil microbial communities without Nitrogen fertilizer from Kellogg Biological Station, Michigan, USA - KB3-0-4 | ecosystem: Environmental > Terrestrial > Soil > Unclassified ...
CGCTGTAAACCAACCACCGCCCAGGAAGCTCTCAACATTTATCGCCGCAACCAGGAAGTGCGAGCTCGAGACAAAGGCTATCAATACGCTCACAACGTCAGATCCAATTGCAAAATCATCCAGGAGTTTGTGGACCACTTTGGCCCCAACCGGTTAATCCGCGAATGTACCGAAACTGATCTACGTGAGTTCTACCAAATACTTTGCTTTCGTCCGACCCTTAATAAGAACAGCGCCGGCGTTTTTATTAGCCGCATTCAAGGGATGCTGAAGGCGGCACAAAAAGCAAAACCCGACTTAATCAACTGGTTACGCCCAACGCTGAAAGTCAATCGCACGCCTGAGTTCGAACATCGTGTGGTGGAGCTAACCGAATACGCAACCCTTGTTCACACGTTGCTAAATCCACCTTTAGCTCCATCTCGACGTTCGGAGCGCGATAAACTATGGCGTGACGCCGCTGATGTCGTTCAGTTACTTCGATTGACCGGAGGGAGGCTCAACGAGATCGTACGCATACGACTCGATCAATTCCTCTGGACCAAAGGCAAGCTTCGCTTATATGCAACCAAGACCGAAAATCAACGTGACTTGCCACTGTGGGATTGCATTAAAGAGGTCGCTCAACGTCGAACCCGGGAAGGCCTCACCGACGGCGAGCTATTATTTCCCCGCGCCAAAACCGCGACTTTTGACAATGCCATCGCAAGGGCATGCCGGAAAGCCGCGCGACTGGCAAATCTCAACTATGGCCGAACCAACGGCTTCACTTGTCACAGTCTCCGCCACACCTTTATCAGTGACATGATGGAAGCAAGCGGAAACAACGTGGCACTGGTCATGTCCTACAGTGGGCACAAGTCGCTCGAGTCATTCAAAATCTATCTGCACGCACCAACACAAGGCTGTATAGCTACTGATCAGCGCATCGAGAGCGTTGGCCTATTCTTGGCCTCTTTTGCGGGAATAGAGGGAATAGCGGGAACAGTGGACGAGAATGGTAAACCCTTGGAGAAGAACACTGCGGTATCATAGTAGCTAACCAAACGTATGGCCTCAAGGTCAGCAAAAAGCTGCCGCTTCTAAATTGTGCTTACAAACCACAAATTCTCAAGATTTTGATTGGTCTCTTATTGGGCAAACCATTTCTTAATGTTAGTTCACGGCCCATAATCCGTTTGGGCTAGCGTCTTCATCGCGTTTAGTTCTGTATCCAACCCCATGCGCAATGAGTTGCACAAGTTAGGGCAAGCTCTCAGCCAGTAATAGAGGTGTACTCTGATGAAACAGCGACCAGAAGAACTGATAGGAGCAGAAATGAGATTTTTACCTGTGTATGCGTTGACTACAGGGTGCGCGGTGGGGGATTTTCTAATCACCGTCCTTATGATCGCAGTGTTTAAGTAGACCGCTCGGATGCTGAATGATGTGAGTTGGTGGGTGCCGACATCACGCAGGGCACTGGGCGTCGATCCAGTCGGAGATTGTTTGCACCTTTTCAGGAGCGACAGGAGGAAAGCCCACCGGCATTTGCGGGCGTTCTCTCCCGACGGGGCATTCAATTGGAGCCTTGAGGATTTGGACCAATGGAGATCGCGGTCCATTGAACTTGCCGTTCTCGTTGAAGATTATTGAACAGCCAAACACTTTCTTTACGACGAATTGATCTCGAGTCAACTGTCGCCAGAATGCACCATGAGCACCGATGTCCTGTCCTTCGACGGCATCGTCAAGGATTTTTTGGATATCAGGATATCTGATTTGTTCGAGGCTTGTGTTTGGCTGTTCGTCGTATGTCGAATCTCTTAGCATGATGAAATCTCCTCTATTTTGAGTTTATGCCTCACGATTCATTTTCAACTGTCCATTGGTTTTGAGAGGTTGCCAATTTGCTCGCGCGCGAAATCAAGACTTCTCTGGTCCGCAGTGATCATGCGATCAAGGATTTCATTTGAGCCACCTAATTCCTTTTGGACGGCGGCGATTCGCAGCGAGGCTTCGGCGAGCAGCTGCTCGTGCTGCCGCCAACGGTCAATCGGCTGATCGGGCAATTGCAGGGTGTAGGGCAAAGCAAATGGTGCCCCGGCCGCGATCAGAACTCTTTGTTCGGCGTCTCCAAACTGCGGGGGATCATGTCGAGGAATGGTCGCCAGAGTTTCTGCGATCGCCGCCAGGCTCTTTTGCATCTCGAAGAAAATCCAACCCAGAATCGTAGTTCGTGACTCGGGTTGCACTTTATCATCCCTGGCAATCGTGAGGACGTGTGCAAGGTCTGCAAGCAGAATACGATAACGATTGTTGAAGAGGTCAGCCCAAGCGCGAGCGAGCGGTGCAGCAATAAAGTTTGGATTAGACCCACACTCCGAAGGTTCCTGCGTTGTGGGATTAATAGGCACAACGCGCGACTCAGCCTGCTCCGGGCTCGCCTTGATTTCAGTATAGATTCTAAAGAACCTTCTGAAGTGCGACGGTCCTTCTGGGCCTGGTTCTCCAGGTCCTTCTCCCTGGCTGCCGATCCGATCGATTAACGCTTTAGCTTCAACTTTGTTAGTGACGACCTCAAGGATCATGTTTCTGATGACCCAGCCTTCATCGCTGTCGGCCTGTAAAGGTCTGGTTTCCGGACGGAAGTCGCCGGGTTTGTTCGGGGCCTGATCTATTAGCTTATCGACCAGCTCCAACAACTTCGCAAAGAGTGCTCCAACACGATTGACCATCTCACTTGGTTCGCTTACTTGCGCATCGCGCTTAACTTGCTCGACATCGAAACCGAGTTCGGGTGGTATCGTACTTGGCTCGGGCATTTCAGCGAGCACATAGCGGGCGATTGATTTAAGTGTGAAAGGTTCGAGTCTAAACGGAAAGGGATATAAAACGTTGAATGGGAAATCTTCCCGTTCGAAGTTGAGTGGCCCGCCGAGCACTCGCAGAACATTCTGCACTGAAAGCAGGTGGGCCATTTCCTCCCGCGCTATCTCCAGCAGGGTCCTGCGCCATGCCTTCTGTTTCCCGGTATTATTCAGGGAGTAAGCTGCATAAAGATACTGGGCCAGAAGAGAGTGTTCGATCTCGGCGGCAGTGTGTAAGAGAAAGATGACCTCGTCGCGATCTGACATCGGCGGCGTTTGCCGCATCAATTCCATATCAGCCGTAAACAATTCAGGCTGTTCAGCCACGGCTACATCGAAGAGCGCTGCTTTAGGCTCCAATATCGCAGCTCTTTCAGCACCACGAGCACGAAAACGGAAAACGCCGCGTCCCATCGCTCCTCCTCTTTCAGGTAATGCAGTTAAAAATAAGATGATTTGGCCCAATTTGCTTAACGGCCTTCGTGCTAATGAGTTGACGGCGTAAGGCCGCTATCCCAAATGTCTTCCGCGATCCTTAAACCGAGATTTACACCGCCGATCGGATTGCTGAAGTCACTATCTCCGTCATCAAAAGCATCAAAGCTCCAATGGACACCGAGAAAAATACGGCTTAGACCATTCTCCTTGATCATTCCCCATAAACCGTCTTTGAATGTGCGGCGGTGCAGCGGTCGAATTACGCCATTGTTGTCCTGCGTCTTTTCGTTTAGCTCGTCAGAGATGAAGAAAATGTCGTCAGCAGGGCTGTCGGGGTCTTTGAGATTTTCTAGAATGTTATCCGGTTTGCGACGGTCGTTCTTGCCAACCCCAAAGAAAAGGCGAGCAATCTGAAAAGCTGCGGCGCCAAACGTTGCATGTCCAGAAGGATATGCAGGAAATGGTGGAGTGAAGTTCTTTACCCGCCCGATCTGGACATTCGCAAACGGAAACGTGTTCTGTGCGGTCATCACATTCATGTTCGCGGAATTAGAAGACGGCGCACCAAGTGGTAGCCAGAAAGGATCCATGTTGTCGTCGATCTTCTCTGCGGCGGGCATAGGCTGACCTGGATTGAGCATACCGAATGAAGTGTCGTGTTCACGGATGCCAACCACAGGTCGCCAAAAATCGTGGCGGTATTTCTCGGCCCACGCAAGAATGCCGGCGTCCGCCATCGCTGTGTTAACCATAGCGAAGAGTTTGGCATTTTGGGCCGGAGTAGTTCCTTTTGCCTTGGCAATCTTGCGTGTCATCTGGTTGTACAACCGCGGCGGCGTGCCGAGTCCGAGCGCGCCATCATAACCCCAAAAAATTCCTATCAACGTCTCCTCGGGTGTGCGCTTGTCGGTTTTAAACTTGTCGGGCAGAGTCCCCATCAATTCGGGTTTAATCCCTTTGGCGCGGACCTGTTCCAAAGCCTTTTTGTATTTGTTGTCTGTGCCATTATTGAAAGGAGGCGTACTCAGAGTGAAGCGAGTTTTGGTCGCAAAAAGCGGTGCGGTACCATAATTTGGACCATGGAAACCTTGCGTCGGATTGTCGGGATCGACATCGTGACGTCCACGTCCTTTCGTTGGCGTATGTGTTCCCGCACTGGCTGATGGGTCATTCGCGCGAAGCGTAAGGATTTGGTCGGCAATGTCCACGCCGAAATCATGGCCAGGACTCCCCAAATTTCCGTGCACCTGTAATTGACTCAAGAAAAAAGCTGATTGGCTGGGATAGATATTTGTCAAGACTGTAAAAGCCGCACCTGCAACTGCGTCCTCAACCGTAGCACCTGGCGCTGGTGGGTTCGGGGGATTTAAATAATGATTCAGACCTGACGCTGTATCAATGCCCACGTAGGCGTCATACATAGCTAAATGCACAATTGCGAGAGCCCGCGAGCTTCGTGTAGGGCCTCCTTCTGCTTTCTCTTGGCCATTGGTGTGGTTAACGGCATTTGCTTCTAGCGCAACTTCATTCCAGATTAAGATCGGGTCCATGAGATCCTCCTCGTTAGTGATTAGATCCACTATGATTGTTCAGACCTAAGAAGCTTGACCCGGACGGCGGGACGAATTTATATACTCCCTCAACGCCTCTGGGCCTTTTCCAGCCAGGCCAACGATCTTTTCTTTTTCTATTTCAGCTAATTTGGTGCGTCGAGCCGACGTGATTCCATTAGATACGACTGCTGTGCCTGCGCTAATTCCTAGTAAAGCTAAGATACTGGGATGAATTACCGGGAATTCAGTTTTTTGGATAATTATTAAGAAAAGACTCAGTCCGACGACAAAGGTGAAAATCAGGAACTGAAATTTGGATAAGCTCGTTGCTTTTTTATTCTCGTCGATCTCTTCCTGGAAGATGTCGTCCAGCTTGATTTTTCTAAAAGCGACCAGGCCGACAATTGCGAGACCCAGTCCCCCGACGACAATTGCGAGAACGTATCCGATGATTTGCTGCAATGACATCATTGATCTCCTTGCGTCATACTCGCGGCTGAACCGCAAAGGCTATTTGGGGTTTGAACGATACTGTCCTATAAGGTAAATCAGCCCGCTACCTCCTTGAATGAATAGCAGTTCTCGAGGCAAGTCTGGCAGCTCTGTGGGATTAGCGAGCGTTTGGAAAAAGTAATAAAGTGCTCCGAGCATCGTTACCATTAACCACTGAACGCGGTTGACGCTGAGGTCTGCGCCGTTTTGCAGAAGACCCTTTAGCTCAATCTTGCCGGTTAGAATCTGGTACATCACAACTAGAAATAAGCCGACAAGAAAGACCCACGTTGTAGTTCTAATGAGCGTCAACATCGTATTCATCGTCTCTGACTCTTAATGACGTCGGAGTCAAAAATGTATCAGGGTCTGAAGAGGCTTTACTCAACATAACCTGATGAGCGCACATGGTGAGCAGGTCCACGCAGTGAATCTTTGAGCGTTGAGACATGTAGGGAATGTCCTGACATCTCTAGGAACGCATGAAGAATCATCGACGCTGCCCAAGATCATTTCTTTCGAAACAGTTCGAAAAGATCGACGCCAAAGCCGATGCGGTAAACATCGCGATTGCTAGGTATCGGGTCGGCGATAAAAACATTCGCATCGGTGGCCTTCACGGATGATGCCGATGTGTCGAGCAGAAACGGAGACTTGATCGTCTTGGGACCGCCGACTTTGAACTTCGCCGAACCAAACAGGTACAGGAATCGATAATCCGTAGGAAACGGCAACACGTAAAAGCCATCGAGACCGAAAACAAACTTATGGAGCTTCCCACCCGTGACCGCCTCGCTTTGACCGAAAGTCACGTCGAGCATTGAGGGAAACACATTCTGGATCTCGCCACTTTCTTTTGTGTAAGTCCTGAACCTGACCCCACCGTAGTACTGCCGTAGAAAGCGATCGCGTTCGGGGGCGATGAACGCGATGTGCTCCTTGCCCTTCGCCCCGGGAAACTCTTTGAAGAAAGCCTCCGCCTGAGAACTGTTTTCCTTAGGCACTTCAAAAAGCTCCACCGACTGCTTTGGATCCAACGGACTTACCGCACCAAACGCTGTAATAAAACTCATCGTGACATTATCGAAGCGAGCGAATCGGAATTCCGGTCCGACCACGAAGTCAAACCCTAGCGCCAGCTCATTTGCTTCGCCGCCGAGAATGGTGTCGACGGCAGCGCTGGAAATATTTGCAAATGCCTTGACCTGCGCGGGCGTGCTCGTCAAACGGACGTCACCCCACACGGAAATGCGTGGCAGCTTGTTGGTTGGCTCACCGTTACTATCTTTGCAATGATCGTCAACCTGGCCCTGTTCGTTCTTGTTGCAGTCGTTAACTAGGGGCGTGTTAATGAAGAGATTGAGAAACGGCTTACCTTGGCTCTTGGCGGACGCGCCACCGCTCTGTTCGACTCCGAGAATGAACCTCTTGTTCATACTGCTAAAGGGATTGTCCGTATCTTCACGTTCAGCCTTTGCCATTTTCCGAATTGCCGAGGGTGGCTCAGGGGAGGCTTTCGCATCGACTTTCGCCGGCGGTTCGGGATTGGCTGTCGCCTCCTCGTTCTTTGCTGAACTCTCTTTCGGCTCGATCTCTGTGGGAGCCGCAGAAGAAGGGTGATTGAAAACACTACTCGCCGTTGTGGGGGTGTCGGCAGGCACCAATCTCGGTCCTTCTACCTTCGTTAGTCGCAGGCGTCCGGCTTTGACTTCCATCGAAAAGCGCAGCTCAAGCGGCTCATCACGCACCGCCATGTCGACTGCTTTCAACGAAAACTGGTATGGCCCAACCTGCGCTTCCTTCGCGTTACCGATAATGGTTCCATCAGTTCGGATTGAAAGACCGGGGGGCAGCTCACCGGCCGCCATGGTCCACATAACCACAGCATTCGGCTTTTCAGCATCAACTCTCAGTCGATACTTGTCTCGCAGCACACTTTCTATTTCAACGCGGTAGTCCTCGTTCAACCGCGCGACAGGCAGGCTGAACTCTTGCGGCACATCCTGGGCGACTGCGCTCGAGAGTGGCAAGAGACTAATGATCAACAGAATGAAATTGCGGGTGTAAGGTTTCATCGTTTTCTCCTCGTTTTGGGAACAAGAAATTCGGGAACTTCCGACTTTGTTATGACGAGGAGGTGAGAAACATATCGCGCCTATTTCGGTAGATATACTTTTAGTGAACTTGTCATATAACACAGAGGGCGGTCCACCTAGAAAGAAGCTGAACTCAAGCATCGATCAGAAGCAGAATTGGGCCGTCCATGTAGAGGAACCTCTATGCCTGACGAAATTATCCGTGATCAGACCGAGTTGCTGAGGGTCGTTCGACGACCCACAATACGGGTTCTCATTTATACCGACGATCCAGAAAAGGTTCGCGAAGATGGCATCTTCGGCATTAGAGAACTTCGGAAACAAATTGCTGCCCATCCGCTTGGCTTCGCCGACATCGATTTGGCAACGCCAGTCAGTCGAAACTCCAGCGCGAGTCATCACGCCGATCGCAAGATCAACGACGAACTCAATAGAGATCCAAAAAATCCGTATCACGAAGTGTGGTTTTTCGGCATTCACCAAGCCAATAAGCCCAAGTTCAAATTACAGTTTCCAGGTGGCGGTGGTCCTCGCAGTGAACTTGAGGCTGACGAAGTAGCGGCCCTCGAGACTTGGATGTCTGTAGATGGATCGAACGGTTCTAAAGGTATCGGCGTGCTCATGTCGGGGGATCACTCCAACCCACCACCAGACAAACAACCCGTCTCTGGTCCAAATAAGTTTTGCCCGCCGAATTTAGATCACCGACTATTCTTTGGGCTGGGTAGAGCCATTGGGAAAAACGTTCCTCGAGGAGGTCTGCTTCGCAAGTGGGAAGGACCGCCGACACACTGTTCGGAAGACAGCTTCAATACTCTATTTCCGCCGCCGGATCAGATGGACCCGCGGCCGCAAAGATTAATTCTGCCGAGATTCGACCTACATGGTAATCCCGACCCAACAGGGCGGCCGCATGAACTGTTTCGTGGGAAGAATGGCGAATGGATTCGAGTGCTTCCCGACCATGATCATGAAGGCGCGGTGATCTTACCCGACGACTTTCCTGAAAAGATCTGGCCGTCTGGACAAGGTAGCCAGCCCCGACCAAAGTTTGTGGCTTTTGGTACTGATCAACGAACCGGACGCCAACTGAACATACTCGCAGCATACGACGGCGATGCGGCCGGGGTGGGACGAATCGTTTCCGACTCGTCGTGGCATCACTATTTCAATGTAAATCTCAAATTTCTATCCGCCGACAACTTGGATTTACCGGAGGCCGATCAGATCGGGCAGTTTTACAGCAATCTTGTTTTGTGGCTTGCGCCCATCGCCATCCGCCGTGCAATGGCGAATTCCATGTTCACCTGGCTGGCTACACACCCTTTGATGCTGGAGGAGATCAGTGCTGGCCCATTCAATATTGGAACTATCGCTAGACAACTATTGAGAGAGGTTGCTTCAGATTGTGAGATTCACGAATTGTTAGTGGCCGCTTGCCCTACAGCCTTGAGGACGAAATACGAAACGTTCGATTTTCCGGACGAGCCAGGAATGAATGAGTTACCGACCGTGGAGGTGATTCTTGGTTCTGTAATCAGTAAATACTTTGAGGTTCTTTTTGAAAGCGAGCAAGACTTCGCCGTAAGCGATACACAGTTAGCGACCGTCATTACTGAAGGCTTCATACATGCCTTCGTGCTAAATGCCAGGTCCGGCGTCACGTTTTCGTGGCATAGCCTAACTATGCTGTCGTCCTTTCAACCGGGTTTCATGTCCCCTGCCATCATCAACAGTTTCAAAAGCCTGGAGTCTCTTCCATTGGCGATTGAACACAGTGAAACAAGGAGAAGCACAATGAGGATTGCAACTGAACCTATATCCTTCACGATCAGATTGGATAAGGGTGGCGAAGAAGATTTCACACTTGAGCTCGAGACTGGTGAATGTCAAATCTTTGAACCGCTAGAGCTCAGCATTTGTCCGCTTAGAGGTTGGCTTAGATCTGACTTCGAAGAATATGAGGTGCGAGGAACGCTTTTTTACAGCCCTCTCCTCTCGGCACTTCATCTCGAGTTTCCGTTCCGCCGCGTACGATTGATCATGGGCGGCTTTGTTCACTCCAATGGCGACATTTTGACGAGGTTCATCGCGGTGGAACCTAGTTCGCAGTTGTCAAAGCGAGTAAATCTTCCGCGGAATATGGCTATCAATCCCGATGTAGGCGACACCGGTACGGGTACCGGTACTGCAACTCTCCTATAGCACGTCTGGTGTCGCACTGTATCGTGGGAGTATAAACTCTCCTGACCGTACATCAGTGCATAGACTTGGTGCGTTTCGCCGTTCTTGCACCGCTCTATGTAAGTGCGCGTTCCGACATGTCTTGGCGAGGTGCGACATGCTACTGCCCCAAGTATTACTATCCTCACTTTTGCTAATGGGTACCATGTTGTGTCAAGGAGCCGCGGCGCAGGTTTCACCGCCCGCCGCGGCTTCACCCGAAACAAAAGTTCTTTTAGCCTACACTACTCTGAAAAGTCAGATACAACCGGATGAAACCCATTCATACCGACTGATGTTGATCCCGGGGCAGTTCGCCCGGATCGTTATCGAACAGCAAGGACTTGATGCAGAAGTTTGCGTGTATGCACCTGACAACTCGTTGTATCTCTCTATCGACAGCCCCAACGGCTCCTACGGGCCCGAAATCATTTCAGTCTTACCTTCGACCTCAGGCTACTACACGATAAAAATATACCCAAACAAAACATTGCCACCTGGCGCTTACGAATTGCGTGTCGACGGACCACGGCGAGCATCCCCCCGCGATGAAACATATGTGACCGCCGAGCGACTCTTTGCTCAGGCGCAGAAATTAAGAGGCGAAGGTTATAGCCTTCAGAAACCGGCTGCGGATGAGAAGTTCAGCTCGGCGATCACCGAATATAACGAGGCGCTCGCGCTGTGGCAGGAACTCGGCGATGCACGCGCAGAAGGATACTCCCTATGCAACATCGGCCGTGTTTATAGAGCACTTGGTAAATCTGAACTCGCGCTCGATCGATTGGTGCAGGCAGTCTCGCGCCTTCGTGACGCGGGTGACCTCTCCGGTGAAGCATTCGCGCTAAACGAAATTGGAGCTGTGCACCGAGATTTTGGGGATCAGCGCAATGCAGTTGCGAGTTATGAAGAAGCACTACAGCTGCGGCTGCGGGTTGGGGATCGTTATGGACAAGCACAGCTCTATAATAATCTGGGCCTCGTCTTTTCGAATATAGGATACCAACCGCAGGCGGCGGTCAGTCTAGAAAAGGCATTGCATCTTTGGCGTGAGCTTGGACTTCGCGATTCGGAGATGAACAGTCTTATCAATGCCGCTAACGCTCGGGTGACAATGGGAGATACGAGTGTCGCACTCGCTCAGTTTCAAACCGTCCTTGCCTTCTGCAATGAATTCTCTGGGAATAATTCACCTCTCCAGGCAACTGCAGTACGTCTGAAACCATTTGCGCTGAACGGCATTGGTCTGGTTTACGAGACTTGGGCGGACCCCGATACGGCCCGAATTAATTATTTAGAAGCTGCCGAACTGTTTCGCACCAATAAGAACATGCGTAGCGAGGCAGACGTGCTCGATAATCTAGGTACTCTGCACGCCTTTTTAGGTGACGCCACCGCGGCTGTTGACTATTTTCAAAAAGCACTAACGATTCGCGAGCAACTCGGAGAGCCGAAAGGGTGGGGCGTCACACTAAGCGACCTCGGATTCGCCTATGCGCTTCAAGGAGAATACAAAGAGGCTCGTGAACGACTAGAGCTTGCATATTCCTTCAGCATGCGTTCGCACGACCAACGTTTCGTAGCGTACACGCTCCTCCGGTTGGGAATTGTCTTCGTTGCTTTGAAAGAACCACAAGAAGCCCTCAAGCTCTACCAAAATGCGCTGACAATTCAGACGGATCCAAAGTTTGCAGATGTGCGTGGACAAGCTATCACGCTTGATAAAATGGCTGAAGCGCTGTCCCTCGCAGGCGATGGAGAAGCAGCGCTGAAGGAATACAAAACCGCAATCGAACTTTGGAAAAGCATCGGCGATGAGCAGGGAGAAGCTCTTTCACTTTTTGGCGTCGCGCGAATCGAGCGTGATCGATTGCATCTGGCGAACGCACGTGATCGAGCCGAACAGGCCATCCACTTAGTCGAGAACCTCCGCAACAGAGTGACCAATCGCCAGCTTCAGGTAATATATTTCGCTGGTAAACAGGACCTGTTTGCGCTAGCGATCGACATCCGCATCCAACTTTACAAAGCAACGAACTCGACTGCCGATCTTGAAGCCGCATTATCCATTAGTGAGCGTGCTCGAGCCCGCAGTTTGCTAGATTTGCTAACTGAGTCTAACGTTGATTTAAGCAAGAGTATTTTTGGTATCTTCGCAGAAAAGAATTCGCACCTACAGCGGCAGATCAGCGCGCTCGCACAAACCCTGCTACGGATGCGCAGCATCGGTGCGAAAGAAAGCGCAGCGCTGGTAGAACAAAGATTAGCCGCATACATTAGGGATCAGGACGAATTGCTGGTGCGAGCACGCAGAGCTGACCCTACTTCTGCTCTCTCTCGCCAAGCGCACCCACTGGCATCAAAGGAAATCCAGCAGTTACTTGATGATGACACTGTGCTGCTCCAGTACTCGCTCGACGAGAAACGAAGCCATCTCTGGCAAGTTACCCGGGGCGAGATTAACTATTTCCCCTTGGCCGGCCAAGGTGAGATCGAAACGGCAGCGAATCAACTACGCCGCGCGTTGGTCGATCTGGAACCGCAGAGGCAGAACGAAGTCGATCCTGAACAGACCCGCAAGCGCCGGCAAGCTGCGCGCGCGAATTACGGACAAAGTGCGGCTAATCTCAGTCGTCTGATCCTGAATGACGTCGCGCCCCAACTGGGCAACAAACGCCTGGTAATCGTCGCTGATGGCGCACTGCAATCTATTCCTTTCGAAGCACTGCCGCTGCCCGACTCAGTCGTCACCCTTGGGCATCACACAGCCAATACCGCGCAACGACCATTACTCCTCGCAAGCAATGAAATCGTCTATCAACCTTCCGCGTCCACGCTAGCGATGCTGCGTCGTATACCGCGCCCCAGTACGCGTAAAACTGTGGCGGTACTCGCGGATCCCGTCTTCAACAACAATCAGCGTGGTCGTGGCAGCGACATCAAGCAGCCTGTTCATCCTGCTAAAGAAAAACTGACTCGCTCGTTGAGAGACATCGGAGACTCCGGTAACGGAGATTTTAGTCTGCAACGACTCGAATTTTCTCGCCAAGAAGCGAAGGCCATCACCGCCGTCGCGCCCCGCGGAACATCGATGATAGCCGTTGGCTTCGAAGCCAATCGCGCCCTTGCGACGAGTCCAATCCTCAAACAATTCAGCATCGTCCACTTTGCAACGCACGGAATTCTGAACGACAAGAATCCTGAGTTGTCAGGCCTGGTCCTTTCAATGTTCAACAAACGGGGTCAACCGCAAGATGGGTACCTCACGTTGCGCGACATTTACAACCTCGACCTACCAGTTCATCTTGTGGTTGTCAGTGCCTGTGAAACAGGTGTTGGTAGGCCGGTGCGCGGCGAAGGATTAATCGCCCTGACGCGTGGTTTTATGAACGCCGGGGCGCAGAGCATCGTCGTTAGCCTCTGGCGCGTGGAGGATGAGGAAACCGCCGAACTCATGAAGCGTTTCTACACTCACCTGTTTTCCAAAGATAAACCCTCGCCCGCAGCGGCATTGCGGCAGGCGAAGCTCGAGATGAAAGACAACTACCATCCCTACCACTGGGCTGGATTTGTCTTGCAAGGTGACTGGAAATAGACGTGCATTTATGTTAGATAGCGGTCTCGCCATTCGGAGGTCTCAGCATTACCGGACCCCACTATCACCCAATGGGAGCCGCACAGTGGACGACCTGCCCCCGCCCAGAGACAAATGGGTACTCACTCCCGAGTCCTTTAATCGCTTGCTCTCGTGGCTTCACCACGATCGCGAGCAAGCAGGACTGAAATATGAAGAGATCCACGTAGCGTTGATCAGGCGCTTCAGGCAACTCGGCTGTAGTGACCCGGAAGAGCTTGCCAACCTGACCATCGATCGCGTGGCGGAAAAACTACCAAAGATAATTGATACGTACGAAGGCGACCCCGAGCCATATTTTTTCTCGGTCGCCTGGTACATCTATAAGGAATACCTGAGGAGGCCTATCATACTTTCGCTGGCTAGATTGGACTTTGGAGATCCGGAGACAGACAGCGAGGATACGTCTGAAAAAGAGATGCTTGACTCGTGCCTGAGACATTGCCTCGACCAACAGGACAAAGACAGCCGCGACATGATCCTCGAGTATTATCGCGGCGATCGGCAGGTCAAAATACAGACAAGAAAGGCCTTGGCTGAACGTCTCGGGATTGAGTTGCCCAATTTGAGGCTAAAAGCACAACGTGTCAGATCAAAACTGAAGAAATGCATTCTCGACTGCATGGAACGCAAAGCAAAAGAGCGTCATATATTAACGTAAGGATTTTCCGGTGAATTAAACGCATTCGAATTGTCTACTTCAGGGGCCACGGCGATGAAACACGACGTGCAACAGGAAATGAAACTTAGAGGGTACCTACTTGGTGAATTGCCCCTCGAAGAGCAGGTGTTGGTGGAGCAACGACTCTTTCTCGACAGTGAATACGTTGAGTTACAACAAGCTGTCAAAGATGATCTGATAGACGAATATCTGATGGATGAGATGAAAGGCAGCGAACGAGAAAAGTTCGTGAATCACTTTCTCCTCCTGCCTGAACATGGCGCAGATCTCAAAATCGCAGAAGCACTAAAGAAGTATCTCGCCACTGAAAACACCCCCTCCCCCGAGCCGGCCACAAATGACACGCACAAAGATGAACCTCCAGGCTTTTTCCCATTTTCTTTTCTCAACAAGCCACTCGTTTGGTTGTCGCTGACTGTTGCTGCGTTGATTATTCTTTCTGTCATTGCCTGGATCGCAATCCGGGCCATACGCGGGCCTGCGGCAGATGGTTCGCAACAAGCCCGAGAGCCGCAACCAACACAAAGTCAGCCGGACAACCGGCAACAACCAGTTCCGGTTCCGCATAACCACAATAAAGTTGAGACTGCGGAGAAGGGCAACACCAATGGATCACCGGAACACCCGGACAAGCCGCCTGAACGCCGCTCGGCACCAGCGCACGCTGTGGTTACCGCCACAATCTACGCCGGTAGTCCGACACGAGGGGGTGGCTCCAAAAGTAAAGTTAGGATCTACGACGACACCGAAAAAGTAATACTTCGGCTCCCGCTCGAGTTCAGTGAGCCGTACGATAAATACCGAGCCGAATTGCTGAGCGGTGAACGTAAAATCGATGAGCATTCAAATCTAAAGTCCCAGCCTGACGATAAGTACGGTTCGGTGTTCGTAACCCTCTCCGCAGACGTTCTTCGCCAACAAAGCTATCGGATAAAGCTGTACGGCGTCCCAACCGACCAGCAATCTGCGGAACCACCTATCACCTATCCATTCAACGTGCAAAGAAAATAAATGTTGTGCATCAGGCAGGATTCGAATATGCGACGACCTGTCAGTGGTGCAGTCGCAAGGACTCCATCAGGTTATGGTTCTTAGATTCCACCACACGCCCCCAACACAAAGCTGTATAGCTACTGATCAGCGCAGCGAAAGCGTTGGCCTATTCTTGGCCTCTTTTGCGGGAATAAAGGGAATGGAGGGAACATCGGGAACCATTGACCAGAAGGGTAAGTCTTTGGAAAAGCAGAAGATTGCGGTATCATAGCGCTCCAATAAAAAAGATTGCCCGCTTGGCTCAGTGGTAGAGCACTCGCTTCACACGCGAGGGGTCAGTAGTTCGAATCTACTAGCGGGCACCAGAAATCAAAAGCAAAACAGGCGACCGTCGGTCGCCTGTTTTGTCTCACATTTTCTGTTCGCCTGACACAACTCTCGTATTAAACCTCACGGCCATGGACAAAGACCTTCGCTACGCTCTTCGAAGCCTCCGCGAAACGCCCGGCCTTTACGGCCATCGCCATCCTCACGCTCGCGTTCGGTATCGGCGCGTCGACGGCGATCTTCAGCGTCGTCGATGGCGTCTTGCTGCGCGCGTTGCCGTACCCACAGGCCGAAGAGATCATGCAGCTTCGCGAAGTCAACGAACGCAGCGTGCTCATATCCGTCGCTGAGTCAAACTTCCTCGACGTGCGCGCGCGCGCAGTCACACGCTCCAAGCAGTCGCTCAATACGGAGGCGGCTTAACAACCGTCACCGGCGCCAGCGAACCTGTGCGAGCCGTCACCGTCAGTGTTTCCGCCGACTTCTTCAACGTGCTCGGTGTTAAGCCACTCATGGGTCGCGCTTTTTATGCCCGAAGAGAGCAAACCTGGCGGCGCGCCGGTCGCAGTCGTCAGTTATGGCAACGACTCCTCGGCGGTAGATCCGACCTTACCGGAACACCTCTGCGCATCACGGATCAGAACGTCGCCGTTATCGGAGTGATGCCGCCGGATTTTGCTTTTCCAGAGACGCAGAGATCTGGATCCCGCGCGAGTTATACCCTGCACAGATCTCGCGCTCAGCACACAACTGGAGTGTAGTCGCGCGCATGAGCGACAACGTCAAACTCGAACAGGCAAATACCGATGTTCGACAGCTCGCGAAACAGCTCAAAGAAGAGGACGGCAAAGACATGGACGCCGCAGACTTCGGCGTCGTCGAACAACAAGAGTACATGGTCAAAAACGTTCGCAGTGCTCTGTTGATGATTTTTGGCGCGGTCGGAATTCTATTAATCGTGGCTTGTGCAACGTCGCAAACCTGTTGCTGGCCCAGGTCACAACACGCGATGGTTCTACTCGTCGGCGCGGGATTGCTGGGCAAGAGCTTCTATCGATTGCTGCAAATCGACCACGTACGTCGTTGCTCAAAGCACGCAGGAGATTGGGATTCGCATGGCACTCGGAGCATAACGCAGCCACGTGTTAAAGCTTGTGCTAAGTGGTGCGATGTCGCTGGTTTTGATGGGCACGCTTATCGGTTTGGCAGGCGCGTACGCCATCACACGTGTGATGTCACACCTGTTGTTCCAGGTGACACCAACCGATCTGGCGACCTTTGCCGCGGGTCCCGCTGGTCCTGTTGAGCGTTGCGTTAATAGCCTGTCTCGTACCGGCGCGAAGAGCAACGAGAGTCGATCCGCTGGTGGCGCCTCAGGTATGAATAGCGTGCTGAAGAGGGAATAATTTTTGCGTGAACAGAACTTGAAGCTTGACTGTCATCGCCGCGAGTGGTTATTGATTTAGCGTGGGTTCAAAGAAAAGGATGAGCAAGCGCCGGGCAGCGAAGATCATGCTGATTCGCCATGCCGAGAAGCCGGCCAAAGATTCTGTTCCTTACGGCGTGACGCGAAAAGGAGAGCGGAGCAAGGAGTCGCTCGAGGTGCGCGGTTGGCAAAGAGCAGGCGCTTTGATAACTCTCTTCGCCCCCGCCAATGGCCGTTCTAAAAATACCTCTTTAGCCAAACCTCAATTCCTGTTCGCATCCAAACCTCTGCAACGCAAAGGCAGCAGACGCCCTATCGAAACCATTACGCCGCTGGCTGAAAAGCTGGACCTCAAAATCAACTCTGAATTCCAGCGTTCTCAGATCGAAAACATGATCGACGAAGCGTCTCGATGTAAAGGACCCGTACTCATTTGCTGGCAGCGCGAATATATTCCGGAGATAGCGGCGTACATTCTCGGAAACAAAAAAATCGCGCCGCGTGAGTGGCCGGAAAATCGGTTCGATATGATCTGGGTGTTTGATCTCGATCGCTCGTCGTTGAAGTATAAATTTAAACAGGTGCCGCAAAAATTACTCGGCGGTGATTGGTCCCGCCCGATAAAGTAAGCAGACTCGGACCCGCGATTTTATGTTCGACTCTGATTTCATCACCAATCCTTACCGAACTTACTCATACCTGCGTGCGGCTGGGCCTTTACACTGGGCAGACAAGTTTCGCGCGGGCGCGTGGCTCGTTACGCGTTACGCTGACGTGATGGCCGGATTGCACGATCCACGTCTCTCGAGCCGGCGCAGCCACAACCTTACAGCTGCCCTTCCCCCGGAAATGCAGGACGAATTCTCAACGTTCAATACGATCTTTTCCAAGTGGATGCTATTCCTGGATCCGCCACAGCACACCCGCATCCGCAAACTTCTGAACAAGGAGTTTACGCCAAACATGATTCAGCGGTTGCGCCCGCGTATTCAGCAGGTTGTCGACGTGCTTCTCGAGCAGGCATTCGCAAAGACGGAAATCGAGTTCATGACCGACTTTGCCAACCCGCTGCCGGTGAGAGTGATCGCGGAGATGCTTGGTATTCGGACTGAGGATCAACGAGAGTTTGGGATCTGGTCTGACGACCTTGCCAACTTCTTCGGGAATTCAACTCCAAACCTCGATAGCGCGCGGCGCGCGCAGAACAGTCTCATCAGTCTCACCGAATAC
>Ga0134124_10001655_pt1 | contig 17926 bp, 13 predicted proteins | sample KB304_FD_96880 | JGI IMG/M metagenome (GOLD analysis project Ga0134124, IMG submission 96880) | Terrestrial soil microbial communities without Nitrogen fertilizer from Kellogg Biological Station, Michigan, USA - KB3-0-4 | ecosystem: Environmental > Terrestrial > Soil > Unclassified ...
ATCCCGCCGTGGCCCGGGCTCTCCGGACAAAACAGCCTTGACGATTACGGCGTTGGCAGCGGCATCGCCCCCCTTGAGCGCCGCCATCGGGCAGCGGGTCAGGCCTAGCTGTTCCGGGGTGACGCTGCCCAGCGTGATACCGGAGGGGGTGACCTCGGCCATCAGGGTTTCTCCGGTCAAGGTCATCTCGTCCATGCCGTCCGAGCCATGAACCACGAAACCGTGCCTGCAGCCAAGCTTGTGCAGTACTCCGGCAAGCTTTTCCACCAGATCGGCGTGGTAAACCCCCATCACCTGACGGTCGGCTCCGGCCGGGTTGGTCAGGGGCCCAAGGATGTTGAAGATGGTACGGATGCCGATCTCGCGGCGCGGCCCGATTGCGTGTTTCATGGCGCCGTGGAGGGCGGGGGCGAAGAGGAAGCCGATGCCGATCCGGTCGATGCACTGTTCGACTGTTTCGGGAGTGACGTCCAGGTTGATGCCCAGCTTTTCCAGGACGTCGGCGCTGCCGCAGGCCGATGAAACCGAGCGGTTGCCATGCTTGGCCACCTTGACCCCGCAGGCCGAGACTACGAAGGAGACGGTTGTGGAGATGTTGAAGGTGTTGGTGCCGTCGCCGCCGGTGCCGACCACGTCCAGGATGGTTTCCCGGTCGATGTTGATATCGTCGCGGTCGATATCCAGCACTCCTTTTCCGACCCGGATCGGGGTGGCCCTCTCGCGCATGACGCGGGCGGCTCCGGCGATCTCTTCGACGGTTTCGCCTTTCATGCGCAGGGCGGTGATGAAGGAGCCGATCTGGGCCGGGGTGCATTCGCCGGACATGATCTGGTTCATAACCTCGATCATCTCGCCTTCGGTCAGATCCTCACGTTCTACAACTTTGGCTATGGCTTCTTTTATCATATACATGTCTCCATACGAAAAAAGGGGATGTCGCCATCCCCTCACGGTTGTGCTGCGGGCAGGGGGAACTAGGCCCCTTCCTTGATCTTTCGGATAGCTTCGCGGATCATGGCCTCGGCCAGGTCGGGTACGACTTCCCAGACGATCCGCTCGATAACTTCTTTTGAAGCGCTTGTTATCGCTGCTCTCAACTGCTCTTCCGTCAGGGCGGCTGCAGGAGGAGTTGCGGCCGGAACCGCTATTTCAACATCCGGTATCGGTTCCAACGCCGGAGGCTCTTCGAATGCCGGGGCGGATGCGGCGAAACCGGAAAAAGCCGGGGCTGGAGCGGTGAAATCCGGTTCGGAAATCGCTGAAAATTCCGCGTCTGCCGGTGCCGCCTCGTCATTCTCAAAAGTGATGTCGCCAAAAGACGCCTCCAGGTTCGGGGCAGTTTGCCCGTCAAGGGCTGCCCGTGGGGGAGTGGCAACGATTTCCTCTTCAAATTCAAAGGTGCTTTCCTCAACCGGAACCCATTGTGTGCCGGTATGATGAGGCGAAGTATCCGATACTTCGGTGGTCTGAACGAGCCCGGCATCACTTTCTTCAGAGACGATCGCAAAAACATCGGGTTCAAACGTCGCCGCCGGTTGAACGGCGCCTGGAGAAGCCTCTCCAGTCACGGAGGGCGGCTCGACAGCCGGGGTAAAGGCACCCCATATATCTGCAGGTGCTGCAGGTTGTTGCACTTCGGGCTGTTTGACAATATCCGGAGTCGGGATGTCAAATATGGAAGCGGAAACTTCAGGGCCTTGCTCGCGAACAGCTTCAGCAGCAGGATGTGGTTGTGAGGCTTGTACGGCTCTTGATCTGCCCAGTTCCAGAAGCTCCTTTACCTTGGTGATGATCTGCTGGGACTCGAACGGCTTGGCAATAAAGTCGTCGGCGCCGCTATTTTTTGCTTTTTCTTCATCAAATGGTTCAAAAGAGCCGGTCAGGATCAAAACAGGCTTTGCAGCCAGCGACGGCGTTGCACGCACCAATTCAGTTACTTCATACCCCGTCATTCCCGGCATCAAAGCGTCGATCAGCAGAATATCAGGGTTGATTTCACGTGCCTTGTCGACAGCGGCTTTACCATTATCAACGATGGTTAAGGAGTATTCGTCTCCACCGAAAATGATTCCGATAACTTTCCGGATGGTGACACTGTCGTCGGCGACCAGCACTTTAATACTCATCGACCCCTCCTTGCTGAGTGGATACGCAGGAATAATTATTCCGAAAAAGAACTAACACAGGTGCCATATCGTGTCAAGGTATTAGCGTTTCAAGGGATTTTCAAATCGTCGGCAATCTCGGAAGCAATTCGCGGGGTCGAAAATATGGAGACTGCCAGGGTCGATATATCACTTCGTAATTGGCTAAACTGTCGTACATTTTTGTAATCAAGACGAATTGTCAACAGAATTACGTACAAATCCTGCTCGGGGTCAATCCATATTGATGAGCCGCTGTATCCGGTGTGGCCGAATGACATGTCGGAAAAATAGGTTCCGCGAGGCGACGAAAACGGGGAGTTGATATCCCACCCCAGACCTCTGATGATTTTGCCGTTACTATAGAAGTAGGGAGATGTCATCTGGGTTATGACCCGTTCATTGAACACCTGTACGCCGTTATATTTCCCCTTGTTGAGAATCATGGTTGCAAATCTGTTCAAGTCACTGGCGGTGGTGAATACCCCGGCGTGTCCCGCGACTCCGCCAAGACGCCGGGCATTCATATCCTGGACAACTCCGGCCTTGAGCGTATTGTTCTGGCCTGCCGTGGGGGCGATAACCGCAAATTCCCCCTGGGGCAGAAAAGTGGTTTCCGCCATGCCGTTCGGGGCAAAAATATATTCTGTGCAGAAACTGTCCAGCGGAATTTGTGCTGCGCGCCTGACAAGCTCTCCCAGCAGTATGAAGTTGATGTCGGCATAACGAAAACGGTTCCCGGGCAGGGCATCATTGTGTTGTAAAACGGCCTTTTCCAGCAGGTGCCGCAATGGATCGTCATTTGCTATTTCAACATCATCCAGCCCGGAGGTGTGGGTTAACAGGTTGAGGATGGTGATCTCTTCACGATCCGTACCTTCAAATTCCGGGAACCAGCGGGACAGCGGGTCCAGCAGGGTGATCTTCCCCTGTTCAAGCAGTTTCATGATGGCGGGTGCGGTCGCGATGACCTTGGTCAGCGAAGCGGTGTCAAACAGGGTCCGGTCCGAGAGCAGCGGCGCGCCGGTATCCGGAAACAGTCTTCCTTGCGCCGTGCCGTAAAGTTGGCCGGAATGGTTGCCGACGGCCATGACTGCACCGGAAATCAGGCCGCGCCGCATGGCGTTTTCCAGCATGACATCGATAGAAGCGGCACGCCCGACATTCATCAGATCATCTGCAGCATTAGAGTGGGTCGAAAGTGGCAGGAGTATGATGGTCAGAAAGATAATTCGTAAAATAATCACGGGTTTGCTCTATGGTCCTGCGCTACAAAAAGCTCCCGCATGCGGGAGCCGGAAAAAAAAACCCCGGAAATTTCAGGAGCGGTAGTCGGCGTTGATGCTGACGTATTCGTGCGTCAGATCAGAAGTGTACACGGTAGCGGAGCCGTTCCCGATTCCCAGGTCAACCGAGACGGTAAATTCCTTCTGTTTGAGAACTGCCGTGCCGCGCTCTTCGGCGTCTCCGCCGGCAAAGACGCCGTTCCTGGCCATGCAGACATCGTCAAAGTGCAGGGAAAGCAGCGATTGATCGACCAGAGCTCCGGAATATCCGACAGCGGCGAAGATCCGGCCCCAGTTGGCATCCTGACCGAAAAATGCCGTCTTGACCAGGCTGGAGTTGGCAATCGCCATGGCGGCACGTTTGGCATCGGCATCATCCCTGGCTCCGCCGACCCGGATCTCGACAAACTTCGATGCTCCCTCACCATCTTTTACGATCAGCTTTGCCAATGAAAGCAGAACATCATTCAAGATCGTCTCAAAAGCGCTTCCTTCCGCTGTTCCTTCCGTAATGGCCGGATTACCCGCCATGCCGTTGGCCATGATCAGGCAGGTGTCGTTGGTTGACATGTCGCCATCCACGGTGATGGCATTGAAGGACCGGTCAACGGCTTTTTTGAATGAGCGTTGCAGAAAGCCCGGCTCGACGGCGGCATCGGTAATGATGAAGGAGAGCATGGTGGCCATGTTGGGCATGATCATGCCGGCCCCCTTGGCGATGCCGGCCACGGTGTATTCGACTCCGCCGGCCTGCCCGCCGCGGGCTTCCATCTTGGGGAAGGTGTCGGTAGTCATGATGGCCTGTGCAATGTCGTCCAGCGTACCGGATGGAAGCCCGTCAACCAGGGCCGGAATGGCGGTCCGGATACGGTCCATCGGCATCTGTACGCCGATCACGCCGGTTGAACAGACCTGAACGGCTGTGGAATCAATGCCGAGAGCGCGGGCAACCAGAGAGGCCGTCTCCTGCGCAACGGTCATTCCCGGTGCGCCGGTACAGGCGTTGGCATTGCCGCTGTTGACGATCAGAGCCTGGGCGGAGCCGCCCGCGATATGCTCACGGGAGACCAGCACCGGCGCCGCCTTGACTGAGCTGGTGGTGAAAACCGCGGCAGCAGCGGCGGGAACCTCGGAGTATATAAGGGCCAGATCCTTGCGCCCCGGTTTTTTTATTGCCGCTTCAACGGCAGAAAATTGAAACCCTTTGATGTCCATATAAAAACCTCATCGCTATCTGGTCAGCAAGTGAACAAGTTAATTACTTTCCGCAGCATTTCTTGTACTTCTTGCCGCTTCCGCACGGACAGGCATCGTTGCGGCCGGCCACCTTCTGGCTTTTGGCAGGTTCATGGGGATGATCATCACCGCCCCCCAGATTGAAGACCAGTTTTTTGCTTTGCATTTCCTCTTCGATTTCTTCTATTTCTTCACCTTCGTGATTGATCTGCACCCAATAAATGCGTTCGACAACCTCTTCACGGATACGGACCATCAGTTCCATGAACAGGTTGTAGGCCTCTTTTTTGTACTCCTGCTTGGGGTCTTTCTGACCATAACCCCGCAGGCCGATCCCCTCTTTCAGGTGGTCGATGTTGAGGAGGTGGTCTTTCCAGTGGGTATCAATGGCCTGCAGCATCATTACCTTGATGAGGTGGTCGATAAGCTCGTCACCCATCTCCTCCACCCGTCCATTGAAGATGGCATGGGCCTGCTCGCGGAGGGTGTCGTGAAAGTTGGCGGGTGTCAGGCGACTGACCATCTCCTGCGGCAGATCGAGCTGGAGATTGAAGCATTTATAAACAGTGTCGCTTATCCCCTGCCAGTCCCACTCGTGCGGTGAGACCTTGTCAATGGCGTAGGCAGCGACGATATCTTCGATCGTATCATCCAGCAGTTCCAGGAAGCTCTCGCGAATATCCTGACCGCCCAGGATCTCGCGGCGCTGGCTGTAAATAACTTCGCGCTGCTTGTTCATGACATCGTCGTATTCGATGAGATGCTTGCGGATGTCAAAGTTATGCGCCTCGACTTTTTTCTGGGCATTTTCGATCGACTTGGTAATCATGCCGTGAGTTATGGCCTCACCCTCCTCAATTTTGAGCAGGTCCATGATCTTGGCGACCCGCTCCGATCCGAAAATGCGCAGCAGGTCGTCTTCCAGCGACAGGTAGAATTTTGATGACCCCGGGTCGCCCTGACGGCCGGAACGGCCGCGCAGCTGGTTGTCGATACGGCGTGATTCGTGCCGTTCCGTCCCGAGGATGTGAAGGCCTCCCAGCCTGATTACCTCTTCATGTTCGGCAAGACATTCGGCTTTATATTTTGCAACCACGGCTTCATATTCCTCGTCGGTAGCCTCCGGGTTGGCCCGCCGCCACTGTTTGGCCAGGGCATCGGGATTGCCCCCCAGCACGATGTCGGTGCCGCGGCCGGCCATGTTGGTGGCGATCATGATGGCGCCCTTGCGGCCCGCCTGGGATACGATCTCGGCTTCACGTTCATGCTGTTTGGCATTGAGCACGTTGTGCGGCACGCCCTGGCGTTTCAGCAGTTCGGACAGCACTTCCGACTTTTCAATCGAGATGGTCCCGACAAGACAGGGTTGACCGGCGGCATAATGTTCCTTGATATCCTCAATCACCGCCTTGAATTTCTCCTTTTCCGTCTTGTAGATAACATCGGGAAAATCGGGACGTACGAGCGGCCGGTTGGTCGGGATAACGCAGACATCAAGCTTGTAGATCTTGTGAAATTCCTCCGCTTCGGTATCGGCGGTACCGGTCATGCCGGACAGCTTGCTGTACATGCGGAAATAGTTCTGAAAGGTTATCGTCGCGAGGGTCTGGTTCTCGTTTTCGATTTTGACCCCTTCCTTTGCCTCTATCGCCTGGTGCAGACCATCGGACCAGCGGCGGCCGGGCATGAGACGTCCGGTAAACTCGTCAACAATCAGGACTTCGCCATCTTTCACGACATAATCCACATCAAGCTTGTACATCGCGTGGGCGCGCAGGGCCTGGTTGACGTGATGAAGGATTTCAATGTTGCGGGGATCATACAGATTGTCTATTTTTAACAGTTTCTCGACCTTCAGGACGCCCTGTTCGGTCAAAGCCGCACTTTTGGCCTTTTCGTCAATGGTAAAATCACCGGTGTATTGCTTGCGTTTGCCGGAAAGTGTATTTGCCTCGACTTCGAGTACTTCACCCTTTTCCAGTTTTGGAATGATGGCATTGATAATGTAATACTTGTCGGTGGAATCTTCGGTGGGGCCGGAAATAATCAGCGGCGTCCGGGCTTCGTCGATCAGAATCGAGTCAACCTCATCAACGATGGCGTAGTTGAAGCCGCGCTGAACATAGTCTTCCAGGCTGAACTTCATATTATCCCGCAGATAATCGAAGCCGAACTCGTTGTTCGTTCCATACGTAATATCCGCGGCGTAGTTGATGCGTCGCTGGTCGTCTTCAATGCCGTGAACGATGATGCCCACGGTCAACCCGAGGAAATTATACAAACGCCCCATCCATTCGGAGTCACGTTTTGCCAGATAATCGTTGACGGTTACGACGTGAACACCCTTGCCGGAAATCGCATTAAGGTAGGCGGGGAGGGTGGCAACCAGCGTTTTTCCCTCGCCGGTTTTCATCTCGGCGATTTTCCCCGAATGCAGTACCATGCCCCCTATCAGCTGGACATCAAAATGGCGCATGCCGAGTACTCGCTTGCTTGCTTCACGGCAGACGGCAAATGCCTCCGGGAGCAATGAATCCAGGGACTCTCCTCCTGTGTACCGCTCCTTGAATTCTCCGGTTTTAAGTTTCAGCTGCTCGTCGGAAAGGGTGGAGACTGAAGCTTCGAGGGCATTTATCCTTTCAACGATCGGCCACATTTTTTTAAGTTCACGTTCGTTCTTGCTGCCGATAAACTTCTTGATAAGAGAACTGAACATATCTTGATTATCTCCCGAAGGTTAAATATTTGACAAAATAGCCTCGTATGATAGCATAAGACGCGATGCTGCTCAATAAAAAAGGTCGAGCGGAACAATGGGAGTGATAGTATGTTTGCCCCGGTCGGGCCTCCTGCAGAAAGTTTTCCTGTTTCCGTGCAGTTCCCGGTAACGGTCAGTTGTACCAGTCAATCGATATTTTTATTTCCGATACCCGCATGGCAAGGACTTAAAGCAAAGTGTTGATCAGCCTCGTTTCGATTCATCCCGCCCCTTCCCCGCAATCAATTCCCCTGGCGACCTCCTTTCTCAAGGCGTACGCACTCAAGAATGCCGTGTCGATTGACCTGGTTGATTTTTTTCTCGGAGAGGATGCGGCAGCCTGCGCTGCGAAGCTTGCCGGGTCCCGTCCTGTTGCGGTCGGGTTCTCGATGTACGTCTGGAACCGTGATCTCAGTTGTGACATTGCCGACGAACTGCGGCGCAGATATCCGGCTGCCAAGCTCTTTTGCGGTGGACCAGAAGTCACCGCCGATCCCGGATCGGTTCTGAATATGGGGGTCTTTGACTTCGTAATTGTCGGCGAAGGAGAAGTCCCATTTTTGTCATTGTGCCAAACCATTGCAGATGGTGGAGATTATTCGGAAATACCGGGCGTTCTGCTGCCCGGCGCCGCCCTGCTCCCGCCACCGCCGCCTGTCGGTGACCTCGATATGATCCCGTCACCATATCTGACGGGGGTGGTCGATACTCATGCCGGTTCCGGCATACTCTGGCAAATATCGCGAGGCTGCAGCTTCACCTGTGATTTCTGTTTCGATTCGCGTGGAATCCACGGGGTCCGGCATTTTTCGCTTGAAAGAGTGGAATCCGAATTGCGGCATTTCGCCGCCACCGGCGTGTCACAGATCTTTGTGCTTGATTCGACCTTCAATATTGACCGGAAGCGTGCAAAAAAAATCCTGGAGATGATCAAAAAGATCGCGCCGGACATTCACTTTCATTTTGAAGTTCGCCATGAATTCATTGATCGTGAAATGGCAAAGCTCTTTGCCCGGATTACCTGTTCGCTGCAAATCGGACTGCAGAGTGCGGATCGGGATGTTCTAAGAGTTGTCGGGAGGTCATTTGACAGGGCCGATTTCAGTGCCAGGGTCGGGCTGCTGAATGAGAGCGGTGCGGTTTTCGGTTTTGACCTGATTTATGGACTGCCGGGGGATACTCTGGCCGGATTTCGCCGTACCCTTGACTACGCGCTGTCGCTCTACCCGAATCACCTCGATATCTTTCCGCTTGCCGTTCTGCCGGGAACCAGACTGGCCTCACGAGGGGCGGCACTGAATATGCGCTGGGACAGCAAGCCCCCCTACATTCTCGAAGCGACCGACAGTTTCAGTGCTGCCGACATGGCTGCGGCTGCCGATCTGGCTACCGCATGTGACGTTTTTTATACACGCGGAAAAGCGGTCGCGTGGTTTAATGCCGTTGCAGCCGTTCTTGGTCTGAAACCTTCCGAAGTATTGCAGAAGTTCAGCGGCTGGCTGATTGAGCGGAGGGGCCGTGGTACGAAAGAGTCCGACCTTGGTGATGAAGATATTCAGGAAATGCAGCAGCTCTTTCTGAAGCAGCTGTTCGGCAACAACAAAGTGAAGCGGTTTCTGCCTCTTGTGCTTGATCTGGTAAATTATCACAACCAGTATGCCGCAGTGCTGCTTGCCCCCCCGCCGGAAGCGCCCGCTGATTCCCGGACAGCTGTCAACAGCGATACACGCTTCAGACTTGCTCCATCGGCCCGGATTGTTCATTTTGCATACGAAATTGAAGAACTTCTTGAGTGCGGGGAGCCGCATATCCCCTGGATGTACGAACACCTCACACCATCCGGTTCTCAAGCGGTTATCTACCTCAATGACGGTAATGTCTGCACCGAATCGCTGGCCGCACCATACATTTCCCTGCTGGAGCAGATTCGTGATGGAAACGGCCTGAAATTTCCGTCCGGAAGCGGACTCACCACCGCGGAATCGGATGAATTTCTTCTCTTTGCCCTGCAGGAAGGAATAGTTGTGTCCAGTTGATACTTTTGGCATGAATGAATGGCTGCCGTCTTCAGGCCGATGTATCGAAAGAGGTTGCATTTTGGGAAATGTTTTAGTATATCTCTCCTTTCCTTAGCACACGAATTATTACTCTGTCTCCATTTCGAAAGGTGTTTGATAGCCATGCAAGATAAGATTAAAATTTTTTCCGGCAACTCAAATCCAGATCTGGCACAGAAAATATGCGTCAGCCTCGGTGTTCCGCTTGGTGCTGCCAGAGTGCGTCGATTTTCCGACGGCGAAGTCATGGTTGAGATCGGCGAAAATGTCCGCGGCCGCGATGTATATGTTGTCCAGTCAACCTGTGCGCCGACCAATGACAACCTGATGGAACTGCTGGTTATCACCGACGCCCTGAAACGGGCTTCGGCAGCAACAATTACCGCAGTGATCCCCTATTACGGTTACGCCCGCCAGGACCGCAAGGCTGCGCCGCGTACTCCGATCACCGCCAAGTTGGTTGCGGATCTTATCACAACCGCAGGCGTCAACAGAGTTGTCACTATTGACCTGCATGCCGGACAGATCCAGGGCTTTTTCAATATCCCGGTCGACAATCTTTACGCTGCGCCGGTTATTCTGAATTATCTCAAGGACCGTTTCAGCGGCGAACAGGTGGTCATGGTTTCTCCCGACGCCGGGGGTACCGAGAGAGCCCGTGCATTTGCGAAGCGCCTGGAATATTCACTTGCCGTTATCGACAAGCGCCGTACCGGCCCCAATGTGGCCGAAGTAATGCACCTGATCGGCGATGTTCGCGACAAGATCGCCATTATCCTCGATGATATGATCGATACCGCCGGAACCCTGACCCAGGCGGCCAAGGCCCTCAAGGCAAACGGTGCCAAAGCCATCTATGCCTGCGCCACACATGGGGTGCTGTCAGGTCCCGCAATCGAACGCATCAACTCTTCGGACATTGAAGAGGTTGTGCTGACCGACACGATACCCGGCGGTACCGGTGACAATGTTACGTCCAAAATCAGGATGCTTTCCGTGGCAGACCTGCTGGCCGAAGCAATCAGGCGTATTCATGAGGATGAATCGGTAAGTTCTCTGTTTGTATAGAACCAAATATATTGAATAGGGCGGGGTCGACCCGTCACTACACGTGGAGGAACGTATGCAACAGAAACAAATGACTATTGAACTGCGCACCAAGACCGGTACCGGCGTAAGCCGAAGACTTCGCAACGCTGATATGGTACCGGGTGTTGTTTACGGCAAGGGCCTTGACCCGGTGACGGTCAGCATCAAGAGCCGCGATCTGCAGGAAGCAATTTCCGGTGCGGGTGGGCAGAACAATCTGATCACCTTGATCGGCGGTGGCAGCCTGGACCAGAATATTGCAATTGTTGCCGATATTCAGCGTGATCCGATCAAGAGGACCTTCAAGCACGTCGATCTTCATCGCATCAATCCGAACGAAAAACTCCGGATCACCGTTCCTGTTGTTTTGACCGGCACGGCAATCGGCGTTAAAGAGGGCGGACTGCTCGATCTGGCACACCATGAATTGCACATAGAATGCCTGCCGGGAAACATTCCCGACAGCATTATGATTGATGTCACGGATCTCAAGATAGCCCACTCGATTCATGTCAACGAGATTCCGCTTCCTGAAGGTATCGTTGTCCTTGACCAGGCCAAGATTCCCGTTGTCAGCGTTCTTGGCAGAGCCAGGGAAGAAGAATCTCCGGCCGCCGCATAAGCAGTTCCATAATTTAATTGAGTATGAGTACCTATATAGTTGCGGGGCTGGGTAATCCCGGCCCCACTTATCAATGGACCCGCCATAATGCGGGTTTTCTTTTTTTGGATCGTCTTGCGCATCTGGAAAATATTTCCATTTCCAAAAAGTCTTTTGCAGGGCTTGCCGGAGAATGGAATTATGCCGGACATCGCCTGATACTGCTCAAACCGCAGACATTCATGAATCTCTCCGGGAACTCCGTCATGCAGGCGCTCCAGTTCCATAAAGTGCCGTTATCAAATCTGATAGTTATCCATGACGAACTGGACCTTCCGTTTGGGGCGGTTCGCTTCAAAAACGGCGGTGGGCATGGCGGCCACAACGGGTTGCGCTCGATTATGGAAAACCTTGGCAAGGGCGACTTTATCCGGCTTCGCATAGGTATCGGAAAATCGCCACACGGAGACACTACCGGTCATGTTCTTGGCAGGATCCCTCCCGAACAGATGGAAGTGCTCTCCCGGGTCCTTGACGGCGGTATGGAAATGCTTGAAGTAATGCTTAAAGAAGGGCTTCCCAAGGCAATGAGTCTCTTCAATAATAAGAACTTTCTGGAAGGATAGAAATTATGGGATTTAACTGCGGAATTGTCGGACTGCCGAATGTCGGCAAATCTACCATCTTTAATGCTCTGACCTCGGCCGGTGCCGAATCTGCAAATTATCCATTCTGCACAATTGAACCGAATGTCGGTATTGTCCAGGTACCCGACCCCCGAATGGACCAATTGTCCGCAATCGTCAATCCCCAAAAAATACAACCGACGACTATTGAATTTGTCGACATCGCCGGCCTTGTCAAGGGAGCGAGCCAGGGAGAAGGTCTCGGGAACCAGTTTCTGGGGCACATCCGGAGTGTTGATGCGATTGTTCATGTCGTGCGCTGTTTCGATGACGACAATGTTGTCCACGTAAGCGGGCGTGTCTCACCTGCCGATGACATTGAAGTCATAAATACCGAACTAGCTCTGGCCGACCTTGACACGATCGAAAAGAAAATGCAGCGTGCGGAAAAAATGGCGCGCAGCGGCGACAAGAAGGCAAAGGACGAGTCCGATTTTTATATCCGGGTCAGAGCCCTTCTCGAACAGGTTAAAAAGCTTCAAGGGGTAGCCCAGAACGAAGACGAAAGAATCTGGATGCGTGACCTGCATCTCCTGACCGACAAGCCGGTACTTTATGTTGCCAACGTGGCGGAAAACGACCTGGAAGGCGCTCACCCCAACGTCGCCAAGGTCCGGGAAATAGCTGCCTCCGAAGGAGCCGGCGTTGTAGTTATCTGCGGCAAGCTTGAGGCGGAGATCGCCGAGCTTGATGGCCCGGAAAAAAAGGGCTTTCTTGATGATATGGGTCTGGAGGAAGCGGGCCTTGATCGTCTTATCCGAAACGGTTATGCTTTGTTGGGCCTCATCACGTATTTTACAGCCGGAGTCAAGGAGGTCCGCGCCTGGACGATCGTTAATGGCACCAAGGCGCCACAGGCCGCGGGCGTTATTCACACCGATTTTGAAAAAGGGTTTATCCGGGCCGAAGTAATCGGATTCAACGATTACATAGCCTGTAATGGCGAAGCCGGCGCCAAGGAAAAGGGGTTGATGCGCCTCGAAGGAAAAGAGTATGTCGTCAAGGACGGGGACGTCATGCATTTCCGGTTTAACGTATAAATTCTCTCAACTGCGTCTGAAACAACAAAACATAACCCCGGCCCAACCGGGGTTTTGTTTTGTGCAATTCCTTCCCGTGCCATCCGGCGAAACTCTTCGCGCTTGACCAATCAAGCTATTTGCGCTAGCTTCCCCCTGAAATATTCGCGCGAGGGTAGTTTGTATGCGAGTCATATCAGGAACCTGTCGCGGCAAAAAATTGTCAGCGCCTCCCGGCGTAACCACCAGGCCGACATCGGACCGGGTTAAAGAAGCTCTTTTCAGTATTCTGGCGAGCCGCATTGATTTTGCAAATATCCGTGTGCTCGACATCTGTGCGGGCACCGGCAGCCTGGGTATTGAAGCGCTTAGTCGGGGAGCGGGATCGTGTTGTTTTATTGAATATGATCCATCGTTAAAAACAATAATCGATAAAAATTTGCTGGTTACACACTTTCAGGACCGATCTGAAATTCTGATCATGGATGCGGTAAAGGCGCTGCGTGTTATTGCAGATCGTGGTCAACGTTATGATCTTGCTTTCCTTGATCCACCGTATACTTCGGAATTGTATGCTGGTGTACTCGGAGCGCTCGGCTCATCCGGATTATTGACACGTGATTTTATCCTGGTGGCCGAGTGTTCCGCACGAAATCCGTTACTGGAGTCTTATGGGCACTTGAAGAGGTTTGACCGGCGTATATATGGAGAAACCGCTCTCGAACTGTTTAAGGAGGATTAATGAAAAAAATTGCTGTTTACCCCGGCTCATTTGATCCGATAACGTATGGTCATCTTGATATAATCAGGCGCGGCCTGACGATTTTTGATGAAATAATAGTTGCCGTAGCCAGAAACTCGCAGAAAAACGCACTGTTCACAACCGATGAGCGGGTTGAGTTGATTCAGGACGTCGTTAAAGGGGAAGGACGGGTCACGGTTGACACTTTCAGCGGACTTCTGATAGATTACGTCTCCTCACGCGGGGCTCACGTCATAATCCGTGGCCTCCGCGCAATTTCCGACTTTGAGTATGAATTTCAGATTGCCCAGATGAACAGCAGCATCGGCCGGGAGATTGAAACGCTGTTCATGATGACATCACTGCAGTACGGCTATCTATCCTCCTCGATCGTCAAGGAGGTATGTTCGCTTAACGGCAATATTGACAAATTTGTCCCACCCGAAGTGAAAACCGCATTACGGCAAAAATACGGTTTATCGTAGTTACCATATAAACGACGGGGTGCTGTAAGGCGCCCCATTTTTTTTTCAAACACGAGGTGCATCATGATTACCAAAGATATGATAATTGCCGACATTATCGCACAGCACCCCGAGACCTTGTCAGTTTTTAAACGGTATAACCTTGACTGTTACGAATGCCAGATTGCCGATCTCGAAACATTGGGGCATGGCGCGGGCGTTCACAAGGTCTCTATTGATGAACTGCTTGATGCCATCAACCGGTCGCTGAAGGAATGATATTAATCCATGAGTGATGTAGAACAGTACGCTACATACTTTACTCCCGGGTTGAAGATCACCGTCTGTATCCCGATGGATAATAACGAGTTGTTTCGTGATTGGGCAATAGTCGAGGAGCTTGATGGGAATTTGCTCACTCTCCGGTTGTCGCGTGATGAACTTCCTGCCGAGGTGCATCTGATTGCCGGAACCAAGCTTGATCTCCGTCTTGTCAAAGATAAAACGGGACTGCGCTGTGACGGTTCTTTTGTCGGATATGTGGGCGCGGGCTTAATTCAGGTCTATCTTACCGGCGATGTGAGCAGCAGCGAACTGCGGGAATTTTTCCGGATTGAGGCGTTTCTCCCGTTCAGATATCAGTTTACGGAAGAACAGAACCTGGATGTTCTGATTGGATCGTGGCGCAGGAGAAAACAGCTCAGACTTGTTGACGAGGCTGAGCGTAGAGAGGTTTTCAACGGGCGGCAGCGGGAGAAGGTACTGAAAGCTGTCGCCGGGGAATTGAATGCCGAAGACCGGGAAAAGTCAAGGGATGTTGAAGAGTTCGACCCGATAGATGAAACTTGGATTGATGTTAACGCAACGGCAATAAACCTTAGTGCCGGCGGTTTCAAGTTTGTCACTACGGAAGTTTTCAAGGTGGGTGAATATGTTGTCATAGAGATGTTCATACCCGCCATCCCTCCACGTATAATGGAAAGTATCACGCGGGTCGTATTTATCAATAACAACTTCAGCTTCAAGGACGGCAGGCAATATTTTAATGTTGCGCTCAGTTTCGTGATTATTGATGACCGGGACCGGGATTCTATCGTAAGCCATATCTCTCACCTGGAATCGCTGCGAATTCGCCAGAAGCGCTATTTGCCTGCTTCAAAAGAAAAGAGTGCAAATAATACCGATTCATCGCTGAAGATGGCAATCCGGGTAGCGTTGCTGGTGGTTTTGTTTATTTTTATTGCAGCCTATTTTTATGGCTACATACAACGAAATGAACAGAATGAGATCGGGGACATGTTCGGGAATGCTGTCAGGAAATACAGGGAACAGACCGGCCAGAAATGGTAGCCGGCTGACTTCGGAGCCGGACCGGTCAATTCAGAAGCATCTCACCGGCACGCCTGATAAATTCCGGCACCGGCCGGCCATGGTAGATCCCGTTCATCTCGGAACCTGCCGAAATACCCCGCAGATACAGATATATCACCCCGCCGAAATTCCTGTCATAGCTGTAGCCGGGCAGCCGCAGCTTCAACAGCCGGTCCAGAGCCAGGGTATAGAGGTGATATTGCAGGATATAGGCACTCCGGCACATCGATTCGTGCATCATCTCCTGATCGTAGTCGGACGCCTTCATTCCCAGATGGTTTGATTTCCAGTCGATGATATAGAAACGGCCATCGTGAGTGAAAACCAGATCGATGAAACCTTGCAGCATGCCGCGACTCTGCCGGAACGAAAGCCGGCTCAGAACCTGATAATAATCCCCGAAACGCTCACCATCCAGCAAACCTTCAAACAGTGACTGCATGTTATCCGGCGACAGTTGTCCGACCGGAAGATAGAACTCCATCTCCGACTGCCACTCTCCCTTTTTCAATCGAGACAGGCTGAAAGCCGGGTTATCCGGGATAATCCCGGCGGAGATGACATCTGCAACCATGCTCCCGACGGCTGACAGCCACTTTTCATGGAAACCGTTACCCGCCAGTGCCGGGCGGCAAATAGCGGTGACCGAGTCACTGTTCAGCTGAGAGTAATCAAGAAGTTCAAAAATTTCATGAAGGCAGGTTCCGGCTTTTGCGCCTCGCGGAAAATCAAAAATAGTCAATCCTCCGGAGGTCGCCTCCTGCTCCGGATGAGCTGCTGCGGTATCACCAGCCATTGTGTCGTGTACAGTATCATGGTCATGCGGTTCAAAAGTATGCCCGGTTCCCGAAGTCATGCCGCTGAAGCTGGCAACACGCCAGTCATCACGGGGGGGGCGACCGAGGGTTCGGCAGGTATATGGCGCGCCGCCAGCTGCTTCTTCCGCGCGATACCCGGCAGCAGCATCCAGAGGCATCAACCCGGCGAAAATTCCGTTGGCTCCACGGTCCGACAGCTTCTGCACGTCGTCAAGAATCGCAGAATCGCCGATAGCTGAAAAATTTGCTCCATTATCTGACATTGACCCGCCATGCAGCAGTTGAAAAAGCGGCGAGTCGGCCGCGCCATTGATGCACCCCCAAACGGCATAACAGCGAAACTCGGCCCGGGTCAACGCCACATACAGCAGCCTGGCCGACTCGGCCTTCCGCTCTTCCGCGGCCCGTTGCAGGTTACCGCTCTCCCCGGCAAGATCCAGCACCAGAGCCCCATCGTCATTGTGGAACAACGCCCTGTCGGTTTTGCCGGTCGGCGAATCCCATGGGAAGGGTACGAATACAACCGGGTACTGAAGACCCTTGCTGGCATGAATAGTCGATATCATGACCGCGTTCTCGTCGGTTTCAAGCCGGAGCAGTGCCGTATCGTCCGCGCCCGGTGCGCTTATTTTCCGCTCCAGCCAGGCAATCAGGCCGTCCAGGCTTTTCCCCTGTTCCCGTTCGACCTGGTGCAGCAATTCCGAGCAGTGAAGAATATTGGTCAGGCAGCGCTCACCACCAACGCGCGACAATACCCGCTTCCGGACGCCGCAGCTTCCAAGCAGGCGCGCTACAAGTTCTACCACTCCGCCGGACATAGCCGCCGTGTGCAGACTCCGGAACCGGAGCAGCCACGTTTCCCAGTCGGGATGCTCACCGGAGCTTTCCACATAACCGGAAACCTCATTGGCGCAGAGCCCGATGCTTGACGTCAGCAGGGCTTCACGAACCAGCGCTTCACTGTGCGGCTGCGCCGCTGCCCGGAGAATACGCAACAGATCAAGTGTTTCGGATGTTTCAAAGATGGTGGTGCTGCCCTGCTGTACCGACGGGATTCCGAGCGCCGAGAGCGCTTCCTGCACCTTTTCGCCCTGCTTGTGAGTTTTTACCAGCACGGCAATGTCGCCCGGCTTCAACCGGCGTGCCGGTCCGGATCCCCCGATGGTTACCCGCTCCTGCTCAAGCAGGCGGGAAATTTCTCCGGCAACCGCCAGAACGATGCCGCGTATGGCCACTGTTTTCACTTCAGGTTTCGTTTCATCACCACGTGAATAGACCCAGATCTTGAGCGGCTGTTCATCCGGTATGCCGCCTATTAACAACCGGTCATTTTCAGAGCGTCCGGCGCCGACCGGATGGAAGGGTATTTCCTCACACATGAAAGGGTCCGGAACCGCGGCGAACAGTGCAGAGACGGCTTTCACCAGTGCCGCATCGGAGCGGAAGTTGGTTCCCAGGGTATGCCTGTTTTCGCCGGTGACGCTCGTGCCGGCATTCAGGTAGGCGAAGACATCGGCCCCGCGAAAACTGTAGATGGCCTGCTTCGGGTCGCCAATCAGAAAAAGGGGATAATCAGGTTCGGCACCTATTTTCCTGAATATGTTCCACTGTAGGGTGTCCGTATCCTGAAATTCATCGATCATGGCCGCCTTGAA
>Ga0134124_10001656_pt1 | contig 17922 bp, 9 predicted proteins | sample KB304_FD_96880 | JGI IMG/M metagenome (GOLD analysis project Ga0134124, IMG submission 96880) | Terrestrial soil microbial communities without Nitrogen fertilizer from Kellogg Biological Station, Michigan, USA - KB3-0-4 | ecosystem: Environmental > Terrestrial > Soil > Unclassified ...
CGGATTTTATCGGCCACGATCTGACCATCTGCGTTTCGAGTGCCGTCAACCTCGAGCCTTAGTCCACGCAGTATGTAGCTTGCAGCGTACTCCTTGGATCCTCGAAAGACGCCTTTTTTATGGCTTTTTACTTCCGTTTTCTCGGTCAGAAGAACTGTGGTGGTCGGTCCACCTGTCGTTTCCGACATGGTGAAAGAATCGGGGTCGCGCTTAACAACGACTCCTTTGAACTGTTTGACCTCTTCTTGAGGCGCCGTGCTTAGCGCCGGCTGTTTGTGGTTCGTCGCCCAAGATCCCGTGGCGAAAGCATTTCCAGCATTCGCTAACACAAGAAGCAATGCGACTGTCAATAGTCCTGGTAGCTTATTACTGCTGATTCTCATGTGTTTGCTCCGTTCAGTTGTGTCAAAACGCTAGTCAGCCTTCTATTTTCGAGCAATGCAGCTTCACCCCTCATTTCGGGTCTGCGTTTGCCAGCCCTTTGGGGCCGACTGGCCTATTCATAAGCAAGAGCATCGTAGGGGTGATCAGTGGTCTGTAGTACTAGTACTTCTGACAGGACTTTTCGGGATACCAAAAAGTAAGCTGTGAAACGGCGAAGCCGCACGCGAAATCATCATCCGACATCCCAGGCCTAGTAAGGCTGAGCTGAACGGCAGAACACACAATATGTCATCAAAAGATAGATCGATCAGGGTCATTAAACGCGCGCACAGAGAATCTCTCGTCTATCGAGAAACGCCGGTCGCTCCGGTGAAAACAGAGAGTCAAACCAAACGCGAGTTGCTAAAGACAATTGAATCGTGGATTGAAGAGCAAAGAGAAACAAAGAAGGTTTCATAGACACGAAACGCCCTGTAACTTTTGCTAGGCGCGCGCATTCTCGCCCTCCATTACATTCCGACAAACGACCGCCTGAGCACATTGGTGGTCTATTGAAGGAGAAGGGCATGAATACAAATTGCAGATCCCGTTGGAAAAAGCTTGCGGGTTTTACATTTGCATTAGTCGTTCTGGTTTTGTTTCAGCACAACTATGCGCAAGCACAGACTCAGGAGGCGCCAAAAGAAACTCCCGAGGTACAACAACTAAAAGAGCGTTTACAAAAACTCGAGCAGACGGTGCTGGACCTGAAAGGGCAGATCGATGCGATCGAAGAAACAAAGAAGAAGAGCCCAACCCCAGCAATAGTCGAAGCGACATACTCCGAACCACCCCCACCCGCAGCTCCAGCCACTCCAGCAAAGCCTCAAGACAGCAAGGGCGAAAGCACATTTCAGGTCTACGGCTTTGCAATGCTCGATATGGGCTATCAATTCAAGCAAGCCGACCCTAACTGGTTCGATACGGTTCGCCCCGTAAAACTGCCAGCGTTCGGAGATCAATTCGCGCCCAACGGAAATTGGTTTTCCAGTGTCAGGCAGACGCGCTTTGGCGTTAAGTCAACCACGCCCACCAAGTACGGTGAGCTAAAGACAATCTTTGAATTCGAATTGTTCGGCACCGGTGTAGACGCGGGGCAAACCACTTTTCGCTTGCGACATGCTTATGGCGAACTGGGACAGTTTGGGGCCGGGCAGAATTGGAGTGTCTTTGTAGATCCTGATGTGTTTCCGAATACGAACGAGTACTGGGGCCCGAACGGCATTCCCTGGTTCCGCAATGTGCAGTTTCGCTGGATGCCGCTGAAAGGTAAGAACTCAATCACGATCGGGTTAGAGCGTCCGGGCGCAAGCGCCGACCTGGGCCGCGCTGCGGATCGCATCGAGCTGCAAGGCGTTAGGCCAAGATTCCCGTTACCCGATCTCACTGGCAACGTACGTTTCGAAAGAGACTGGGGACATTTCCAGGCATCAGGCCTGGTCCGATCAATCAAATGGGAGGACACCGTAGCCGACAATTTCGACCTCGGTGGCAGTACGGTGGGGGCGGGGCTGAGCCTGAACTCAGGCCTGAACATTGGCAAGAAGGACGTGGCCAAGCTCTCGTTCACCTACGGTCACGGCATTCAAAACTACATGAACGATGCGCCCGTTGACGTTGGTATCGCGCTCACCCACTCGAGCAATCCGCGTACGCCGATCACGGGCGAAGCATTACCGATGTGGGCGTGGATGGCCTATCTCGATCACACCTGGAACAAGCGGTTCTCGAGCTCAATCGGATACTCGATGCTCGACATCTCGAACTCTGACGGGCAAACCGCGGATGCTTTCCGCCGCGGTCACTACGCATCCGGCAACCTGCTGTTTTACCCGGTAGATAACGTGATGGTTGGCGGCGAGGTCATTTGGGGCCGGCGCGAAAACTTCCTTGACGGCTTCTCTTCTGAGGACGTTCATGTGCAGTTCTCGTTCAAATATAACTTCAAGAAGGGCTTCACTTTCTGAAAGGAATAGCGCTGCGGAGGAACTGTGAATCGGCGACCGTGAAAAAGTAATCGTGACCTACTCGGCCTGGATGCCGGTCGTTTTCCGTTTGTGAATGGCCGCCGAAAGCGGGGACAAGTGGCTCGGGCTAATACATCAGCGGGGGCGGCAAGCCGCCCAGCACAAGATAAGGAGAGACGACATGAACAAAGAAACGAAACCCTATGAAGCGGATTGCGACGATCCGCTTGGCAACGCTGACGATTTGCTCTCACCGGAAATTCCCCCGGGCGTGGATCGCCGATCATTCTTGATGCGAAGCGCTGTGGTCGGCGCTGCAGCAATCATGACAGGCAAGAACGTCTTAGCTGCTGACAGAACACACGAGGCAGTCAAATCGATGCCGCTTACGCTCTCCAGAGGACTGCATGTCCATATGGAGTCGAAAGGTCCCATCCTGATAACAGCGGACGAGTTCTACAAAGTTGGGCCTGGCCCATCAAGCTCGCACACGATCGGCCCAATGCGCATCACCTATGATTTCTACCAGCGCTGCTCGAAGTTGCCGGCAGACCAGCTCGCGAAGGCAACGGCGCTTCGAGTCAACCTGTTCGGCAGTCTCAGCGCCACTGGCAAGGGACACGGCACGGAACGAGCTACGCTGGCAGGTTTGATTGGTATGGAACCAGCCACTGTTGACCCGCTGTTTCTTGACGGTCTGCGCGACAAGCCTGATCAGTCGTTCAAAGTTAAGCTCGGCGACAAAGAAATCCCTGTCACGCTAAAGGATGTTATCTACGACGCTACCAAAGGCGAATTCCATCACCAAAACACGATGGTCTGTCATCTTCTAGCTGGTACCGAAGATTTGTACCAACTGGAGTACTACTCCGTTGGCGGTGGATTCATTGAGTGGAAAGGCTATACGCCGCCGAAGAAGAATGCTCCGAAATATCCGTTCGAGACAATGATTCAGCTTCGTGCGCATGCGGATAAGAACAAGTTGTCCATCGGACAGGTAATGCTGGCGAATGAAATGTCGATCTCTGGCAAGACCGAGGACGAAGTAAATGCGTTCATCGACAAAATCATCAACGCGATGCTCGCGACGGTTAAGTCGGGGCTGAGCATGCCGGAGGATGGCGTACTTCCCGGCCCAATCAAGCTACACAGCAAAGCCGCGACCGTTTATAAGCGCGCGATGGACGAGGAGAATTTGGGAGATCGCGGAGTCGGACTGCTGTCTGCATGTGCGATAGCCGCTTCTGAGGAGAACGCGCGCGGCCACCTGGTCATAACCGCTCCGACGGGCGGCTCTGCCGGAGTGATGCCGTCCCTTGTCTACGCTCTGATGGAAGGACGCAAGATCCCGAGGGAAAAGGTCCGTGAAGGCATGCTCGCCGCTCTCGGCGTGGGCTATCTCTGCAAGCATCATGCGACGTTGGCTGCCGCCGAGGGTGGCTGCCAGGCCGAGATTGGTGTGGCTTCCGCCATGGCTGCGGCATTGGTCGCCACGGCGCGCGGAGCTGAGTCGCGAGTGGTTGAGAACGCCGCGGAATCGGCCCTCGAGCATCACCTGGGCATGACCTGCGACCCGGTAGCCGGGTACGTGCAGGTTCCGTGCATTGAAAGATGTGCGTTCGGCGCCGTCAAGGCCTGGACAGCCTATGCGATCGCCAGCAACGAGATCGCAAACCGTCACCGCGTGGGCCTCGACGAAACCGTTCAGGCTCTGGCCCAGACCGCCAAGGACATGAACAGTAAGTACAAGGAAACAAGCGAGGCTGGTCTGGCTTCCTTTGTCCTTTGTTGATCTCGGAATCCTATGCAGTCGATATGCGTCGGCGCTCGCATTCTCACACGCTGAGTTGTGAGCGCCCGACGCATGCTGTAAGGCGCGGCAAATACATTCGTCGCCCGCGTAGGAATAAATGCGGGGGAGCATAAAGAGTTGAGGACTCGTGCGCTTCTAAGCGGTTCCGATCTCGTCTACCTGGAAAGAGGCCTTCATGTGCACATACGCCAGACTCTCGATCGCATTGGCAATTGTGTCAGTAACGCTACTCGTGAGTTCTGCTAGTGGACAAGCTCCAGGATCACAGCGAGTCGGTCCGGAAAAAGAAGTCAATGCCACTCGTGCAGGTCAGCCTGGTAACTCCGAGAACGGAGTCGCCACGCCTGCGTCGCGAACAAGCGATCTTGAGAGTGATGTCGCGGCCATGAAGGCCGATAACGCCGCGGTGCGAGAACAACTTCGTAAGATGGAGGAACAGCAGAAGGCGTTACTGGAGCTGGTAGAGCGTTTGCAGCGACGGCTTGACGGACCCGCTATGGTAGGTGGGACAGACGCTGCGCCGGTGAAAAGCCCGACGCAAGTAGAGGAGGCTTCAGCTCCATCGACAGCGGCAGCAGAGACTTCAGCGCCATCGACGCCCGTCTCCGTACCGGCAAAATCTGCCGACGACGATCATTACCGGGATGGAATTATTATCTGGGAAAACTCGGAAGACGCGAAGGTACCTTTCCTGCTGAAGTTCAACAACAATACTCAGATTCGATATCTCAACACCCTCAATAGCAAAGAGACCTTCACCGACCATCTCGGCGTTGTTCGTGATGTTCATAAGCGCAATGACATTACGGTAAACCGCTCGATGTTCGTCTTCTCCGGCTATATGTTCGACAAGAGGGCTCAATATAGCCTGACCGTATGGACGTCTGCAGGGGCCGCATCGATCGTCGTAGCTGGGAATATCGGCTGGCGATTCAGCAAAGGCCTCACCATAACAGGAGGCTACACGGGCGTTCCAGGCAGTCGATCACTGGTCAATACGTTCCCATTCTTTCAACCAACCGATCGAAGCATGGCGGACAATTTTTTCCGGCCCGGCTTCACCCAGGGAGTGTGGGCCAACGGAGAACCCGTGAAGGGACTGAATTACCTCGTGTTCGTTGGCAACGGTCTCAACACTCTCAATATCACGGCTAATAAGATCGATACGAGTCTGTTGCTTTCCGGCAGTGTCTGGTGGGAACCACTTGGGCCGTATTCGGAGCCCGGTAAATCGCGCCAGATGTACGACGATTATTTCGCCTCCAAAAAGACTCGCGTCCGTATCGGGACCAGCTTTACCAGGTCGCGGGAAGACCGGTTTTCAGAAACCGATCAATCAGCTCCCGACAACACGTCAATTTACAATTCCGACGGCGTGCTTGCCTTCTCGACCGGAGCGTTTGCGCCGGGTGTGACCCTCGAGAAAGCAACCTACAGAATGTGGGCCATCGACGGCGGTCTCAAAAAGAGCGGTTTTTCACTCAACGGGCAATACTACTTTCGCTGGCTAAACGACTTCGAATCCGATGGGCCGCTTCCCTTCGCATCCACGTTCGACCACGGCTTTGAGTTGTCGATGGGCAAATTCATCGTTCCCAAGACGCTTGTGCTGTATGCCCGCGGGTCAAAGGTTTTTGGACAATTTGCCAACCCTTATGAGTATGCCGGTGGTTTCAAGTGGTATTTCCTGCCAACCGAGCGTCTATGGCTCACCGGCGAGCTGATGCGGGTGCAGAGAGCTCCTTACAGCGGAGCCTTTACTCCATATACCGCAGGTATGGCTGGCTGGATGCCAATGGTTCAGACGGTCCTGGCTTTTTGACGGCGGGATACTGACGGCGCTCGTGGCGATCGCAATCCCGCTGACGCTAGTGTTGAAAGAGACTGGGCCAAAGGGCCGCAAAGAAGCACAAGGTGGATAACGATCTATTCGTGCTGTTTGTGCTTCTTTGTGGCGACAGGAACTGGAAAGTACGAAGGATTCTTGGCGAGGGCCAGGCGCCAGTTCCAACTGCAATGGCACGTCCCTGTGAGGCGATGGCTTTGTCTGGGGCGACTGAAGCCGCGAAGCGCGGGTTGATAGTGCCATTGCTGGTTGGACCGACTGAAGGTCATAGAGACCGCGGCCGCCGCCTGAAATTGATAAGGAGATATGATGGCTTCAAGTGTGCAACAAATCGTTAGCGCCAAAGTGGCGCAATGGGAAGGATTCAACATCGGTCTCTGGCAAAACGAGATCAATGTCCGCGACTTCATTCAGCAGAACTATACGCCTTACGAAGGTAACGAGTCGTTCCTCGCGCCGCCGACGGAACGCACCAAAAAAATCTGGAATCGCCTGAGCGAACTATTTCTCGAAGAGCGCAAAAAAGGCGTACTCGATATTTCGCAGATCCCGAGTTCCATCACGGCGCATGGTCCGGGTTATATCGATCGTGAGAACGAAGTGATCTTCGGTTTGCAAACTGAAGCTCCACTAAAAAGGGCCATCATGCCAAACGGCGGCTTCCGCATGGTCCTCAACGCGCTGAAGACGTATGGACACGAGCCCGATCCACACGTGGTCGAGGCGTTTACAAAGTATCGAAAGACCCATAACGAAGGTGTCTTTGACGCTTACACGGCGGACATCAGGCGCTGCCGCAGCTCACATATACTCACCGGACTTCCCGACGCATACGGTCGCGGCCGCATCATCGGCGACTACCGGCGCGTTGCGCTCTACGGTGTAGCGAGACTCATAGAAAACAAGGAGCGGGAAAAACGAAGTCTCGATTCAGCGATGTCGACAGACGAGATCATTCGCGATCGCGAGGAGCTCAGCGAGCAGATTCGCTCACTTAAAGAGCTGCAAGACATGGCCGCCAGTTATGGATTCGACATTTCGAAGCCGGCTCAGACTGCGCGCGAGGCCGTGCAGTGGCTTTACTTCGGCTACCTGGGCGCAGTCAAAGAGCAAAACGGAGCGGCGATGTCGCTGGGCCGGACCTCGACCTTTCTTGACATCTACTTCGAGCGCGATCTGAAAGCGGGAACGTTAACTGAAGAACAAGCCCAGGAGATCATCGACGACTTCGTAATCAAGCTTCGCATCGTCCGTTTTCTGCGCACTCCTGAATACGACGAGCTCTTCGCCGGCGATCCCACGTGGATTACTGAGTCAATCGGAGGTATGGGAGACGATGGCCGTCCCCTCGTAAGTAAGACAAGCTTCCGGTTATTGCAGACGCTTTACAACCTTGGTCCAGCGCCGGAGCCAAACCTCACCATCTGGTATTCGCCGCGTTTGCCCGACGACTTTCGCAGCTTCGCCGCCAAAGTAGCTATCGACACCAGCTCGATCCAATTTGAAAGTGACGAAATCATGCGGCGCTCCATTGGAGACGATGGGGCCATTGCCTGTTGTGTCTCACCGATGATAACGGGCAAACAGATGCAGTTCTTCGGCGCGCGCGCGAACCTCGCGAAGTGTCTGCTTTACGCCATAAACGGCGGTCGAGACGAAATGACCGGCAAGCAAGTGGGTCCTGCTACCAAACCCGTCCTCGGTGAGTATCTCGTCTTCGACGATGTGATCGAGAAGTTTGAAGGGATGATGGAGTGGCTAGCAGGCGTTTACGTCAATGCCATGAACGTCATCCACTACATGCACGACAAGTATGCATACGAACGTTTAGAGATGGCGCTTCACGACTATGCGCCACTGCGAACAATGGCTTTTGGCATGGCAGGCCTGTCGGTGGTCACCGATAGCCTCTCGGCAATTCGTTACGCAAAGGTGCGAGTAATTCGCGACGAGACCGGATTGATCACCGATTACCAGGTCGAAGGCGAGTTTCCTCAGTTCGGCAATAACGACAACCGGGTGGACCACCTCGCTTCATGGCTGGTCAGCACCTTCATGCACAAGTTGAGGAAATACCCGACCTATCGACATGCAACGCACACGCAATCAATCCTGACGATCACTTCAAATGTCGTCTACGGTAAGAGCACCGGCAACACTCCCGACGGGAGACGTCTGGGCGAACCGTTTGCGCCGGGCGCGAACCCGATGCATGGACGAGACAGCCACGGCATCCATGCTTCGGCGGCGTCTGTGGCCAAGATCCCGTTTCGGGACGCCGCCGATGGCATTTCCCTCACCGCGTCGCTCGTCCCGGGAGGCTTGGGAAGAGTGGTCCAGGATCGAGTCGTCAATTTGCGGAGCATGCTTGACGCCTTCTTTGGTGTCACAGGCTTTCACATGAACGTGAACGTGCTGAATCGCGAGATGCTTCTGGATGCGATGGACCATCCGGAAAACTATCCACACCTGACCATTCGAGTCTCGGGATATGCCGTCAACTTCGTACGGCTGACGCGCGAACAGCAATTGGATGTTATTAACCGCACATTCCACGGAAGCGAGACATCGTTATGAGCGCGGAGAAACAAGTGCAATTGCCTTCGCTCGAGGCAAGGAGCCCCTTCGAGCTTCGTGTAAATCTTAGTGGCTCCTCGGAATCGGCGGTGAAGCAAGCGCTTACATCAGGAGACATGGGTTTTCTGCATTCGTTCACCACAGGCTCTACGGTCGATGGGCCAGGCGTTCGGCTCGTGGCGTGGACGGCCGGCTGTCAATGGCGTTGCTTGTACTGCCATAACCCCGACACGTGGAACATGATGAACGGGATGCCGGTCACTATCGATCGCGCCGTAGAGGAGCTTGGTAAGTATCGTCATGGTCTCAAGGCCATGGGCGGCGGTCTAACTCTAAGTGGTGGCGAACCTCTCATGCAGGACCGTTTTGCGGTCAGACTGTTTACCGCCGCCAAATCAATGGGAATACACACGGCGATAGAAACAAACGGCTATTTGGGCGAGCGGCTGACAGATCACGAGCTCGCGCAGATCGATCTGGTCATGCTGGGTGTGAAGACCTGGACTTCGAAGCGCCACCGCGAATTGACTGGAAAAGACATTGGGCCAACCCTGGAGCTCGCCCGCCGTCTGTCGCATCTGGGCCGAAAGATGTGGATTCGCTTTGTGCTGGTTCCCGGGTTAACGGACGACCCAGAGAGTATCGAGCAGATAGCAAAGTTCGCGGTTGAGTTGGGAGTCGTTGACCGAATAGAGGTGCTCCCCTTTCACCAAATGGGACGATACAAATGGAAGGAGCTCGCAATCGACTACACGCTGCAGGACGTTGAGCCTCCGACAACTGAAATGATTGAGCGCGCCTGTGAGCAATTCAGAGCCGTTGGGCTCACGGCTTATTGATTAGCGCGTTATAAGCAGAATGCTTTGCCTCAAGAGTAAGAATCGCGCTTGGATCGGATCAGTACAGGGAGCGGTAGCGACCTGGTCAAACCATTGAATTTAACGCCGAAGGCGTTCGCTAATTTCAGCCCAGGGTTCGAGCTTGCGACAACCCTGGGTTAAATAAATAAATTTGATTGGAACCCTGAAAGGGTTCGCCAACCGTGGAACCCTTTCAGGGTTGTAACGATTTTCGGAAACTAACCCAGGGTTCTCGCAAGCTCGAACCCTGGGCTGAAATTAGCCAACGCCTTCGGCGTTAAATTCAAACTACGTCACCAGCGTTAAATTCAAACTGCGTCACCAGCATTAATTCAAACTGCGTCGCTACTGAGTCAGGGAGGGTTGGTTCAAGGTCCAAACGGTCGGACTATTCGGAAGAAGGACTAAACCGTGGCAACAGCAAATGTACTGACTGCGCCGGTTGCGACCAGCACGGCACGAACAGCAGCGCCATCGCAACGTATCGCCACCATCGACTGGATGCGTGGGCTGGTAATGGTGCTGATGATCATCGATCACGTTTCTATGGCCTTTGACGGAACCCATGTGGCCCATGACTCAGCTATGTTTCCGGACGCCGCAACGATGGCGCTCCCGGCGGGAGAGTTTTTCACGCGTTGGATGACAGCCTTGTGCGCGCCGACTTTCGTGTTTCTGGCCGGAACGTCTCTCGCTCTGAGTATTGAGCGGAGAGTCGCTAAAGGAGTTGACGCCTGGGAGATCGACAAAGGCATTCTCATCCGCGGCGCGATCATTGCCCTGCTTGATATCACCCTCATTTCGTTTGGCTCTGGCCATTGGAACATCGGCGTACTGATGGCTATTGGCCTATCGATGATCTGTATGACCTTCCTCCGCCGCTTGCCGTCGTGGGCGCTGCTGACTGTAGGAATAGGCTGGATGCTGGTCGGAGAAATCGTGACAACTATGGTCTGGCATCCACCAGGTTCGTCGTCGAAGCTGGCCGCGTTTTTCGTTGCCAACTACGCCAGCCCGGCCTTGCTCATCAAGTATCCGCTTTTTCCCTGGTTGGCGATCATGATCGTGGGTTGGGTCTTCGGCCGCTACGCCACTGACTTCAATATAAAGAAGGAAGGTCTTTCTCCGAAGGCCATCATGACCATCGCCGGTCTGACGGGCTTGGTCGTGTTTGGCGTGCTCCGTTACCACGCCGGATACGGAGACATGTTCCTGCACCGTTCGGACAACTCCTGGCAGCAGTGGCTGCACGTCAGCAAGTATCCGCCGTCACTCACCTATTACGCATTGGAAATGGGGATACTCTGTCTTGCCCTGGCAATCTTGAGGACGATCGAGCCGCGCATAGGCGTGCGGCCGAATGGCGTGTTTCTGGTGTTCGGCCAGACCGCGATGTTCTATTACCTGGTCCATCGCCTCGTGCTTGAAATACCGGCCACATATTTTGGTCTGCGTGGCTTTGGGAATCTGGCGACAACTTACATCGTGGCCGTGCCGTTGCTCATCCTCCTTTACCCGCTGTGCCGCTGGTACCGCTCACTAAAACAAGCACATCCGCAATCATTCTTGAAATACATATAGATAAAGGTTGATGAGAGAAAAACGCGATGACAGTTGCTCAATCAACCATCTCCGCAGACGAGGCGCTCAGAGACTTAAGACGGAAACGAAAGATTCCTGCGCGACGCGACTCGTTCGCCCCACCTCATTCACGAGACGTTGCGTGGGCTACAGCATAGCGTACTAGCAAAACTGACAGTGGCGGGGCCAGATGAAGACTCATACTATTCATCGCTGCTTTGTGTCTTGAGGTGCTTACTGTTGCGTCGCCTGTACTGACTGTGTCCAGGTGCGATTCCTACTAACGCCTTCTATGTTTAGAGATCCTCTTGAATGCCTGGCAAGAATAAAGTCACGTTTAATTGGCCCAGTCCTCTTGCTAATCAGTGGCTTTGTGTCGCTCGGAGCAGCCCAGGAGATGGAACCACGGGCATATTCTCGAGCTCCGGTTGGTAGCCAGTTCATCGTCTTTTCCACTGCTTTTCAAACGGGCGACGTCCTGACAGATGCAGCCCTACCCTTAACCGACGTGAGTGTAAAACTCACCGCCGGTTCGTTTGCATACGGTCACACTTTCGGCATGGCGGGACGCCAGGCAAATCTGATCGTGGCGTCGTCTTATGTGAAAGGGCACGCCAGTGGATCGGTGTCCGAAGACCGGTTAAAGGTAACGCGGTCTGGTGGCGCCGATGTTCGCTTGAGATTTTCAACGATTCTAATGGGTGGACCGGCGTTGAGTCCGAAAGAGTTTGCTACTCGAAAACCTGGAGCTCTTTTGGGTGCGAGCATCTCGGTTGTCATCCCTTCGGGCCAATATGATCCACGCCGTCTAATCAACATCGGCTCAAATCGTTGGTCGTTCAAACCCGAAGTGGGATGGTCTAAACCATTCGGAAGGTGGACGATCGAACTCGTTGGCGGCGTTTGGCTGTTTACCGCAAACAACGAATTCTTCGGCGGCGTTAGACGCGAGCAAAAGCCTCTTGTTTCACTCCAGTCACACGTCATCTATACCATTCGTCCACGGATGTGGGCGGCATTAGACACGAGTTACTACACAGGCGGGCGAACGGCAATTAATAGCGTCGTCAATGCAGACAGGCAGGCAAACTCTCGCATCGGAGGAACGTTCTCGTTTCCGGTCACTCAGCGGCAGTCGGTCAAGGTTGCTTTTGCAAGAGGTCTCACCACCCGTTTTGGCGGCGACATGACGACAGTTGTCGTCGGTTGGCAATATGCCTGGGTGAATAAATCACAATAACGCACTCTCCAGTATGGTCCAGCCGGAGTTTTTCTTTGTGGCTTGGGTGTAAAAACATCTCCGTCAGTGATGCTGTCAATATTAACAGTTCCTGCAACGGTGCTGATCCCATAAAGTTCAAAGTAGTAAATCGATACTATCTAAAGAACGGAGCGTTATGCACGCATCCACCAAATTACTGATTCCGGTAGTAGCTCTCTTGTTGGCAGCTACTACAGTCAAACCACAAACCGATCGGCCCAAAAACGAAGTTGAAGTTCGCGGCGTTCTTTCGGTTCCTTCCGGCGAGGCGAGTTTTTCTTCAAATGGAGCTGCCGGCTCGGTCATCTCATTCTCAAACGATTTCGACTTTCGAAACGAACTTGGTTTTGAGCTGCGGTTCACTCACAGAACTTCGAGCGGAAAGCACAAGTTCCAGGCTGGTTACGTTCAGACAAGCTGGAACCGAGAGAGAGCACTGAGTCGTAGCTTTACGTTTCGTGGCGAAACGTTTACGGCAAACCTGAGCACCGCTTCTGATCTGAGGCTTAGCACCTTCCGAGCGATGTATGCCTATCGCTGGGGTAACGACAAGATCAGAATCGGCCCAATGGTCGACATGGGAGTGGTTACGACGCGCCTTAACATTAGCAGCGCGACTAACAGCGGGACGAGATCTGCCAGTGGCCGTATTTCCAAGTTTGCCGCCACTGTCGGTTACGATCTCGATTACGATCCAACCCCGAAGATAAACATCTTCAACAATCTGGGGGCAATTGCTTTCCAGGGTGAGCATCTGTTCCACGTTGAGGGCGGATTGAGAGTGTATCCGACTCGGCATTTTGGTTTTAGTGGAGGCTACAAAGCTGAACGATACAGAGTCGAAAAGGATCTGGATTTCTTAAAGGTTACGGCGCATGGTCCATTCTTTGGAGGCGTGATCCGCTTCTGATGGAAGTGACACACTGTTATGAGCTGGCTTGCTCGATATCGCTTCAAACTCTATGTCCTTAATTCCATTTGGATCTTTCCGTCCCTTAGCATCATTCTCGCACTGTTGACGGTGGCGCTGCTCGGCAGGATTGACCGCGCGCTGGGTTGGGAGCTGAACATCAGCGAAGACACGGCGCGGACGGTCATGGGCACAGTCGCCGCCTCGATGTTCACTCTAGTGGTGGTTGGCTCTTCAGCGATATTGTTGGTGGTCCAACTTGCCAGCGCTCAACTCACGCCGCGGATCATAACGCTCGTCTACCGTAATAAAATCCGGAAATTATCATTGTCGTTCTTTGTATTTACCTTCACCTTTGCGGTTGGCGCCTTGGTCCGCATCGAAGGCGGCACGCCACTTCTGACGAGTTATTTAGCGGCTTACGGTTTCCTGATAAACCTGGCTCTTTTCATCTATTTCATCGACAGCATTGGTAAAACTGTCAGGCCGAGCTCTGTAGTCCGAATTGTGGCGCTGGCCGGGCGCGAAGTCATTCACAACGTTTACCCGCTGCAACTCAAGATTCAGCAAGCCTCCGCTCCGAAATCGTCAGAGGTTCTTAAGGATGTGCCGCGGCGCATCGTGCTAAATGAGATTGACGGAGTCGTATTAGCTTTTGATTTGAAAGGCCTGGTATCACTCGCTGAACGCTCAAACTGCGTGATCGAATTGGTGCCTGAGGTGGGCGACTTCGTAGCAGCCGGTGATCCCTTGTTTCGGTTTTTTGGAGGAGGGGAGGATTTAAGCGGCGACAGCTTACGCAAGTCAGTAGCTTTGGGATCAGAACGCACTCTCGAACAAGATCCGATGTTTGCCTTTCGCATTATCGTTGATATCGCTTCAAAGGCGCTTTCCCCCGCGATCAACGATCCGACTACCGCGGTACTGGCGATCGATCAAATACATCATCTCCTGCGTGATGTCGGTTGTCGCAGTCTGGCTGAAGGCCGTGAAACAGACAGTAAAGGTCAGCTTCGGCTGGTGTATCGCACAGCTAATTGGGAAGACTTTGTGTATTTAGCTGTCACCGAGATTCGCCATTACGGACGCGATAGTATTCAGATCATGCGCCGGTTACGAGCAATGTTGGAGAACTTGATTGATACATTGCCCGCCAGGCGTGCTCCGCTGCTCCGCCAGGAACTTCATCTCCTGGAATTGTCAGCAAAGCGGATGTTTCCGGATGTGGACGATCAAACTTTAGCGCAAACAGGCGACTTGCAGGGTATGGGCGGTGGCGACAGTGAATCCCACCTGGTGAACCACGAACCGCTCGTTCACGTTCGCTTGGAGTAGGAGAAGTATTCTAAACAGCAGGTGCGCCGTTCATATGTGTGCTATCGCACATACTCCGCTAGCAGATGTAGTTTAGCTTTAAGCGTTAGCCAGCAATCTGCCTCTCCCGGTGGTGTTTAACTCCAACACTCGAACCGTCGAGAGCGCTCCGTTTCCACGTGGTGGTTAGATTGGGGTGATGCAATCTCAGGCGCTCACGAGCAGTAAGAAGAACGAGTTTACTGCATCTGTACGACTCTTCCCGCTCCGGCCTGTCCGGTTCTTGCGTATTGGTCTGTTATTGATTGTTTTACCCTGGCTATTACCTCTTGACGCGGTTGCCCAAGACCCCACCAAGCGAGTTCTGATTCTAACCAGTTACGACATCAGTCGTCCGGCCGTTAACACAGTTATTCAATCTGTTACAACAACTATCAGAAATGGCTCCAACACTCGCGTCGAGTTCTTCTATGAGTTTCAGGATAACCCTAGAATCCCGAATTCAAAGTATGAAGAGGAAATGGTCAGGTTCCTTCGTGCCAAATATGAAGGCGAAAAGTTTGCTGTCGTGCTCGCGCTTGGCGGGCCCGCTTTAAAATTCTTGTTGGCCCATGAGAGCGTGCTTTTTCCTGACGTTCCGAAGGTCTACTACTTCCACGATGAAACTGAAATTACGGCCCACAGTCTATGGCCGCGTGTTACCGGAGTTTGGGCCAATCTGGAAGTCAACAAAACTCTGGACATGGCGCTTACCTTTCAACCTGATACGCAAAAGGCTTTTGTGGTTTCCGGCAGCTCCGACCAGGACAGGTTCCTGAAAGAGCAAGCACAGAAGGCGGTTCGCGCCTACGAAAACCGTTTGGAGTTCACCTACCTTACGGATCTGACGATCGAGGAGTTGAAAGAAAAAATAGCGACGCTACCGCCGCACAGTGTCGTTCTTTACCTTTCCTTCTTCGCTGACAAAAAGGGCGATAACTTCTCGGGACCCGAAGCTCTTTCACTATTTGCGCCAACTGCGAACGTTCCCATATATGGCGTCTCGGATACTTACATGGGCGCGGGCATCGTAGGCGGAAGCTTGTTTGATTTTCAGGCGCTGGGCAGACGTACCGGTGAAATCGCCCTGCAAATAATGGCCGGTGAAACTGCGCAAAATATTACTCCACAAACTGCTGCAAACGTAACAATGGTTGATTGGAGAGAACTGCGACGATGGCGGCTCGACGAAACCAAACTTCCCGCCGGCAGCATCGTGCGCTTTCGAGAACTGTCGTTTTGGGAGCGCTACAAATGGTATGTAATCGCTGTCGCTTTAGCGTTCCTTGTTCAGGCCGCATTGATTGCGTGGTTGTTGTTTACTCGTAGACGGCGGCGACAGGCGGAAAGCGAGCAGGAACGTCTTGCGGCGTTTGCTGAAGCTGAGCACCGGCGTCTCAACGAAGTGGTGTCGGATGTTCCTGGTGTGGTTTGGGAATCTCGCACCGATCCTGAAACCGGCGCTCGTAAATTAACCGTCATTAGTGAATACGTGGAAAAAATGCTGGGCTATAGTGTGGAGCAGTGCTTGGCCACGCCGGAATTCTGGCAAAGCGTCGTATTCGAAGAGGATCGCGAACGAGTCAGGCGTGAATGGGAAGCTGTGGTCTCCCGCAAAGAGGACGGACTAAATCAGTTTCGTAGTCTGACAAAAGACGGACGCGTAGTGTGGGTTGAATCGCATCTGAGTCCGATCCGCGACCAGGACGGAAACTGCGTCGGCCTACGCGGAGTTACGCTCGACATAACGCAGAAGAAGCACGCCGAACATGCACAAGGTGAGACCGAAGAGCGAAATCGTGCGATCCTGCGAGCCATTCCCGACCAGATGTTCCTGCAAACACGCGACGGTGTGTATCTGGATTATCACGCCAGGAATCACGAGGACCTGATGGCGGCTCCTGAGGTATTTATGGGCCGGAACATGCGTGAAATACTCCCACCGCAAGTGGCCGGCGATCTTTTCCGGTGCTTTGAACGCGCGGAAATGGGTGAACCGCAGGTTCTCGAGTACGCACTGCCGCTCAATGGTGATGAGAGATGGTATGAAGCGAGCATTGTTCTGAGTGGAGGCAACATTCTCAGCGTCGTGCGTGACATAACTGCGCGCAAGACGATTGAGAACGCTTTGCGACAGAATGAAGCTGAGTTGGCCGGGGTCATTGGGTCCGCAATGGATGGCATCATAACTATTGATGAAAATCAGCAGATCGTACTTTTTAACGCCGCGGCCGAAAAGCTGTTTCTTTGTTCTGCCGACGCGCTGGGTCATTCACTCGACCGCTTCATCCCCGAGCGTTTCCGCGAGGCGCACCGACAACATGTTCGTGTGTTTGGCGAAAAGAACATTACCCGGCGCTCGATGGGACTGCTGGAGGGAGACTTATACGGTCTCAGAACCTCGGGCGAAGAGTTTCCGATTGAAGCCTCGATCTCGCAGATTGATGTTCAGGGAAAGAAGTTTTATACCGTCATTCTGCGCGATATTGCGGAGCGAATGCGCAGCCAGCAAGCATTGCGTGAGAGTGAAGCACGCTTTAGAAACATGGCCGACACGGCTCCGGTTATGATCTGGGTCGCAGATGAATCCAAGGGTTGCACGTACTTCAACAAGCAATGGCTTGACTTCACCGGCAGGAGTCTCGATCAGGAACTGAGTGACGGCTGGGTCAAGGGAATCCACCCGGACGATTATGCGCATTGCATGGAAGTATTTGCCGGCAGTTTTGACGAAAGAGTCCGTTTTGAAATGGAGTACAGGCTGCGCGACAAAGATGGACAGTATCGTTGGGTATACGATAGCGGGACGCCTCGTTTCTCATCCGATGGAGGGTTTCTCGGTTATATCGGATCTTGTATCGACATCACTCAGCGCAAAGAATCGGAACAGCAACTGCGAAAAGCGAACGAAGAACTACATGAACTCAAGAACCAGTTGGAGGCTGAAAATATCTACCTCCAGGAAGAACTGCAACTGGACCAGAGGTTCGACGAAATAGTGGGCCAGAGCGATGCGATCAAATACGTGCTTTTTACAGTCTCCCAGGTCGCACCCACTGACGCAACGGTTCTCATCATGGGCGAGACCGGCACCGGAAAGGAACTGGTGGCGCGCGCGATTCATGGTGCGAGTTCAAGAAAGGACAGGTCGTTAATCAAGGTAAACTGCGGCGCGTTGGCGCCGACCTTGATCGAGAGTGAGCTGTTTGGACACGAGAAGGGAGCGTTTACCGGAGCCGGCGCGCGCAAGTTAGGTCGATTCGAGCTGGCGAACGGCGGCACGATTTTTCTGGATGAGATCGGAGAGCTTCCGCTCGAGTTGCAAGTGAAG
>Ga0134124_10001657_pt1 | contig 17920 bp, 8 predicted proteins | sample KB304_FD_96880 | JGI IMG/M metagenome (GOLD analysis project Ga0134124, IMG submission 96880) | Terrestrial soil microbial communities without Nitrogen fertilizer from Kellogg Biological Station, Michigan, USA - KB3-0-4 | ecosystem: Environmental > Terrestrial > Soil > Unclassified ...
CCTATGCAGACAATATCTTTGGTGGTGCCGGAAGTGATGTGCTTAATGGCAGCGCTGGAGATGACACCCTCACCGGCGGGGTCGACAACGACGTTGACTACCTTCACGGCGGTGCGGGGCTCGACACCTACAACGTTTCCGCTGGCGACGTCATCAGCGACTCCGACGGAAGTGGACGCATTTTCTTTTCGGGCCACCAACTCACGGGCGGCACATACATCGAAGAATTCGGCGGCGCACTACTCACGTTCGTCAACGCCAACGACGACGTGTTCTGCTGGGACCTGACGACAGACCAACTGCGCTTGATTGTGGGCAGCGATATCGCCTACGTCGACAATTTCACCGCTACCCTGGCGGACCCGAGCGCCGTAACCCTCCACTCAGGATTGGGCATTGACTTGGTGCGCACGCACGACGTGCCGCTCGTCCTGCTCGGCTCGGGCGCCGACAACGTGACCTTGTCTGCGCCCGCCGAGGTGCATGATTTGGGTGGCAATGACGATATCAACGGCTCCGGCGGCAATGATTTCATATTTGGATGGTGGGGCGACGATGTTCTGCATGGCAACGCTGGGGACGACCTCCTTGATGGAGGCCCCGGCGCTGACACCGTCCACGGTGGGGCGGGCAACGACATCATTCAAAGTGGGTGCGAATACTCCCTAAGAGACTACCTCTACGGGGAGGCGGGATACGACACGTACTACGCCTGGAACAATGACGTCATTCGCGACAGCGACATGAACGGGACAATCTACTTTGACTCTTTCCAATTGTCACCGGGTTTTTACGTCGAGACAACGCTTGCTGGCGCACAGCGATTTCTTGGGCCTCATAGTGAGGAGTACCTTTACGACAGAGAGGCGCAGACGCTTGTCGTCAATCAGCCCTTCAACACGATATGGCAGGATGGCTCGGTGACCTGGGGGGTGGACACGCTGACCGTGGAGGGGTTCGCCCCGAACTTCTCCAGTTGGCCGTCCGGCTCTCAGTTTTGGGGGCTCGGGGTAGCGCTGACGCGCTCGGGCGGTTCATTGGTGCTGATGACAAATCTCAATTACTCTGCCCCCTCGAGCATGGCTGTGGAAGTACACGGTACAACTGGCAATAACAGCATTACAGGCAGCACGCAAGATGACATCCTGTTCGGTGGCGCCGGCCGCGACAACTTAAACGGAGGCGCGGGTAACGACCGCCTCTATGGAGGCGTGGACGTGGACACGCTGACAGGCGGCGCCGGCGATGACTATCTTGTGGGAGGCCTGGGCGGTGACACGTATATCTTCAGCACAGGCAGCTATGACCATGACACGATTGTCGAATCGGGCCTCGACTTTGACACGGCGCGTTTCAGCAGCAGCGCAAATCTGACGTTTTTCCGAAGCGGGAATGACCTGGAAATCAGCACTAGCCCAACAGACCTTGTGACCGTGCAGGACTGGTTTTTGGGTCAAGAACACCAGGTCGAAGTCGTTCTCGTGGGCTCCACCTCGTTCACCGCGGCACAGATTACCGGGATGGCGCACTGAGGATAGTCCAGACCTCAGCGCCGGCCTCGCTCGACGGAGCGCGGCAAACACCTCGCCTAACTCCCCCCGGCAACCCGCACATGGTTTCCACTTCGGGCTTCATTGCACTCCTCCGCGGCGCTCGAAGCGCAAGAAAATCGCGGTGCCTAGCGCCCAGGGCCACGAATTCGGGGAGTCCGGGAGGATGTCTTTAGTGGAAACCAGGTGCGGCACGACCGCGGCGTACGCGATGAACCCGAGCTCGTCAGCCGTCGCACGGAACTGCTCCGCGTCACTTGCGTAGAGCAAATACGGCAGCTCTTTTTCCATCGGTAGCCCCCCGCCTGCAACCAACTTTTGCATGCGCAAAGTTGTTCCGAACTCATCGACCGCCTCGCGCAATTTGCTTGCGATGTCCGCTTCCAGGTCGCGCGGCATCACGACGCGAACGGAATCCGCCCGCGGTAGAAGTGTGCGCAAGAGGCTGTCGTCGTCTAGGCGAGCCATTTCCGATAGGTTTGGCTTGGCGAAGACCTGGTTTGGGTCGTCAATCTTCAAGTTCTGCAGGAGTTGGAAGACGAAGCCGACGGGCAGCCGGTCTTGCATTGGCAGCGGCTCCGCGCCGAATTTCTCGCAGTAACTCTCCCAGGTGAGACCGGCGGCATTGAGCTGCCGCAGCAGAAAATGCAAGTCGACCCTGTAGGTTTCGCCCGGCCCGCCCAAATAGGCGAGGTGCTTCGTCTGGTCGTGATGCTTAAAGCGCCCTCCGTGGATGCGCTTGGCAAGTTTGTACCGGCGCAGCAGGCGCTGGCAGTCCGGGGGACCAATAAATCGGTTGATGCGCCCTGGGACGTATTCTCCAGGCTTGATTGTCTCCACCGCCCAAACATAGCGCCTGTCATTCACGAACCAGGCACCGACCCCTTCGTCGGGGACGACGATGTGTAGCTCGGGCATCTGGTTGGTCGTGTCGTTTCGCATGGACAGTTCCAACTGATGCCAACACGTCACCTCGTCTCCGCGGGCAATCTCGTAGCCACCGTGAGGGTCATCCTCGTTGTCCTCGCGCATCAACACCAACTCAGAGTTGGGGACATCGGAAACGGCCACGGCCATCGGCTCGCCCCTTCTGTCATGTGAGCTGGCGCACAGCTGCAAGACCGCATAGCCGTCCAAAACCGCCTTGCCGGTTTCCTCGAGATGTCGACGCAGTTTCTCGAAAGCGGCAGGGGCCTCCTCCAGCCATTCCGCGTCGTCGACTAGGCAAGTGACCGTGCCAAGCGTCCACGACTGCGCGCGCTGCTGGACGTCGTCCTTTGTCGGAGGCACCGGCGTTGAGATGTTCAGCGCGTGGCCGATGAAATTGAGCGCCATCACGCCCAGCGGCAGTTGTCCTCGCGTCAATAGACGGTCGGCCCACGCGCGCAGCTCGGTCGCCAAGTCACTCCAGGAGCTGAAGTCTGCGAAGTGCACATTGGCGGGGTCAAATGCGGCGCCGTCGAAGGTCGCGAACCGCAGCCGAGGCGCGCCGGCCTCTTCATTCGTGTGCCAGCTGCTGTAGCCCGACAGCCGCGAAGCCGCGTGCAAAGCGTTGACGTGTTTGAACGCAATGCCGCGAACCTGCAGGGCCCTGCGCAGGCGCTTAGCGAGCGACTTGGGGTCTTCGCCTTGCCGCAGGTCCAAGTTCTTGACCAGGTCGACCGCATCGTTGAATGTAAAGCGCGGAGCCTTGAGCTGGACGAAAGTCCACAGGGCGGCGGCTTGCGCCTCAGGGGTGAGTTGGGTGTGTTTCGGCGCCTGCGCCGAAGAGAAGACGGGCATGAGTGAACTCCATGTCTGGAAAGCACGGTCACGAACGGCACGCGTTGTTCGGGCTTTCCGGGGTTCAAACAGGCCGGGAAGAACCGAGGTACTGTAGTACTGTTTTGCCAGGTCGGACAATGGTCCGATGCGTGCACTGACGGGAGCAACTCACCCACGATTCGGCTCCGAATCGCGGGAGCATGTTATACCTGCCGTTCGCAAGGTGTCAAACGAGGTGGGGCACTAGCTCGAGGGGCCCGAAATCGTGTGAATCAAAGTCGGGCTCCAGAGAGCCCGACTAAATGCGGCAGGGTGCCCCTCGATTAGGTGCCCTTCTTGCCTGGTCCAGCCATGCGCGTTCAGCGAGCATGTTGTCCGCAAATTAATAGGCCTTTCGGCCGGTCGAATATGAGGTCTTAAGCGAATTCGCGCCGAAGAAGTTTGACCACTTCGTCGTCAAAGAGCTTTCTCGGCACCTTGAAGAACGAAAAACGGAGGTAGAGAGGGGTAAGCAGAGTTTGCAGCAAGGCCGGCAATGCGGCATCTACTTCAGCGGAATCGACCTCAACTTCTGTTCTACATTGCGGGTCCTGCGCAGCATACTCACCCGTGATGATTCGTCGGTTACCGTGGCTGAAGAGCTTCCGGCCTTTAAGGCCTTCAAACTGCAAGGCGAGCTGGAGACGAAACTTTCCTTCGGCGATTCGGGTGCCAAGTTCATGCACGCGGGCTACGAACTCTCCGACGCGCCACACTGGCATCGTGACTTCCAGTCCATTACCTGGGAGGGGGATGTGTCCGCCCATATGACCATCCTCATCGTAGCCCCGGACGAGCGTAACAAAGCCACTGGCGCTCACTCGCCAAAAGTCAGCGAGGGACGGGTCGTTCTGTTCGCGAGGTCCAAGCCAACACTCAAGAAGCCCGTTCCCGGCAATATACGGCGCCATCCCGGGGCTGCTGAAGATGTGGAGGGGGGACCAGCCGGTATACCCGGTGAGAGTTGAGAGCGCTTCCTTCAACTGGTCCTCTTGAATCGGCTTCAGAGTTCCGACAATCCGCGCAGAAAGGATGTATCGGCCATGCGGGAACCGAGCCCCCACGTCGGGTGGGAGCGATGCTTGAAGACTCTCGAGTTTCAAGAGCGCTGCCTGCTCAAACTCGACAAGCGCTGTCATAGGGTCCTGCGGGGCACCGCCAGCGTTCACAAGGGAAGTAGCCAAACCGCTTTCGGCCTTCAGCAAAGCGCCGAACAATGCCATCAGCTCCTCCTGGCGATTTCTGAGGCACTTATCCAGAAGCGCGTCCCATTCAGCCCCGCTTTGAGGCGGTGCACTCTCCGGCCCTGGCCGACGAATGTAGTAGGTCCCCACTCGTGCCGATTTGCCTTCGTCGGGTGAATCCGCCTTGCACCGCACTGGAACTTTCGCGCCCCCGGGAACGACGATGACCGGATAGTCCAGCCCGGTATCAGGGTGCACAACGAGGCGCGAATCGCAATGAAACCCTGGCTCGGCGTACTTCTTCACGATGTTGTTGACCCTATCTGTGTTGAAGCCAGACAGGTCGGCCGGTCGAACCGGGTCGGGTGTCGGAGGATGTTCGTCCTTGAATCCGATGACAAGAAAGCCGCCGCCGTGGTTTCGCAAGGCCAAGAGCTCCTTAGCCAGTTTGGCCTGGACTACCTTTTCTGCGGGGTCCATCCACTGTTTCAGTTCCACCTCTAGCGATTCCTGCGGATTGCGCAGTAGCTGTTGCAGGTCCTCGTTTGTCATCTTGCCTCCTGTTGCCCGCAGTTTGCCGCTGCGGTTTTCCAGTGTAGACGCCTCTTTTATTGCTCAAGGCATTCTGGCGGCCGTGGATAGCCGCGTTTGACATTTCTCGAAAAGACCGGCTACCATTCCGCCGCGGTTCGAAGCCGAATCGTGGGCCAGTCGGCGCCCTTCAGTGCACGCAGCGGATATCGCATCCGCCACGGAGAAGCCAGAACGTGTGACTCGATTTCCGGCTAGATGAACTCTTGGAAAGCTGGACAACGCGTGCCGTCCGTAGACGCTTTCTGTACGGAGTGCATCGATGCCTACTGCCTTGTCGGCGCCCGCTGCTGGCGCAACCCTCACCCCCGCCGAACAGGCTCAAGCCCTCGCGGCGTTTATCCAGCAACGGTTCCACCGCTTTTCCTCAGAAGACGCGGCATTCGTCGTGAACGAGGTGGCTCCCGCAAACTGGGACATCAAGGAGCTCGCCGGCAAACTGAAGTCCGCGCTCAAGTCCCGCGGCTTCGCCGTCAAGCACGACGCCGCTCTGAACGCCGCTGCACGGATTCAGGGGTTTCCCAGCTGGCATGACGCCAGGAACGCTCTGGTCGCGAATGGACTGCTCGTGACCTGGTGGGCGAGCGAGGGAAAGCCCAAGCAAGTCTTCTCTGACTGGTCCGACCTTGGCACCGGCCTCGCCGAATTTTGCGACCGTTGGCTTGCAACCCACGGAGGCCGTGCCTTTCAGGTCCACGTCGGACCGAACAAGCTCTCGGTAACCGTGCCAGCGCAGGAGATTGCCGGCGATGACTTCGGCCGGCGCCCTATTGCTGGTGTGATTTCTCAGGGGTGGACGGGCGACTGGGCCGCCGGCGCCGTGACGGCCTTGGAACACCTGCGCCGACGGTTGGAGGAGACCGGAAAGGCCGTCCTGGACGGGTTCGCGGTCGCGCAGCTGTGCCAGGCGAACGGGCCGACCAATTTCCTCGGCGGCAGCGCCGCAGACGCGCGCAATTCGGAGCTTGTGCTGCGCGAGGAGCTCTCACCGGGCGGATACGTCGAAATCGCCCGAGGCGACGAGATGGCCTGCTGGTCGGAACTGAGCCTGGTCGCGCCGACCGAGGACGCCCCGACATGCGAGGCAGCCGGAACGTGGTCGCTAGCCGGCAGACGCTTCACTTGGCACATCCAGACCACGAACTCCGTGCAGTCGTCAGTCGTGCTCGGAACCGTACCCCTGCGCCCGGAGCAGTCCAGCCGGCTCTTGCGCCGATACCGGAAGGCGCGGGACATCTTTCAGGGGCGACTGCTCCGATACGAACCGCACAAGGACCTCGCGTACTTCGAGGCTGTGCCTGAAGTCATTGGCGTATACCTCGACGAGCTGCTCGCCCGGATGGAGCGCCAGGGGCTCACCTGGGCCGACTACTGCAAAGAGTGCGGCCAGGCTGTCGAGAAATCGTCCGCGCTGCCGCGAGACTTCCTTTTCGGGCTGCTGAAGCGCCTCGGTACGGTGGACCCGGACAACGTGCTATTGGAGCCAGACCGGGGGAACATGTCGCTAGTGGAAAGCGACGAAATGCTCTCCCACCTGATGCCACGCATCGGAACGGTCCGATATCGCCTGCACGCGTCCGCGACTGCGCAGCAAAGGCACCTGCTGGCTGCGGCTGTGGCGGCCTTCGAGAAGGCTTCTCTCGACATGCAATTGAATGCCGAGGAACACATGCTGGGAGAGGCGGAGCGCCTGCCCCACTCGAGCTTCTCGCGCCGCGCTGGCGAACTACGCGCCTGCGTGGCCGAAACGGGCATGAACCTGTATGCCGGGTTGAGGTGGCACCTGGAGCCAAACGACCCCCGGACGAAGGACTACGACCTGCCGGACGCCGACATATGGCCCTACGGCATTTCGCTCGCGCTGCTCCTGGAGATTGCGCCCGATTGATGCCTGACTTGCGCTTCCGCTGTATCGCCCGTCCTGAAGGCGTTCCGGCTATCAGTTCTCCTCCCGTATGGGCCTCCGAATGTAGACCACCGGCGAGAAGGTCTGCTCAATTTGCCTAGCTTCAAACTTTTCTTAATCCGGAGCAGCATTTGACAAAGGCATAAGTTCGGGTCAACAATACGCGTGCGGTTCGAAGCCGAATCGTAGGCAAGTTGGCGCCTGTCAGTGCACGCTAGCTCGGCGAGGTCACCGTACCCCCGAGGACTCGCAAAGCCAGTAAGCAGTACCTGAATTCCCCGGCTAGGTGGACTCCTGGAAAGCCGGACAACGCGTGCCGTCCCTCGATGCTTTCCTATTTGGAGATTCATCTTGACAGCCAATTTGCCGGCGGAGCAGTCCGCCACCCCTCTCTCCGAAGAAGCACAGGCTATTGCCCTGTGGACCTTCATTCACCTGCGCACGCCGCGCTTTACCAGCCAGGACGCACTCGCTCTTGTGCGTGACCTCGCGCTGACCCAGGACGAGGACGCCAAGCAGCTTGCCAAACGCCTAACTGCGGCCTTGAGCCGCAAGGGCCTGCAGTTGAAGCATTCCAACGCCGTAATTGCAGCCTCCCGGCTACTGGGCCATCGCAGCTGGCACGAAGGTGGGCGCCAGGCCGCGGCCAAGCCCTTGCAGGTCTATTCGCGGGCTCCCGAGAAGAGTGCTGTCGTACCCGGTTGGCGCGAGGCCGTCGAGAAGCTCATTCGCCGCTGTGAAGCGCATCTCGCCGGCGGGACCATGAAGGTGTTTCGGGTTCAGCTTACGTCAACTGCGCTCGTGCTGGAACAGCCTTACAGCGACTATGAGTCGGCCGGCACAGCTGTCGAACTCGAACGCGTCAAGTGGGATTCGCGGGACCTCAGCCAACTGGCAGAAGCCACTCGCGCCGCCGAGAGCGTGCGTCGGCATCTCGAAGAAACCGGTCGCGCCCTGGTCGATGGAGTTGCCGCGGCCCAGTATTGCATGCACACGCCCCATGAAACGAACGGGCGCCCGGACGACCCGCTGAATTCGGAGCTGGTCGTCATCGACCTGTCCCGCGGTACAGGCGGGTTTGCGGAAGAAATCGCTCGGGGAGACGAGCTGCGGTGCTGGTACGAATTGTTCTGGCTTCACAAGGGCCAGCTTCCCCAAGCCACGGCAGAGGGACATTGGCTGTTTGGCAGCCATCGCTATGGCTGGAGCCTGACCACGATTCGAGCGGGCGCCACGGTGCCGGAAATCCTCACGCGGCCGTTGACACTCGAGGAAAGTCAGCAGCTGCTGCGACGCTATCTGCTCGCTGCTCGCTCAGGTCTCCAATTCTTGCCGGAAGACCGCGTCAAGCGCCTTCGCGCCATGGACGGAGACCAGTTTCATGTCACGGTGGACTGGGAGCGGGTAGCAGACTACATGATGGAAGCCCATAAGTCTCGCGGTCAGCTGGAAGACGCCCTTCCTGGCGTGCGAGGCCGCCACGTGCTGCCTCGGGCAGAGTTCGAGAGCCTGGTGGACTGGCTCGGGCTTCAACGTCCGCAGGAAATTATTCGCAAACCCAAGCGCTCAGAACTGACGCTGCTGAAGGACGACGAAATGGTTCGGGCGTTCGTGTCACGCGTCCAGGACGTTCGACATGAAGTTCCGCGCAGCTTGCCGGACGAGCAAGTCAATCAAGTCGAGGAAGCCGTTGTGATGCTTCTCCTGGGCATGCGCCCGCTCGATATCGTCATGCCAGAAGGGCCGACCCTTGGTCTGGAGGCGCGAACCCCGCCGTACATGGTCCACGCCAACGCCGGCGAGGACCTCTTTGCCATCCTCAAGAAGTTGGGTCTCGTCGCCTACGCTGGCTTGACCACAAATGTGAAACGTGGCCCTTCGACGGACTTTCCGGCCGGCTTGCATCCATTCGAGCTGCAACACGTGCTTTTCCTGGACATCGACTACGCAGAGGTGCGCAATGAAGCGCACTGACGCGCACCGCAGCCGGGTTCGGCAACCAATTTTTGTGCGGTTCCTAGACACGGTCAGGGAGTAAGCACAATGACTTCAAAAATTAAGCGCACCGAGAGTGCGATTTTCCAAAAAGGTTTCAAGGAGCCCTACCTGCGCTCCAGTGACCGCCCATTTATCAAGTTGCTGAACTGGTACACCGGGATTGGCAAGACCTACAACGCTGGGGCTTTCAGCATTGAGCTGTTCCTCAATTGCGATGTCATCCCGGTGTTCATCGCGCCGTTGCAATCTCTCGTCGGGCAGTTCAGTGCGGAAGTGCGCAAACACCAGCACGACCACAGCTACGCGGACGAGCTTGAAAAGGCTGTCCGCGAGCATGGGGCCGATATCCCGATTTATCGGCTGTACTCTCGCGACTACCACGTTAACGACCGGACTTTCTTCGCCGCTTGCCTGGCATTGGTGAGCTGGTTCGAACGGCATCCCCCCGTAGTTGGTCTGCTGGAGCGCTCGCCCAAGCACGCCGGCACGGAAAAGAGCATCCGCAGCCGCATCCAGGAGCTGCGGGCGAAGGCAGCTTCCTGCGAACAATCAAATTTCCTCGGCATGTCACCCTCAGACGATACGTACGAGGACACGCGCGCCGCCTACCTGAAATCGGCACAGCAGGCCCGCGGCATAGCGGACCGGCTGGTGTGGAAGCTCATTCAGTTGGATATCCAAAGCCGGCCGGCCCAGCGCGACGAGGAACGCTACATGCAGGCTCCGCCGGTCGCCGAACTGGTGCTGCGGCTTCACCCGCTGCAAGCCTTCCTCGATACTCCTGGAATCATTGTGAGCACGGCCTCTAAGGCGCAGGTTGCTCATAAGGTTTTTGCCGCGGACGGCAAGGGCGGCTTCAGACAGCACGACTGGGACAACCTGCCTCTGTTCCTGGAAGAGCTCAATCGTGACGGTAGCGCTCTCGGTCGGCTGGTGTCAAAACGACCAGATGCAGCCCGTGTCGTCACCTTCGTGGACGAGGAGGAGGACTCCTACTGGTATCTGTTCGACCAGCGCAAGTCGGTGGTCAACTCTGGCGGCCGGAACGACCTGAATCTCGTCATCTCGGAATTCTTTCAGTACTTCGACCTGAAATGGCCGATGGCTTTCGAGCGACTGGAGCGCGATGGGCCCCGGCGCGAGCTGGCCAAGAAGGTGTATGAACACCTGGAGGACGTTGCGGCCATCAGCAAGGCCGTGGAGGACGAGTTCAGGCTAGAGGTCGAGCGCACGCGGGCGTCGTTCATTGCGCCTGTGCGGAAAGTGACAATCCTGCGCGACAAGTTGGAAGCGCAGTTTCCGAAGACCGCGAAGTGGTTCGACGATTCCGAGCTCCTGGCAGTGCTGACACAACTGCACGAGCGCAATGACGCGCATGCCGACTTCAAGCGTTTCCGCCAGAAGGCTCGCGTGCTCGCCCGCATTCGAACCTACGTCGAGCAAGTCGCGGCTCGTGACCAGGGAACCACGTACGACGTGTTCGTGAGGCTCCACGATTTGGTGGCAAACAAGAAGTTCTTCACGATGAGCCGCTCCACCTATGGCGAAGTGTTGGACCAGCCTGGGCAAACGTTCTTCACAGAGTCCGCTAGCGTGATGGACACCGAGTTCCTGCGGCAGGTGCAACTCACGAAGGACACTGCGGAACAAACCATCCGGCTGCAGTACCACGACGGAAACATCCCGCCGGGCTCCTACAGCCTCTACGACTATTTGCGATTGGTGGTCTTCATGGCTCGCGTGCTGGCAGTAACCAGCGGCGAGGACGCCATTGAAATGTCGAAGGTGGACCAGGAGCGGTATCCCAGCCTGGACAAGTTCCGCTCCGACGTGCGCTTGCTGTTTGACGGCAAAGCAGCGACGGAAGGCCTTGAAACAGAGGTGAGCGACAAAGAACTGCTCACCGACTCGTTCTTGTTCGAGCACACCAAGTCGGTGGTGACGTTGGAGGAAAGCCGCAACCAGGCGGAGGAATACAACAAGGAGGCGGACGTCTGCCTCACGTTGACCATCACGTCGCTGCGCGCAACCCCCGAAGAAGACATCGTGAGGGCACTTGGACGAACCAACGGCGTCTACCTGATGAGCGCTACGGGTGGCCTGGATTCCGCATCCTCTGGCGCCTTCAATACGAAGCACCTGCGCCGGTATCTGGAGGAGTGCGGCGGTCTCTTCTCGCAGATGGAAGACGACGAGCTGGAAGTCGTAGGGGCCAAGGCGCTGGAGTTCCTGAACAAGCGCGAGCGCAAGGTCGTCATCCTGGACGACGAGGACCCGGCACCGACGTTCGAGGTCACGCCGGCGTTCAAGGGGCTCTACCAGCTGTTCGATGAGGCTCGACCAAAGAAAGGCGACTCGGGCTACGCCCAGTTGAACCGGCACAAGAGACACGAACTGCAAGGACTGGTCGCCAGCCTGGACAAACTGATGGCCACCAGCATTCGCTCTGGCCTGGTGCTTTGTCAAACCACACAACACATCAAGAAATGCCTGACGCGGTTGGCCAATTCGTCTCTTGGATTGGTCACACAGAAGGACAACACGGGCGACTACTTCGTGGTGAAACCACGGGCGCTACCAACGTACCGTGAGTACGGACAGGAGGAGGAAATTCACATCGTTCTGTACTCGGCTGAGCGATTCCGCAAGAAAGACCACAGCAAGACCGGTGCGGCAGAAGAAGGCGACGACAAGGGTCAGTTCAATAAAGAGTTGGAGGACGCGCTCGACATTGGTCGCAAAAAGATTCTGTTGTGGACGGCATACGCATCCGCGTCGCGCGGCATCAACTTTTTGACCACGCAGGGTGGAAAGGAACGCGACTTCGAGCTGTTCTGCCTGCTCAACGACCCGTACTACACGCGGCACACGCGTCCAAGCGCCAGCGGCTTCTCAATGGAGACGTTCCAGAGCTTCGCCCAGGTGCTGCGGGACGAGCCCGAGTGGGGCGCCATGTCCAAGGGCGATTTGCTGTTCGAATACTCGCGCAACCGGTGGAAGCGCCTGCGCAAGGAACACGTCATCGACATCACTCGGATTGTCTTTCAGGCACTGGGCCGCGGCGAGCGCCGACCCCATGCGGAGATGCCGCTGCAACAGCTGTACGTAAGCTCGGAAGCAGCGCGGATGGTGCATCTGGGCCTGCGACACGCCCCAGAGCTGCGCAAGCGAGCGTCTCCGGCCCAGCGTGCCGTTCTTGAGCGCTTGGCGCTGCACCATCGAAAGACGGCCGTTTTTGCCTCATCGAGCGAGCGTGAGGACCACCACGTAGACAGCCTGGAGAAGGCCATCGCGTTTCGGGAGTTCACGAGCTCGACGCCGGGCCGGTTCCGCTCTGACGAAAGCGCTCGCAAGACGTGGGAGTTGCTGTTCCGGTCAACGATGTTCACAGACCCCCTGAAGTACCTTGAGGACCTGCGGGCCGCAGGAATTCCACAGGGGTACCTGGAGGGCTGCTTCGCCGAGGTTCCCGTGGGTGCAGACGTCTACACGCGGCCGTTCTCGGTGGCCGGCCAAACCGAGCTGGTAATTACCGAGGCTGACGACGGCACCGAAGCGTACGACTGGACAAGCATGGTCGCTCCTGAGAGCCTGATTTCGCGTTTGTCCGAGCACACCCACAAGCTCCTGAAAGAGTGGCGCGGCTTCCGCCTGGCTGACAAGACCAAGCGTCTGTTGCCGCAGCCCTGGTTTGTGACTGAAATCATGAAGGGATACATCGCGGAGCTTGAATTCGAGCAGTACGTCGGGCAGCAGTTCAATGTTTGGGCCAGCGACCTGCCGCTCGAAGGCGGCCCGGTCACCTTTGTGCGCCCGGACCTGCATCCGTTGTACGCCGAGCTTTACCAGCTCTACGACTACTACCTGCAGCCGGAGCCGAACGTCTGGGTTGCGGTTGACCTGAAGAACTGGACCCGCAACACAGACAGCCTGAAAAAGGAACAGTTGCAGGAGACTGCGGAGAAGAAGCACGCCAAGTTGCAGGCCCTGCTGCCGGACGCCACCGTTCATTCCCTCTACGTGAATCTGCAGGGCGCCCACAAGTTTGCAGTCACCCGGCCGGCCAAGGGCACGATTCGCTTTATGGCCATGTACGTCAAGAACACAAGTGACGCTGGCTGGATGCCGAACGGCAACCTGCGCGACGCCATTCTGGGGAAGTAATGCCTATCCAATCGCTGGACCCCCAAAGCACCGCACACGCCCGCCTGAATGAGCTGCGCTTCGTAGGCACCGTTGCAGAAGCGGCACAGCTCTTGGCCAAGTGGCAAGCGGGCCGAGGCAGTCTGCTTGTTCCCATCCCCGTAGCGATGCCGAAGCCGGGTGACGGAGCGAGCGGCACGGGCTTCTTTCGAGAGCGGGCAAAGTTGGTGCGTGCTGAAATCGCGCGCGAGCTCGGTCTGCAAGGGGATGCAGCTACGAAGCTGTCTTTCACAATGGCAGGAAAAGACGCTTGGTATTTGGGCCCGCGACCAAAGCTGGACGTCCCTTCTATGTTGTCCGCGGTTGCTGCGCAGCCGGCCAAGTTCATACAGCTCATGCTGCTCAAGGAGCTGATTGAGTCGGCAGCGTTTGAGGCGGATACCTTCGTGCGCGGCGGATTCGGCCCGAGCGTATACCTCGGCAGCGCCAGCCAGGCATCGAAGAAGTACCTCCAGCTGGCCGAGGCGGAGTTCAAGGTGAATATGAAGCACGGGCTGCTACTGTGCGACGTGAAGTCAAAGAGATTCGCTCGCAACCGGTCAGCCGACGAAACGGCGGCCGCCACACGGCTCGCCTCGGCAGGCGAGGGTTACCTGGTCGGGGTCACCCGCATCGTCCCGGACGACTTCTCCGAAGTGGACGCACGCAAGTACCCAATGGAGGGCCTGAGCTTGGACCGGGAGAAAGTGCGCCGCACGCGCCTGTATTACCTGAACCTGCTCACTGAGTTTGCTGTGAACATGTTCACCAAGGCGGCCGTCCCTTTCGCACGCGAAACCTTCACGGCAACGCACTACGTTGACGCCGCGTACATCCCGCTCGGGCCGCTGGCCAACCTGCAACGGCCCCTGGTGGTGGTCAACACGACGTCGGAGCCTCTGGACCACGACGCACTCGCTCCCCTAGTTCGGTTCCCTGAGTACCTCCCCGACTACCACGTCGCCGGGAATAAGAAGACACATTTTCCGGCCCCGGACGTGCGAGCTGCCGGCGAGGTGCCGGCGCAACTCGACCCGGAGCTGAACTATCTTTTCCTGAGCACAGAAGGCGACGATGAGGCCGGCAGCATCAGACTGGCCAAAGGAGGCGCCGATAGCGACTTCCGCCCGGCGCGCCCTGAGGTGGCGTACGCAGCGCTTGCGAAGGGTGACGCAAGAGCGGACCCCTACACAGAGGCGAAGTTTCGCAACTTGCTGGCTCGCGAGGCGTTCTTGGTTTCAACGCAAGGCCTCGACAAGGGGCCGGCCGCGCTCGCTGCACTGCGGCCAGGAAAGACGAAAGACCCCGACGCCGCGCAGCTGCAGGAGGCGCTCAAGCGCTGCATGGTGGAGCTCTCGCTCAAGGAGGTCCTGCTAGGCAAGAAGTCGATTCTGGTGCCATCCATGCCGGACGCTGTGCCTCGGCAGCTGACGCTGCTGGCCACGCGACGTATCCAATTGCCAGGCCGACAGGCTCCTGAACAGATGGTGGCGGCTGTCGACGTGATGGTTGAAGGCGGCAGCGTGTGCGTGACGGGTACCCGGCGCACGCCGTGGGGTAAGGCCGGTGCGCTCGTGCGATTAGTGGCGGAGTTTCCGTTTCTGCAGGAGAACGGCAAGGAGTGGATTCGCGATGGCCAGTTCTGGGCGGTGGACGCTAAGACCGGTGAACGGCTTACCGTCTGGGCCGGCAAGTTAGTTCCCAAAATTATCCTGAATGATGCCTATCCGACCATCGAAGCCGCAATCGCTGCGCAGGATGAAAACCGCGAGGCGAGGATTGAAGGAGGCAGTAAGGGCCGCCTCCTCTCGAAGGGTCGCGAATTCAATCTGCTGCCGTACTACATCTCGATGTTCAAGCCTGGGTACGGACACCACGGAGAGCGCGTCGGCTTAAAGATGGCCGTGCAGGACTGCGGCCCCTGGCTGCGAGTGTTCGTGCCGCCGGAGGGAGGAATCAATGGCTCCGGGGACTCACTGTCCGGCATGCGTGACGTGATGCACTACGGGGCTGACGGCGCGGCGAGCATGGCCGGCCTCCTGGACCTGCCGCTCGTGCAGCTTTATCTGCACACAATGACGAACGGTGTGCTGGTCGGTGGCGACAACTCGAAGATGAGCGTGCTGGAAAAGCTGGCTCGGCTGACGCTGGAGAACTGAGGCGCCTACGAGGGCAAGCTATCACGATATATCACACCGTTTGATATAAATCGGCGCGACGCGAACTTGGCTCGGATGGCGCCGGAATGCCGGAGTGGGGCCGCTCACCAGCGCCCTAGCCACACGCGCACCCGCAACGCGAGGCGAATGGCGCCCAGCCCGTGAACCCTGGCCCGAGACCTTCAGGGAGCCCAACGGCGGGCCCTGAAAAGGAAAATTGTGAAGTCGGATTGCCGGGGGCCACACCGAAATTCAAGATTGCTCAACGTCATTTTGGGCGTCCCACAGCCAAAATCTTCAAATTGGGTCTGATTCCCGAATTACGCAACTCCGCGGTTCCTTGGTTGCCGCTTTTCCTTCAGGAATCAACCGCTTGCGCCGGTTAAGTTGTCTAACATGCAAAACCCTGTCATCCGCTTGGTTTATTTGACCTACTAATGCCGTGTTGATTGACCTGTTAAACCCCATACTGGCGTACATGATCGCGCATCTCCGGTTGTTCGTATTCCTCTAAGTGGGCCGCCAGCCCGTTTCCATTTGCGTCAACCGCGTGTAAGTCCGCGCCGTGTTGGATGAACCATGCCAGAAGCTCCTTGTAGCCGAGTTGAGCCACTTCGAAGATTGCCGGCGTTCCGAATTCGCTCTTGGTGTCGATAGCCGCGCCTCTGGCGTGAAGCCAAGACACTCCTTCTAGATCGTTCTCAACCGCCAGAAAGTGGAGAACCGTCTCACCGAGGCTATTGCCCAGTGTGAGCAAGTACGGCGCGGCACTCAAGAGCCGTTCCGCCAGCTCGTATTCGCGAGAATAGACGGCATTCCTCAGCTCGTACCAAAGAGGCTCGGTCGACATGGGGGTTAACGTAAAAATGACCGGCGGCCACGGCCAAGTGCGCGCGCAGCGCGCGCACGCTCTTGGGCGTCCGCGTCGATTGACCAGTTAAATTTCAATTTCATCGAGGCTCTTGCTTATAAAGGGCTAGCTGAGTCGCCGAAGGCGCCGCGTTCACTGTTGCGGCGAACAAATACAAGATGATGGCAACGAGAGAATATCGCATGTGCGGTGGAAATTTAACGTTGGAGGTCAGCGGACGCGCGTAGGCAGGCGCAGCCTGCCGTGACGCGGTCCGTCTGGACCGACTTGTTATGAGAAGCCGCAGTGGCGTCCCGGCGATGTTCGCATGTGAAAGGCGGCATGGCCCAGGCCTTCAGCCGCGATGCAGGCCCGAAGACCACCCTAGCACCAGCCGACTTGCCGGAAACCGCGAGCGGCGCCGCGCCAACGCAACGAAAACCACGGCACAGGCCAACGAAGCCGGCGGCGCGCCCACCAGCAGCGGCCACGCCTTCAGCTGCCATCCGGCCGAGAGATCCACCCGAGTGCAAATTTCGCCACCCCCAGAAAGGCGAAGCGGCAGGCACGAAAACGGGACGTGCGCAAAAGCTTCGGCCCATGCTCTCAATACTCAAAGCCATGCCTCATAACGTAGAAGTAAACGGCGACCAAGAAACAGCGGCCGCGCAGCGGCCGGACGACCTTGGGCGTCCGTTTTGACTGGCTTGTTAACTGGGGCCCCATGGCCAGCGCCAACCACGTAAGCCCGCCGACCAGGCCACCTGCGCAATGAATGCCGGCCAGTGAAAGGCCCCTGCATTGCGCTGCCGGAGCGCAAATCCGCAGCAGCGCCAAACAGCTCTGCAAACGCCTTCGCCGCGCCCCGCGCGACGGGTGCTTGCGCGCCCACCGCTGAAAAACCAATGGCGCCGGTTGTTCCGCCAAGCTCGCAGGCACGCGCACACCCTGGAATAGGATTCCGACGAGACCGCCGCGCGAAAACCGCCCGAACACCGAGGGCGCCGATCACGACGGGATCTGCAGCGACAGCCAACATTTCCAGAGCGCCCATGTTCTCCATGCAATGACAGTTAACGTAAAGATGACCGGCGACCAAGGCCAGGTGCGCGCGCAGCGCGCGGACGCACTTGGGCGTCCGTGTCGATTGACAAGTTAGACCGGCCCCTAGCCACCGAAGCACTCCGTGCGCCAAGCCCCACTCCGGGGCATCAACGGCAAGCCCTGGGGTTGAGCCGCCGCAGAAGCTCGGTCAGGTGCAAGAACTGCAAGGCCGGTCGCCGAAAACTCGTATGTAAGTTCCGATCCAGCCAGAGAACTCTTGCGCCATCCCGACGGAATCAAGATGTCTTCTCTCCCGCGAGCTTGAAGCCTGTCTGCAGCAAAGTGCAGACCTCCATATAGGATAGCCCGACTGCTTTGTAAATAACTCGGGTGTCCGCTGCCGAAACCGACGATGAGGATGCGCCGATAGCAAACGAACCGGATATGCCGAAGACCACACCAATTGTTGTGACGAGAGCAAAGCGGAGAATTTGACAAGCGTGCATGAGTGGAGAATGGATGAGCGCTAACGTCGAAAATCACCGGCGCACGAGTCAGGTGCGACCGAAGAGAGCGGACACACTTGTGCGTCCGTGTGGATTGACCAGTTAAATTGCATTGCTGGCGCCTTCTACTTCTGAAAGATCTTTTCG
>Ga0134124_10001659_pt1 | contig 17916 bp, 15 predicted proteins | sample KB304_FD_96880 | JGI IMG/M metagenome (GOLD analysis project Ga0134124, IMG submission 96880) | Terrestrial soil microbial communities without Nitrogen fertilizer from Kellogg Biological Station, Michigan, USA - KB3-0-4 | ecosystem: Environmental > Terrestrial > Soil > Unclassified ...
ACATCGAACCATTTGATGACGCCGGAGATTTCGATGAGATTTGTCGCCGTTTCGTCGACGAGTTCTCTGACCGAGCCAGGCCGGAGAGTGGGGGTTGCCATTTTTGATTCAATCCCGTCCGACGCCATGACGCAGAGGCGCTGCTGTGCTTTGGCGCCTCTTCTTCGGGCGCTTCGACGAATCTGTCGAAATCAAGATAACACCGGCCCTCAGGACGCAAAGTGCAAAATTTGCTTGCACACAGCTCTATGCACAGCGCAGCGCGCGACGAATCAGTGCGCGATGAAGGGCGCCAGCGTGTCGCCGATGTCGTTGCGCACGACCAGATCGGCGATGTCGTCGAACTCGGTCGGCTCACGGTTGATGATCGCGAGCGCCGCGCCATTGCGTTTCGCCATCAGCGGAAATCCGGCTGCCGGCCACACCACCAATGACGAGCCAACGGCCAGGAACAGGTCGCAGCTCTTCGTCAATGCTTCCGCGCGCTGCATCGCCTCGACCGGCATCGCCTGCCCGAACGATACCGTCGCCGTCTTGATGAAGCCGCCGCAGGTGCAATCGGGTGCGCGCCGACCGTTACGCTCGAAACGGTCCCGCACCCACGTCAGTTCGTAGCGCTCCTGGCATTCGAGACAGGTGGCGTAGGTCGTGTTTCCATGCAGTTCGACGATGTCCTGCGGCGGAATGCCAGAATCCTGATGCAGATTGTCGATGTTCTGCGTGACGACCCCGGGAACCTTGCCGGCCTTGTGGAGCGAGGCGAGCGCGCGGTGGCCGCGGCCGGGCCGCGCCCCGCCAAAACTGTCCTGCATGGCGAAGCGGCGGCGCCAGGACTCGTCGCGCATCTCTTGGCTCGAGAGGAAATCGCCGAACTCGATCGGCCGGTTCTTGGTCCACAGGCCGCCGGGCGAGCGGAAATCGGGGATGCCGCACTCGGTCGATATCCCCGCGCCGGTGAAAGGGACGATTGCCGACGCGTCTTCGATCAAATCACGCAGGGCGGCGATGGCGGTTTCAAGATCGGATGCGATCATTGCTATAGTACGGGTGAGAGCGACCAGGGTCTTGGAGGATCGATCATGCGATATCTGCACACGATGCTGCGCGTGCGCAATCTGGATGACGCGCTTGATTTCTACGTCAACAAGCTCGGCCTGAAGGAAACCCGCCGCCGGGTCGACGAGAAGAACCGCTACACCCTGGTATTCCTCGCGGGTCCGGGCGACGCCAAGCTCTACGAAGAGACCAAGGCGATTGGCCGCCCCGGCCTCGAAGTGGAACTGACCTACAACTGGGACAGCGAGGACTATGGCGAGGCGCGCTATTTCGGGCACCTGGCCTACGAGGTCGACAACATCTACGAGACCTGCGAGCGGTTGATGAAGGCAGGCGTCACCATCAACCGGCCGCCGCGCGACGGCGTGATGGCCTTCGTGCGCTCGCCCGACAAGCACTCGATCGAGCTCTTGCAGAAGGGCGCCGCCCTGCCCCCGCGGGAGCCGTGGAAATCGATGCCAAACACCGGCAAGTGGTAGGTCGCCCGCTTTTTCGGAGCATGGTCACCGCTTGCCCAGCAATACCGCCGGGATTTTCGCCAAGATTGACGGCTTGCCGCTACGGGCGAAGCTCTTTATACGTCCCCGCCTCACCGCTTTTGCGGCACGCGCCCTTCGTCTAGAGGCCTAGGACACCGCCCTTTCACGGCGGTAACAGGGGTTCGAATCCCCTAGGGCGCGCCAGATCAGATCACCGCCGGCCACATCCCGTTAGACTGCACCCGCCGCACGTCCTCACCGGAACCGCCGACAAACCAGATTATCGATCCACATCTATTTCCGACTAAAGCCTTTTCTCATAACCGCTGCGTAAATTCCACGAGCGTACCTGACTGGGTTGCGCGTCCGGCCGTGTCGCGGCGCGCGCCGCCCCGTCGTACGCGCTCAGCGGAAAGCAAAATCATGTTCAATAGAGTCTCGGTCAATGTGTTGCTCAAGTCGGTCGTCGCGATTTTGGCGGCCCTTGTGGTGATCGTCCTGTCGATCAGCGCCTGGAATTCCTGGACCCGCCTTGCGGTCGTCAAGCGCATCGTGACCGTCGCGGAAGCCTCCGGCCACATCTTCAAGGCGCTGCCGAACCTGCGCAACGACCGCTCTTCCACATCGCGCGACCTCATTTCCGATAAGCCGCTCGCCACGATGTCGCCGATGGTCAAGGCGGCGCGCGATGCCAACATGCCCGCTCTGAAGGCCACGCTCGCGAGCCTTCAGCAGGCGGAGTTTCCCGACCGGCAAAGCACCGTGAGCAAGCTAAGCGAGGCCATCAAAAAGCTCGAGGCCCTGCACGAGGAGACGGCCGCGGCGGTGAAGCGGCCGAAGGCGGAACGGCGCCAAGGCTTGGCGCAAGAGTTCAACGACCTGACGACGTCTTTGTCCAACATGCTCGATGCGACGTCGTCGCGGCTCAATAAGTCGGTGATGCTGGAAGATTCCTACATCGACCAACTTTTGCAGTTGAAACAATTGGCCTGGGTCGCCCGCAACGCCGGCGGCGAGGCGTCGGTCCTGATCACCAATGCGTTGGGCGGACTGCCGATCCCGCCGAATGCGGAGCAAATCTATAATCATAATTTGGGCAAGATCGAAACGGCTTGGGGCACGCTGGAAGACATCGCATCCGGTCTGCCACTGCCGGCCCGGTTCGCTGCGTCCGCCGAAAAAGCCAAGCGCGAGTTCTTCGACGCGTCTTACATGGCGCTGCGCACAAAGACACTGAAGTCGCTGATCGCCCGCGAGCGCGTCGACCTCAAGGTCGAGGATTGGACGCCGATGTCGGTCGGCCGGCTCGCCACGCTATTGCTGGTCGCGGAAACGGCGTTGGATATCGCGAAGGAGCACGCGCAGGGTCAATACGATGCCGCGTTATGGAAGATGGCCTTGTCGCTTGGCCTCCTTGCCGCGGCGATCACCATCGTCGCTGCCCTCATGATAATGGTGTCGCGGCGCGTCACCGGACCGCTGGTGAAGATTCAGCAGGCGATGCTCAAGCTCGCGGATGGCGACTTCTCGGTCGTCCTTCCTGGTCTCGACCGCAAGGACGAGATCGGCGACGTGTCGAACGCCGTCGAACGCTTCAAGATTTTGGCCGGAGAGAAAGCGCGCGCCGAGGCTGCCGAAGCGATGCAGCGTCAGCAGAGCGAAGCCGATCGTCAGGCGCAGGCTGCCCGTGCCGAGGCCGAAGCGCAGGCCAAACAGGCCGCGGAGCGCGAACAGGCCGCCCGTGAGCAGACGACGGTCGTCGATGCGCTCGGCGTCGGGCTGACGAAGCTTTCCGACGGCGACCTCTCGTTCCGGCTGACCGACCGGTTCCCGGACGCCTATCTTGCGCTGAAGAGCAACTTCAACGCCACCATGCAGCGGCTGCAAGACACCATCGGCGCGCTCACGGTATCGGCGCGCGAGGTCACCGGCGCTTCGACCGAGATTTCGCGCAGCGTCATCGAGCTATCGCACCGGACGGAAGAACAGGCCGCGAGCCTCGAAGAGACATCCGCCTCGATGGAAGAGATGTCGGCGACGGTGAAAAAGAACGCCGACAACGCGCAGGCTGCAAATATGTCGGCCGCCAATACGCAGCAGGTCGCCGACCGCGGCGGTCAGGTTGTCGCGCGGGCGGTCGACGCCATGGCCAAGATCGACGAGTCCTCGCGGAAGATTTCCGACATTATCGGCGTCATCGACGAGATCGCACGCCAGACCAATCTGCTCGCGCTCAACGCTGCGGTGGAAGCGGCGCGCGCCGGCGAGGCCGGCCGCGGCTTCGCCGTCGTTGCCTCGGAAGTGCGCTCGCTGGCGCAACGCTCCTCGCAAGCCGCCAAGGACATCAAGGACCTGATCACCAATTCCAACAGCCAGGTTAAAGACGGCGTCGAACTGGTTAACAAAGCGGGCGAGGCCCTCACCGGTATCGTCGAGTCGATCAAGTCGGTGGCGACGATCGTCTCCGAAATCGCCAATGCCAGCACCGAACAGGCGAGCGGCATCGAGCAGATCAACAAAGCGCTCAACCATATGGATCAGGTGACGCAACAGAACTCGGCGCTGGTGGAGGAGAATGCCGCCACCGCCAAGACGCTCGAGCAGCAGGCGCAGGCCATGGACGAACGCGTCGCATTCTTCCAGCTCGGCGACACTGCAGCGGTAGGCCGCGCCGCTTAACGAAAGAGATTGAGCACGCCCTGCTCGCTGCGCACGGCCAGCGAGATCGTGGTGAGCGACAGGTCCTGCCGCGTCTGCAGCGCGAGCAGATGCGCCCCCTCGGCGTTGCTGTCGGCAAGCACCAGCGCGTCGCGGCCGTTCTGCAAAATCTGGATCAGGTCCTTGGTGAAGTCCTGCCGCGCCTGCAGCGTCGTCAGGTTGGAGCCGAACGCCGCGCTCTGCGTGCGCAAGGTCGCGAGCGCACTATCGAGCCCGGTCAACAGGCTGGCGATCACGTCGTTCGCTTGGAAGTCATTGCCGGAGGCGGCGACAAGGTTGAGGCCCGATGCGTCGAAGTGAACGCCGGCAATCGTCATCGCGCTGCCACCGCCTTCGTTGAATGTTGTCGCCAGCGTGTCGCCGCGCAGCAGGCCGGTGCCGGCGTGGCTGGCGTCGCCGGCGAGCGCGTCGATCTGCTGTAGCAGCGCATTGTACTGAGCCTGCAGGCTGTCGCGTGTGGCGTCGTTGTGGGTGGTCTCGACCGCGCCGTATTGCGTGCCGCTCGCGATCCCGAGCGGCGCCAGCGCGCTGCCGCTCACGGTCAACGAATTGCGCGTGCCGAGCGAGCCGGCGACGTTGAGCGACAGCGGGCCGCCGGAAATATCCGGCGTGACGCCGCTCGCCGCCAGCGCATTGTATAGTTCGGCAAAGGTGGAGACTTGGCCCGGGCCGCTGCCGAAATTCACCGTGGTCGGACCGTTACCGTTCGCCTGCACCGTGAGGCCGGTGCCGCTCAGCCCGCCGACCGCCTGCAGCAAGTTGGTCGAGGTGCCGTTGGCATTGGCGATGCCGAGTGAGGTCGCCGCCGGCGAGGCGAGCACCTGAAAACTCACATCGGTCGAAGCGGCGGTCAGCTTGATATGCTTGCCGGATGCATCGAGCGAGGCCCTCACCTCTCCGTTCGTGCCGAGCCCCGGCGTGGCGTTGATGTCGTTGACGATGGCCGCAATGCTCTCGGTCGCCGGCGCCGACGCCTGGTGCACCGTGTAGGTCGTCGCGCCGGCCTTGATCTGCAGACCGTCGACGCTCGCGGCAAAGAAACCGGAGACGTCGACGCTGCCGGTGACGGTGCCGAGCGTTTCCGCCGCATTGGCCGAACCGCCGGCGGCAATCGCGGCGTAGCTCACTTGCGGGCCCGCCGCCTGCTGCGCCTGCTGCCCCAGCGACTGCGCCGCCTGCACCAGCTTGGAGATTGCCGCGATGCCGCGGCTCGCTGCGGCGAGACTCATTTGCGCCTGCCCGATGCCGTCGAGCAGCGCCTCGAGGTCCTGCGAGCGCTGGCCGAGCGACTGCGCCGTGAAATAGGCATTCGGATTGTCGAGCGCAGAATTGACCTTGCGGCCGGTCGCCAGACGCCCGTGAATCGTCGCGGCCGCCGCAGCATTACTCTGCAGCGACTGGAGGATCGTGCCGATCCCAGACGACAGCAACACGGCGGACATCTAAGGCGCCCCGAAACCACCCACTGTGCAAGGCCCGCCTCAAGGGTCGGTAAAATCGTCGCAGGCTCCGCGCAGCGACCGTCCGACAGGGTGAAGGATTCGTTAGAAACCTCTGTAAACCCAAGTAGATACTAGGAAAAGTCGGGTGTCAGGGCGGCCCTCGCTTCATGGCAGCCATGCGCCAAGTTGCTGCGCTGCAAACGTTTTTTAACGTAGCGTTTATGGGCCGACCGACTTGTCACGAATAGATTGTGACAAGCGAGTCATGAGGCACAAGCCATGATCAACAGACACAATGTGGTATCGGCGCTGCGGCGCGACGTGTCGTTCGTTCAGAATGCAGTGATCGCTGTCGTCTTCATTTGCTTCGGCAGCCTGGCCATCGCGTCGGCCCTGCTCGACCTGATGGCGATCCGGCACTAGTCGCGTCGCACCGAAAAACATTTCGACATCGGCCGCTCGCGCCTCAGCCGCGGGCCGGATATGCGTGCTTCCCCCCTTTGTAGTCGTGCACCAGAACTTGCTCGCTGTCGGCGGCAGCGATCGTGAGATAGCTCGGGCCGACCGGCGACTTGCCGTAGCCGCCGGGAATGTCGAGCACGTAAGTCGGCTGGCAGAGGCCCGACAGGCGGCCGTGCAACTCCCGCATGAGATGCTGCCCGCGCGCGAGATCGGTGCGCAGATGTGATGTGCCGGGCGCGAGATCGGCGTGGTGCAGATAATACGGCTTGATGCGGCACTCGACGCAGGCCCGCATCAGCGCGGCCAGGGCCTCAGACGTATCGTTGACGCCGGCGAGCAGCACGCTCTGCGCCAGCAATGGGAAACCGGCATCGGCGAGCCGCGCGCAGGCTGAACGCGCTTCGGACGTGAGTTCGCGCGCGTGATTGACGTGCAACGCGACGTAAGTCGGCTTACCTTTCACCTTCAGCGCGCGCACCAGCTCGGGCGTGATGCGCTTGGGCTCGGCCACCGGCACGCGCGTATGCACGCGCACCACCTTGACGTGATCGATGCCAGCGAGCGCAGTCATCACCGCGCGAAGGCGACGCGGCGACAGCACCAGCGGATCGCCGCCGGTGAGGATCACCTCCCAGATTTCATGGTGCGCGCGGATATATTCGAGCGCGGCGGCGAGCGCTTTCGCCGACAGCGCATTCGGCTTATCCGGCCCGACCATCTCGCGACGGAAGCAGAAGCGGCAATAGACCGCGCAGACATGCGTGAGCTTGAGCAGCACGCGGTCGGGGTAACGATGCACGATGCCCTCCACGGGCGAATGCGTGTCGTCGCCGATGGGGTCGGCGTCTTCTTCCGGCCGCTGCGTGAGTTCGGCTTCGTCGGGCACAAACTGGCGCGCAATCGGATCGTGCGCATCGCTGCGATCGATCAGTCCGGCCAGCGCCGGCGGTATCGCCACAGCGTATCGCGCGGCAACCTGCGCGACTGCGTCCTGTCGTTCGGGTGCGATCAGACCGTGGTCGCAGAGTTGCGCGGCGGTGCGTAACGTTTGCCGTGCCATGTCGTCACTCCCAATCCTGAACCGGAGCCCAGATCACCTGCTCGATGCGTTCGGCGCCGGTCGCCAGCATCGCCAGCCGGTCGAAGCCGAGCGCGATGCCGGAGGCCTGCGGCATCTGCGCAAGCGCCGCGAGGAAATCCTCGTCGACCGGATAGCGCTCGCCGTGGATGCGCTCTTTCTCATCCATCGCCGCCGCAAAACGCTTGCGCTGCTCGGCGACGTCGGTCAACTCGCCAAAGGCATTGCCGAGTTCCACGCCGCAGGCATAGAGCTCAAAACGCTCAGCCACCTTGTCGCTGCCCGGCTTGGCGCGCGCCAGCGCCGCCATCGGCAGCGGATACTCATAGAGGATGGTGGCGCGGCCGTCGCCAAGCTTGGGCTCGACCCGCTCGGCAAGGATGCGGCTGAAGATGTCGCCCCAGGTGTCGTCGGCGGCAATCGCAACGCCCGCCTTGCGCGCCTGCACCGCCAACGCCGCGCGATCGCCCTCACCGCCCGCAATGGTCGCCAAGAGATCGACGCCCGCATCGCGCGCAAATGCTTCCGCCACCGTGATGCGCTCGGGCGTCGAAAAAGGGTCGACGTTACGGCCACGGTAATTGAACATGCTCACGCCACCCGCGCGCGCCGCCTCCGCCAGCAATGCCGCGCAATCCTCCATCAGCGTCTGGTAGGGCGCGTTCGCCCGATACCATTCGAGCAGCGTGAACTCCGGGTGATGCAGCGCGCCGCGCTCGCGATTGCGGAACACGCGGGCGAAATCGACGATGCGCCCTTCGCCCGCCGCCAGCAGCTTTTTGCAGGCGAATTCCGGCGAGGTGCGCAAATAGAGAGGATGGCCCTGCCCGTCCGGCCCGGTCAGCGTCGTGGCAAAGGCGTGCAGATGGGTCTCGTTGCCGGGCGACACCTGCAGGGCCGGCGTGTCCACCTCGACGAAGCCCTGTCCAGCGAACCAGGCCCGCAGCGCCGCCGCAATCCGGGCGCGGCCCAGGAGAAATGGCCGGCGCGCCGCATGCACCCCGGGCAGCCAAAATGGCGGGCTTATGGCCACGTTTGCCTCAGGCCCGTGAGTTGCGGGAAAGGCTGGCGTCGGGCGTCAAGATCGTTATGGTGCGCCCGAATCCGCAGGCCTTCGGGCCGCACATCCCGCAATCAAGGACTATTGTCGTGAAGGTCATCGCCTCGTCGCTCCGCAAGGGTAATATCGTCGATCTCGACGGGAAGCTCTACGTCGTCCTTAACGCCGAGAACTTCCACCCCGGCAAGGGCACTCCCACCACGCAGGTCGATATGCGCCGGATTTCCGACGGCGTGAAGACCCAGCAGCGCTACAAGACCACCGATCAGGTGGAGCGGGCGCACGTCGAGGACCATGAGTTCTCCTACCTCTACAAGGACGGCGACGGCTTCCATTTCATGAACCAGGAGAACTACGAGCAGGTCCAGGTTCCCGAAGACGTCGTGGGCAACTACGAGAAATATCTGCAGGAGGGCATGGTGGTGTCGCTGGCGCTGCACGAGGGCGTCGCGGTCTCGATCACCATTCCGCAGAAGGTCACGCTCGAGATCACGGAGACCGAGCCGGCGATGAAGGGCCAGACCGCATCCGGCTCGTTCAAGCCGGCGATGCTGTCGAACGGTGTGCGCACCATGGTGCCGACCCACATCGTCGCCGGCACGAGCGTGGTGGTGAACACCGAGGACGGATCTTACGTCGAGCGCGCCAAGGATTGATCGCGGTTACACCCGCACGCTCGCGCGCAACTCCTTCGGAAACAGGTCGTCCGGTGTCAGGCGCTGCGCGGTGATGCCTTGCGCGTGCGAGAAGCGGCAGAAGGCATCGAGCGTGGTGCGGTTCGCTTCAAGCCCGTAAGCAAACGGATCGGCGCCGAACGCATCCACGTAATCGGAGAGCACCGAGGCCGACCACGGCACCGGGATGCGCGAGGCGGTGATGTCCGTCATGCGCTCGAGGCTGCGACGCTTGGCTTCGTCGAAGGCCTTGAACAAATTCATCGCGACCCACGGATAGCGCTCGAACACCGCGCGGCGCATGGCGATCAGATGCATGATCGGGAAGATGCCGGTCGCCTTGAAGTAGCTCATCTCGTCGGCGCGATAGTTCGGAAACAGCCGCACGATCTTGCCGCCGCTATCGTCCACCGCGTCCGGTGCGTGCGCGGCCAGCGCGCAGTCGATCTCGCCCGAACGCAGCATGGCCGACAGACTTGAGTCCGGCCGCTGCGAATACTGAATGCCCGGCGGCAGCGTGAAAGCGACTTTCTCTTCCCTGCCCGGCTGATTGGTGCCGGCCTGCACCCATTTGATCTTGGTGAGGTCGACGCCGGCGGTTTCCGCAAGATAGCCGCGCGCATAAATGCCCGCGGTCTGCGCCCACTCCGGGATGCCGATGGTCTTGCCTTCGAGGTCTTTCGGCGTCGCGATGCCGCGATCGGCGCGCACGTAAAAGGCCGAGTGGCGGAAGACGCGCGACGGGAAAACCGGAATGCCGATAAACGGCGAATTGCCTTGCGCGTGGTAGCCGATGAACTTGCCGAAGGACATCTCGGAGACGTCCCATTCGCGGTTCTTGATGAAGCGGAAGAACACCTCCTCGACCGGCAGCGTGAAGCTGGTGAGTGCGATACCTTCCGGCCTAACCGTCCCCATGTGCAGGTCGCGCACGTGATCGTAATCGGTGGTGGCGAGCGTCAGATGCACACGCGCGGTGCCGCCGCTCTCGACGATCTGTGGCGCGCGGTCTGGCCCACCCACACGGCCGGCTTCGTTGACGGTCATGATCCCTCTCACTCCCTGAACGGCTGTTCATACACCGGGATGGCGGCCTTGTACCCCTCGCCGCGACTCCTTTAAGTTCCCAAGTCGAAAAGGAAGTCCCCTCTTGCTGCGTGCCGTTCTCGTAACGCTTGGCCTCTTGGTCGTCCATGCCGCCGCGGCGGAAGAGATGACGGCGCCAAGCGTTTCCGTGGCCACGGTGGATTGGGAAAAGGCGGCGGCCAGCATCCCCGACCGGCCGGCAGGTGGCGCGCCGGAGGCCTTCGCCCCGCTCAACGCCGCGATCAGGTCGCGCTTCCCCGATATCGCCAAGAGCAGCGTGCCGGTGCTGATGCCGCTCGACATTGCCGACCTGCGCAAGCAGCAGGCGGCCGGGCGCAGCGATCTCATCGTCGAAAATTTCATGCGTGGGGGCTTCCACGCCACGGCCTTCTTCCAGGCGGGCCCCGGCGGCTTCGACGCCGCCTTCTCCATCCGCGCGTCGGACGTGCCTGAGCTCCGCGAAATCCGCTACCCCGATCCGATCTTCCTGCTCTTCTCCGGGCTCGGCATGAGCTACGAGCTCGGCGGCCGGGCGTTGCCCGACGGCGAGCCGGTGAAATCGCTCGAGGCTGACTACCCCGGCATCAAGCGGCATCTGCACGAGTCCTACATTCGCTATGTCTTCCAGCGCTACGGCGTGACCTACGTGGCGGCGATCTACTGCCTCGACACGCGGCCGCGCGCGCGCATCGTCACCTGCAAGCAGGCCGACCGCATCGCCGAGCGATTCCTGCGCGGGTTGACGCTGGTCGGCGGCGGCCCTGCGCCGGCGCGCACGCCGGAGCCCGTGGCCATCGCGCGGCCGGCCGAGGTGTCGAAGGACTTCACCTATTACGCACCGGGCTCGCTCATTCCGGGCACCGGACTGAAGAAGGATATGGGTGGGCGCGCCGACTACACCGTCTACGCGCCGCTGCGCTTTCCGATGAAGGAAGCCCCTTCCTTCGCCAATTCGCAATCTTTCAATAACTGGGGCGACTGCGACTTCACCGGCCGCTCGCGCCGCGTGAGCGGCAAGGGCGCCAGCTATTCCTGCAAGGTCAACGGCCGTCCGTTGGTGTTCGACGAGTCGGTGAACTACGCGTATCCGTGGCGGGATAATTTCTGCGAGCACCGCAACTTCTTCGTCGGGCAATGTCCGGGCGGCGAAGGCCACCAGGGTCAGGACATCCGCCCAAGCAACTGCTCGCTGTTCAATGCCGGCGCCGACCGCTGCCAGCCCTACCGGCACGAGGTGGTGGCTGCGCACGACGGCATGATCCTGCGCGCGCGCAAGCAGGAGGCGGTGTACCTCTACATCAACAGCGCGACCGCGCATCTGCGCGTGCGCTACATGCACATGAACCCGAACCTGCTCGACGCCGACGGCATCGTCAGCGGCAAGGAGCTCGCGGCGGGCGACAACATCGGCAAGGTCGGCAACTACAATCACAAAGAGCGCGGCACCAGCTATCACCTGCATTTCGACATGCAGGTGCCGACCCGCATCGGCTACGTCTTCGTCAATCCTTACGCGACCTTGGTAGCGTCCTACGAACACCTGATCGGTGCACGCGGCACAGAAATCAAGGATGGCGACCCGGCGCCGGTCGCGAGCCCGGTTCCGCCGGTGATCGAGCGCCCGGAACCGGTCGCCGCCGTGCCGCTGCCGCCGACCGTGCAGACCATCACCGCCAAGCACGAGGACACGGCCAAGGAAAAGGCCGAGCCGCACAAAGCGCAGGCCAAGGCCAAAGCCAAGAAGCGCCACCGCCAGGTGCGCCGCCGCCATCATCGCCACGCCGCGGCGGCGGACTGATCGCCGACAAACATCGGCAAATTTTACGGGAACATCCCGCATTTCACTCCGTTGATCCCAGTCGGTCGCCGATGGGGCCGTTTTCTCGCGCGTACCGACGGGACGAGGGCTTTCATGAAACGGGTTGCGACCGGTGTGCTTACCGCCGTGTTTTGCTGCGTTGCGAGCGTGAGCTTTGCGGAAAGCTTGGTCGTTACCGCGCGTAAGCCCGTGCCGCCACCGGGCCTGGCGCATTCCTCCAACCACAGGACCGTCGCCCATACGGCGGTTCGCAACAAGGCGGACGTCTACGCCAGCGTCAATGCCGGCGACGCCGAGCCGACCCCCTGGATCGACGACACCTCGGTGCGCTTACCTCGCCACCGCTTGCGATGAATTGGCGCGGTTGTTTGCCCCGCGTCGGCGGCTATGATGCCGCATGCGAATCCTTGAAGGTCTGAACCGCCGCGCCCTGCTCTCGGGCGCGCTCGCGCTGTCGGCGCAACTCGCCGCCGGAACCGCTTTGGCGCGGCCTGCCGGCTTCGACCGCTGGGTCGAGGCCTTCCGCCCGCGCGCACTCGGCCGCGGCATTTCCGAGCAGACCTATAACCGCGTGATGGGCAAGCTGCAGCCGGACGTCAGCGTATTCGAGGCGGTGCGCGCGCAGCCCGAATTCACAGAGACGATGTGGCAGTACATCAACCGCCGCTGCTCGGAATGGCGCGTCAATGTCGGCAAGGAGCGCGCCAAGGAACACGCCCCCCTGCTCGCGCGGCTGGAAAAGGATTACGGCGTCGACCGCTACACCTTGCTCGGCCTGTGGGGCATGGAGTCGTCGTTCGGCGATGTGATGATGAACACCAAATACATGCGGCCGGTGATCCCGGCGCTCGCCGCGCTCGCCTGGGGCGAGCCGCGCCGCCGCACCTATTGGGAAGCCGAACTGCTCAATGCGCTCACCATCGTCGAGCGCGGCTGGAGCCAGCCGCCCGACATGATCGGCTCCTGGGCCGGCGCCATGGGGCACACGCAATGGATGCCCGAGGTGTGGCTGCACATGGGCGTCGATTACGACCGCGACGGGCGCATCTCGCCCTTCGGCAAACCGGACGACGCACTCGCCGGCACCGCGCGCTATCTGCTCGAGCGCGGCAAATACCGGCGCGGCGAAGCGTGGGGCTGCGAGGTCAAATGGGCGGGGGCGGAGCTCGGCGGCTGGCGCAGCTACGCGCAATGGCAGGCGCTCGGCGTGAAGCGCGCCGACGGCGCCGCCTTCGCGCGGCCGGACGACCGCGTGCGCATGTGGGTGCCGGCGCAAGGCGGCCCCGTCTTCCTCATCGGGCAGAATTTCCGCGCCGTGCATTCCTACAATCCGTCGCGGTCCTACACTTTGGCGCTGCTGCATCTCGGCGATCTGGTGCGCGGCGATGGGCCATTCCGCCAGCAATTCCCCGGCGGCGAGCGCCCCCCGACGCTGGACGAGGTCAAGGAAATCCAGCGCCGGCTCAACGAGCAGGGCTTCAAGACCGATGGCGTCGACGGGCGCACCGGCACCGACACCGTGCGCGCCATCCTCGCCTTCCAGAAGAAAGTCGGCATGGAGCCGGCCGATGGTTATGCCGGACTAAAGGTACTGGCGCGGCTGCGGCAAGGCGGTTGATAATCGCCCAATAAGCCCGGCAGCTTAGAACCGCCGGGCACGCGGGAGGATATCGATGGTCCGTGCACGTGCCGCACTGCGGCTTGCGATTTTTGCCGCCTGCGCGGCGTTCCTCACGACGCCCATGGCGCGCGCGCAGGATTTCGCCGGCAAACCGATCCGCATCATCGTCGGACTGGTCGCCGGCGGCGCCACCGACGTGACCGCGCGGCTGATCGCGCAGAAGCTATCCGCCAGCCTGCAAACCAACGTCTATGTCGAGAACAAGCCGGGCGGCGCCTTCGAGCCGGCGTTCCGTGAGGTAATGACCGCCCCGCCCGACGGCCGGACGCTGTTCATGATCTCGGCCGGCGTCGTGGTCACGCAGCCGGCGCAGAAGAACTATCCCTTCGACATCCGCGAGCTGACGCCGGTGACCAACGTGTCGGAAGGGCCGTTCATTCTGGTCGCGCGCAAAAGCCTGAACGTGAAGACGCTCGCCGACCTCGTCGCTCACGCCAAGCAGAACCCGGGCAAGCTCACCTTCGGCTCGGGCGGCGGCGCGGCCGGCTCGCTGGCGCTCACCGCCGAAATGCTGCGGCTCAATGCCGGCATCACGATCGTCAATGTGCCGTACAAAGGCGCGGCCAACGCGCTCAACGATCTGCTCGGCGACCATATCGACGCCATGTTCGACGCCATGCCGGTGCAGGTCGAACAGGTGAAGGCGGGCAAAGTCGTGGGCCTTGCCGTCACCAGCGCGACGCGCTCGCCGGCTTTGCCCGATGTGCCGACCATGGTCGAGTCCGGCTACAAGGATTTCACGGCGACCAATTATTTCGCACTGCTGGCGCCGCCCAATACGCCGCCGGCGATCGCCAAGAAGCTGCGCGACGAAGTGGCGAAAGCGGTCGCCTCGCCCGAGGTGGTCGAGGTGTTCGCCAAGCAAGGCATGGCGCCGGTCGCCGACGAGCCCGCCGCGTTCGGCCAGTTCATCAAGGAAGACCTCGCGCGCTGGACCAAGGTGATCAAGGACGCGGGCATTCAGCCGCAATAAGGCACCGTCACGCGCGCAATTTTATCCAACAGGGGAAATGACGTGAATTTCATAATTATAGCCTTACTCGGTACGATCATTGCCGCGCTGACAGCGTCCGCCATCGACGCAGCAGAGCTTAAGTTCATCCACTCGATCCCGATCAAGACCGCGGTCGATGAACTGGTCCCCGCATTCGAGAAGAATACGGCGAACAAGGTCTCGACGAGTGCCGGGACATCCGGCGCCGTCGCCCAGCGTGCGCAATCGGAACCGTTCGACGTCGTGGTGACAATCAGCTCGCAGGTCGCCGAGCTTGAAAAGCAAGGCGCTATCGCGGCGGGGACGAAGAAGGATTTGGCCAAGGTCGGCCTCGGCGTCTACGTGCGCAAAGGCGCCGCGAAACCGGACGTGTCGTCGGTTGAGAATTTCAAGCAGGCGCTGCTGAAGGCCAAGTCCTTTGGCTATCTCGATCCGGCCAGCGGCGCCGCCGGCGGCATCTACGTGGCGAAACTGGTCGAGCGCCTCGGCATCGCCGATCAGGTGAAGGCGAAGACTATGAATTCCAAAAACCCGGCTGACGTGTTCGCCAGCGTGGCGTCCGGTCAGACCGACTTCGGCATCGGGCAATTGAGCGAGATCGTCGTCGATCCGCGCGTCGAGCTTGCCGGCATGCTGCCGGCGGACATCCAGCTCACCACGCTCTATGCCATGGGCGTCAGCAGCAAGCCGAACGATGCGGCGGCGGCGAAGGCGCTGGCGGCCTTCCTGAGCGACAGCACCTCGCAAGCGGTGTTCAAGAAATTCGGCTTCGAAGCGCCGTAGCGCCGTAGCGCCTACTCCGCCGCCTGCCGCCGCGGGCGGCCGAAGTCGTGCTCGGCCATCCAGGCGGAGAGGAAATCGACGAAGGCCTGCACCTTGCGCGACACCACCGGCGTGCGCGGATAGACCGCGAGCAGCGGTCGCGTGGCGACGCGATAGCGCGGCAGCACGCCGACCAGCAGGCCTGCGGCAAGAGCGTCGGCGACCGCATAGCGCGGCACCAGGGTAATGCCTATGCCCGCGGCGGCCGCCTTGGCGAGCGCCAGCGCGGCGTTGGAGAAGAACGCGCCGCGCACTTTCGCCGACACCGGACCTTTGGGCCCGTCGAACCGCCAGATGCTGTCGTTCGGCATGACGTCGACATGCACCAGGCAGGCGTGATTGCCGAGATCGGATGGCGTCTGCGGCCTTCCCGCGCGCGCGAGATAATCGGGCGAGGCGCAAAGCACCCAGTCAACATTGCCGATCTGCTGCTCGCTCAATGTCGCCGAGCGCAGTGTCGAGAAGCACAGCACGACATCGAGCCCGCGCTCGGCGAAATCGTAAGAGCTGCGGTACGGCGTGTTCTCCAGCATCAACGACACGCGCAAACGCGGCTGCGCCTTGGCGAAGGCGATCACCGCGTCGGACAGATGCATGGTGCCGAAGGATTTCGGCGCCAACACCTTGAGCGTGCCGGACGGCTCTAGCCGCGTGCGCAGGATCGCCGTTTCATGGCTCTCGATGTCGCTGAACACGCGCTCGCAGAAGGCGAGATAGGCCGAGCCCTCGTCGGTGAGGCTGAGCGAACGCGTCGAGCGGTTCAACAGCCGCGTGCCGAGCCGCGCTTCAAGATCGCTGACGTGACGCGACACCAGCGCGCGCGACAGACCGAGCTGGCTCGCGGCTACAGTGAAGGAGCCGGCGCGCACCACGCGCACGAAGCTCTCCATGGTGCGGAACTTGTCCAAGCTTTGATTAGCTCGTTCTATGCAACAATATTGTGCAGATTTAGCGGCTTATGCGCGCTAATGTCAAAGCCTATACTGGCGTTACGAGGCTGGGCAGCTCTCGCGATCCTTGCGATAAGTGCCTGTAAACTCGCGACAACAAGCGCCGGCCAATGGCGCGTATCGAGGGGGAGAAAACGGCTGGCGGGCCCGCACAGGCCTGCACGGCTCATCGCCATGGCAGACCAGAAACCCGCCCGCGCCGCGGCCGACATTGCCGCGCTCGATCGTCCCGTTCCTGCGGGCGTCAACGCCGCGAGCTTCGGCTCAGACGTCGTCGCCGACGCGATGCGCGCGCTCGACATTCCCTATATCGCGCTCAACCCCGGCGCCAGCTATCGCGGGCTGCACGACAGCCTGGTGAATTATCTCGGCAACGAACGGCCGCAGATGCTGCTCTGCCTGCACGAGGAAGCGGCCATCGCAATCGCGCACGGCTGGGCCAAGGTCACCGGCAAAGCAATGGCGGCGGCGGTGCACTCCAACGTCGGCCTCATGCACGGCACCATGGCCTTCTTCAACGCTTGGTGCGACCGCATGCCGATGGTCGTGTTAGGGGCCACCGGGCCGGTCGATTCGACCAAGCGCCGGCCATGGATCGATTGGATCCACACCGCGCGCGATCAAGGCGCGCTGGTGCGCGGCTATACCAAGTGGGACGACCAGCCGGCCTCCCCCGTCGCCGCGCGCGAAGCCGTGCTGCGCGCCGCCTGGATCGCCAACACCGCGCCGTGCGGGCCGACTTACGTCAATCTCGACGCCGAAGTTCAAGAGATGAAGCTCAGCGAACCGGTCGCGCCGATCGACGCCGCGCGCTACATGCCGCCGATGGCTGCGGCGCCTCCGGCCGACGCCGTGGTGCGCGCCGCCAAGTTGCTGCGCGACGCCAAGCGGCCAGTGGTCCTGATGGGGCGTCAGTCGCGCGACGTCGACGCGTGGAACGCACGCGTCAAGCTCGCCGAGCGGCTCAATGCGCAGGTCGTCACCGACCTGAAAGTCGGTGCTGCCTTCCCGACGCATCACCCGCTGCACGCAGGCGCGCCCGGTACCACCGCGCTGGCGCAGGAAGCCATCGACGCCATTCGCGCCGCCGACGTGATCCTCAGCCTCGACTGGGTCGACGTCGCCGGCACCTTCAAGCATTGCGGCGGCGACGTCACCGCTAAGGTCGTGCAGGTCTCGATCGATCATCACCTGCATAACGGCTGGAGCATGGACTACCAGGGCCTGCCACCGGTCGATGTGTTTCTCGCCTGCGAGCCGCACGAAGCCGTGCCGCTGCTGCTCGCCGCGCTCGGACCCGGGCCGGAACGCGCAGCGGCCAAGATCGGCCGTGATTTTCCGGCGCCCGCCGGCGACAAGCTGGCGGTCGACCATCTCGCGGTCGCCTTACGCAAGGCGGTGGGTGAGAAGCCGTTCTCGCTGACACACCTGCCACTGTCGTGGAACGGCGCCAACTGGGCCTTCAGCCATCCGCTGCACTTCCTCGGCAGCGACGGCGGCGGCGGCGTTGGTGGCGGTCCTGGCATCTCGGTCGGCGCGGCGCTGGCACTCAAAGGGTCGGGCCGCCTGCCTATCGCCGTCTGCGGCGACGGCGA
>Ga0134124_10001661_pt1 | contig 17912 bp, 11 predicted proteins | sample KB304_FD_96880 | JGI IMG/M metagenome (GOLD analysis project Ga0134124, IMG submission 96880) | Terrestrial soil microbial communities without Nitrogen fertilizer from Kellogg Biological Station, Michigan, USA - KB3-0-4 | ecosystem: Environmental > Terrestrial > Soil > Unclassified ...
CCCTCACAACTCCGTTGAGAGTGGCTGTGGCCTGGGCGGAGGCGCCATGTGGAATCACAAGTACCAATACCAGCCCAAGAAACGAGATGCTGCGGCCGAATCCGAGTTCACGCGAGCCAGATAAATGCTTGCATGCTTGAACCAGTGCAGAAAGACTAGAAACACGGCGATCCATAAACGCCTCCCACCCCAAACGGTTGTCCATAAACGCCCCCATTAGGTTTGCGATCGATACCCTCACAACGGCCGCGTGGTTACTCGGAAAATCGGCTCCTGCGGCTCCCCATCACTCGATTGCCCGTACTTTTATCAATAAAATGATACATTCGCATATCAAACCGCTCCTTTGTAGCCTCGATTAATCGCGCTTGTCAAGTATTTGTTTGCTTCCGGGCGTCCGGGAGTGATTTTTATTGACAGATTGACTATTTCAGTAATAGAAAAGCGGCGAAGGCTGAGTACGACAAGTGGGGGTCAGGAATGACGTCGAAAAATCGACGAAATCGCGAGTCAGGGCAGGCATTTAAGGGACGACGTTCCTTTATCGGCGCGATGGCAACCCTGGGGGCAGGGTTAGCCGGTTCCGTTATCTTACCCGCGACAGCGTTGGCAGAGGCCACGCCGAAAGCTGACAAGAAAACAAAGCCCGCGGCAAAGGTTCGCGGGCGCGGCACGGTCATCGCTTCTGACCTGGCCACCGTCGCAGAAACAACCGCGGGGAAAATCCGCGGATTCAGGCGGAACGGCGTATACGTTTTCAAGGGTGTACCCTACGGCGCCTCCACCGCTGGCCCCAGGCGCTTCATGCCCCCAGTCAAGCCTGAGCCGTGGACGGGAATTCGCAACGCGCTGCAGTACGGCCGCGCTTGTCCATACCTGGACTCCGCGCATTTTGATATGAACGGGAAAAACCTGGCGAACTCCGATGAAGATCAGTTCCTGCTGCATCGCGGCGCGTCCCTGGTTCCCGGCGAGGACTGCCTGCGTGTGAATGTATGGACTCCGGAGATCAATGCGTCGCATAAGCGCCCAGTCATGGTCTACATGCACGGCGGAGGATTTACCGCTGGCAGCGGGCACGATCTTCTTGCCTACGATGGCGAAAGTCTTGCCCGCAATCACGATGCAGTGGTCGTGAATCACAATCATCGGCTCAACGTGTATGGCTATGTAAACCTTGGACACTTGGGAGCAGAAGAATATGTCAGCTCCGCCAACGTTGGCTTGCTTGACCTAGTGGCTGTCCTCGAGTGGGTTCGCGACAACATCGCAACTTTCGGGGGCGATCCGGGCAACGTTACTATCTTTGGTCAGTCTGGCGGGGGTGGAAAAGTCCTTGCACTTATGGCGATGCCGTCGGCCAAAGGATTATTTCACCGTGCGATTGTGCAGAGCGGGCCCTTTCTTAAATCTCTTTCTCCTGACTACTCAGGGCGATTGGCTGAGCTGCTGCTCGCAGAGCTGGGGTTATCCAAGTCTCAGTTGCGCGAACTTCAAACAATTCCGGTGGATCGGCTGACGGGCGCTGCGACCGAAGCCATGAAGAAAATGCCTCGGCCCAAACCTTCTCTTCGCAGGACGTACGGCGAATACGATTGGGGCCCGACAGTAGACGGCCTCATACTGCCTCGTCATCCATTTGATCCGGGAGCTCCACCAATATCTGCGGACGTCCCGTTGTTAACCGGAACAGATCTTCACGAGGGTGTAAGTGGGGTCGACCGTCCCGATGCCAATGCTATGGCAGTGGAAGAACTTAACCGATTGGTTAAGGAAGAATTTGGCGACCGCAGCCACGCAATCATCGATGCCTACCAGCGCGATTACCCTAAAGCGAATCCATTTGACCTGTATGCCACGATTGCTGCCTCTTCTTTTCGCCGTCCTGCTTTCGAGCAAGCCAGCAGGAAGGCTGCGTTGGGTGGCGCGCCGGCATACTCTTACATATATTCTTGGCGGACGCCCGTGCTGGACGATCGCCCCGGTTCCTTCCACGCCTGCGAAATTGCGTTCACGTTCGACAATGCCGAAATTTGCGACCAATACAGTGGGGGCACTCCCGAGGCGTTCGTTCTATCAAAGCAGATCAGTACTGCCTGGGTGAATTTTGCCCGAACTGGCAATCCTAATCACGACGGCCTGCCACACTGGCCCGCCTACACTTCGGAACAGCGGGCAACGATGTACTTTGACACGCCCTGCACAGTGCGCAACAACCCCGAAGGAGAAGGGTTGCGGCTGATCGCACAGCCCTGAGTGAAAAGGGCGAACGCAGAGCTCAAACGTTATTAGCCGCCGCGTCGAGAAGTAGTGGACTGTCATCGTGGCGTTGGACCCGATAACCCCAGAGACGCTATGAATCGAAGGACCTTTGTCTGTACCGCCGCAGGCGCAATTGTCGAGCTGTGTCACAGCCTGCGCAGTGCCCATGCCACAAGTGCACGCACTCCCGGCGCCGCTGGAGTCGACAACCCAGACAACTGCATTTTTGTCAGTCCTCATGGGGATGACGGAAACCCAGGGACAGCTCCGAAGCCCCTGCGGACATTCCTCGCGGCGCAGCTGGCAGCCCGTGAACTCAAGAAGCAGGTATCAGGCGAGTTATCCGTCTACTTCCGCGCAGGCGTGTATTACCTCCCAGAAACAGTCGTGTTCACACCGGCAGACTCGGGCGCCGCGGAGGCGCCTGTCGTATACACATCTTATCCGGGCGAACAGGTGGTTTTGAGCGGAGGAAGCCGCATCGAGCCCCACTGGACGCCATATCGCGACGGCATTCTGCAAACTCCGGTTCCGCCCGGCACCCAAACCGATCAGCTCTTCGTCAATGGCAAGCGTCAGGTGCTGGCCCGTTATCCAAATTACGAAGCCAAAGCGAAATATCTCAACGGTTGGGCGGAAGACGCTATCAGTCCGGAGCGCGCAAAGCGCTGGGCTGATCCGCGGGGCGGCTACATCCACGCACTCCACGAATATCTATGGGGCAGCGTTCATTACGAGATCACCGGCACAGGCGCAGACTCTCACCTGACCTACGAGGGTGGCTGGCAAACCAATCGCCCCGCGCCGATGCACCAGCAATACCGTTACGTCGAAAATATTTTCGAGGAACTCGACGCGCCCAGCGAGTGGTTCCTCGATACAAAAAAGAACATCCTGTACTACTACCCGCCCAAGGGACTGGACCTAAAGAACGCTGTCGTGGAAGTGGTAAGGCTAAAGCATCTGGTGGAGATGCGGGGCACGGTGCAATCTCCAGTGAAGTGGATCGACCTTCGCAACTTCACGTTCCGCCATACGCTGCGCACGTTCATGGAGACGCGCGAACCTCTCCTGCGCAGCGACTGGCGCATCTACCGTGGAGGTGCGCTGTTCTTTACCGGCACGGAAGATTGCGACGTCGCGGAGTGTGTGTTCGATCAGCTTGGCGGCAATTGCATCTTCGTCAGCAACTACAACCGTCGCTTTCATGCCGTGCGCTGCCATCTGGCCGAGGCCTGCGGCAACGGTATCGCGTTTGTGGGTGACCCGGACGCAGTCCGCAGTCCATTGTTTAGCTACGACGATCGGCATACCGTCGATCAGCTCGATCTCACGCTTGGCCCCAAGTCCGAAGATTATCCTAAGGAATGCACCGTAGAGGATTGCCTGATCTACCGCACCGGGCGGGTAGAAAAGCAAACTGCTCCCATCGAGATCGCGATGGCCCATCGCATCACGGTGCGGCACGTCTCTGCCTACGATGTACCAAGGGCGGGCATCAACATTGGCGACGGCTGCTGGGGCGGGCATCACATCGACTTCTGCGACATTTTCGATACTGTCATGGAGACCGGCGACCACGGCTCATTCAACTCCTGGGGACGTGACCGTTGGTGGGAGACTAAAGGCATCGATTTCGATGCGCTGCCGGTCGGCAAATATGCCGCTCTTCCCGTGCTGGATGTCATCGAGCCCAACATTCTTTCTAACAGCCGCTGGCGCTGCGATCACGGATGGGACATCGATCTGGACGATGGCAGCACCAACTACCGCATCTATAACAATCTTTGCCTGAATGGCGGCCTGAAGTTGCGTGAGGGCTTTCACCGAATCTGCGAGAACAACGTACTGGTGAACAACTCTCTGCACGCGCACGTGTGGTTCAACGACAGCCACGACGTATTCCGTAGAAATATTGTAGGTACGCCCTACCGGCCCATCCGCATGCGCGAGTGGACGCAACAAATCGATTACAACTTGCTCCACGATCCAGAGCGGCGAACGCCAATCTCCGCCAAGCCGCTCCAGGATTTGAGCCGGCACGATGAACATTCGATCGACGCCGACGCGCGCTTCATCGACAGTTCAAACGCCAATTACAATGTTTCGCCAGACTCGCCCGCTCTCCAGCTTGGCTTTGCGAACTTCGACATGCACTCCTTCGGCGTGCAAGCTCCGGAGTTGAAAGCAATCGCGCGCGCGCCAGAACTGCCCTCCACAAGCAGGCCCAAATCCGTCACCCTCGATTCCACGCGCAGCCCGGCCGTAATTCCATGGGAGGGCGCAAAGGTACGGAATATTGTCGGATTAGACGAAGTTTCTGCGGCTGGAACCCCAGGCGAAACCGGCGTGACGGTGCTGGAAGCGCCACCAGCCAGCCCGGCGGGCAGGGCCGGCTTGACGCCCGGAGATGTGATTCTCGGGTTCAACAACAAACCGGTAAAGGACACGCAGGATCTCTTGCGGTACACACGGCAGGCTGGCCGCGGAATGCATGCGAGCATCACAATCCTGCGGTATCAGCAAGAGTCCGCGGTGAGCCTCGCACTGGAATAGCAATCTTTGCTGAAGCAATCTTTGCCCGAAAATGACCGACGACTGCAGGTAGCGAAATTCGCAGACAGGTCGCTACGCGCCACCGCAGATGCCCAAGGTGTGGAGTGCACTGACATAATTTCCAGGATGAGAAAAGGAGAGAGAGAATGAACGAGATTACTCGAAGCGAGAGGATAGCCTCACAAAGGCTGCTCAGTCTGGAGTCGCCGGCGCGACGCTCACTTATGAAAGTGATAGCAGGCCTTGGCGCGACGCTAGCCTCTTCCTCGCTCTCTCCGGCTATCGCTGCTCAGACTCAGAGTCATCAGCCGGGATCTCCTGCCAATCAGGTTTCTCCTGTCCAGGATCTGTGGGGACCTTTTACTCCATCGAGCGGTGCAGGTCGATATCTCCAACTTTCTTACCCGCCGTCCCCAACCAAAGGGGAGCTTCAGCTTGGTGCCGTATATACCCTCTGGATTCCTGACGATATCAAGACCGTGAGGGCGGTGATCGTTCATCAGCACGGCGCAAGCATTCCAGCCGCTCAGTCAGGAGCAACTTCTGCTTACGATTTGCATTGGCAAGCTTTGGCAAAGAAATGGAGCTGTGTCCTTCTTGGACCCTCCTATCGTGTTCTGAACGATGCGATTGACCTGACTCCGGGAGGCGCAGAGTTGTGGTTCGACCCGAGACAGGGTTCTGAGCGTGTTTTCCTTCGGGCCCTGGACGAGTTTGCAACAAAGTCGGGCCACGCGGAAATCGCTACCGTCCCTTGGTGTCTCTGGGGACACTCGGGTGGCGGAATATGGGCCAATGTGATGAGCATTCTTCATCCCGACCGAGTGCTCGCTGCCTTTCTTCGTTCGGGTACTGCTGTGATGTTTCGTTCGAGGCCCGAGTTTATCCAGCCTGAAGTTCCGCCTGCAATCTATGAGATTCCCACGATGGTTAACTTCGGCGTAGGAGAAAGAGGAAATCGTCCCTGGGACGGCTCCGTTGCCACTTTCCAGGAGTACCGAGCCCAGGGCGCTCCCATCGGACTCGCTCCCGATCCCCGTACCGGACACTTCTGTGGGGATTCCCGGTATCTCGCAATCCCGTTCTTCGACGCCTGCCTTCAGACCCGCCTAACGGAATGGAACAAAATCCTAAGACCGGTGGACCTGAGTTCTGCATGGCTGGCAACTCCGTTCGGGGACACCGCCTTGCCTGCAGCAGAATTCAAAGGGGATCCTAACAAGGCCGCGTGGTTGCCAAATGAGGCCACGGCAAAAATCTGGATGGAGTATGTCAGAACCGGAACCGTAAGCGACGCAGGCGCGCCCCCCGCTCCAGTCAATGTACGAGTGAACAATGTGCGAGCGCTCGCTGATGCAAATCACGGCAATGAGATCACATGGGAAGCCGAGGCTGACATGGTCAGTGGGCTCGGTGGCTTCATTGTCCTTCGAGACGGGCACGGGATAGCGAAGCTTCCGACACAACCTCCAGAAGTCGTGTACGGGCGCCCACTCTTCCAGGGGCTTTCATATCACGACACGCCAGTGGCACCGATCCCTCAGATGAGGCATGTTGATATGTCGGCCCCGGTTGGCACCAAGCACGTCTATACCGTGATCGCTTTGAGCAGTGCGGGCGTGCCTTCCATGCCATCCTTGCCAGCAACCGTCGAATGACGGGACTGATTAAAGTAGCTGCGCAAACTTTTTAACTTCACGCTCAACTGAAAATGCGGAGTATCCAATAAAACTGCTTGACACGCGGAGACCGGTGGCGATATATCATTCGAGTACTTTTATTACCAAATATATTTTTTTATACGCTAAACCAACTCGGGATCATCATCGTGCACAGGCTAGTCTTCCGACTTCCCAAAATGGACGAGCGACGAGCTCCCATTGTGATTGTGGTTCTTGGGCCTCCGGGCGCCGGCAAGGGAACTCAGTCCAGCATGTTGGCTGGCCTTTTGCGGGTTCCCCATATCTCGATCGGGGCACTCCTGAGATCGCATGCACGGGGCGACAGCGAAGTCGGTTTGCGCCTAAGAGCCATGATGGCATCAGGACAATTGGTCCCGGACACTCTAGTGCTTGACGTGCTCGCTACACGAATAAATGAACCGGATTGCGCTCGCGGGTTAATTCTCGACGGATTTCCCCGTACGCTTGGGCAGGCAGAATTGCTCGAACGCGGACTATTGAAATCGCCATTCTATGCCAACAATCTAAGGCATAACTTCGTTGCCCTTCACCTTCGCGTGCAAAAGAGCACAATTGTGGGGAGACTCTCCGGGCGCCGAATTTGTTCTCGTTGCAACGCGACTTACCATCTTGAGAGCCAACCACCGCGCGTGAGGGGCGAGTGCGATTTCGACGGATCAGCACTCACGGTTCGTGAGGACGACCGCAAGACAACGGTACTCAAACGCCTTCGACTCTACGAGCAGGAAACCGCACCCATCCTCAGCCATTACACTGAAAAAGCAAGCCTGCTGGAAGTCGATGGTGAACACCCTAAGGAAAATATTGCTCAAGAAATTGTGACGGCCATGCGGAGCATGCTCCGCATTTCTACTGCGGGTGATAAGGATGTCCAGTCAACTTTAGAAGACCATCTGTGAAATAGTTCGATCGCAGGCTGGTAAGCCAGAGTATTTCGAAATAGCGGTGTACCGCTTCTATCGTAGGGGAGCGTCGAAAGACCTCCGAAGGGCGTGTCCTACAGGAGAACTGATTTCTGAGCCTTCAAGAATTAAACGCGGGGACCTTCGGGTTATCTGGACGCATGGCAATTGTTACGGGCGCTGCCACTGGTATCGGTCGAGCGATTGCTCACAAGTTCGCGGCAAACGGCGCTTCAGTGTGCCTATTGGACATCAGTCGCACACAGGCAGAAGCGGTTGCTGCAGAGATTACCAGGGCTGGTGGAACAGCGTCGGCATATGAATGCAATGTGAGTGATAGGGCTTCAACGGAATCGACATTCGGCACACTTTTGGAGCAGGGCCGGGTTCACATTCTCGTAAATAACGCTGGCATCTCGCACATTGGTACGGTCGAAAGCACGACCGAGCAGGACTTCGACCGCGTTTTTTGCGTTAACGTCAAAGGCTATTTCAACTGTATCAGAGCTGTCATCGGAAGGATGAAGTCTGCAGGAGGCGGAGTCATTCTAAACATGGCTTCCGTGGCCGGATCTGCCGGACTGGCTGAGCGCTTCGCATACTCGGCCAGCAAAGGCGCGGCGATTGCGATGACCTATTCGGTTGCGCGTGATTATATCGGCTACAACATTCGCTGCAACTGCATTTCCCCGGCTCGGGTGCACACGGCGTTCGTCGATGGTTATCTACAAGAGAACTACCCCGGCCGCGAGCGGGAGATGTTCGAGAAACTGGCGAAGACTCAGCCGATCGGCAGAATGGGGGAACCGGACGAGGTAGCTTCGCTTGCCCTCTTCCTGTGTTCTGACGCGGCTTCGTTCATTACCGGCGTGAACTACCCTCTGGATGGCGGTTTCATGAATTTGCACGGCTGATTGCGAGAGAACTGTGGATCTGCAACTTGAAAATAAGGTAGTTCTGGTCACCGGCGGAGCCAAAGGCATTGGCGCCGCAATCGTGCGAGCCTGCGCTGCGGAGGCTGCGATTCCCGTCATTGTGGACCGTGACGCCGAAGCCAGCAAGAACCTTCACAGCGAAATACGCACAAGTCACGTGGTCATCGCGGATCTGTCGTCCCCTGCAGATTGCCAAAATGCAATCGGGGCGACAGTTGAGAAGTTTGGCCGCCTTGATGCCCTCGTGAACAACGCGGGCATAAACGACAAAGTCGGTCTGGAACATGGAACTCCAGAACAGTACGCAGACTCACTCGGTCGAAATCTGCTGCATTATTACAACATGGCACATTTCGCGCTTCCCTATCTGAAGAAAACGCGTGGCTGCATCGTTAGCATCAGTTCAAAAACCGCGATCACCGGCCAAGGCGGTACGTCAGGATATGCGTCATCCAAGGGCGCAATATTGGCTCTGACCCGCGAATGGGCGGCGGAACTGCTGGGCTACGGCATCCGAGTGAACGCGGTTGTTCCCGCAGAAGTAATGACTCCGCTGTACCGACAGTGGCTCGGCACGTTCCCCGACCCCGAACAGAAGCTTCAAACTGTCCTGTCCAAGATCCCTCTGGAGCACAGAATGACCTCGCCCGATGAGATCGCGGCAATGGTCACCTTCCTGCTCTCTGCCCGGGCAGCGCACATCACCGGCCAGCATATGTTCGTGGATGGCGGATACGTGCACCTTGATCGAGCTTTGACCTAAGCTATGACAGCCTCAGCACCCATCACCGAGCGACGGTATATCGCCCCACTCATTCTCGTCACAACTCTATTTTTTCTGTGGGCGCTGGGAGTCAATCTCAATGATGTTCTCATCCCGCATTTGAAGAAGGTCTTCGATCTGAACGACTTTCAATCGGCACTCATCCAGGTGGCATTCTTCGGCGGTTATTGCTTTTCCGCCCTACCTGCGGGACGGCTTCTGGAAAAAATTGGTTACAAGAATGGAATCGCGGTTGGCTTGGTTACGTGCGCGGCGGGCGCGTTGCTGTTTATTCCCGCGGCTTCAATTCAGGTGTATGGGTTATTTCTTTTTGCTTCATTCGTTATGGCGTGCGGCCAAGGGGTCCTCGAGGTGGCGGCTAACCCTTACGTGACACTCCTGGGGCCAGCAGAAAGCTCAGAGCGGCGACTAAACCTGGCCCAGTCGTTCAATGCTGTGGGCGCAGTGGTAACGCCGTTCATTGGCGCGGCTTTTATCCTCTCGGCTCTCGAGTATTCGCGTGAGAAGTTGACAGCCATGACGCCCACAGAGATGGCTGCGTATCGCACGGCCGTGGTCAGCACCGTGAGAACGCCCTACCTCGTTATCGCAGGTCTGTTTCTCGCTTACGCTGTTGTAATGTTTGTTTCCCGATTACCAGAGGTCGGCGCAACCGATGCAACCGTCAAGCAGGAGTCAACCGCGAAAGAGCTGCGCGATATCTTGCATTATAGCCATCTTGTAAAAGGCGTGATTGCACAGTTTTTTTACGTGGGGGCTCAAATCGGCGTGGGCAGTTTCGTCATTCGCCTGGCGCAGCACAGCATTCCTGGAATGCTCCAAAAAGATGCTGCGTTTTATTTGAAGTTGCACTTGATCGGATTCATGATCGGGAGGTTCTCCGGTTCTTACATCATGAAGCGCGTGCCTGCCGCCAGGCTGCTTTCATTGTTTGCAGTTTCGACCCTGATCTGCCTCCTCGTAGTTCTTCTCGGCTCTGGCGTGGCGCCCCTCTGGGCGGTCGTCCTGATCGGCTTTTTTCATTCGATCATGTTTCCGACCATTTTTGCCCTGAGCGTCAAGCAGCTTGGGCGATACACAAAGCTGGGGTCGTCCTTGTTGGTGGCGTCGATCATTGGTGGCGCCATCTTCCCCGCCATTATGGGATTCATCTCCGACCACAGCACTATTCGGGTGGCGTTCATAGTCCCGCTAACCTGCCAGGCGTATGTGCTCTACTTCGCCGTGCGCGGCTACCGGCCTGTTCCAGTTCCAGGATCCCCAGCTGCTGAACTGAGTAGCGCGAAATGAGCCGCCGATTCTGTTTCGCTCTCGACTTAAAAAACCATCCCGCTCTGATTGCTGAGTACCGCTTAAACGTCCGACGGAGAGGTCAGCGGCACGCCCGCCGGGGTTGGGCCTGAAATGAAGCCTCCGAAATATCACAAAGGAGATGGGTTCGAGTTGGGATTGAAGGACCTGACGACTTGCGTCAACGCTCATCAGCATTTCTGGCGCTATGCACCCGACTGTGGCACCATGACTGCCAAACCGGAACTGGACGAGATCTGGCGTTCGCGCGTCCTGTTCCTACTCGCGCTTTCCGTTTTCATTAACTATTTGGACCGCGGCAATCTCTCGATTGCAGCGCCGCTGCTCAAGAATGAGTTCCAGCTTTCGGCGACGCAGCTCGGAGTTCTGCTGTCGTCCTTCTTTTGGACCTACTCATTCTTTCTGCCTCTTTCCGGCTGGCTGGTTGATCGCCTCGATGTGAAATGGGTGATCGCCGGCGGTTTTATCCTGTGGTCCGCAGCCACTGCGGCTACCGGGGCGGTGCATGCCTTCGGCACGTTGCTCCTCGCGCGATTGGCGCTGGGCGCAGGAGAATCGGTTTCTTATCCAGCGTGCTCGACCGTTTTGTCGCGGTATTTCCCCGAACACAAACGTGGCTTCGCGAATGCGAGCATAGTTGCCGGTATGGCTCTGGGGCCGGCAGCCGGTACGCTCGCTGGCGGAATTCTGATGAACCGATTTGGGTGGCGCCCGGTCTTTCTTGTGGTGGGCCTGGCTAGCCTGTTCTGGCTACTGCCATGGCTTCGCTGGATGCCAAAAGGCCATAGGGATTCGCCGTCGCAATCGGGACTCTCCGCACCCAGCATATTGCAGATCTTGGAGCAGCGGTCAGCTTGGGGAACATGTCTGGGTCTCTTCTGTATGAACTACTTGATGTACTTTCTCCTGACTTGGCTCCCGTTCTACCTCGTGCACGAACGTCATTTCTCCTTGGCCGCGATGGCGAAGATCGCGGGGTTGGCTTATTTCCTGATGGCTGTTGCAGCCACGTGCGCAGGATGGGCCTCCGATCGCTATATTGCCTCAGGAAAGACTCCCAGCTCGGTTCGCAAGACATGTATGGTCATCGGGCAAGTGGGGGCTGGGATCTCGCTCGCTGGCTGCGTCGTCGTCGGGCCAGTGCTCTCGGTAGTATGTCTGCTGTTGGCGGCGGCGTTCTGGGGAATCAGCGCTTCCAATACTTGGGCAATCACTCAAACGCTTGCCGGACCGCAAGCGGCTGGCAAGTGGACTGGGCTGCAAAACTTCTTAGGGAATCTGGCTGGGTGGATCGCGCCCGTGGTGACGGGTTTTGTCGTGGACAAGACGGGACGGTTCTTTTGGGCTTTCATGATCGCTGCGGTCATCGCCTTGCTGGGCTCGCTGTCCTGGATATTTATTGTCGGCGCCCTTCGCCAGGTGGATTGGTCAATTCGCCCGGCTTATGCAGATTCGCGCTGATTCATAAGCACACTGCAAAGGCCGTCGGAGCGAGCTCGATGCAGCAATGAAGCCTCGGAGAGGAAACATGAACACATTTCCAGTACGCTGCGGTTTTCACCGCACCATGACGTCTGCGATACACCGACTCTTTCTCTTGATCGTGACTGTCATAGCTTTCACGGCGTCCGCATGGGCGCAGGACGTTCAGAAGCTCGACCCAGCTCTCGAGCAGTTGGTTGGGCCTGGTTCCAAGCTGGAGCGCATAGCCACAGGCTTCAACAAGTGGACTGAGGGCCCAGTTTGGACGCAGGATGGAACTCTCCTGTTTGCGGAGATCCCTGCAAACAACATCGACTTGTGGATCCCGGGTAAGGGCGCTAGCGTTTTCATGCACCCCAGCGGGTATGCAGGTACAGAGCCATTCAAAGGGCCGGAGCCAGGCTCCAACGGAATGATCCTGGATCCTGATGGTCGAGTGAGCGTGGCGGGACACGCCAGACGCAACGTGTGGCGCATGGAGTTCCTCGACACGAAAACCCAAATCACGATTCTGGCCGACTCCTATCAAGGAAAGAGGCTCAATAGCCCCAATGATCTGGTGTACAAATCTGATGGCTCGCTGTACTTCACTGATCCTCCTTACGGTCTGCCCACCCAGGAGGACAACGATCCGCAAAAGGAGTTGCAGGTCAACGGTGTCTATCGCATTCCTGGAGCACGGCGCCAGAAGCCTGGGACAGAACCGGCGCGGGATCAACTCCAACTTGTAATTAAGGACCTTCCGCGGCCGAACGGCATCTGTTTTTCGCCGGACGAGAAGTACTTGTACATCGCGGATTCCGGCAAGAAGATCTGGATGCGCTATCGGGTGCAGCCTGACGGATCGGTTATGGACGGCGCATTGTTTCTCGATGCCTCCCACGAGAGTGCGCCTGGGGTGCCAGACGGCATCCGTGTAGACAAAAAAGGAAACCTCTACGGCGCCGGCCCCGGCGGAGTGTGGATTATTTCTCCCGAAGGGAAACATCTCGGCACAATCAAAGTCCCCGAGACCGTGAGCAACGTGGCCTGGGGCGGCAAAGATGCCAAGACGCTCTACATTACGGCCAGCACCAGCGTGTACCGCATCAAGTTGAGAGTTCCGGGAGTGAAGCCCTGAGTCGGACTAAGGCTGACCCAAGCGATCCGAGTTTGCTCCGGAGTGAAAAAGGAGGTTCTCGAACTAAGATCTGACGATATTTGGAGGGACATATAATAAGGTGGCAGTCTCCACCTCCAGAAGACCGTCCCCCACGCGATTGAGCGCTCAAATATGAGATAAATGGCATATTCAAGTTATCAATTCGGTTGGCAAGCGCTTACACTTTGCAATTTATGCTGTGGATGTTGCCAGATACATCCCGCTAGCGCCCAATCGCGAAATAATCTGCGCAACGCGTACAAAATAGATCCCACGGGAGCCAGCTATGAAGAGTCGATCGATTCCAGCCTTTACCTTGTCCGCGACGTTTAGTCGAACTATTCTGATCGCGGTGCTTTGTCTTCTCCCTTTTTCAGCTGCCCATGCTGAAACGCCGCCACACTACGAGCCGACGCTTGAATCGCTGAACCAGCACCCTCTGCCTCAGTGGTATGCCGACGCAAAGCTGGGAATATTTGTTCATTGGGGCCTTTACTCGGTTCCGGGCTGGGCTCCGCTGGTCCATCCCGAGCACGATTTCACCGCACCCGACTACATCAAGAACAATCCCTATGCTGAGTGGTATCTGAATGTGATGAGGATCGACGGCTCCCCAACCCAGGCTTACCATCGCGAGCACTACGGAGCCGACTATGACTACTACAATTTCGCTCCCACCTTTGATCAGGAGATCAAGAAATGGAGTCCGGACGCCTGGGCCAAGACCTTCCGTGATGCCGGCGCGAAATATGTGGTTCTGACCACCAAGCATCACGACGGGTTCACACTTTGGCCCAGCTCTACACCGAATCCGAAGTTGCCTCCGGACCGGCAACACGCCACCCGCGATATCGTTGGCGAGCTGACCGCCGCCGTCAACCAGCAGGGCTTGCGCATGGGTCTTTATTATTCCGGCGGTTATGATTGGACCTTCGTGCCTGGTCCGATTCGAACTGCGGCTGACTATCAGTCGGTCAAACCTCAAAGCGAAGCCTACGGCAAGTACGCCGATGCCCACTTCCGCGAACTGATCCAACGTTACCGTCCTGCCGTCCTATGGAACGACATTGACTACCCCAAATCTGGCCATCCTCTCGAGGTGATGGCGGAGTATTACAACGCTGTACCCGATGGCGTCATAGATGACCGCTTCGGGGTCAAGCATTCTGACTTCAAATCTCCGGAATATCAGGTGCTGGACAAGATCAGTCCAACGAAATGGGAAGAGTGTCGCGGCCTGGGACGCTCATTTGGATACAATCGAGCGGAAGGGGAAGCCGAAACGATCGCCCCCGATGAGCTTATCTATTTATTGGTGGACATCGTGAGCAAGAACGGCAACCTTCTGCTTGACGTGGGACCGGAAGCCGACGGCACGATTCCTCCCGTCCAGTTGATGCGTTTGCAGGCCCTTGGAACCTGGCTCGGCCAGAATGGAGAAGCCATCTATGGCACCCGTCCGTGGAAAACTGCGGAGGGAACAACATCCGAAGGCATCCGTCTGCGTTTCACTCAAACCGATTCTGCAGTGTACGCCACGATGCTGGGCAAACCAAAGACGGACAGCATTACTCTCCAATCGCTGGCGCCCAAGGCGGGTACGCTGATCTATCTCCTGGGTGAGGCCAAGGCGCTGGCCTGGTCACAACAGGGCGCCGACACAAAAATCATGCTGCCTCGGACTCTTCCGGGACAATATGCTTATGTGTTGAAGATCGCCGGGCCGTTGTCCATGGCCCTGAGCGACTCAGCCAGCTCAGAAACGAGGCAGAGGTAGTGTAGTCTTCATCTCTTTTCCGCCATGAAGCGGAGCCACGGTCCGGTGGTGCCGTGTGCCCACTTGTCCGTCGGAATAGTGAAATCCCCTGGAAGGTGCGCCGCTTCCACAGCGAAATGTCTGGAGCGGTCAATCGTTTTCCGTCGTCGGTTGCGTTCAGCAGCGTAGTTGATCCGCAAAGATATTCATCACACACGAGGTGACGAATGCCGCCACGTAAAGAACCATCGAGACGTGACTATCTGAAACTCATGGCTGCAAGTGCGGGTATGGCCGCCACAGCACGGGCGAGCTGGGCTCAGGAAGCTGTGAAGAAGACGATGACGGCGGACCCGCAGGCGCCTCCGCCCGATCATGACCGACGGATTCAGTGGTGGCAGGAAGCCAAGTTTGGAATGTTCATTCATTGGGGGCTTTACAGCCTGATTGGCCGCCACGAGTGGGCGATGGAAATGGAGGGCATTCCCATCCCGCAATACGAAGTGCTGGCCAAACATTTCAATCCCAAGCCCAACGCTGCGCGCGAGTGGGCAAAGCTGGCCCGGCAAGCAGGGCAGAAATACATGGTCATGACCACCAAGCACCATGAGGGCTTCTGTAATTTTGACACCAAGCTGACTGACTATTGCGCACCCAAGCAAGCCGCAGGTCGGGACCTTGTCCGCGAGTTTGTGGAAGCCGCGCGCGGGGAAGGACTACGAGTCGGCTTTTATTATTCGCTGATGGATTGGCACCACCCTGACGGCGCCTTGTGCGCCACCGACGAAGCCGCGCGAAAACGAGTCGTGGCTTACACCCACGGCCTGATTCGTGAGTTGATGAGTAATTACGGCAAGATCGACATTCTCTGGTACGACGTCGATTGGCCGCTCTCGGCGGAACAGTGGGAGTCGGAAAAGATGAACCAGATGGTATTCGAACTCCAACCCGACATCATCGTCAACAATCGCAATGGCCTGCCCGGAGACTTCTCCACGCCTGAGCAACATATCCAGGCTGCGGCGAAGGGACGTGCGTGGGAGGCCTGCATGACCCTGAATGACAGTTGGGGATATCACAAGGCCGACGACAACTGGAAAACCCCCAAGACCGTAGTCAACAACCTGATCACCTGCGCCCACGGTGGCGGCAACTATCTTTTGAATATCGGTCCCAAGCCCGATGGCTCCATACCTGAGGAGTCGGTTGAGATTTTGCAGGCAGTAGGCAAATGGACTGGCCCTAACGCAACCGCCATCTACGGCACCGAACGCAGCAACTTTAATCAGCACGTGTATGCCAACTTCACACAGCGCGGACACACGGTGTACGCCCACATTGACAATTGGCCAGGAGACACGCCGGCGGAACAATGGCTGTCGTTCTACCAGCCGCCCAGCGTGATTTCCTTTGCTGGCTTTCGGACGAAAGTAAAATCGGTTCAGCTGCTGGCAGGCGGCAAATCGGTGGCCTTCATCCAGGACGATCTGTCTCTGCGGCTTACAGGACTACCGGCGGTTGCTCCCGATCAACCGGCCACCGTGATCGTAATCGAGTGTGAAGGGGAGCCCGTGATGGATCGCGACTACGTGAGAAACAATCGTCCGCGCTTCAAGACCGGAGTAAGTTGAAGCTCAGTCTTGCGATTACTTCTGTGCTCTGTTCACGAAGCGAATGGCCTGGTCGATTTCCGGGTCCTGCGGCGTGAGCTTCTTGGCTTCGAGGAGTTCGGCAAGTCCGTTCTTCAGGTCTCCAGAACGGCAGTAGGTAAGGCCGAGATTCTTGTGCAGGAGGGCCAGCGCGCTGCACTGCCCGCAAACCTGCAGACCTTCTTTCAGTTGCGCAATCGCTTGCGGCCAATCGTGGGCGGCCGCGGCCGACAGGCCAAAATTCCCGAGAGTTTGGGCGCGATCCATGATGCGCCTTTGCGACTGCAAGGTGTCAAAGCGCTGCTGAAATTGTTGTGCCTCCTGGGGATCGGACCTGGCTAGCTGGCGGGAAAGATTGTAGAGAGCCTCGGCATGATCGGGTTTGATCGCGATGACTTTTCGCCATTGAGCGATGGCTCCATCACCATCACCGCTACGCAGCAACCCCTGTCCCAGCACAAATAGGGTATCGGGGTTCGTGGGGTTGAGCGTCGCTGCCTTTTGCAACATCTGAACTGATGCCGGGGCGTTGCCGGCCGATTTTTCGATCAGGCCGAGTAAGTACCACGACTCGGCAGATCTGGGGTCCAGGCGCGTGGCGGCCTCGAGTTCGGGCTTGGCATCGCTGTCGCGCCGCAGGTCGAGCAGGACGCGGCCCTTGTTGTAGTGGGCGGCGGCGTCATTCGGATCGAGACGTATGGCTTCCGAAAATTCTTCAAGAGCGCCCTCCAGATTGAACTGATCAGCCAGCGTTATCCCCAGGTTTATATGTGATCCTGGAACCTTTGGATCAAGCGCGATGACCTTGCGAAAGTAGGTAACGGCCTCGGCTTGCCGACCCGTGCGGGCGAGTACCATGGCAAGCACACTGAGTGCCTGGGAATTGTCTTCCCCGATCTTCAGCGCGCTCCGCAGCGCCTGCTCTGCCTCCGGGAAACGCGATTGGGCTGCCAGGACCAAGCCCAGATTTACGAATGCCTGCGCATAATGCGGATTATTTTCCGCCGCCTGCCGGAGCAATTGCTCAGCCTGGCTGGTTTTTCCTTGCTGGCCATAAAGCACGCCCAGATTGGCCTGCGCCTCCGCATATTGGGGATCCAGTGTAATCGCCACTTTCAACTCCTCCTCAGCCTCGGTGTCCTGCCCGGCTTGCAGACTCAAGAGGCCAAGCTGGTTGTGAGCAGCAGCCAGCGAGGGATCGAGCCGGATGGCTTGGTGCAAAACTTCGCGCTCCTCAGCAATGGCGCCCAAACGGTCGAGGGCCAGAGCCAGGTTGTAACGGGTACGCGCGTTCTTTGGATCCTCGACGATCGCCTGACGATAAATATCGACAGCGTGTTGGGCGTCTCCCGACTGAAGGTATTCGTTGGCCTGGTTCACTTTGGTGCCGGCAATATCTTCCTTCACCGTCGCCTGCTTCTTTTCATCAAA
>Ga0134124_10001662_pt1 | contig 17897 bp, 17 predicted proteins | sample KB304_FD_96880 | JGI IMG/M metagenome (GOLD analysis project Ga0134124, IMG submission 96880) | Terrestrial soil microbial communities without Nitrogen fertilizer from Kellogg Biological Station, Michigan, USA - KB3-0-4 | ecosystem: Environmental > Terrestrial > Soil > Unclassified ...
ACGTCCAAGTTCACGCTCAAGGACTTCGTCAGTCACCTCGTGCCGAAGTCGGTCGCCGAGGCGATGGCCAACAACGAGATCCTGCAGATCGTCGTCTTCTCGATGTTCTTCGGCATCGCGCTGGCGGCGATGGGCGAGAAGGCGAAGACGCTGGTGGCGACGATCGACGAGCTGTCGCACGCGATGCTCAGGATCACCGGCTACGTCATGAAGCTCGCGCCGCTGGCGGTGATGGCGGCGATGGCGGCGACGGTCGCCGTCAACGGCCTCGAGATCCTGCTCAAGTTCGCGGTGTTCATGGGCGACTTCTACCTCGGCCTGTTCGTGCTATGGGGACTGCTGGTCGCGGCGGGCTTCGCGTTTCTCGGCCCGCGCGTGTTCAGGCTGCTGGCGCTGATCAAGGAGGCGTTCCTGCTCTCGTTCGCGACCGCGAGCTCGGAGGCCGCGTATCCCAAGATCCTCGACGCGCTCGACCGCTTCGGCGTCAAGCGCAAGATCTCGAGCTTCGTGATGCCGATGGGGTATTCGTTCAACCTCGACGGCTCGATGATGTACTGCACGTTCGCGGTGCTCTTCATCGCGCAGGCCTACGGCATCCACCTGCCGATCGGCACCCAGATCACGATGCTGCTGATCCTGATGCTGACCTCGAAGGGGATGGCCGGCGTGCCGCGCGCTTCGCTGGTCGTGATCGCGGCGACGCTCAACCAGTTCAACATCCCCGAGGCCGGGCTGCTGCTGATCCTCGGCGTCGACACGTTCCTCGACATGGGACGCTCGGCGACCAACGCGGTCGGCAATTCGATCGCCACCGCGGTGGTCGCGAAGTGGGAGGGCGAATTGATGCCCGAGCCGGAAGGCAGCGTCGTACCTCTCGACAGCGGAGCGGCACCGCACGCGGCCGCGGCGTGAGGCTCTTCGTGCGCGCGCGTTGGCTGCTGATCGCGGCGGCGGTGATCGTCGTCCTGCCGGTTGCGGCGCAGCAGGAGGATTCGCCGACGACGCTGACGGGCACGTTGCGCAAGGCCCGCGACAGCGGCTCGATCACGCTCGCCTACCGCGCCTCGTCGATCCCGTTCTCGTATCTCTCGCCGCGCGGCGAGCCGATCGGCTACTCGATCGATCTCTGCAAGCTCCTGGTCGACGCGATCTCCGAAGAGATCGGCCGGACGATCGCCATCAAGTGGCAACCGGTGACGCCGGAGTCACGCATCGCCTCGATCGCTTCGGGCCAGAGCGATCTCGAATGCGGTTCGACGACGAGCAACCTCGAGCGCCGCAAGCTGGTCGCCTTCTCGCCGACGATCTTCGTCTCCGGCACCAAGCTGCTGGTGAAGAAGGGGTCCTCGATCCGTTCGTTTCGCGACCTCGGCGGGAAGAAGGTGGTCGTCACCGCCGGCACCACCAACGAGGCGGCGATGCGCGAAATCGCGCGCAAGTTCAAGCTCGACTTCGTCCTCCTCACCGCGGCCGACCATGCTGCGTCGTTTGCCATGCTGACGGCAGGCGAGGTCGACGCCTTCGCCACCGACGACGTCCTCCTCTACGGCCTGCTGGCGCAGAACAGGCGGCAGGCCGACTATGCCGTCACCGGCGAGTTCCTGTCGTACGACCCGTACGCAATCATGTATCGCAAGGACGACCCGCAGCTGGCCCGCGTCATCGTCGACGCCTTTCACGCGCTGGCCGCCGACCGCGAGATCGAGCGCCGCTACGAGCGCTGGTTCCTGCGCAAGCTCCCGTCCGGCGTCAGCCTCGATCTGCCGATGAGCCCGCAGCTCGAGACAACCATCCAGAGCATGGCCGCCGGCACCGAATAGCCGCGTCGCCGCGGCGGTTCGTCAGGCGCCGTGCGCTCCGCCGAGCTTGTCGCCGATCTGCGCGCGCAACCGCTCGACGATCTCGCCGACCATCGCGACCGTCTCGGCCTGGCCGAGCGCGACGACGGCACGGTCGCGCACCGAGTAATGCATCATCAGGAGCGACCGGAGCTTCGAGAACGAAGCCGGGTTCTGCGTACCGCAGACGCTGCTGTCGTTCTGCAGCACGCGCTCGATGACTCCGGGGTCGAGGATCGGCACCTTGCAGTTGACCGCGTGGCGCGCGATCTCCTGGTCGATCTCGGCCATGTGCTTGTACCAGCGGGAGTTGCGGTGCTCGTTCGCCATGGGTCTTCTCTCCGTGATGCCGCCGGCCGTCAGGCCATGATGTGGACGCCGCCGTCGACGTAGATCGTCTCTCCGCTCATCCGCCTGGCGTACGGCGTCGAAAGATACGCACAGGTGTAACCCACGTCCATGATGTCGACGAGCTCGCCGAGCGGGGCGCGCTCGACGGCCTCGCTCAGCAGCAGGTCGAAGTCCTTCAGCCCGGAGGCGGCGCGCGTCTTCAGCGGCCCGGGCGAGATCGGGTGGACGCGAATTCCCTTCGGCCCGAGCTCGTACGCAAGGTAGCGGCACGACGCCTCGAGCGCCGCCTTCACCGGACCCATCACGTTGTAGTTCGGGACGACCCGGTTGGCGCCGTGGTAGCTCATCGCGAACATCGTGCCGCCATCCTGCATCAGGGGCACGGCGAGCCGCGCCATGCGGATGAACGAATGGCACGAGACGTCGATCGCCTTGGCGAAGCCTTCGGCCGAGCAGTCGACGAGGCCGCCCCGAAGGTCGTCCTTGGGTGCCCACGCGATCGAGTGGACGAGGATGTCGAGGCGGCCCCAGGCGCGCGCGATCGCGTCGAACACGCGCTCGAGCTCGCCGGCGACGGCGACGTCGAGCGGCAGCACGAGGGCCGCGCCGAGCTCGCGTGCGATCGGCTCGACGTGCGGCCGCGCCTTCTCGTTGAGGTAGGTGACTGCGAGATCGGCGCCGAGCTCGCGAAACGCCCTCGCGCAGCCGGTCGCGATCGAGCTGTCGTTGGCGATGCCGACCACGAGCGCCTTGCGACCGCCGAGGATCGGCTGGTGCTGCATTTCCTGCATCGGGTTCTTTCCGTCAGTGCGCGAGCAGCGCTTCGGTGTGGCGAGCGATCATCAGCTCCTCGTTGGTCGCGATCGCCCACGCCGCGACGCGGCTCGTTGCGGTGCTGATGCGCGGCCCGCCGACGGCGTTGGCGGCGTCGTCTAGCTCGACGCCGAGCCAGCGCGCGGCGCGGCAGATGCGCGAGCGGATCTCGGCCGAGTTCTCGCCGACGCCCGCAGTGAAGACAAGCGCGTCGACGCCGCCGAGCGCGGCCGCGAGCGAGCCGAGCTCGCGGCCGATGCGGTAGACGAAGAGGTCGATCGCGAGCCGCGCGCGCGGCGAGTCGCTCGCGAGGAGCGTGCGCATGTCGCTCGCGATTCCCGAGACGCCGAGCAGGCCCGACTGCTGGTACAGGAGCTTCTCGACCGCGCGCGTGTCCATGCCGCGCTCGTCGATGAGGTAAAGCACGACGCCGGGATCGAGGCTGCCGGCGCGCGTTCCCATCGGCAGGCCGTCGACGGCGGTGAACCCCATCGTCGAGGCGACGCTTCGCCCGCTCGACAGCGCGCACATGCTCGCGCCGTTGCCGAGGTGGAGGACGACGGTGCGGCCGGTCGCCGCCTTCTCGTCGACGCTCGGCAGGCGCGAAGCGATGTACTCGTAGCTGAGGCCGTGGAAGCCGTAGCGGCGAACGCCCGCTTCGTGCAGCGCGTACGGCAGCGCGAACATCTGCGCGAGCTCGGGATTGGCGCGATGGAACGCGGTGTCGAAGCACGCGATCTGCGGCAGATCGGGCGCGCGCGCGGCGAGGGCGCGGATCGCCGCGAGGTTGTGCGGCTGGTGCAGCGGCGCCAGCGGCACGTACTTGTCGAGCTTGACGAGCACCGTCTCATCGAGGCGCACCGGCTCGGCGTACTCGAGGCCGCCGTGGACGACGCGGTGGCCGACGCCGATGAGGCGTGCTCCCTCGCCGTGGCCGCGCAGGAATTCGACCAGGTGCGCGAGCGCGCCGGCGTGGCCGAGGCGCGCTCCCTCGTCCCAGGTCCGCTCGGCGATCGTCTGGCCGGCGGCGTCCTTGGCGACGAAGCGGGGCTTGCCCGAGAGCGATTCGAACTGGCCGCGCAGCCTGAGGTCGAGCGCATCGCCGCGGCGAAGGAAGAGCGAGAACTTGACGCTCGACGAGCCCGCGTTGACGACCGCGATCGCGTCCCCGGCCACCGCGCTCACCCCACCGCCTTGGCGACGCTCTCGCGGCGCGCCCGCGCGACGAGCGCGGCCACCGCGCACGACGCGAGCCGCGTGATCTCGGAGTCGGCCCGGCTCGTGAGGATGATCGGCACCTTGGCGCCGAGGACGATGCCGGCGGCGTCGGCGCCGGCGAGAAACGACAGGCTCTTGGCGAGCATGTTGCCGGCCTCGAGATCGGGGACGATCAGGACGTTGGCGCGGCCGGCGACCGGTGAGTCGATCTTCTTGATCTGCGCGGCGCTGAGGCTGATCGCATTGTCGAGCGCGAGCGGGCCGTCGAGCGTCGCGCCGGTGATCTGGCCGCGGTCGGCCATCTTGCACAGCGCCGCCGCCTCGACGGTCGACAGCACCTTCGGGTTGACCGTCTCCATCGCCGACAGGATCGCCACGCGGACGTCGTCGTTGCCCATCGCGTGCGCGAGGTCGACCGCGTTCTGCACGATGTGCATCTTGTCCTCCAGCGTCGGCTGGATGTTGATCGCGGCGTCCGAGATGATCAGCGTGTGCTCGTAGCTCGGCACGTCCATGACGAAGCAGTGGCTGATCCGGCGCGACGTGCGCAGGCCTCCTTCGCGCTTGACGACCGCGGCCATCAGCTCGTCGGTGTGGAGGCTGCCCTTCATCAGCGCCTCGGCGCGGCCCTGGAGCACGAGCTCGACCGCCTTGTCGGCGGCAGCGTGGCTGTGCTCGACATCGATGATCGGGTAGGCGGAGATGTCGACATCGGCCTTCTTCGCCGCCTCCTCGATCTTCTTCCTGGGGCCGACGAGGATGGGCGCGATGAGACCGAGGCGCGCGGCGCCGACGGCGCCGTCGATCGCCGCCGTGTCGCACGGATGGACGACCGCCGTCGGCATCGCCGGCAGGCCCTTGCAGGCGTCGAGCAGACGCCGATACTTCGAATGCTCGTTCATGCGTGCCTCGCGGTCTTCTTCGGCACCACGGTGAGCCGGGGCTTCCGCGATGCCGGCGCGACTTCGATGTGCTCATGGATGCGCGCGGCCATCGTGCGCTGCTTCGCGCTCACGCGGTCGGCGGGAATGCGCGGATCGGTGAGCAGCCGGTCGAGCACCATCAGGAAGCGCTCGCGGTCGTCGGCGGATGCGAGGAGTGTCGGCAGCGTCGCGAGCGCCTGCTCGGGCTCGTAGCGGCAGATGATCTCCTGACGGCCGCGGATGCGGTGCCACTCGTCGGACTCGAGCGCCGGCAGCAGATCGCGGTAGTCACGCGCGATCTGCGCCTTCAGCTCGATGCGCGCGAGCGGGAACGGCTCGCCTTTCCGGGCGAGCAGGCACGCCGCGCGCGCGAGCGCTTCGGCGTAGCCGCCTTCATCGATGGCGGCGAGCGCCTCGCGAACGACCGGCAGCTCGCGCCCTTCGACGCGCGCGGCCGCGGGTCCGGCCTCTTCCTTCCTGCCCGGATGCAGCGCGGGGAAGAGGATGCCGAAGGTCGCGAAGAACTGCGCTTCGCTCAGTGCGTCGCGGACGTCGCGGTAATAGTCGAGCGATGCGCTGATGAATTCGGATCCGGCGCGCTCGGCCGCCTTGAGCGGCGAATCGGCAGGCGCGGGCTGCCGCGCTGCCTTCACCGCAGCGGCCATCGGCGCCACCCAGGCGAGCCACGGGTTGCGGTCCGACGCGATTTGCTGCTCGAGGCGCACCGGATGCATGCGCCGGCCGAGCTTCGCGCTCGTGTCGTTGCTCATCGCCTGCACGATCGGTTGCGCGAACAGCTCGTAGGCGCGCTGGTTGAACTCGGAGACGCGGGCGACCGCCTCGAACGGCTCCTCGTCCTTGCGCTCGAACCGGTTCAGCCGCACCGTGATTTCCTCGAGCTGGCGCTCGATGAAAGAGACTTCGTACCCGACCTTGCCGTCGCGCGCCTTGGTCTCGGCGATCTTCATGCCGTAGAGGCCCGGAGGCAGCGCCTCGATCGACTTCAGGACCTCGACGATCTGCGCGTGCTCCTTGGTCGCGACCTTGCCCGAGACGAAGATGCCGAGGTGGCCGATCGTCTCGTGCAGGAGGCCGACGATCACCTGGCCGCGCGCCTTGATCTCGTCGGTCGAGCCGTACAGGTCGGCGACCCAGTTGAATGCTTGCTGCGGCGGCGTGATGTTGTCGCCCATCGACGCGAAGAGCACGATCGGCTGGCGGATCTCGCGCAGGTCGAACATCTTCCCGGTTGTGTCGCTCGCCGACTTCCAGACCTTGTTGCCGATGAAGAGGTTCTGCGTGATCCACTCGATCTCTTCGCGGTTCATCAGGTAGAAGCCGCCCCACCAGCGCTCGAACTCGAGGAAGCGCGGCGCCTCGGTGTCGACCTTCGCGTAGAGGCTGTAGTACTTGTCCCAGAGCGCGTTCGCCGGGTTCAGGTTGGCGAAGTTCGAGACCAGGTGGGCGCCGTCGAAGACGCCGTTGCCGAGGTCGGCGCTGAGCGACGACAGCCACGTGCCGCCGAGCAGGCCGCCCGAATAGCGCATCGGGTTGTCGCCTTCCCCTTCGCTCCACGCGCCGCCCCAGTACGACATCGGCGCGCCGTTGATGACGATCGGGCCGGCGGCTTCGGGGTCGGACGCCGCGAGCATCATCGCCGCCCAGCCGCCTTGACAGTTGCCGACGACGGCCGGCTTGGGGCTCTGCGGATGCAGCTCGCGGACCTTGCGGACGAACACCTGCTCGGCAGCGCAGACGTCGGGCAGCGTCTGTCCGGGCTCGGGGTCCGGGTAGAAGACGACGAAGTAGACCGGATGGCCGGCGCGCAGCGCGACGCCGACCTGCGAGTCGTCCTTGAAGCCGCCGATCCCCGGACCGTGACCGGCGCGGGGGTCGATGATCACGAACGGCCGATTCGTCGGGTCGACCGTCACGCCCTTGGGCGGGACGATCCGCACCAGCGCGTAGTTCACCGGCCGCGCGAAGGTGCGCGCGTCGAGCACGGTCTCGTGGTCGAAGTGGAGCAGCGGTGGCCGCCCGGCCGCCTCGTGTTCGTGGTACGCGTTGCCGCGCTGGCGCAGCGTGTCGAGAAACAGCACCGACCGCTGGAAGGTGTCGACCGCATAGCGCGTCCAGTCGCTCCACTGCGACCACGGATCCGCGAACGCGGCCTTCGGCGAGAACGGAACGTTTTTCGCCGCCGCCGTGACGCGCTCGCTGAAGCGATCCTGGGCGACGCGCATGCGCCGCTCGAGGACCGTGACGATCTTGCTTGAGCGCTCGGCGCTCTGCCCGAGGGCCTGGAATTGGGTGCTCACGAGAGATCCTTCGTTCGAGGAGCGATTCCGGCAGGAGCCCCTGCATGGATCGTGCCCCGGTTCAGTATGGGTCGAGGTGATGACGCGCGCTTGACCGACGTCAATCGTCGGGCCCGCGGCGTGCTTCAGGATGGCTGCGGTTCGAGCTCCAACTCGATGTGGAGGACTCCGCTTTCGCGCTGCCGCCGCAACGGCAGCCCGGTTCGCGCGAACACCTTGAGCATCGCGGCGTTGCCGGAGAGGACATCGGCGGTGAAGCGCGCGATGCCGTGTCGGCGCGCGATCGCAGCCAGCGCGCCGAAGAGCTTGGTCGCGAGGCCCTGGCCCTGGTAATCCTCCTCGATCGTGAACGCGACTTCGGCGAAGCGCTTGCCGTCCTCGCCGATGTCGCCGACGTAGCTCGCCCCGCCGATCACGGTCTCGTCGTCGCCGGCGCCGATCGTCGCGATGAGCCCGGCGAGCTCGACGAAGTCGATTTCGCCGATCCGCTCGAGCGCCGGCTCGGGGATCTCCTTGCGGTACGAGAAGAACCGCGTGTAGATCGTCGACGGATCGAGCTTGGCGAACGCGGCGATGAGGCGCTGGCGGTCGTCCGGCCGCATCACCCGGATCGTCACGGCAGTGCCGTCGCGCAGCGTCGTCTCGACACGAAAGTCTTGGTCAGGATCGCTCATGTGTTCGCCGCCGTTGCCGCGACGGCCTCGTTCGGATGCGGGCGGCGCCCTCATGACCCCCGTATGGACTGCGCCAGGATGAGAAGGTTCTGCGGCTGCACGTGGATCAGCCCGTGGCGCGGACTTTCGAGGTCGGCGATCAGGCAGCAGGCGATCGAGACGGCGATCGGCAGCACGAACGGGATGACGCGACCTCCATGCGCGCGTTCGACCTCGAACCCCACGAGAAGGTTGCAGAAGAGGGCGAGCGCCGCGAGGAGCGCCCAGGCCGCGAAGGGAATGCGGTTGAGCCAGGCGGCCTGCGTGTAGCCCTGGGCGTTCAGGACATCGTTGATGGCGGACACGGCGAGCGCGTTGACGGCAGTGGGCTGTGCGTTCGCGGGCGCTGCAACCGCGGCCCACATCGCCGCCTGCAGCGCGCCCGTCCGCGCGTCCGATCGTGCCGCACCGCCCGCGTCGCGAGCCTCGTAGTAGACGATGCGCTGCTCGAGGTACTCCTTCAGCGCGCTCCGCAGCTTCGCCGCATCGCCGGCGGGCAGCAGCTGGGCGCGAACCCACGCCGTGCCGATCGCATTCGCCTCTTCCTCCTCGAGGTTCTTGCGCTGGTCGTAGCGGGTCAGCGCCATCGAGAAGGTAAAGCCGATGATCAGGGCGAGCAAGGTGAGGATCGCCGTCTCGACGACGATCGAGACCTCGCGTCCCTCGAGCGCGAAGATGCGCCTGCGCGCGAGCCGGGCACCGATGGCGGCCGCGAGCCACATCGCCAGGAACGTGACGACGAGGACGACCGGTGGATCGTCGGCGAGCGCGCTCCGCACCTGTTCCAACATCGCTTGGAACCCGCTCGACGCCGATGCCGTTGCGCGATCCGGACCGAAGCCGCTTCGAGCCAAGCGCCAGCGGGCGCTTCAGTAGACGCTCGGGATGATCTTGTACGGATATTTCGGCTCGCGGTAGCCGCCCGGGTCCTGGCGCTTCGGCAGCTTCGGCTTCTCGCGCTTGACTTGCTGATACGGCACGTTCTTCAGGATGTGGCTGAGGATGTTCAGCCGCACCTTCTTCTTGTCGTTGGACGGCGCGACGTACCACGGCGCGTGGGCGGTGTCGGTGGCGGCGAACATCGCGTCGCGGGCGCGCGAGTAGTCGTACCAGCGGCTGTACGAGCGCAGGTCCATCGGCGAGAGCTTCCAGGTCTTGCGGCCGTCCTCGAAGCGCGACTTCAGCCGGCGCGTCTGCTCCTCGGGGCTGACTTCGAGCCAGAACTTGAGGAGGATGATTCCGGAATCGACGATCGTCTTCTCGACTGCCGGTGCGATCCGCAGGAACCGCTCGGTCTGCTCGGGCGTGCAGAAGCCCATCACGCGCTCGACGCCGGCGCGGTTGTACCAGCTGCGATCGAAGATCACGACCTCGCCTGCCGCCGGGAGGTACGGCAGGTAGCGCTGGATGTACATCTGCGACTTTTCGCGCTCGGTCGGCGCCGGCAGCGCGACGACGCGAAAGACGCGCGGGCTGACGCGCTCGGTGAGCGCCTTGATCGTGCCGCCCTTGCCGGCGCCGTCGCGGCCTTCGAAGACGATGCAGACCTTGAGCCCCTTGTGGACGACCCACTCCTGCAGCTTGACGAGCTCGACGTGCAGCTTCTTCAGCGCCTTGTCGTACTCCTTGTTGCCGAGCGGGGCAGAGGCGTTGTCGGCAGACTTCGCGTTCGTCGCTCGCGGCTTGTCGGTCGACGGCTCGGCGGCGGCCGCGTCGACCCTCGCGGCGCGGTCCTTCTTCGTCATGCGTGTTCCCGTCGCGCCCGACTACTTGCCGGCCGGCTCGACGGTGACGGCGACGGCCTCGGTGTAGACCGCCTCGACCTGGTCGCCCTTCTTGATGTTCTTGAGCTGCTCGGGATCCTCGACCTTGAGGTCGACCTGGTTCCCGGCGGGACCGCGCAGCGTCACGAGATGTGCCTTGGTATCGACCTTGACGACGTCGGCAAGGACCGTCACCTGCCGCGCGCCGCCGGCGCCGGGCTTGGCGCCCGGTGCCGCCTGTGTGGCGCCGCCCTTCTCGGTCATGGTGAGGGGCTTGCCGCCGCCCTTCTTCAGCTCGAGCGAGAGCGCCTCGCTGTACGCGGCCTTGACCTTCTGGCCGACCTTGAGCTGATCGAAGTTCTTCACTTCTGGACCGGCGACGACCTCGACGACCTTGCCGCTCGCGGTCTTGAGCGTGACGATGCGATACGTCGAGTCGATCGAGACGATCACCGCCGATGCCGTCGTCGTGCTCGTCGCGACTGCCTTGCCGGGCGTCACCGCGACGCTCGAGCTCGTGGCCGGCGCTTGCTGCGCGCCGGCGGCAAAGGCAACGCTTGCCGCGAGCATCGCGGCCGTGATGGGGGCGAACTTCATGGGAAATCTCCGAGGTGATGCGAGAGGCCGACCGCCGCAGTGCGGGCAGCCGGCGCGAGGGTCAGAACGTACCGGTGAGGTACGCCTGCAGGCCCGAGTAGCCGAAGCGCGCCGAGCCGTTGAAGTTGTCGCGGTCGACGTTGACGTTCGTCCACCAGCGGTTGTAGCCGAGGCCGACACCGAAGTTGCGATGGAACATCCACGTCACGCCGGCGCGGCCATCGATCCAGTGCCCGTTGTAGCCGTCGATGCTGACCTTGAAGAACTGGCCAACTCCCTCGAGGTACCACTGCGGCGCGAACGCCCAGCCGGCGCGCACGCCGATGACCGGAAGCGGCGCCGGGAGCTTGCGCTCCTCGGTGACGAACGCCGCCGTCGCGCCGCCGCCCGTCGTCGCGTTGCCGGCGAGCCTGACCCGCAGGTCGGTGTAGTGGATGCCGAGCGAGCCGTTGAGCTCGAAGGTCGGCTGGTGCATGAATGCGTACTCGTACGCCAGCTCGTACACCTTCATCTTGACGTTCGACTCGACGTTGGCGCCGACGTGATAGACCGTGTCGCCCCACTGCACGTCGCGGTCGAGGACGCGATTGCGCGTGATGTCGTTGTCGAAATAGAAGAAGCGGACGTGGTGCTTCGGGTTGATTCGCCACAGCAGATCGAGCCGGACGCGCGTCTCGTCGGAGCCGGTGCCGAAGGTGTCGTTGAAGTCGACGTCGGGATTGGTCGTCGACGATCCGTTCAGCCGCGCCTTGAGGTCGCTGCCAACGATGAACATCCCGAGATTCGCGACGAAGGGGTTCTCGATCAGACCTTGCGCGTAGGGCTGCTGGGCCGACGCCGGCGTCGCCGCGAGCATGGGCAGGATCACCGAAAGCGCGCACGCGAACAACCGCCCCGAATTCCGATTCATGCAACCTCCTCGTTATCGACCTGCCCGCCCGGGCCAGCGAGATCCTGATCGCCGCTCGGGGGCCGCTCGGCTCCATTGCGAACCGTAGCGACTGCCCTGCGAAGCGACCATTGGACCTTGGCCCATCGCGGTCCCGCCCGTGATCTTGCGGCAAATGCGCTGCGCCGACGCACGCGGCGTCGACGGGCTCGCGCGGGCTGTTGCGGCGCAACAACGACAGCCAACCCGGCTGCGCGCGCCCGCCGACACCCCGGGGACCGCCTCGACCTCGGCAAACGCGTGCATAGCCGATGTCATTGAAAGATGCCCCCTCCGGAGCGACACTCGAAGCGTCGGGCGATGACGGGACGCGAGCCTCCGGCCGCGTTCGTCGCTTCAACAGCACGGCGATGCTGCTGCCCAAAAAGCTGGAGGTAAGGCGACGATGCGCGAACGCTCGTCTGCGTGTCGTTGGGGAGTCGGATGAGCGCAGTCAGATCCGGTGGCGGCGTGGTGCGCACAGCGCCCGCCACGCTGGCGGCGGCCCTGCCGCGCTCCCCCGGGAGCGAAGCTGCGGCAAGGCCCGCGCTCCTCGGACGGCGCCTTCGCATGCGCGCGCGGCAAGCCGCCGGGCTCGGAGCGACGCTCGTGCCCGCGTGGTCCGCGCAGGCGCAGGCGTCGGCCGCGGGCGCACGCCTGCCGGCGATCTGGGAAGCCGACCCCTGGCACGTCGTCGCTTCGCTCTCGCTCGCGCTCGTCATCGCATCGCTCGTGACCGCGTTCGCGCTCGAGCATCGCAACCGTCGCCGCATCGACGCCGAGCTGCTAGGCACCGAGCAACTGCTGCGCATGGCCGCGGCCGCTGCCGGCGTGGGCTTGTGGATGCGCGACCTGAAGCGCGACCGGCCGTGGGCGAACGACGCGCACCGTGCGATCCTCGGCATCGCTTCCGAAGACGTGCCCGATCTGCCGCAGCGGCTCGATCTCGTCCACCCCGACGATCGCGCCGCCGTCGCGGCGGCGATCGGCGCTGCTCGCGAGCGCGGCGGCGACTACGCGCTGCGCCATCGCATCGTCCGCAGCGACGGCGAAGTGCGCTGGGTCGCGTCGCACGGCAATGTCCGCCTCGACCGTCGCGGCAAGCCGGCGAGCATGTGGGGAGTGACGTCCGACATCACCGCGCCGGTCCGCGCCGAGCTCGATGCCGAGGTCAACCGAAACGAGCTCGCGCACCTCTCGCGCGTCGCGATGCTCGGCCAGCTGTCGGGCTCGATCGCCCACGAGCTCAACCAGCCGCTGACGGCGATCCTGAGCAATGCGCAGGCGGCGCTCCGGTTCGCGTCGGCGCCGGCGGTCGACCTCGAGACGCTGCGCGAGATCCTGCGCGACATCGTCGCCGACGACCAGCGCGCCGGCGAGATCATCTGGCGGCTGCGCGCGCTGTTCGAGCGCGGCGAATCGAAGAGCGAGCCGATCGTCGTGGGCACCCTCGTTCGCGACGTCGTCCGGATGCTGCGCAGCGAGCTGATCAGCCGCAACGTCAGCGTCACGCTCGAGCTCGACCCGATGCTGCCGGCGGTGCATGGCGACCCGGTGCAGCTGCAGCAGGTCTTGCTCAACCTCATCTACAACGCCTGCGAGGCGATGGCGCATTCCGAGCGCTGGGCGCGCTGGCTGGTGATCCGCGCGACGGCCGCCAGCGACGGCGAGGTCGCGATCGCGGTCGTCGACGGCGGGCCGGGCATCCCGCAGGCCCGCATCGAGAAGATCTTCGAGCCGTTCGTCTCGAGCAAGGCGCTCGGCATCGGACTCGGGCTCGTCATTTCGCGCAACATCGTCAGCGCCCACGGCGGCCGCATCTGGTGCCAGAACAACGACGTGCACGGTGCGACGTTCACGTTCACGATCCCGCGCGTGCCGACCGTTGCGCCGCCGGCCACCGATCGACCACGGGCGACGGGGCTTGTCGCCGTCAAGGAGAGCTGACATGGGCCACGAAGGGCCGACCGTCTTCATCGTCGACGACGATCCCTCGGTGCTGCGCAGCCTCCAGCGCTTGCTGCGCTCGGCCGGCTGGGCAAGCGAGACGTACGACTCGGCCGAGGAGTTCCTGCGCGTGCACGACCCGGCGGCTGCGGGCTGCGTGATCCTCGACCTCGCGATGCCGGGAATCGACGGCCTCGAGGTGCAACGCCGCCTCGTCGAATCCGGGATGCCGCTGCCGATCATCTTCCTCACCGGCCGCAGCGACCCGCCGACGATCGTGCGGGCGATGCGCGCCGGCGCGAGCAACTTCCTCTGCAAGCCGGTCGACGGCGAGCAGCTCCTCGCGAGCGTCGCCGAGGCGATCGAGTCAGACCGCGCCTTCCGCCGTGACAACGCCGACCTGATCGTCGGACGACAAAGGCTCGCGAGCCTGACCGCGCGCGAGCGCCAGGTCCTCGACCGCGTCGTCGCCGGCCGGCTCAACAAGCAGACCGCGGACGAGCTCGGCACGGCGCTGAAGACGATCAAGGTGCATCGCGCCCGGATGATGAACAAGATGAACGTCAAGTCGCTGGCGCAGCTCGCCCGGCTGGTCGAGCGGATGGGCGTCCTCAGGACCCGTTGACTCGGGCCGGGCCCGAACAGGGTCCAAGGTCCTATAGGCGCCCCGTTCGGCGGCGCCTATTGTTTCGGGGTCCAGATTCGTCGGGGACCCATGGAACAGACGGCGGCCATCGTTGCGGTCGTGGACGACGAGTTTCCGATCCGCAAGGCGCTCACGCGCCTGCTGCGCTCGGCGCACTACGAAGTCGAGTCCTACGGTTCGGGGCCGGAGTTCCTGAAGTCGTTGGCGACGCACCAGCCTGCGTGCCTGGTGCTCGACATCCGCATGCAGGGGATGACCGGGTTCGACGTCCAGGCCTGGCTGAACGAGCAGCGCATCGACCTGCCGATCGTCTTCATCACGGCGCTCGACGACCGCGACGACCTCGCGCAAGCGATGGAGGGCGGCGCGACGGCGTTGCTGAGAAAGCCGTTCGGGGACGAACAGTTCCTCGCCGCCGTTGACGCTGCCATCCACCGCTAGGCGCCTCGCGAGCGCTTCGCTCGGCGCGCTCCTCATCGGCTGCGCCGCCCTGCCGCCTGTGCCGGAGGACCGCGTCGCTTCCACCGCGATCGCCGACGCGCACGACACGCGTCTCGGCAGGGGCGTCGCGCCGCTGGTCGCGGCCGCACCCGCCGGCACCTCGGGCTTCCACGCGCTCCCCGAGCCGCGCGACGCATTCGCGGCCCGAGTGGTGCTCGCCGCGGCGGCGGAGCGCTCGCTCGACGCCCAGTACTACATCTGGCACGACGACCGCGCGGGGATCCTCCTCTTCGAGGCGCTCTGGCGTGCCGCCGAGCGCGGCGTTCGCGTCCGCCTTCTCCTCGACGACGTCAACACGAAAGGGCTCGATCCGATCCTCGCCGCGCTCGACGCGCATGCCAACATCGAGGTGCGGCTCTACAACCCGTTCGTGCAGCGCAGCGCCCGCGCACTCGGCTTCCTGACCGACTTCGGCCGCCTGAACCGGCGCATGCACAACAAGTCGTTCACCGCCGACAACGTCGCGACGATCGTCGGCGGGCGCAACATCGGCGACGAGTACTTCGCCGCCGCCGACGGCGCCGACTTCGCCGATCTCGACGTGCTCGGCATCGGCCCCGCGGTGCAGGAGACGTCGGCGCAGTTCGACCGCTACTGGAACAGCGCGTCGGCGTATCCGGCGGCGGCGTTCGTCGGCACGCCGGGAGTCGACGGCGCGCACGAGCTCGAAGCCCGCTTCACGGCGATGCGCGCCGACCCGGCATCGATCGAATATCTCGAGGCGGTGCGCAAGTCGTCGCTCGTCGAGGAGCTGCAGGCGCGGCGGCTCGCGATCGACTGGGCCGCCGCGCGGGTCGTCACCGACGATCCGGCGAAGACGCTCGACGCGTCGAACCGCAGCGATGTGCTTCTCTTTCCCGAGCTGATGCGCGCGATGGGACGCCCGGAGCGTTCGCTCGACATCGTCTCGCCGTACTTCGTTCCCGGCGACCACGGCACCGCAGCGCTCACCGAGCTCGCGCGACGCGGCGTTCGCGTCCGCATCCTCACCAACTCGCTCGCCGCGTCGGACGTGAGCGCCGTCCATGCCGGCTACATGAAGCGACGCCGCGACCTGCTGCTCGCCGGCATCACGTTGTACGAACTGAAGCCGGCCGCCGCGACAGCGCGGGTCGAGGAAAGCCGCACCGGCTCGGGCAGCGCGTCCGGCCTGCACGCGAAGACGTACGCCGTCGACGGCACGAAGATCTTCGTCGGCTCGTTCAACTTCGATCCACGCTCGGCGCGTCTCAACACCGAGCTCGGCGTCGTGATCGAGAGCGCTGCGCTCGCCGGCCGGCTCGCGGCGGCGTTCGATTCGATCGTCCCGCTTCGCGCCTATGAAGTCCGCCTCGCTGCCGAAGGCGACGGCCTGCAATGGATCGAGCGGAGCGCATCGGGCGACGAGAAGCGCCACGACCACGAGCCCGAGACGAGCGGCCTCAAGCGTTTCGGTGTGCAGATCCTCTCGATCCTGCCGATCGAGTCGCTTCTCTGAGCGGCGAATTGCGCTAAGGTCGAGCGATGCAACCGCTCGACCGTTCGCGCGCTCGCCCGACGCGCGCCCTGCCGGCCCTCGCCGTCGCCCTCGCTGCGTCGGCGTGGGCGCGCGCGCCGGCGCCGAGCGACGTCGAGGCGCAACGGGCGCATGCCAACGGCACGTGCGGCCAGCTCGCGCCGGGCACCGGTCTGAAGGACGGCAAGGGCTGGGTCGCGTCGATGATGCCGGGCAAGCACGAGTTCCGCGTCCGCGGCGGCGGCGAGGTCTACCTCACCGCCGCGCGCGTCAAGTCGACGCTCGACTTCGACATCGGGCGCCTCTACACCATCTCGGTCGAGCACGCGCCGCCCGACGCGGTGCTCGAGTGGCGGATGCTCGGCAACGATTGGGCTCCCGTCGCCAAGACCTTCCTCTATCCGCCGACCCAGTAGCGCGGCGCGCGCTCAGTACATCATCCGGCCGTCGCCGAGCAGGTGGGCGTGACAGTCGCGGCGCGCCTCGACGCAGCCCGCGGCCCACGCGTCGGAGATCGCCTTTTCCCAGCCGTTGACCCAGTCGGCGTGCGACGAGTAGCCGCCCGGCAGGCTCATGTCGTAGGTGTCGGACGAGAGACGCCAGGCCTTCGCCGCGTTCGCCGTCTGCACCGTGTAGATGATGTTGAACGTGATCTCGGGAATCGCGACCGGATGCGTCGAAGGGCACCTGAACCCCGAGCCTGACGCCGCGGCGACGACGTAGCTCATGTGGCTCTTGTGATCGGGCGAGTCGAGGTTCTTGCCGTCCCAGCATTGCGGGAAGACGACCACCTGATAGACCTGCGCGCCGGCGTCGCAGTTCGGGATCGACGAGCCGTACTGGTCGTTCGAGTTGTTCGGGCCGCCGATGCACTTGAAGAGCGCGACCGGGCTGCCGGCTTTGTTGTTCGTCGGATCGCCCGCGATCATCCGCAGGCCGACGGGCAGCGGCTGGATGATCGTCGGCGGATTGAGCGTGTAGCCCTGCTTGTAGTAGATGCCCGCGACGTCGGGAACGATCGGCGTGCGGGTCGCCGTGTCGATCATCGTCGGCACCCAGTACGCGCTGCGGTTGATCGTGCCGCCGAGGCACGTCGAGTCGCCGCTGGTGCGGATCGACTCGGCGGTGCTCGTCGCGCTCGTCGCGGTGTTGCCGAAGAACGTGTGCAGGTGCGCAGCGCCGGGAACGCCGGGATAGACGAGGGGATCGTCGAACGCCATGTGCGAGAAGCTGCACGGGATGCGAAAGGCGCCGATGTCCGACGGCGGCGCCACCTCAGCGGTCGGCTGCACGCGGTCGTAGGCGACGCCGACCGCGGCCTCGGGGAGGCTCGAAGCGTCGATGTGAAACGCGTTGTTCATCGTCGGCGGCTTGACGTCCAGGGGTTGCATCACCGGCGGTGTCGGCGTCGTGTTGGTCGCGGGCGTGGCGGGCCTGCACGAAAGGTTGCTCGTGAGGTTCGCGGCCCGCCGGCACGCATCGAAGTCGCTGTAGGTCGCGAGGGTCTGGTTTCTGGGAACCCAATAGAGCTGCCAGGATCCCGAGCCGGAGTCCGTCTGTGCCATCGCCGCGCAAGACGCCGCGAGGGCGATCGTCGTCAGGGAAGCCGGGAGGAGTCGGGTGCGAAGGAGGAGGTCGGTCGAACGGGGAAGCGAAACGGAGAAAGGCATCGGGATCGGATCGGTACAGGTCTCCCGGGAAACGCCGGGTCGCCCGACCTTCTAACGCGATCCCGCGTCGATCCTTCGTGCGGCGCGCTTCGTAAACGTGTCAGTTGGTATCAATGGCGATCCGCCTAGCACGTCGCCACGGCGGGCGGGCAAAACCGCCTCGTGCGAGTGGGCAA
>Ga0134124_10001664_pt1 | contig 17891 bp, 11 predicted proteins | sample KB304_FD_96880 | JGI IMG/M metagenome (GOLD analysis project Ga0134124, IMG submission 96880) | Terrestrial soil microbial communities without Nitrogen fertilizer from Kellogg Biological Station, Michigan, USA - KB3-0-4 | ecosystem: Environmental > Terrestrial > Soil > Unclassified ...
GCCGGTCATCGTTTTATCTCCCCGGCGGCGCGCCGGACCGCACGGATGATGTTGTTGTGCGTGCCGCAGCGGCAGAGGTTCGAGGCAAGGGCTTGACGGATCTCCAGTTCTGACGGGTCAGGCGAACCGTCAAGCAGTTCCTTGCTCTTCATGATCATGCCGTTGGTGCAATAACCGCACTGCGCCGCCTGCTCCTCGATAAAGGCCTTCTGGAGCGGGTGGGGCTTCTCCGGCGTGCCGAGTCCTTCCAGGGTTGTGATCCTGTGCCCCGCGGCCTGCTCAACCGGCAGGGCGCAGGAAAGGACTGCAATGCCGTCCATGAGCACGGTACAGGCCCCGCATTGCCCGAGGCCGCAGCCGAATTTCGGACCATTCAGGCCCAGGTCGTTGCGCAGCACGTAGAGCAGCGGCGTATCCGGGCTGACGTCAACCGCGTGTTTTTTGCCGTTCACATCGAGCGAAATCATGGGCGCTCCTTTCCTGCTTCGGCAAGCTCACGAAACCGCCGCGCCAGTTCGGGCCCCTTCGCCTCTTCCTCGTGCTTGAAAAAGACGAAAGCCCGCTCCCATTTCTGCGCCAGGATGCGATCCAGCCATTGCGAGAGATCGGCCTCCGTATAATCGGAACGGCGCAGGCGCAGATACCCCCAGTCCGCCGTGCTGATGATCTCGTCCGCCGGCTTCTCGTCGGTATCCGCGATGCACAGGCTGCAGTTCCTTGCGCGGAGAAGCTCCAGAATCTCATCCTTGAACCAGCTCTTGCTGCGGAATTCGAAGGCGCAGGGGATATTGCCCGGAATCAGGGTGAGAAATTCTTCCAGCGCCGGGCGGTTTGCGCGAAAACTCCCGGGGAACTGGAACAGGGCCGCCCCCAGCTTTTTCTCCAGGACCGCCAGCGTCTTGAAAAGGTATTTTGCCTCCTCGCCGACATTTTTCAGCAGCTTCAGATGCGTTATGACCTGGGGGGCCTTGAGCGCGAACAAAAAATCGTCCGGGACCTGTTCCGCCCAGGATGTGATGCCTGCAACCGTGGGCATGTGATAAAAGGTGTAATTGATCTCCACCGTGCCCAGGCGTTCCGCATAGAAGTGCAGCATCTCTTTGGGCGAGATCTTTTCAGGATAGAAAATTCCTTTCCATTCCTTGTACCCGTACCCGCTTGTACCGACGTGGATGTTCATATTTCATGCTCCCTTATTATTCCCTGAATCCGTGAAACTTCCTTCCCTCCGCTGCCTGAAAGGCCTCAGCCTTGGGCGTTTATGTATCATGATGCGGTACGGCGGAGGACCACCTGATAAAACGGGCGCAGCAGCGCTGGCGGCGTTGCGGCCCCGGCTCTTTCATGCACGGAGGTCATCCAGCTTCACGGGTTCAGGTGTTCTCCAGCACCACTTCGCCGGCGTTCTTGTCCTCGCGCAGCCGCAGGAACACGGGCTGCCTCATGACGCCGTCCTCGGTCCAGCCGGATAAACCGATCTCGCAGACCAGCTCCGGCTTCACCCAGGTGACCGGAGCATTGGTCTCCGGCTCCACCTTGAAAGGGCATTCCTTCCGGATCAGGGGATCCAGTTTCGCGCGGATTTCCTTGAGATCTTTCACCCCGAATCCGCCTCCCGAATGGCCGATGTAAGTCAACTCGTCACCATTGAACGCGCCCAGAACAAGGGCGCCGAAATGCTTTCTTCCCCCCTTCGGCTCCGTGAATCCCGCGATCACCCCTTCCTGCGTGAGCCGCGTCTTCACCTTCAGCCATTGCCGGCTCCTCATGCCAACCTGGTATGTGCTTTGAGAATGCTTGGCGATGATTCCTTCCAGTCCCCTTTCCCTGGAGGCCCGGAAAAACAGGGCCCCCTCTTCCCTTACGTGATCGCTGAAGCGAATTTTCGGGGAAGAGGGGAGGATTTTTTTCAGGAGCTCTTTCCTCCTGATCAGAGGGAGGCCGGTCAGATCATGCCCCTGGAAGTACAGTAGATCAAAGACGCAGTAGAGCAGATGGCCGCCTCCCGACTCCTGGTAATGCTGCAGCAGCTGAAAATCAGGGCGCCCCTGGTCATCCACAACCACAATTTCACCGTCCAGAACCGCCTCGAATTCGAATTTCCGCAGCGACTCCACAACGGGAAAAAACTTTTTCTCGAACGGGATCCCGTTACGGGAATAGAGCGAAATGTTGCCGTCCCGGATCTCGGCGACGGCCCGGTACCCGTCCCATTTCACTTCAAAAAACCAATCCGGATCATCAAACGGTTCTTTAATCAGGGTCGCGAGCATCGGCGTGATGTTGTGCGGCATCGGTGTAACCGGCGCATCCTTCAGCCCTTCGCTTTCCATGGTTTCGTGAAGCCGGATCTGGTTTACTTTCTTTTGCCGGAAGGATTCCCGTGTGCCGGTTTCGAGCATCTCTTCCAGCGTTTTGTGGGATACGACGGAACGGTTCTCCCTGAGGATGTCCTCACTGGACGCATGGCGGTCTTTTTTCTTCAGGAGTAGCCACGATTTTTCGTCCTTGCCGGTCCTGACCAGCGCGAATTCGCCCTGAAGCTTTTCCCCTTCGAGGACAAACTTCAGATCTCCTTTCCGTAATCCCTCAAGAAGACGTTTCTCGTTGTCGTTCCCATTTCCGGCACCTGGGTGGTGATAAAAGCCCCGATCCCAGATGATGACGCTTCCCGCGCCGTAATTCCCCTCCGGGATAACCCCCTCGAAATCCTTGTAATCGAGCGGGTGGTCTTCCACCATGACGGCCAGCCTCTTTATGGCGGAGTCCAGCGAGGGACCCCTCGGCACGGCCCAGCTTTTCAGAACCCCTTCCAACTCCAGCCTGAGGTCGTAATGAAGGGCCCGGGCCGCATGTTTATGAACGACAAACATGAGCCGGCGCCCCCCATGAGGAACACCCGGTTCCGGTTCGGGCGTTTTCTCGAATTTACGTTTGGCTGCGTATTCCTTCAAACCCAAAAGAAAACCTCCCCGCGCCCGGATTTATGTCAGATTTGGCTGGGCTGATTGAGCAAAACCGCAGGCGTAGCAGCGCTACGTCGAGGATTTTGCGATTGAGGCCTGGCCGAAGATGGCGTGAAGGCGGGTGCGATAGTCACAGATGCGGCAGCCTCTGTTCCTTCACCAGCACCTCCCGGAAAAGGTCCCCCGTTATTTCGCTCCTGCTCACCGCTTCCGAATGGATGACGTGCAACCTTTCCGGGTCACCAAGCCCGGCCAGATGCTCCAGTTCCCGCCATTCGAGCGGAAACGAAACGAACGGCATTTCCCGGGCCCGCAGGGAATAAACGCAGATCATCGTCTTTGACGCATCGTTCTGGGACCAGTTGATGAAAACCTTATTTTTCCGGTATTCCTTCGCCATCTTTGCGGTCACCAGATCCGGATAATTTTTCTGCATGATCACCGCCACGGCTTTTGAAAATGTCCTGGTGTCCTCAAAGGTCGCTTCACGGCGGTTCAGGGGGACATAGACGTGGAGTCCTTTTTGGCCCGAGGTTTTCGGATAACCTTCAAGTCCCAGCCGGGAGAGCAGTTCCCGCAGTATCAACGCCACCCGGGCACAATGCATAATGTCGGCCTGCTCGCCCGGGTCCAGATCGAAGACCATGGCATCGGGCGTTTCCGGGGAACTTGCCCGGGCCAGGGGAACATGGAGCTCAATGGATGCAAGGTTCTCCACCCAAAGCAGCGTTTCCAGGTTGTTGACCAGGCAGGCCGTCATACGCTCGCCTTTATGTTCGACCTCGGCCGTTTTTGTCCACGCCGGATGGTGGGAAGGACAGCGCTTTTCGAAAAAGAATTCATTTCCCACCCCGTCGGGATAGCGTTTCAGGGTCAGTGCCCGGTCCTTCAGATGGGGCAGGATGAGCTCTGCAACCCGGCAGTAATATTCCAGGACGTGGGCCTTGGTGAATCCGCAGGAAGGATAGAGCTCCTTTTCAAGGTTCGAGAGGGAGAGTCTCTTTCCGGCTATCTCGACGATTTTTTGGCTCACCGGCTCTTCTTCATGTCACGCATTATATCCTCCAGCGCCGCGACCAGATCGGGCGGGCCCTCTCCCTCTTCTTCCTCCAGGGGGGGAGCCTCGACCGGCGCCTGTTCCTTCATCTTCATCTTCAGGAGGTCCACGACCTTTTCCCGGCGCTTGTCTGCATATTTCCCCGGTTCAAAGTCCGCCATCATATTCCCGATGCTCTGTTCCATCCGCTTTTTCTCTGCGGCTTCGATCTGCCCTTCCTTCGGTGCGAGGCCATCATCGGACAGCACTTCCTCGCTGTAATGGAGGGTGATCATGGACAGCGCTCCCTCTGTGCTTTTGACCGCCACGAGATACTCTCGTTCGGCCATCACGAATTTTGCAAGCCCGGCCCTGTTCGTCCGGCGCATCACCTCGGCCAGCAGCCGGTAAGCTTTTTCGCCTCCTTTCAAAGGGACCAGATAATACGGGTGATCAAAATAGACCGGATCAACCTCGTTCATGTCGATGAACTCGACGATCTCGATCGTGCGGCTCCTCTCTGGCGACACGGACTCCAATTCCTCGTCCGTTACCGGTATGTACCTGTCGGGGCCGATTTCGTATCCCCTGATAATCTCCTCGGGGGGCACGATCTTTTCATGTTTCGGACAGAACATCCTTCGCGCAAGGGGAGAGTAATCGGTGCTGTGAAGTGTACGAAACGAGATGCGGCCAGGCGCTATGGCCTTGACCAACCGCACCGGAATCGCCACCAGGCTGAAGCTTATCGTCCCGCTCCACATAGTATATAAGCCCTCCGTTTTATGCTGCTTTCTTCAGGCTCGCTTCAAGAACCTGCAGCAGCTGGTCCGGCGCCGTGGGTTGCAGGAGCCTGGGGCGCAGGAGCACGACTTTTTCGCCGCGGGCTTTTTTATCGATCAGCTTTTGCAGCCGTTTCTGATGTTCGTTCGCGAATTTTTGCGGCTCGAAAGGAGCGGTCAGCTGGTTGATCAGATCGCACCCGATTTTCAGCTCCTTTTCGGACACGGGGATTTCCTGCAGTTCTAGAGATGCCGCGGAAATCACCTCGTCGGCATGGCGCAGGGTATTCAGGCGCAGAACCTTGCCGCTTGCCTGCAACGCTCCGAGATACGAACGTTTTCTCATGGTCCAGGTGCAGATGCCTGCCACGGCCATCCCCTGCAGCGCTTCGACAAGCTCGTTATAAGCCGGCGCATGGATGTCTGAATCCGGCTCCAGGTAGTAGACGTGGTCGAGGAAAACGGGATCAATCTGTGCGGTGTTGACGAATTCATGGACTTCAATCATCCGGCCGCTTTCAGGGGTGGTTTGTTCCAGTTCCTCCGGATCAACAATGATATATTTTCCCTCTTCCACTTCAAATCCCTTGATCTGCTCTTCCGGCGGCACCGCTGTTTTTTCATACGCACAGATCATCTGCTGGTGCAATCTCACATGATCACGCCGGTGCAGGAGATGAAACTGGATCCGCTCCTCCTTGACGGCCCCATGCAGCTTCACGGCCACATCCGTATCCCCGAAATGGATATATCCCTTCCAGATCGTTCCTCCTGCCATGACATCCTCCGAGTGATTGAATCCAGGCCATTTGTCACCTAAACGATAACAGAGAAAGCTGTTCCGTCAAGCCTCCCTGCATGGCCTCGTCACCAACTGTTGACTTATCGAAAGGCGGTGGTATCTATATGTGCAATGTGGTTTATTTCACGAAGCTGAAAAGGAGAAGAATTATGAAAAAAGGATTGATCAGCCTGTTGGTTACTGTTGTTCTGGCATGTGCGGTTATCGCATTCGCCGACAAGGGTGTGCCGGTCTTCAAACAGGGCGACACCGTGTTTGTCTGCGCCTGCGGCGAGGCTTGCGACTGCAAGACCATGTCACGCAAGGAGGGCAAATGCACCTGTGGCAAGGCCCTGGGCAAAGGAGAAATTACCAGCATTGAGGGAGACAAGGCCATGGTCAAGCTTGCCGGCCAGGAACTCTCTTTCACGACCAAGGCCAAGTTCACCTGCGATTGCGGTGAAGCCTGCAAATGCGGCACCATCAGCCAGAAGCCGGGCAAGTGCACCTGCGGCAAGGAGATGAAGAAGGTGGAATAGATTGTACTGGTAAGATGTCCCGTTACAGATGAAAGGCGGCCCGGTGGTCGCCTTTTTTTTTATCCGGCACTGTCCGCGTCGCCGGTAACAGGGAATCCTGCCGCCTGTCGTTGAATATAGAAGGAAACTCCCGTCTCCATCCGCGTCTTTACCCACTTCAGTCTGCCTGTTCACCCTGTAAGTAAATTGGATGCGTAAAAATAGTGTCAGCGGCAAGGTTTCCTGCATTATTGAGACAATTGGCTCACGCAGCCATTTATTGAGCAAATTACTGCCAAATTATTGGCTTTCAAGAAACAGTGTTATTTAGGCAAAAGTCTAATCAAATAAGATGGATACGCCCTTGCGCGTGCTGTTTGTCAGTATTTTATTTTCTGAACATATTTTGTAACTTGCTGAAATAACATACAATATATTTTTTAATGAAATTTGCACGCAATTTGCACTTGCAAGCAAAACAAATTTAATATTTCGGATCATCCGGATGGAATGATCGTGATAAGGGATTATCTTACAAAAGGAGAAGACACATGAGACAGAAATTTACAAGATGGCTTTCGTTAGTGACGGTGTGCTTCATGCTGGCGGCTTACTGCACCACCGCCCAGGCGGCCCTGCTGGACGTGGGGCCGACCGTCCCGCAGGTAATCGGCAGCACCGCGCCTGTCGGGCACGGCTTCCCAAGCTGGTACCGGGACACCAACCGCCTGGCTCTTGAGCCGTGCATGAACGAGGCCATGTGCTTCTTCGCTCCGCCCGACCCCGCGTTCCCGGTCAGTTTTCCAGGAAACATACCGGACGAGATGTTCTATTACGCGGCTGAAGCGGATATTCCCCTCGCCAGCGGCGGCAGTGCTATCCTTGTCCAGGCGTTAGAGGCGGCCTACTCCACCGGTAACGTCGTGCCCGGCGCCCAGATCACCTTCGCGAGGATGAGGATCAGGGTCGATACCAACGTGGCCGGCACGTACGTCGTGACCACACCCTACAAGCAGTACACGTTCAACAATGTCCTTCCTGGTATCGGCGGGGTTGGCGCCAGAGGGATCAATATTACCGAGGATGTCGGGATAACGACTGACGGCGTGTTTACCGGCGCCCTCGCCGGCGCTATCGGTCCGTTCCTCCACTGTACCGCCGCTCCGATCATAGGGCCTGACGGAGGCTCCTACATCGGCTATAATGTGACGCCATGCCCGGTGACCGGGAGCACCTTCGTTCCGCCGGGACAGACCCTGCCGGCGAACTACTTCCGCATCCAGGGCCCTCCCGGATTTGGCGGCGCTTTGAACGGCATCGTGGAAACCACCGATTTCAGAGTCCAGGGCAAGATCTACACGACACCCACTCCCACCCCCCTGACGGTGGACCGGGCGACCTACACCAGGGATGCCGTCACCACGCAGGTGGATGTGTTCGCAACCACGCAGCCGATCTCCAACCAGACGGCCGGCACCATCCTGAAACCGACGCTGGCCAACATTCCCTCAACCCTGACGTTCACCGATAACACCGCCGTCATCGTCCCGAATACCTCGATGCAGACCAACGTCGCCAAGGACGGCAAGTTCTTCGGAGCCAGCAACTCCTTCGCCACTCCGGCGACCCTGCCGGCAACGGTCCGGGTGACCAACACCGCCGACGTGCCGCCGACTACGGCCGATGCGCCGCTGGTGGACGCGGTGGTCATCAGCACGGCGACTTATGATCCGTTCACTAGCAGATTGAGGATCGTCGCGGCTTCCGGCGACAGGCTTGCTCCGGCACCGACACTGACGGTTATCATGAAAGACGGTACGCAGGATGTGGTGCTCGGTACCATTGCCAACGGCAGAGGGGAGTTGCAGGTAACGTTCCCGCTTCTCAAAACCCTGCCGCTCCCCATCGGCGCCAAGACCTACAATATTCCGCCCGAAAGCGTCACGGTTACATCCGCAAAAGGGGGAAGCGACACCGTACAGGTGACAAGTCCCCTGAACAACCCGCCGGTTGCGGCCAATGATACGGCGGTTGTCTCGCCGGGCGGATCGGTGATCATCCCCGTGGCTGCCAACGATTCGGACCCAGACACCGGCGATGCTGTGGTTCCCACCACTGTGAAAATAGTTACCCCGCCGAGCGGCACATTGGGTACGGCGGTGAATAATTTCGACGGCACCATCACCTATAAGGCGCAACTCGGCGCAAGCGGCAACGACACCTTTACCTATACAATCAACGACACCTTCGGCGCAGTCTCCAATGCCGCCACCGTGACCGTTACCATCCACGCCGCGCCCGTGGCCTCCGCCATCGCCGTCACGACGAATGAAGATACGGCCGTCAGCGTTGCTGCGGCTGCCGGCGCCATTGCCAGTCCGCCCGCGGCCATCGCGCTGAATACGGTACTGATCACGGCGCCGCCTCTGCACGGCACCGCTGTCGCCCTTGCCGTCGGAACGATCCAGTACACGCCGAATCTTAACTACAACGGCCCTGACAGCTTCTCCTACACCGTGAAAGACAACCTCGGCGCCGTTTCCCTTCCCGCGGTCGTGTCTATTACCGTCACCCCGGTGGCCGACCCGCCGCTGGCGCTCAACGATACCGCCACCACGCAGCAGGATACGCCGGTAACGATCAATGTCCTGGCGAACGACAGTCATCCTGACGCTCCGGCGAGAGCTATCGACCCACTCTCACTGCTCTTTACCCAGCCTGTTGTCGGGGGTACGGTAAGCGCAGCCGCAGGTGCGGGTATCGGTCTGCAATTTACTCCGGCTGCCGGTTTCATCGGCACCGCCAGCTTCACCTACACCGTCAGTGACAACGCCGTGCCGCCACTGTCCTCCACGGCAACGGTCACCGTCAACGTCACGGCGACGCCGGCCAACAAGCCGCCAGTTGCGGCCAACGATGTGGCCAGCACATTTGTCGGCACCCCCAGGACCATCAACGTGCTCGCCAATGACACCGACGCTGACGGCACCATCAACCCGGCATCGGTAGTTATCGGAGCACTGCCGGCGAACGTCACGGCAGTCGCCGGCGCCACCGGAACCGTTACCTTCACCGCCACCGTTGCCGGCACCTATACCTTCACGTACACCGTCAAGGACAACCTCGGCGCCGTTTCCCTCCCCGCCACCGTAACGGTGAGCGTTACCTCGCCGATCACCGATTCGGTTTCCATACTGAAGGCCGAGTTCGTTGCGAGTCAAAATCAGTGGAACGTGGAAGGAAACACCGCCAACCTCACCACGCTGCCAAGAACGGTAACCCTCCGTATCGGCAGCGGCCTCACCGGCAATATCATCGGCACGGCCACCGTCGCTACGGACGGACGCTGGAGATTCCAATCCAACGTTACCGGTGTGGTTGCCAATGCGGCGAACAGCACCATAAGCGCTTTCTTGCCGAGCGGCGCCTCACGTCTGGCGTTCCCTGTGGCGATCAAGTGATGACAGTGCCAATACGTGAAGGAGGTTTCGAATGTTAAACAGATTCGTTCATATATTCATAATCGGGTTGCTGGCCCTGCCGGGGCTTGCAGCCCCGGCGGGAGCAGTGCAACTCCCGGCCACCAACCAGACCACCTGCTTCGATGCCAACGGCATTCAGCGTGCCTGTACCGGCACCGGCGAGGACGGCGAGAAGCAGGCAGGGGTAAAGTGGCCAACCCCCCGCTTCGACGTCAAGAACGACGGCACGGTGAAGGACAAGCTGACCGGCCTGACCTGGAGCAGGCACGCCAACGCACCGGACCGCTCCCTTCCGGGTGGTCAGCCGAACAACTGCCCGAATGCCGAAAGCGACATGCTGTGGGTGGATGCCCTCGATTTCATCAAGTGTCTCAACACCAGTAAACATGCCGGTTCCAGCGACTGGCGCCTCCCGAACCTGAACGAGCTGGAAAGTATCATGCACGCGGGGTTTGCCGAGACGTCTACCTACCTTAACGCCAACGGTTTCGGTTTCGGTGCGGACCCGACATCCCAGGTGCAGGCGGGCCAGTACTGGACAGCCACCAGTGATGCCTCCGCCGTTGATCTCCCCGGGCAGTCCGCTGCTGCCGCCTGGGAGATTGATCTTTTTACAGCGGATTCTCCCTTGAGCAGCACCCTGAAGAACGAAAAGAAGAACAGGGTCTGGCCGGTACGCGGTGTATCGACCGAACAGGCCGGGCCCTGGCGAACCGGCCAGACACTCTGTTTCAATGATGTGGGGGATCCGCGCCCCTGCGCCTTGACCGGAGAGGACGGCGAGAAGCTGGCCGGCGCCGCCTGGCCCGTCCCGCGCTTCAAGACCAGTGCCGGCGCGACCATTGCCGTTGACGGCCTGACCGGCCTCATCTGGCCGACCGACACCCAGACCCCCGGCCCGGCCGCAAATTTGCCGGGCTGCAATACCGGAACGAACCTGACCTGGCAGGAGGCGCTCGACCACGTGGCCTGCCTCAACGCCAACAAGTTCCTCGGACGCCGTGACTGGCGGCTGCCCAACAGCAAGGAGCTGCACAGCCTGGCCGATTACTCCAGGGGCAACCCGGCGCTCCCCGCAGGGCACCCCTTCAACGATCAGGCGGGCAATAAGTACTGGTCAGCCACTACCGACCTGTCAATGCCGGCCTACGCCAGAGTCGTCAGCATGTCCGACGGCAGTCTCAGCAGCGCCGTTAAGGCGGGGGCTCTCCCTGTCTGGCCGGTAAGCGGCCCCGACTTGCCTTCGGTTACCACCGCCTCCCCGAACCCGGGCATCTACAGCGGCAGCGTGACCGTCACGCTGACGACCTCGGAAAAGGAGAGCAAGATCTACGTCACCACCGAAGGAACCCCGGTCTCGACCAGTTCCCCGGTTTACAGCGCTCCCATCGTCCTGAAGCCCACGGCCACCACCACATACAACGTGCAATTCTTCTCCGTGAGCAGTATGGGTATGGTTGAAGAGGTCAAGAGCGCCAGCTACACCGTACATGTAAACGACCTGACCGGCAGCATGATGATCAATGCCGGTGCACAGCAGACCAGTACGCCTGATGTTACCCTGACCCTTGCCGCGAAATCCTCCGCCGGGGTGGGCACCATGCAGTTCTCCAATGACGGCGTAAACTTCAGCGCACCCGAGAAATTTGCCACCACCAGGTCCTGGACTCTCAGTTCCGGGGACGGTCCGAAAACGGTCCATGTCAAATTCACCGATGGCCTCGGGTCGGCATTTGCACCGGTTGCAGCCACGATCACCCTGAATACGCCATCACCCGGAACCGCTGACACTACCGCGCCGGCCACCATAGTCACACCAGCGCCCGGTACCTACAGCGACAGGGTGACCGTCACGCTGATGGCAAACGAGGCCGCCACCATTCATTACACTACCAACGGCACCACGCCCACGGCCTCCTCGCCGGTCTATGCCGGTTCGTTCGAACTGGCGGCATCAGCAACCACAATGTTCAACGTGCAGTATTTCGCCGTTGATCCGGCAGGAAACAGCGAACAGGTCAAGAGCGCCATATTCACGGTCTACGTCTCCGATCTCACCGGGACAACGTCGGCAGCAGGTGTCTCCAACGGCGACTTGAACGGCGACAAGACGGTCGATTTACGTGATGCCTTGAGGGCAATGCAGATAGCCATCGGTTTGTCCAGTCCGACCCTCGATGAAATGGTACGTGGCGACGTTGCGCCGCTGCTCAACGGGAAACCCAGGCCGGACGGCAAAATAGACATCGCGGACGCTATGATCATGCTTCAGCGCAGCCTGGGGCTGGTGGCGTGGTAAGGGAAATTGCAGCCACGGGCAACGCGTGCCCGCCAAATATCAAACAAAGGTGGTAGTCATGATAAAATCTGTCAAAAAAATAATTCTTGTTGTGATGTCATGCATGGTGGGGCTCATGACGGGCTGTGGTGGGGGAGGCGGTGGAGGAGGTGTAGTCACTGTCCCAGCCCCGGGTAACGGTGACGGTGGTGCCAACACCATCGTGAACGGAACCGCGTCAAAGGGTATCATTTATCCGGGCACCGTCAAGATTTTCGCGGTGGAGGCCGGCGTCAAGTCGTCCACGCCGCTGAATACGGTGCAAACCGACCAGGATGGCAAGTTTACGGCCGATCTGGGGAAATACAAGGGGCCGATCGTCATCGAGGCAGCCGGCCAGTACAAGGATGAGGCCACTGCGAAGACCGTGACCATCGATGCCGCGAATCCGCTCCATGCGGCCATCAACGATGTCAGTAGCGCAACGGGTGAGAAGAAATGCGCCGTTACACCTCTGACCGATCTTGCCTACAGCCTCATCGCAGGCTCTTCCCTGACCAAGGAGAATATCGAGGCGACGAACTCACGTGTCGCCGACATCTTCAAACTGACCGACATAACAGGAACAGAACCGGTACGGCCCGAGGCCGCGGTGTTGAGTGCCAGCAGCGTTACAGATGAACAGCGGGTCTACACAATCGCCCTGGCAACGCTGTCGCAGATGGCAAAAGATGCCGGCGGCAGCGCCCCCGCCACATTTGACCAGGTAAAGGGCATCCTCGGAAACTTCAAGGACGACATGGCAGCATCGCCAGGTGCAGGGCTCGCACCTGCCAATATCAGCGCTTTTACGGCCGCTCTGGGAACGGTCACCGCTCCAACTTCAAGTCTGGGCGGGTTCGACGATGCTTCGTCCAAACTGCAAAATATCAGCCGTACTGAAATCAAGCTGACCCTTTCGGTGGGAACCGCGCCGGCAGGAACCCTGATAGGAGGGATTCAGGGCACAATCGCCCTGCCGCCGGGGACCAGCATCCGCACCGATGGAGATTCCGGGGAGCTGCATGGCGGAGTGTTGGATACATCAGGGAACGCGAAATCGTCGCTGGTCATCGCCAAATATTCGGCGTCAACCAGAACTCTGGATTTTGCCCTGGTGAACGCATCGGGATTCACAGGCGGCGACTTTGCCACTCTGCAGATCAATATCCAGACGGGTGTTTCCGCCACCGTCTCCGATTTTAAGCTATCGGGGAGCAAGGTGATTGATACGGCCGGCAGCACCATGAACATCGCCGTTACCGTCAAGTAACCCCACATTACAAAGCATGACACGACGGCCCGCCATGTACAATGGCGGGCCGTCGTTTATTTGCGCCCGGCAGTGTCGATTACACCGGCAATATACTCTTTGTTGCCCGCTGTCAGCCCTACCACTTCAGTCCGTCTTGTCCCCCCGTGCAAATATTTTGACCGCGTAATAATGGCGATATCTGGCTGAATAATCAACAATATCGGGGCAATTCCTCGCTCAAGCCATCCGGCCGAGTTGGTTGCTGCCAAAAAATTGGCAGACAAGATAAAAATACCATTCAGGCAAAAACCTAATTAATTAAGGCAGATATGCCCTTGCACGTGCTGCGAGTCAGTTTTTTGTAGTTGTCTCCATCATCTGAAATTCTTAAGCGCATTTGATAACATCCTGAAATAACTCACAATATTTATTTTAATTAAATTGCACGAAATTTGCATTAGCAGGCAAAACAATTTTATATTTTGGATCATCGGGATGGAAAAATCGTCATAGGATAATTTGATTACAATAGGAGGAAGCAGATGAGACGGAGACTTGCAAAATGGCTTTCGTTAGTGACGGTGTGCTGCGTGCTGTCGGTTTACTGTTCCACCGCCCTGGCGGCCCTGAATGACTTCGGCCCGCTCAATTTCGGCGGGTACCCGGCCTGGTACCGGGACAACAACAATTTCGCCGTACAGCAGTGCCTTTCGCAGGCGTTTTCACCGGTCACCGGCCTGCCGATCTGCGGACTGCTCGCCTTCCCGAATACCGTCCCGCCGTTTGATCCGAACCTGCCGGTCACATTTGCTCCCAATCCGCCGGCCAACTTCAACTGGCCGTTGGAAGCCTTCTACTTCAACGCCCAGGCCCCTCCAACATTCAAGCTGCAAAGTCCCGGCGCCGGCAAGCTATTGTTGATGCTGGCCCTGGAAAGTTCTTTTGCCAACAACATCAACCCGGTTCCGGGTGACCAGATCGTTTTTTCCCGCGTCCGCATCAATCTCCTGGGCGCCCCGACCGGACAATACAGGATTACGCACCCCCTCGGCGTGGACTTCATGAACGTCATCCAGACCGACGTCAAGACCCAGAAATTCACACGTGATATCGGTCTTGTCGGAATCAGGTTTACCGGAGCGCTCCTGGGGGATATCGGCCCCTTTCTGAAGTGGACGCCGGACCCGGCGCTGATTGCAGCCGGCACCCAGAATGCCGACGGCACCATTCCAGCCATCAATCCCCTCACAGGGGCTGCAGAGGTTTACCTGGGCGATCCCAACATCACGCATACCTTCACCGGCAGCCCTTTCGGCACTAATTACTGGCGCGTTGACGGACCTCCGGGCTCCAATATCGGCGGGCCGGGGATCGATTTCATCCAGTCCTCCGATGCCGTCATCCTCGGTCAGAAATTCACCGCTCCGATTCCCAGCCCCCTGACCGCCGATCGTGCCACCTATGCGCGTGCTGCCCTGACCGGCCAGATCGATATTTTTGCCAGGACGACACTTCTCTCCAACCAGAATACACCGGCTGTTCTCTCGGTGAGCGGCAGCAACATCACCACAAAGACGATGACCGGCGACGCAGCCGGAAACTTCTATGCGAATATACCTCTGGCGGCGCCCAATCTTCTCCCGCAGACCGTGACCGTTACGAACACGGCCGATGCCCCCCCGACCGTTTTGACAGCCAACCTGGTGGATGAGATCTCGATCAGCAAGGCAAATTACGATCTTGGTACCTCAACACTCGTGGTGCAGGCGGCATCGGCAGACAAGCTCCTCAATCCGGCACTGACCGTGGTCGGGCTCGGCCCGATCGATCCAGCCACCGGCACGCTTTCCATCAATCTTCCGGTTCCACCCCCGAGCGTCACGGTGCAGTCTTCGGCCAGGGGATCGGAAACGGCTCAGGTGATTACCAGAAACAACATTCCGCCGATCGCCAATGACGATACAACCACCACGACCAGTGCGACCGCGGTGACGATCAATGTTGTAGCTAACGATAGCGATCCGGACGGGATTATTAATCCGGCCACCGTAACGATCGTTTCCCCGCCGGCAAATGGCACGGCAGTCGCTCATCCGGATGGCACCGTTACATATACATCAAACGCCGGATTCATCGGAACCGTCACATTTTCCTATACGGTGCAGGATAATCTCGGTGCGGTCTCCAACATCGCCACCGTAACCGTTTCGGTAAATGCCGCCAATACTCCGCCGCATGCAGCCAACGACCTGGCCGTTACCCTGAGCGGAACGCCGGCCATCATCAATGTCATCGCCAACGACACCGATGCCAACGGCTTCATCAACCCGACCTCGGTCCAGGTGATAACCGCACCGGCCAACGGAACAGCCATTGCCAATTCCAACGGCACGGTGACCTATACTCCTACGGCAGGATTCAGCGGGACAAATACCTTCAGCTATGTGGTCGCCGACAACCTTGGCGCCCTCTCCAACGTGGCTACCGTGCAAGTCACGGTCAACTCGGCGGCAATCCTGCCCGTGGCCTCGGCAGATACCGCCACCACCACCGGCGGGCTGGCTGTAAGTATTCCCGTGTTGTCCAATGACACCGCCGCCGCAATAAATCCCGCTTCGGTGCTTGTCGTCACGCCTCCCGCCAACGGCACCGTGGTTGCAAACGCCGACGGTACGGTGACCTATACTCCGAATCCCGGTTATGTCAGCACCGCCGGTCCTCCTGCTGTTCCGGACACCTTCACCTACACATTCAAGGATACCCAGGGGACCGTCTCCAACGTCGCCGTCGTTGATGTGACGGTGAACGACAGCACGATACCGGCCGCCAATCCCGACAAGGCGGTGACATCTGTCAATGTGCCGGTTACCATCAACGTCCTGGCCAACGACGCGGCTCCGGCCGGACAGGTTCTGGTCCCTTCGTCGCTGGCAGTAACGCAGCCGAATGCAGTTGAGGGGACGGTGACCTGGAGCACGACAACCGGGGCCATGACATTTACCCCCGCACCGAATTTTACCGGTACTTCAACTTTCAGCTACACAGTGCAGGATAATTCCGCACCGACGGCGATAACATCCAACAGTGCCACGGTTACGGTCACGGTTACCGCCGCCGCCGTGCAGCCTACCGCCAATACAGACAATGCCACGGCAGTTTCCGGCGTAGCCACATCTATCAATGTTCTGGCCAATGACATCGCCACCAGCAGCCCCATCAATCCGGCCACCGTCACGATTCTGACCCAGCCTGCAAACGGCACGGCGGTCGCCAATGCCACCGGGTTGGTCACCTATACCGCGAACTCAGGCTTCACAGGATCAAACACCTTTACCTACTCGTTCAAGGACTTTCTGGGGAGCACTTCCACCATCGGCACCGTCGCGGTAACCGTCAGCGCTCCAAATATCGCGCCGACGGCAAATCCGGACAATGCATTCACCACCGCCGGGACAGCGGTGGCAATCAATGTCAGCACCAATGACTCCGACCCGGACGGCACCATCAATCCGGCCACCGTCTTTATCATTACCCAGCCCGCCAATGGCAGCGCTGTTGCCCAGCCTAACGGCATGGTCATCTACACTCCGAACGCGGGTTTTACAGGCACGAACACCTTTACCTACACGGTCAAGGATAATCTCGGTGCCGTCTCCAACACCGCAACGGTGACCGTCACCGTCAATCCGGTGGTGACGGTTGTACCGCCGACGGCCCTGAACGATACCGTCAGCACCAACAAGAATACCCCGGTAACCTTCAGCGTCGTTGCCAACGATACGGCCGCAGCCGGCAACAGCATCAACGCGGCGACCGTTTTTATCCTGACTCAACCTGCTGCTGCCGCTGGTACGGTGACGTCCCATGCCGACGGCACCGTAACCTTTACCCCGATATTGAATTTTGTCGGTAACGCGTCCTTTACCTACAACGTCAGGGACAACCTGGGAACCGCCTCCAACGCCGCCACGGTTACAGTCACGGTGCTGCCGGTGAACATCGCCCCTGTTGCCCTGAATACAGCGGCATCAATGACCAGCGGCGCAGTACCGAACACCGTCATCAACCTGCTGCCCAACTTCATTACAGACGCTGACGGCACCGTCAATCCGGCCACGGTCACAATCGTCACCCCGCCGGCCAACGGCTCGGCGACCGTCAACCCGGCGACCGGTGCGGTAACCTACACACCCAACCCCGGATTCGTCGGCATCAACACCTTTACCTACACTGCCCAGGACAACCTGGGAGCGGTCTCCAACGTCGCCACGGTCACGGTGACCGTCAATGCCCCGGTTGTTGAGGCTATCCTGATCACCAGAGCTCAGACCCAGCTTGCCAATTTCAATGGTTTGCCGAGACTGAACTGGCGTGTGGACGGTACCACCACCTCCCGTGTCAGCGGCGAAAATGTGTATGTATTCAACAGCCCGACAGTTCCTGGCGGAGTGACCATTTTCAATGCGACAAGTGACCCGGCGTATGTGATGACCACCAAGGTCCCGGTGGATCTGAACGGCGTCTGGTCCGCGGTACTCCAGGGAGGCCCCCTGCTGAACGGCGCGAGACAGGTCAGCATCATGACGACTCTCGGCAACAAGGTGGAAAACATAGCTGTAGTGGTCCGCTGATCTGTGCCATCCGGCCCGTGGTTTTCCGCGGGCCGGATTACCTGAAAGCGGAAAATACCATGCATGTATAAATCAGGGGGGACGGCTCCATGAAAATATCGGAACGATACTTTGGACTGATGA
>Ga0134124_10001665_pt1 | contig 17887 bp, 9 predicted proteins | sample KB304_FD_96880 | JGI IMG/M metagenome (GOLD analysis project Ga0134124, IMG submission 96880) | Terrestrial soil microbial communities without Nitrogen fertilizer from Kellogg Biological Station, Michigan, USA - KB3-0-4 | ecosystem: Environmental > Terrestrial > Soil > Unclassified ...
CTGATACTTCACTATCTGAAGGAGACGCAGAAAGGAGGGGCATTCCATCTCCGGGAGCTTGTGACTTATTCGAGCAGGGAATTCCTTCTTCTCGATGATACTACCAGGCGAAATCTCGAGCTTACCAAGACAATGTCTGAAGGCAGGCGAAAAGGCTCCCTTATCGGGTTGCTGGATCATACGGTCACGCCGATGGGGGCCAGAAAGCTGAAAGAGTGGATCAATTATCCGCTTGTCTCGGTTGATGAGATCCGCATGAGACTCGATGCCGTTGAAGAACTTTTCACCGGGCATGCCATGCGTGACGGGATCTGTGCGGCGATCGGGGGGATCTCCGACCTTGAAAGGCTGAACGGCAGAATCAGCCTTGCCTCGGCATCCGCAAAGGACATGGTCGCACTCAGGGACTCGATGGAGAGACTCCCGTCCGTCAAGCTTGCTGCGGAAGGATGCGACTCGACTCTTTTGCAGCGCGCGCTTGCCGGGGTTGACCTTCTTGAAGATGTCTCCGGACTAATCAGGAGTGCCATTGCGGAAAATCCGCCTTATCTTCTGAGGGATGGCGGGGTGATCGCCGACGGCTACAGCAGTGAGCTGGACGATCTGCGCAGCATCAGCCGTGAGGGTAAAGGTTTCATTGCCAGGCTGGAAGCAAAGGAGAAGCAGCGTACCGGCATCAGCTCACTGAAAATACGATACAACAAGGTTTTCGGCTACTACATCGAAGTGACAAAATCGAACCTCTCCGATATACCTGACGATTATATCCGCAGGCAGACCCTTGCCAATGCCGAAAGATTCATTACTCCGGAACTGAAGGAGTATGAAGAGAAGGTGCTCGGAGCAGAGGACCGGATCTCCGAGTTGGAGTACTCACTTTTCCAGGAGGTGCGGAATCTTGTGGCTGCGGAAGGGGGAAGGATTGCCGCCACTGCTGACAACATCGCGACAATCGACGTAATCCTCTCCTTTGCAAGAATAGCCATCCTTGCCGGATACTGCCGTCCCGAGGTGAACAGCGGGGATTCGATTACCATAACGGATGGTCGTCATCCGGTGATCGAGTCACTCTCCCTCGGGGAGCGTTTTGTCCCGAACGATATCCAGCTTGACAATGACAGCAACCAGCTTCTTATTATTACCGGGCCGAACATGGCCGGCAAATCCACCTTCATGAGGCAGGTAGCACTCATTACCCTGATGGCACAGATGGGAAGCTTTGTCCCGGCTACTGCTGCTGTCATCGGGGTGACTGACCGGATATTCACAAGGGTGGGGGCATCCGATAACCTGGCGAGGGGGCAGTCGACCTTCATGATGGAGATGACCGAAACTGCCAACATCCTCCGGAACGCTACGTCGAAAAGCCTTGTCATACTTGACGAGATCGGCCGCGGGACCTCTACCTTCGACGGGATCTCCATTGCCTGGGCTGTTGCCGAGTTCCTCCACGATTCGGCCGAGCATAAGGCTAAAACCCTCTTTGCTACTCACTATCACGAGATGACCGAGCTTTCCGTAACCCGCAGCGGAGTAAAGAACTTCAATATTGCCGTCCGTGAGTGGAACGAACAGGTGATCTTCCTGAGAAAAATCGTTCCCGGCGGAGCGTCTCACTCATACGGCATCCAGGTTGCAAGGCTTGCAGGGTTGCCTGTCTCGGTCATCGAACGTTCGAAGGAGATACTGAGAAATCTTGAGAAAGGGGAGTTTTCCGAAGAGGGAGTGCCCCGCATCTCCAAAGGGAGGCGTTCGAGCCAGCCCGGACCTTCTTCGCAGCTCTCCCTTTTTGACGATGGTTCTGCCCGGCTGAAACAAAAGCTTGAAGAGGTGGAGGTATCCGCTATCACACCGTTAGAGGCTTTGAACCTGCTGGATGAAATGAAAAGGATGCTCTGATGTCCCGTAGAATTTTACTCGTGGTTACTGCCCTCCTGATTGCTCTTTTTGCCCTTAATGTATGCGCTGAGGAGACAGGGAAGAAAAAGGGCTCGTCTTCTCAGACAAAGAAATCTGTGGCGGGAAAGAAAAAGAAAAAAGCTGCAAAGAGCAAACCCGTCAAATCGGCAAAAAGGGCAACAAAACCCCTTCCGGCTGCGGTCGAGAAGCCGCAGGTTCCGACGGCACAGCTTACGGATATCCGTCACTGGACGACGCCTGACTATACGAGAATCGCAGTCACCCTGAGCCATGATGCCCCGTATGAGACGCACGAGATTGCCAAAACCCCCGGCTCCGGGATTCTCAGCAGGATCTTTTTCGATGTGAACGGAGCAAAACTGTCACCCGGGGTCAAGGACATTACCATCGGGGACGGGTTCCTGAAGAGCGTGCGGGTTGCCCAGTACAAGGCTGACACCGTACGGGTCGTGCTGGATGTCGACAATATCAAGGAGTACAAGATCTTCACTTTTTCCGACCCGTTCCGGATCATTGTCGATGTGAAAGGGGAGAAAAGAGCGGAGATAAGCAGCCTCACTCCTGCCTTGACAGCCACGCCTGTAAGTGCCGTTCCGGTGAATGCCGTGCCTCCCGTGAAGCCGCAACCCTCAGTCCTGCCTGAAGCCCCGAAAGAACCGCCTGCTCTGAAGCCGGCCCCACGGCAGAAGCTCAAACCCGGGAAGATCAGAAGGATCGTTGTCGATCCCGGTCATGGCGGCAAGGATCCGGGAGCAGTCGGCCATAACGGGACTCAGGAAAAGGATGTCGTGCTCTCCATGGGGCTGATGCTGGCCAGGAAGCTGAAGGATGAACTCGGCATAGATGCGGTCATGACGAGATCGACCGATGTTTTCATCGAACTGCAGGAGAGAACCGCGATCGCCAATCAGGTAGGAGCCGACCTTTTCGTCTCCATTCATGCCAATGCTTCACTCAACCGGAACGCAGCAGGCATGGAGACCTACTACCTCAATCTTGCCAAGACCGAAAAGGCGGCCCAGCTGGCAGCGAGAGAGAACGGCACCTCCCTGGAAAAGGTAAGTCTGCTCCAGGCCGTCCTGTTCGATCTCATGGCGAACTACAAACTGAACGACTCGGCGCACCTCGCCGAAGAAGTCCAGAAAGCGCTCTACAAGCGGATGTCCGGCAGCTATCCGGCAACGAAGAATCTGGGGGTCAAGCAGGGCCCGTTCTATGTCCTGGTCGGCGCCACGATGCCGAGCATCCTGGTGGAGAGCGCTTTCATAAGCAATGAGAAGGAGGAGACCAGGCTCAAGGATCCTGCTTTCCAGGAGCAGGTTGCCGAGGGAATTCTGGACGGGATTATCTCCTACATTACTTCGTTGAAGTAAAAGGCTGAATAAGGATAGTTGATGGAATACACGATTGACAGATATTTTCCGGATGAGACGCAGTCCGCCGGTGACTCCGGAAAGGCTTCGTTTGAAGAGAAGCGACCGCTTTATCTTGCCGGTTCGCGCCGTTTTCTCGCGCATTACCGGGAGAAGATAAAGCAGGCGCACGAGAACGGAGCAGGGGGGGCGGAGGTCGTCGCCATGATTACTTCGATGTCCGATACCCTGATAATGAAGCTCTATAATTCGATAATCAGCGACACCTCTCAGGAGGGCTTGATCCCCGAAATGGCTCTGGTCGCTGTCGGCGGTTACGGCCGGGCCGAGCTGAACCCTTTTTCCGATATAGACATAATGTTCCTGCACAACGGGAAAAAGACCCAGCAAGTCGAGGAGATATCCCAGAAGCTGCTGTACTTCCTCTGGGATATGAAACTGGATGTCGGGTATTCGGTCCGGACAATAAGTGACTGCATCGAAATGGGCAAATCCGACTCCACGGTAAGAACGGCAATGCTCGACAGCCGCTATCTGGGGGGGAGTCAGCAGCTGTTCAAGGATTTCTGGAAGGCATTCCAGAGTCTGATCGCGTCGAAGGGGAGCGACAGCTTCATAAACGACAAGTTGCAGGAGATCGATGCCAGGCGAGGGAAGTACGGTTCATCGGTCTACATCCTCGAACCGAACATAAAGGAGAGCGAGGGCGGGCTCAGGGATATTCAGACCGCGATCTGGGTGGCCAAGCTTAAGTACAAGATCACGTCGATGCGCGAGCTGATCATAAAAGGGGTGCTTTCCGAAGAGGAGCTTGATGCGTTCGAAGCCGCAAAATCGTATCTCTGGAAGCTCAGAAACGAACTTCACTACCTTGCGGGGAGGAAAAACGACCAGATAACATTCGATGCGCAGATATCGCTCGCCGCTTTTTGCGGTTTCAAGGACAGGGGAAAGTCGCTGGCCGTTGAAGAGTTCATGAGTGATTACTATATCCATGCGAACAGGACCGAACATCTCTCCGCATCGCTCATATCCCGTTGCAGGAAGCGCGATGACAGCCCCGGAAAGATACTCGGATATTTTATCAGGCGCCCTGTCGGGGATGGAATTTTCGTCATCCGCGGGGAACTGGTAGTGCCCGATGAAACGATTGTCGAGAGCAATCCTCCAGTCTTGATGAAAATCTTCGAGTATGCACAGAAGCAGGGGGTTCGCCTCTCTGTTGACACCAAGTCTCTTTTGCGGAGAAGGATCGATCTTGTAAACGACAAATTCAGGCGGAGCAGGGAGGTAAACAGCTCCTTCTTCAATATTCTCAGGTCTGACAAGGGGGTAGTGGAGACGCTCAAGCTTATGCATCACATCGGGTTTCTGAACCACTTCATACCCGAGTTCGAACGGATACACTGCAAGGTCCAGCACGACCTCTACCATGTCTTTACGGTCGATATTCACTCGCTGTTCTGTGTCGAGGAGATTGTCAGGCTCTGGCAGGGGGAGCACGCTGCAGAGTTGCCGGACCTTACCGCATTGGCAATCGAAGTCCAGAAGAGAGAACTACTGCTCCTGGCAGTGCTGCTGCATGATATCGGCAAGGGCGACGGCGGGGGGCATGCCGAGAAAGGGGCGCTGTTATGCAGAACGATCGCCAGGCGGATGGGGCTTTCAAAAGAGGACAGCGAGAGACTGGAATTCCTTGTCAGGCAGCATCTTATCTTCGCACATATAGCCCAGAGACGGGACCTGCACGACGAAAGGATGATCATAGATTTTGCCCGGCAGATGGTGAGCAGCGAAAATCTCAAGATGCTCTATCTCCTCACGTATGCGGATGTGAAGGGTGTCGGTCCCGATGTCTGGACCGAATGGAAGAAGATGCTCTTCAAGGAGCTGTTCGAAAAGACCTACCAGGTGCTGGAGCGAGGTGATTTCAGGCTTGAAGCCAGCAGTGACAGGGTAAAGGCCCTGCGCAAAAAAGTCATTGCGATCCTTGAGAACGATCTTCCGGTTCAGTCGGTGAAGGAGGAGCTGAGAGCGCTTACGACCCGGCACACCCTGTCAAACACTCCTGAAGAGATTGCCGAGCATGTGAAGGTACTTCTGAGAGTAGACCTTGAACCTCTGGTTATCCGGATCGATCATCAGCAGGAGCGCGGTTACTCTGTTTTCACCATAGCCACGCGCGATCTCCCCGCTCTCTTTTCGAAGATCACAGGGGTCATGGCTGCAAACGGAGTCAATATTCTCGGCGCGCAGATCCATACCGGGGCGAACGGCAAAGCGCTCGATATTTTACAGGTAAACTCTCCGCAGGGCTTCGTCATAACAGACGAAAGCAGGTGGAACCGGATCAGAGTGGATATGCAGGCTGTGCTTGAGGGGAAGGTCAAGGTGCAGAGCCTTGTTGAAAAGAGGAAGAGCTCCAATATCCTGAGTTCCAGGCCGAAACCCAGATTCCCCACAAGGGTCGAGATCGACAATGAGGTCTCTGCCGATTACACGGTCATCGATATCTACACCCACGACAAGGTCGGTCTTCTCTACGGCATTACCGCGACGTTGAGCGAACTCGGGCTTTATATCGGGATAGCCAAGATTTCGACCAAGGTTGATCAGGTCGCAGATGTGTTCTATGTCAGGGATATCTTCGGACATAAGATAGTTTCCGAAGAAAAGCTCGAAGAGATCAAAAGCCGCCTTCTCTCTGCAATAGACTCATGAACAACTACCTTGACCTTTTCCTTGCGTATCTCCTTGTTGAGAAGGGGTTGACAAAAAATACCCTTGAAGCATACAGTCGCGACATATGCGGTTATCTCGCCTTCCTTGAGGAGGCGGGATGTCTGGAGCCGGGGCGGATCAAGCCCACTCATGTGGCAGCTTTCATCGGCAGACTGAAAGAGTCCGGCCTTTCCCCGCGAAGTCGTGCGCGGGCACTTTCAGCTGTCAGGATGTTCCACCGTTTCCTGATGGTTGAAAACTATTCCGATTCGAATCCTACTTCAGTAATCGAGTCTCCGAGGGCTCCCGGCAAACTTCCGGACGTCCTTTCAAAGATCGAGGTCGACCGTCTCCTGATGTCACCTTCCGGAAGCTCGCAGATCGACCTTCGCGATCGGGCAATGCTGGAGCTTCTGTATGCAACCGGTCTTCGGGTTTCGGAACTGGTATCTTTGAAGGTGTCGGACATAAACCTGGTCGCCGGATATCTTATGACTTCGGGAAAAGGTGAAAAAGAGCGGCTGGTCCCGGTGGGTGATTCAGCCAAAGCAGCGCTTGCCGACTATCTTGTCTCCCTGAAAAACAGCTCCGACGAGCGAAAGGGATTCCTCTTTCTGACCCGGCTTGGCGACAGGATGTCGAGGCAGTCTTTCTGGAACATCATAAAAAAAAGGGCTCTTCAGGCCGGGATAATGAAGAGCATATCACCTCATACGCTCAGGCACTCTTTTGCGACGCATCTTCTCGAAAACGGAGCCGACCTCCGGAGCGTCCAGATGATGCTGGGGCATGCCGATCTATCGACTACCCAGATTTATACTCATATATCTGGAGACAGGCTTAAGAGGCTTCACAAGGAGCTGCACCCGAGAGGGTGAAAACTGATGAATCCGCAAAAGTCCATCTGCGGCGTTACGCTCGCTGTTCGTCACTGCGGCGTAGCGCTGTTTATGCCCTTTAGGGTACTACGCTTCATTCCTCACGGCTCGCAAGCCTTGCAGCTGGAGCTTTTGCGAATCCATCAAAACTTGAAGGGGATTCATAGATGAAATACATTGTTCTTCTGGGCGACGGGATGTCGGATGAAAAGCTGGAGCAGCTCGGAGGGAGGACTCCTCTGCAGGCTGCAAAAACTCCGAATATGGATTTTATGGCAAAGTGCGGGAGGATCGGCCTTGCCAGGACCGTTCCCGCCGGGTTGCCTCCCGGGAGTGATGTCGCGAACCTCTCCATTTTCGGCTACGACCCGCGGACCTGCTACACTGGCCGTTCTCCCCTGGAAGCGGCCAGCATGGGAATTGAACTGGGAAAGGAAGATGTTGCTTTCAGGATCAATCTGGTAAATCTTGAGGCGCGGGCGAATACGCTCCTGATGAAGGATTACTCTGCGGGCCATATCTCGACCGAGGAGGGTAGAGAGCTTGTGGCCGCCCTCCAGAAAGAGCTCGGCAACGAAGAGTTCCAGTTCTATCCCGGCATCAGCTACCGGCACCTTCTCGTCTGGAAAAACGGCCTGGACAGCATAATTGCAACACCCCCACATGACATAACCGGCCAGTCGATTCTGGACTACCTGCCAAGCGGTGAAGGTGCGGACAAGCTGATAAATCTGATGAATTCCTCTCAACTGGTATTCCATAACCACCCTCAATACCGGAAAAGAGTTGAAGCGGGGAGGCTCCCGGCAAACTCGATCTGGCTCTGGGGGCAGGGGAAAGCTCCGAGAATGGAGACCTATGCCAATAAATTCGGGTTGTCGGGGGCGGTAATCTCTGCAGTGGATCTGATCAGAGGCATAGGGGTATATGCCGGCCTTGATGTCATTATAGTTGAAGGCGCAACCGGGTATATCGATACGAATTATAAGGGAAAGGCTGAGGCGGCGCTTGCGGCACTAGAGAAGTCAGACTACGTCTACATCCATGTTGAAGCGCCTGACGAGGCTTCCCATAGCGGCAATCTGGAGCACAAGCTGAAGGCAATCGAAGACTTCGATGCAGAAGTCGTCGGAGTCGTCATGGAAGGCGTCAAGAAATTCGGTGAGTACAGGATCCTCTGCACCCCGGACCATCCCACACCGCTTGCCAGGATGACCCATACTGCCGATCCGGTTCCGTTTATCCTTTATGAGGGTGAACACCAGGAGAAGCCTGGCGTTGCCGGTTACGATGAGGATTCTGCCAAGGCATCGGGGCTGGTTGTGGAAGAGGGGTACAGGCTGATGGAGTTGCTGGTAGCTTGAAAATAGCTGCTCTCAGAGTTTGACTATCCGTAAAAAGACAACTTTGTTTATCCTGTCGGCAGAGATCAGGAGTTCGGCCTTGGCAGCGGGATCTGAATCGCAGTGAGTGACGTGTGCCGGCATGTCGCGCAGGCTTTTGCCCGTTTTGAAACATTCAATAGCTGTACATCTTATTGCGCACCCGCTGCAGTGCACCGTGTTCCCGCACCCTTCAGGCAGCCTTGCATGGGCGCATTCAAAAATCCTGTCAGGCCATTCAGTCGTTTCCTCCCCGGTTTTCCCGGAGTGTATCCTGAATGCCTCACAGTTCACGGCGATCACCCTGCCGTCACCATTAAGGGCGATGATCGGTATCTTGAGGCTGTCCAGATACCTCTGCAGTGGTACTCCCAGCTGGAACTCAAGATTGTCCGAGCAGTCGCTGCAGATGCTGTGGGTGACCAGGCTCGAATCTGCGGTTTTTTTGATCCTGACTGAGCCCATGGGGCTGTTGCACCATGCACACACTCTTTTCATCGGATACCCCTACCATTATGCAATGAGCAGGATGAAAAAGTACTGCTTGATGGAATATGCTATACCTCGGACCTGCCTCTTGCAAACCGTTTAATCTTAATTATCATTAAGAAATTTCCCGGATAACTGCTTGGGGCATTCAGCTTCATATGGTAATCTGTACATGAAAAAACCAAGGGGTTACCCCCCCCAACATGCTGCCAGGAGATAGAAATGCTCGCTTTCGATCAAGCCAGAAAGCTGATTCTCGACTCGGTCAAACCTCTTGATCCGATCAATCTCCCGCTTCATGATGCATTGAACATGGTAGCATCCGAACCGGCGAACGCCGGTCTGGATCTCCCGTCATTCGACAATTCAGCAATGGACGGTTATGCGGTCAGGTCTGTCGAATGTACAGATGCCGGAGAAAAACCGGTATCAGCGACGATTATGGCAGGAGACAGAGCTGACAGCGTGTTGCCTGAAGGAACTGTTGTCAAGATTATGACCGGCGCCCCGATACCGCCCGGATTCGATGCAGTTATCCCGTTCGAGGAGGTTCTTTCCGGGCAGGACGATAAGGTCACACTGTCTGCTGTAGTAAAGGGGCAGCATATCCGATTCTCGGGAGAGGATATCCGGACGGGCGATTGTATCGCCCAGGCAGGACGAATCATCAGACCGGCAGAGATAGGCGTGCTGGCAGCAACCGGGATACTTTCAGTCAAAGTCCATCGCCGAGTCAGGGTTGCGATCCTTTCGACAGGCGATGAACTGGTCGAGCCGTGCGAGTCGATCCCTCCGGGGAAGATCATCAACAGCAACTCTCCAGCCATAGCAGCTGCCGTACTTGAGGCCGGAGGTGAACCGGTCATGCTCGGTATCGCGGCTGATACAAGGGACAGCCTCGCAGCGAAGATTGCGGTCGGGCTCCAGCATGACATGCTTGTTACCACTGCAGGTGTATCGGCGGGGGAGAGGGATCTGGTGAGGGAGATGCTGGCAGAGGCCGGCGTGAAGCCGCTCTTCTGGAAAATAGATCTCAAGCCGGGCGGCCCGACCGCCTTCGGGCTTAAGGGTGACAAGCCGGTATTCTCTCTTCCGGGTAACCCTGTATCCTCCCTGCTCACGTTCGAGGAGCTGGTAAGGCCCGCGCTTCTCAGAATGATGGGGCATACGGCCGTGTTGAGACCGCGCTTCAAGGGGGTGCTCGAAGAGGATGTAGAAAAGAAGGCGGGGAAGGCGACTCTTCTCAGGGTCAGGGTCCGGAAAGACGGGGATGTTTTCAGGTTGTCATCTGCCGGGAATCAGCAGACCGGTATGCAAAGAACTCTTCTCCTTGCCGACGCCGTCTGTCTTCTCCCTTCCGAAGCGACCCTTCTTAACAAGGGAGAGCTGCTAGAGTTTCATTTTCTGCACGATTCGTCGTTGATGATGACCGTTGAGGGATAAGTGTTAAGAATTCTGCTCAACAAAAAAGTCGGCAGTGGTGGCAGCCTTATGGTAGCCGGGTGGCACGCGGGCAAAAATAGAAAAAGGGCTACGAAGAAATCTTCGTAGCCCATCGTCATTATTGGCGGGCGGCATGGGATTCGAACCCACGACCCCAGGCTTCGGAGGCCTGTACTCTATCCAACTGAGCTAACCGCCCCTTTTAACTGTCTGAAGCCTTAGTAAATACACTATACTGGAACCAAACTCAAGGACTTTAACAACTGTTTGAACACTATTGAAACGGGGAAGCTGATGAGATTCTTACGGATGGCTATCGGGATTGGTGTACTGTTTCTTTCGATTCAGAGCGCCAATGCAGAGCAGTATGAGATCAGCAAGATATCGGATAATGTTTATGCAGCGCTTGCCCAGCCAGAGGGGAAGGTGGTAAGCAATGCGTTTTTCATTGTCACTGATTATGAAGTCATCCTGGCCGGAGCACATTTCATTGCCGAAGGTGTCAGCGAACTGTTGAAGCAGATCGCCAAAATAACACCTTTGCCGGTAACCCAGGTGATCCTTACCCATCATCACAAAGGGTTTAACTATATCGATTTCGATCTTCCGGAAAAAGCCGAGATAATAGTCTCAGTGAGTATCCTGCAGGCTCTGAAAGGGGAACACCGGGAATTCAGGAATCCGACACTGGTATTTGAAGAAAACCTGACGCTTAATCGCGGCAAGACCTCTATTGTCGTCATGGATACCGGCCCGGGGCACAGTTCTGGGGACTTGATTGTCTATTTGCCTAAGGAGGGGATACTTTTTGCCTCCGACCTTCTTTTCAATGATGCGGTCGGGTACATGGGGGATGCTTCGGTACGTGAATGGGGCGAAAGTCTGGATCTGCTTGAGAAGCTTGCTCCGCTCAAGGTCGTCCCGGGAGTCGGCAAGGTTGATGATGCCGCGGCAATCAAAAGATTCCGGAAGTTTTACCAGGCGTTCATGACTGAGATCATACGGAGTGTGGAGAAGGGAAATACTCTTGCCCAGACAAGGAAGGAGTTTTCACTGGAGCAGTACAAGAATCTTCCCGGGTACAAGTCATTTATCGATGTGAACCTTGAGAGGGCGTACAGGCAGCTCAAATCCCAGCGCTGATTTGCCTCTAAGGCTAATGATTATGCGGGATTAATAGTTTGACACTCATGCCGCTTTCTGTTATAGAAAGTGGAAAAATCATAGCGGGATGGCAGGTTTATGAACGTTCCGCATGTGGCGGTCCGGTCGTTTGTCAGGGCATTTCCCAATTCATAACAGCTACTGGAGAGCGGAATGATTATTCAGTGCGATCATTGCAGTGCCAAATTCAAGATGGATGATGCCAAGCTTGCTAACGGACCCGTGAAGGTCAGATGCGCCAAATGCAAAGAGGTCTTTGTAGTCCGAAAGGAGGAGCCTGCCGCGGAAATAGCGGCTGCCGCCACTCCGGAGAGTCCCCAGCCGGAACCAGCCGGGGTTTCTGTTCCTGCCCCGGCAAGCGATGCTTCAGGTTTTGAGGCCGATGACACGGGCTTTTCATTCGATCAGGAACCGCCGCCAGTAAAGGAGAACCCTCCGGCAGATCAATCCGAAGATTCGAATGAATTCGACTGGCAGAGCAGTCCGGTAAGTTTTGACGCTTCACAGGAGAAGGCCGAGTTCGACCTTTCTGCCTTTGAATCATCTTTGGAGTCACCCAAAGAGACCGATTTTGCCCCTGGCGAGATCCCGGACAGCGGAGATTTTAATTTCGACGATACCGGTTTACAGGAATCTCCTGCCAGATCAGCAGAGCCGGAAGCCTCTGTCCAGCCTGCTCCTCAGGATGATTTCTCACTGGATTTCGGAGAGGTGACATTCGGGGAGTCCCATCCAGCTGTACCGGCAGCTTCAGTCAGCTCATCGAACGCCACAGAAGACAGTTTCGCTTTCCCGCCAGAAATTCCATCACAGAGCCCGGATTCTTCATCAAGCGATGACTTTGTCCTCTCCTTCAATTCTGACACACCAGCCCAGAATCCAAGCCAGGACGTCAAATCGGATGATACGGAAGGCGTAAACTTCGGAGATTTTAATTTCGGAGAAGTTGAGCCTCCCCCGGCAGCATCATCCGTCAAGCTTAAATCGGCAGAACCTGATGATAAAGATATTCCACTGGGTTACGCCGCAATTTCAGATGAGCAGGATGACGAACTCCCCCCATCCTCTCTCTCTTCACGAAAGAAGAGTGGTTCGCAATTTCCGTTGTTGGTTATTGTCGGGGCAATTATTCTTGTCATCTCACTTGCCGGGTTCGGAGTATACTTCTTCAGCGGGCCTAAAGCTTTTTCCAGTGTTGGTCTTGGTTTTCTTGTCGACTGGTATGGTGACAAGGGCAAAGAGGAAGGGAGCATCTCTCTCAGGAATGTCACCGCCGGTTATACGTCGAATACTGCTGCCGGAGAGCTTTTTGTCATCAGGGGCGAAGCGGTGAACAATTACAAGAAGCCACGCGCCTCGATTCAGGTGAAGGTTACTGTAACCGGTCCGGGTGGTGTAACTCTTGTCAGCAAGAGCGCCTACTCCGGTAACTCGCTTTCGGCTGAACAGCTGAACACTCTGCCGATGGCGAAAATAGAAGAGGTTATGAACAACCAGTTCGGGGATTCGCTTGCAAATCTGGGGCTTAAACCGGGCAGCTCGATTCCTTTTGTCGTGGTTGTAAATTCAGTGCCAAAGGTTGCCACGGATTATACTGTTCAGGTAAGCGGATCTACGGTGGCAACGCAGTAGTCTCTGCTCGCGAGGGAATAAAAAAAGGCCGGCACATCGGATGTGCCGGCCTTTTTTTATTCTAGCCAGGTGACAATCAGGCGCTGATGGCGCTGACAGGACATGTATCTACACATGCGCCGCAGTCAATACAGGTGCCAGCGTCGATAGCACGTTTTTCACCCTGCTCGCTGATGGCGTTAACCGGGCAGGAGTCGTCACATGCGCCGCAGTTGATGCACTCGTCGGAAATCGTGTGAGCCAAGGAATTCACCCCCTTTTTCTTTAGTCTTTACTTGGAATTGAGTAAAAATATCTTTTATTTTCTAACACGTTTTGCACTAAATGTCCAGCAGAAAGCAAAATATCCCGGGAGCTTTGGGCCAGCGTTCTGTGTGGCTGATTCATCCCTTCAAATCCCGTATCGTTCGTTCCCCGGGGTGTTGCGGTTCCCCGGCTTAGGCCCTGCCAAGCCAGGAAACCAAATCCATCGGAATTTGTGCGGCGAACTGACAGGACAGGGCACTAGTTCCCGAGTATGACTTCTCCCGTGTCAGTAACAATTTTCGCCGGCAGCTGGAATACCCGTTTGAATATCCCCAGAACCCCTTTCCCGATTGCTTTGAACGGGATGGCGGAAACATTCGGGGAACCCGCTTTCCCTTTTACCTCAAAGTAGGCCGTTATGAAGGACTTTTCCTTGCCGTAAAGAACATAGCCGACGAGCGGGATTTTGCTGACAACCTTGTCCACTGTTTGAAGCGGCTGCAGGCCGACGGTAAGGTCCATTTTGTCATTAACGTAGTCATACTCTCCTACCATCGATATGTTCATGGCATTGCTGGCAACAAACATGTCAGTTGACGACATGGTCCCGTCCTTGAACAGCAGAGTCCCCTTGATGTCATTATACGGCATACCCTTGGAGACCATGTCAGGCAGTTTGAGCTTGAAGAGTTGTGAAACATTGAGGATCGAGAAAATCTTGGAGAGGATCGGGAACTGCCGCAGGGTACCTCTGCTTGAAAGCAGATTGATTTTTCCGGACAGGCTTTTTTTGAGCGCATCGGCTGTATAACCTATTGCGGCAAGCTCTCCTTCAAGCGTCATATTGCCGGTCATCTCGCTCTTGGCAACCGAGAAAAGCTGCAGGACTTCATCCGCCGAGGCATCTGCAAGTTTGAAATCAAACTGGTAGCCTGCAGTTGAGTTCAGAAAATCTATCGTACCTTTCGTGGTCAGTTTCCCCTGCATTGTATCTGCATCGAGAGTCTTGATCTGCAACTTTTTGCTGTCAAGGGTGATGGCGGTGGTCAGTCTCTCAAAGTCTGCTCCGACTAAAGTGCCGGTCTCCGCCTTGATTGCCGCAGTCAGAGTCGGAGGGGAGCTGTTTTTCGCACCCTCTTTTTTCTCCAAAGCGCTCAGGAGTGTGAGGTCGAGGATGTCGAGGTAGGAGGAAGCGACGGAAAGGTCGGCTTTTGGCGTATCAAGGTCTGTCACGGAACCTTTTATGGTTAACTGGGAGTTGTTCAGGAAGCCTGAAAGAGTTTTTATCAGCAGCTTGTTATCTTTATATGACATCTCACCATGGACTTTCGTGATCTTGGGCGAACTTTTCTCCCTCGTCAGACCGAAATCAGCGAGATCGACCTTCTGGGTGGAAAAAGAAGTGTCGAAGGCAAGGGGGGTCAGGCTGTCAATCGACCCTTTCCCCGTAAAAACCGTACTCCCGACCCTTGCGGTCAGTTGAGACGTTTCCATCGTCTTCTCTTCGAAAGATACGGTGCCGGTGATTGCCGACACCGGTTTTTCCGTTGGTGAGTAGCGGAAGGCCGCGTTGGCAAGGGAAAGTGCGCCTTGCCAGCCGAACTCCTCCATGTCTGGGGTCTTTGATTTTCCTCTTACAGAGAGCTGAACCCGTCCTGCAGGCTGATAGGTGCTCAAGAGAGGACTAAACGGGGAGATGTTTTCCATATTGAACAGGTTCGTATTCAGAACAAGATCAAGGATTTTTGTAGTGGCAAACGGGTAGTTTGCCGACATTTCGACTGACAGCTCGCCCAGAGTATAGTGAAGGCCGCTGAGAACCGCCTCTTTAGGGTTTATCGAGCCTTTGAAGCTCATGGCTGAAACTGTATTGACAGGCTTTTTCACGAAATTGGAGTAGCTGTAGTCCGCAGGTGTGAGGTTCCACTCTCCTGACAGGTTGTAGCCGCTTGTATACCCCTCTCCTTTAAGTGTCATGTAAGAGTTGCCGTTGTAATTCAATGGCTTCGACTTGTTACTCCCCAGAAGCCAGGCAATCTCACTCTTTCCCGGGCTGATCGTCATCCTGAATGGATAACTGCTCGGCTTGTCAAGAGGATAGTCCGTAATGGCCCCTTCGAGAGTCATCGGTGATTCTCCGAATCTGCCCGACATGCTGTGCAGGAAGAAGTCCTTGCCCTTCATCTCCAGCACCCCTTTTATGTTGTTGAAGGTCGGTACTCCCTGGCCATAGGAGACCAGACCTTTTTCGGCCCTCCCCCTGATATAAAGGATATTGTAATTCTCACCCTTCTCCATGTGGAGTATCTGGCTGACAAGGCCGTCCAGCCGGCCTTCGTCGAGCTGGTAGATCCCCCCGGCCACGTGCTGTTCTATCCATTCGGAGGTGTCTTTCACGATAATCCCGTACGGGATGAACTGTCTGTATTTGTCATAGTCGAATTTTGATGATACGGCCTGGGCGGTGATTCGCGGATCATTGCTCCGGTAGTCGCGGATGGCGCAGCTCCCGTTAATCCCGGCTCCGTCGATATCAGCTTCCAGTGCCTTTACGTTGATGTCTTTTGCATTGAGTTCCATGCGGTACTTCAGGGTTATCAAGCCGGATTTCAAAGATTGCTTGAAGATCGGTTGATAATTAAAGTGGAGGGAGCTTATGGATATTTTCCCTGAAGAGGTGAACTCTTTCAGGCGTCCCTGGAAATCTGATTCCGTATCAACCGATCCGAAAACCTTTTTGAAGGGAACATGCTGGCGGTAATATGGCCAGAAGTGTCCCGCTTCGATATGCTTTGCAGCGATTTTGGCATCGATCGTCGAGTCCCAGACTGACGATCCTTTTGGTGCGACCTTAATCTTGCCATTGATCGAAAAGGAGCCGGAGGCGCCGTCGCCAAGCTGGGCAGAGATTCTGAAGGCGCTTTTGGATCCCCATGTGAGCTGATCGAGAGAGAGATCCGTGTCGGAAAGTTTTGTAACGACCTCTTCCCGTGGAAAGAACCGGTCATGGAAGGTGATTACTCCGTCTTTTATCCGGAGATGCGAGACTTCGAGCGGCGTCGCTTCCTTGCCACCTTTCTCCAGCAGGTCACTGATATTGAATCTGCCGTCAATGTTCCGGACTATACGGATCTCCGGCTGTTCAGCCAGAAGGGAGCTGATGACAATCTTCCTTCTGAAAAGCGGGATCAGGCCGAGACGACAGATTACTCTTTTGGCCGACAGAAAGGTTTCCGAGTTGTCGGGCTCCTTTACGACAACGGAGTCGAAGGAAAAGGCAGGACCGAGACTGAAGGTGAACTTGCCGCTTGAATAGGATACCGGCCTATTCAACGACGTCTGGATTTCGGAGAGGATCTGCTCCTTATAGGTTTCCAGGTCCAGCAGCCTGGGAAGGAGCAGATAGGCTGAAGCTATTAGAGCGATAATGACGATCAGGGAGATGGTGACAACCCTCATGCGTCTGCTGTTTGGCATATTCTTTCCTGTTGATTCGGATAAGGATTGGCGAAGAGTATACCTCTTGAAGCCCTCTTGCGCAACTTATAGAACGCCTGAATATCGCCCTTTTATGATTGACCGCCCTTTATGATTTCGATACCATGTGACAATTTACCCGACCTTCAGGATGTGCAGATGCCATGAAAATAAAGAGGTTGGAGATATCTGGATTCAAGTCCTTCGTCGAGAAGGCTTCGTTTGATTTTCCTGCAGGGGTCACGGCTGTAGTCGGACCGAACGGCTGCGGCAAGTCGAATGTCGTTGATGCCATCAGATGGGTAATGGGTGAGCAGTCAGCCAAGAATCTCCGGGGCCGTCAGATGGAAGACGTGATCTTCGGCGGCAGCGAATCCCGCAAGCCTCTTGGAATGGCAGAGGTCTCCCTGGTGTTTTCCACCGATGACGGCCGGGTTCCGGCGAAATATCTGAATTATACCGAAGTCCAGGTTACCAGGAGGCTGTACCGGGACGGTGAGAGCGAATATCTCCTGAACAAGACCCCCTGCCGTCTCATGGACATAACCGAACTGTTCATGGATACCGGTGTCGGAGCTCGGGCTTATTCCATCATCGAGCAGGGCAGGATCGGCATGATCCTGATGGCCAAGCCGGAAGAGCGCCGCTTCCTTATTGAAGAGGCTGCCGGTGTCACAAAGTACAAGTCGAGAAAGCAGGTAGCACTCAAAAAGATAGAAGCGACAAAACAGAATCTTGTCAGGATCGGCGATATCGTCGGTGAAATAAAGCGACAGCTTGGTTCCCTGCACCGGCAGGCCAAGAAAGCGGAGCGCTTCAGGGCAGTCAGGGAGGAACTCCGGGGGATCGAGCTTTTCTTTGCTTCGCGCCGTTATGAAGAGCTCATTGAACAGAGAAGTTCATTGCAGTCCGAGATGGAGAAGCATGAACAGCGTGGCGAGGAGATCTCTGCGGCACTTGGCTTGAAAGAGAGCGACCTTGAAACCCTTCGTCTCAAGCAGCTTGAAGAGGAGCAGAGGCTTTCTGCTGCACAGGAGGAGATATTCAAGGGTAAGGCGGAACTCCAGGGGGCTGAGAACAGGCTTGAGTTCCAGAGAAAAGAGATTGCAGGTCTGGAGACTCAGCAGATCAGGTTCAATAATGAGCTTGAGCTCGTACAAAG
>Ga0134124_10001668_pt1 | contig 17881 bp, 12 predicted proteins | sample KB304_FD_96880 | JGI IMG/M metagenome (GOLD analysis project Ga0134124, IMG submission 96880) | Terrestrial soil microbial communities without Nitrogen fertilizer from Kellogg Biological Station, Michigan, USA - KB3-0-4 | ecosystem: Environmental > Terrestrial > Soil > Unclassified ...
CTCGAGCTTGCTCTGCGTAGTGAAATCCTTGAAGCCGAAATAACCAGCCGTGTCCTTCACGTCGCAAATGCGATCGATTTCCTTTTTGACCTCCGCGTCGCTCTTTCTGCAAATCACATAAGCCGCGATGCCATAGGCCATCGGATCGAGTCCCAGCTCGCGTCTTCGACGTTCCATTTCCTCGACCTTTGGCTGCGCGTTCTCCGGCGGATCGCCGTGCATCAAGTAGCCGTCACAGTAACGCGAGATCATGCGCTTAGCGTCTTCCGACTCGCCTCCCGCGTAGAGCGTTGGCCACGGCTTGCGCACAGGCTTCGGTTCAAGGTGCGCCTTCTCGACCTTGTAGTAGCTTCCTTCGTAGCTGAACTCTTCTTCGCTCCACATGCCGCGCATCACCTCGATGAACTCGCGCGTTCGTTCGTAGCGCTGGTCGTGCCCAACCCACTGGCCGCCGTACTCGCGCATCTCCTGCTCCCACCACGCGGAGACGATGTTAAGGCTGAAGCGCCCGTTTGAAATGTGATCGATGTTAGCGGACATCTTCGCGGTGATCGCGGGCAGACGAAAGCCCGGGCGAATCGCGTTCATCAACTCGACCTTCTCGGTGACCGAGGCAATCGCCGCGGCAGTAGTCCAACACTCGAGCACCGGCGCCGTCGCCCCTTTGATGTCATTGAGGTTGAGTTCGGCAAGCAGCGTTATGTCGAACCCGATTTGTTCGGCGCGCTGCGCAAGCCGCTTGTTGTAGTCGAAGGTTGCGTTCATCTGTTCGTCATCAACATTACGCAGCCATCCTCCGAATATCGGCATCCAGAATCCATATCGAACTTTGTTCATTCTTATCTCCGTTCAGTTCGCACAAGGAAGTTCACAACTGGACATGTAGGGGCGACCCTCAGTGGCCGCCCCAGATTGGCGAGCTGTGACTCCGGGGCGGCCACGGAGTGGCAGCCCCTACATGCAATCAATCTAACACGCGCAATAGTATTGCCGTTTCGTAAACAAGCTCTCAATCATTTGAACAAACGGCTCGGGGTCATCGCTCGACAGCACCGCGTCAACTATCTCACCGCTTGCCGCCGCCTGACCAGTGATCAGATCAACCCAGTCCTTCCTTGTAAGCGTTGTCTCATCACTCCCGGACCTCGCGCGACGCAGCGCGACATAGTCCTTCAAGTAAACCCATCTGAGACCGTCTGATTGCCGACCCGCTGCTTCAACGTTTCCATGAACGGCATCGGCATAAGCAAGCCACGGCAAATCGATTCCGGATTGAATCGGCAAGCCGATCCACTTCCACACGCGCGTGTTTATGTCCAGCAGCTTGAAGTCGCGGCTCTTCTCGTCATAGATGAATTCGACTTCGCTGATGCCGTGATAGCCGAACTGCTCGAGTATGTCGCAGCCGCGCTCGACGATCTCCTCGACGTAGTGCGAATCCACAAGGCACGCGGTGCCGAAGTCAGGTGGATATTGCTCGAGCTTGCGGCCCACGAAAACGCCCTTCGCATGGCCATCACGCCCGATGTAACTGCACAAAGAGTAGAAGCTGTCGATGCCGGCGCCTACGATCTCCTGCGCGAGCAACGAGTGATGGCCCGCGCGTTCACACAACCCGAGAAAGTCTTCGCGAGACTCGGCTCGCAGGACTTTCTCTCCAAACTCGTTTGTGAATTCGCGCTGAAGCGCCGGCTTCACAATGCACGGGAAGCTGATCTCACTCGCGATATGTTCCGCGCTCTGTTCGCCGACGTAGAACGTTCGAGGGATTGGAATCCCTCTCTCTTCGCACTTACGATAGAGCAAATTCTTGTCGAGGATGCGCTCGACGGTCTCGATATCCGAAAACGGAAGAATGAAATACTCGCCAAGCTCGCCTGCGTGACGCGCGATCGCGAAAACCCATTCATCGAGACACGGAAACAGGACCGCTTTCTGTTTCAACGCCGCGCCTATCTCGAGCAGCAAGTCGATGAAGCCACGCTCGTCGTCAAGCGGATAAGGACACCGGCCGGCAACCGTCGTGTATCGCGAGTGCAACCCGTAACCGGTCTCGTCCTGATCGAGCCCGATGACCGGCACGCCTCGGCTGCCGAGCGAACGCGCGACCGCAAGTCCGGTGATGTGACAGTTGAACACCAGCGCCGCCCGCATTTCTGTAGGGCTGATCTTCTGGCGTATGGCGGCGATGAGCTCGCGACGATCATTGATCATGGTTTAGAGAGTTCGCGGGGGAATTCACGAGGCGGCGTTACCGTGATCCTCCGCACTTGCGTCGCCGACCGGAACGCCCTCTACGTACAACGTCTCGGGGCTGATATCTTGCTCGTGCGGCCACTGGACAGTGCCGAAGGCGATACCTACCTGCCTGAAATAGGCGAAGTCTTTCAATTCTCTGAAGACCTCGTACTCCAGATAGGGTTTCGCGTCGAACCGTTTCGTTGTGCCATCCGTGAACTTCAGATCAAGCGAGAAATCATCATTGGCACTTACCTCAAGTACCTTGATCATTTCGACTCCTCTTGGGAAATTCGAACGCGGTTGGTTGCCCGACACGATTCGCATTCGACAATATTGTGGTCCATTTCAGTCTCATAAAAAATCGTGCACGCATCTTCTCCGCAACCACCGCACGTCCACCGTACCGCGGGAAGCTCGTCGTGAATCATCTTGATCACTTCGCCTTCGACTTTGTAATCGTAGCCAGGATCTTCCATCGCATCTCCGCAACCCGCTCGCCCAGTCTATCGTTCCTTCGGTGTGTAGTACCTCTTCAACCAACTGCTCAAGCCGTCCAGTCCCGGCATCAACACTCGCTCGGTGATGTTCGCCTGATCGAGTTTGTCACGCACTTCCCATTTCAGCTCGGCCGGGATGATGACTCGCCTGTACAGCTCGGGATGCTCCACGAGCCACCGGTCGAGCCTCGCAGTCGAACTCGACATCATCGAGAACAGCGCGAATTGATTCACGATTCGATCGTCCAGCGATGGCGGCTCGAAGAAGACCACGAACTCATCGGGCGACAGGCGATCGTATTCGGCGAGCGTACCCGCTACTTTGTTTAACAGGTCGACGGTGAACGCGTTCGAGCCTTCCTCCTGAATAAGAGCCTTCAACTTATCGGGCAGCAGCCGGTTGGTCTTCACGAAATCCACGCACCAGACCACGCCGTCAACCTCGTAGTCTTCCAGTCGAACGGTCGCAAAGTGCATCGCAACATAAGGCGAAAAAGTCCAATCTATCAGGCGTGTCGGAAGCCCGTGATGCTGGGCAAGCGCGAGCCAGTTCCACATCGAATCGTCGGGCACCGAGTCACGCCGCGCATACTTGCGATAGTTGCGCAGCATGTGTCCTTCAAGCTTTTCGGCCAGGCCGCCCAGTCGTATCAAACCGGTCTTCAGATCGTAAGCCGCGTTACCCAGTCCTCTAAACGCAAGGTTCGACCGGAAGCGCGCGAGCGGCGCCTCCCATGACCCTTCGTAGAGACGCTCGTTCAGTTCATTCCAGTTTGAAACGCGAATGTCTTCCACGGGAATATTTTCTACCACAAAGACACCAAGACACGAAGGCAAGAAGGCGCGCGTCAGATTGTCTTCATACCCACCTCGTGACGAGGTGGGTATGCGCAAAATCGTGACGCGCACCCTGCAAGTTGAATTCTCATAGACGTGAGAATATAGTCTTCTTCTATTGATTTTCTTTTTTGCAGGCGCCGAGGCACTGCAGTTGATAACGGAAAAAAGAGAGGAGTAGCGACTATGTCAATTCGATTAGGAGACACAGCACCGGACTTCACCGCTGAAACAACCGAAGGCCCGATCCGATTCCACGAGTGGATTGGCGATAAGTGGGCCGTTTTGTTTTCACATCCCAAGGACTTCACTCCGGTATGTACTACAGAGCTGGGAGAAGCTGCCCGGCTCAAACCTGAGTTCGATAAGCGAAACGTCAAGGTCATCGGGCTGAGCGTGGATCCGGCCGACTCGCACAACAGGTGGGCGAATGACATCGAGGAAACCCAGGGTCAGAAGCTCAACTTCCCGGTGATCGCCGATGCCGACCGCAAGGTCTCAGACCTCTACGACATGATCCATCCGAATGCGAGCGACACATTTACAGTGCGCTCGGTCTACGTTATCGGTCCGGACAAAAAAGTGAAGCTCATGATCACGTATCCGGCGAGCACGGGCCGCAACTTCGACGAGGTACTGCGCGTGATTGACTCGCTGCAACTCACGGCGAAGTACAGCGTCGCCACTCCGGTGAACTGGAAGGACGGCGACGATGTAATCATCGTACCCGCGGTGTCTGACGAAGACGCGAAGCAGAAGTTTCCGGGCGGGTGGAAAACGCTGAAGCCTTATCTGAGAGTAGTACCGCAGCCTGGGAAGGAAAAAGGCGCAAGCGGCGATTAACCGGTTCCGCGAGTGAAAACTTCAGGGGCGCCCTTCTTGTTGATTGGGCGCCCCTTTTCTCGTTTGATGCCTTTGCGTCTTTGCGCTGTGTATTCCTATTTCATCGTCTAGCTGAGATTCGGCATCGCCGGTGTGAGATGGTTCTAGTCTCCGCTATCGGGTGCTTCTTTCAGCTTGCGTTTTGCAAACTGCTGACGCACTCCCTGAGTGTAGAGCTTTACGAATTCGAATATCGACAAGGTCTGAGGCGACCCTTCGTAATAGAAGGTGCACGCATTCCCCACCTCACGCTGCAATAATCTCAAGTCCATAGGATCGAGCGGAAATTTCAGGCATGCCTGCGGAGCGCTGGGAGTGGTGTATATCGAGCAGTGCGTGTTGAAAGGGCCTTCGTCGACGAAGAACGGGCACTGAAATTGAATCTTGCAGCAGAGACCGCAGCGATTGCACTCGCCGCGTTGATAGGCCTTGTAGCGATACACGATATTGTCCGGCAAAATATTCGCCAGAATCGTGCGTCGCAGCGCGGCCCACGTGTGAATCGAAAACGGTGCGTGCGCGACTTTTTTCGTCACCGCGCGCGTCATTTGCCAATACATCCATCGACGAGACGGCACTTCGGGCGGCAGCTCGGGGGCCTTCGCAGGACTCGCGAGAATGTTATCGAAAACGTGAATGACTCTCCCGCCCGGTCGTTCGTCTTGGCTCATTATTAATCCTTTTGGTTTGAAAATGATGGAAGCATCGGGTCGGTGGGCAAGAGTAAGCGCCCGCGGGTTCTGTCCACCAAGCGAAGCCAATCAGAGTAAATTAAGAGAGAGAATATGGTAGCACAAAGCCTGTCGCGTGCAAACGGGCCCGCAGAGAGCAGAACAGGTTAGCTAGTGCTTGGTTGGCTGGCGGCGTGATCGACAGTCCCCAACGGTTGCGTTATTTTGATTCCCAACGCTTTCAAAAACGACCTGGGCCATTCACTACCGTTATTAACAAAAACACAGTCGGCCACTATTCGCCCTGACTCTTCCTTTCGATCATTCATGATCACGACGTGATCTGCCTCGATTCTCATGATCTCGGTGTTAAAAAGGACTTTTATCCGCCCGGCATCCCGGCAATCATATAAGTCCACCTTGTTCCCGAACTTCAAATCGGAAGTGTATGCGGTTCGCACCAGAAGTGTGACCTCGTTGTCCAGTGTGAACTTGATCTCATCGCCGTTCCGCTTGAATCCAGTCAACTGGACCGCAGTTTCAACCGCGGAATTGCCTCCCCCGACAGCAACACATTTCTTTCCGGCGTAGAGCCCCGGATCCGAAAGCCTTGATCTCACTTTGTCGCTCCAGGCAACTTCGGTCAACTCGATCCGCGTGTTGCACCGAGCGCACGATACGTCGCTTGGATTGGAAGGTTCTCCGCAATTCTGGCACCTTGCTGCAGGGACCCGGAGTTTTCTTGGAGTACTACTAGCGCCTATCGCGATAACCACCCTGCGCACGGTGTAGTCCGGCTCGGCGCCGGTCTTACTATTCTTAGTCCTTATCTTGAAGAAGTGATCCTCCTTCTCGATTCCAGTGCAGGTCTCGCCTTCATGAATCTTGACGCAATTGTCGGTCAGGATTCTTGTCCAGTTTTCGACCACAGTCTCCTTTTGGGTCGTTACACAGCACACATCTGCAAGAGGACCCTTGGCTCGTTTTGTGTCGGGCTTGAAGTTTACGTTCTTAGCGGCTGGATAAGCCTCGACTGTAGACAGAACCTTGTTTTGCTCGATCGTAATGAATCTGAGCCTATTCTGCCGGGCAGTCAATGTCGCGGATAGTCCCGCCGCGCCGGCGCCGATTATGGCCACGTCGTATTGAACGCCCTGTTTTGGGCCCTCCTCGCGCAGATCTTCGACTATTCTATCGATGACTTCGGCCCCTTCGTTAACCGCATTCTTGATCAGCGGCACTCGCGAGACGTCGCCGATCACATATATCCCGGGCACATTAGTCAGGAAAGTTGCCGGATCCCTGTGAGGCATCTCGCGCGGCCGGCTCTCTCTCTGCGAATTGACAACTACGCAAGCTCCGGTGGGACAGGCGGCTTGGCAGCCGGCATCGTCCATACACTGCGTCAGCGCAACGGGCGCAGCAACTTCGTCGAAAGCCATTGCCAGCACATCGTGCGGACACGCTTCGATGCAGGCATAGCACCCAATACAACACTGAGAGTCGATCTTAGGATACGGATATGACGGCAGCCTCCCTGCGTCCGCGTCGCCCTCCTCACTATCCCGCGTTGAGGCGGTCGTCGGTGTTTCCCTCCGGACATTTTTCAATGACTGTTTGCGCCTCGAATTGCCGATGTAGATTGCGCACCCCGCGCCGGCGGCAAAAAGGCCGATCGGCGCCGCCCAGAAGTACCACGGAATAGCGCCCAGCCTGGACACAGAGCTCCAGTTCGACGGAAGCTCGCCCTGTCGGCGCACGCTGGCTCCCCCGGCGGCGGCTGACGTGAAAGACTCAGTCGAGTCAATCAAGGTGTTCAAGCCCTGCACCCGGATCTGCTCGACAAGCCGCCTTCTCTCAGAATCGGTTATGTTCCCAATAGTGACTGCCAGGTCCTTATGTTCTCCGTGCTGGCTGTGACAGGTGCCGCAATTTGGTCCAACTATTTCTCCGGTTGCGAATGATCCGGCGTGGCAGGCTCCGCAAGATGTCTGGGGCGCTTGCTTCCATTCGATGGTTCCCCTGATTCCTTTGTGGCAATAACCACACTTCGTGGCGCCGTACGGATGATCGACGTGAAACCGATCTAACGCCACCCGACCCGTCAGGTTCTTCCACGTCACCGTGTCATTCTTGCGGATATATCCAACTGTCGGTGAGCCATCAGGGCTTTTGTGCGGAGCGCCGAGTATGCGTCCATTGAATCTATATCGTTCATTGTGACAGCTCTTGCAGGACTCGTTGTTCACATCCTTGATGTGAAATTCAGGGCCATTGTGATCGCTGTGACAATCCACACACGCGACATTCGAGTCGCGATGTGCCTTCGAAATGCCGGGATCGAACCCCGGCGATACGCCAACATTGGCCGGTACGTTGTGGCACCCGGTGCAATGCTGCTGCATACCACCGGCGGGCTCATGGCAATCTGAGCACGACGAGATCGCGCGCAGCGCTGTTCTACTAGGCGACATCATCAGGGAAGTATGAGCTACTGAAAGGGGCGCGGGTGAGTACACATCCCTGCAAGCGTACCAGGCACAGATTGATAGCGCGGCGACGATTGCGAATGAAAGAATAAGGCATGCTTTTCGGTTCGGTGTTCTCAGGTCGAGAGTCGGACGCCAGTTGAATCTGGCTTTCCCGATTCCGTGGAACCTGGACGGACAGAGTGGCGTGCTAAAGACGATTTTGCCCGCCTCTCCTCTCCGAGCCTGCCAAAAGGCTCGAAGCGCCTCCTGCTCGTCGTCTTCCATCAAGGCAAGAGGCGCCGTTCCCGGCACGCGTTTCGATATGCCAACGGGCCGGGTAATGGGAGCCTTGAGAGGGAATACCGTTAGCTTTCTCTTTACGGTGAGCCCGAGCTCATTTTTGTCACGATCTACGTGGAGAGAATAAGGACCGATCCGGATTACATCTCCGTCGTGTATGGCTTCCTCGCTGACGGTTCTTCCGTTGAGCAGCGTCGCGTGCGACTCGAGTAAGTCAATCAGCCAGAACCGGCCGTCCCTCTCAGCGATTAATGCTTGAGCTGGAGCTACGCCTGGATCATTCAGAACAACGTCGTTTTCAATGTGTCGCCCGATCTTTAGCGTTTCCTTGTCGATCAGGACATCATTGACAATCTTGTCGCTGTCTATTCTTCTGACGAGAAAATGAGTTTGTAGGGGCATGACGCAACACCCGCGAATACATCGCTCGCATCGCTCACCTGGACGCGTAAACAACCTGGAAGATGTGAACGCTCATCAGCGCAAGCATGACGTAAACGGATACGATATGCGGCAACAACCAAACCCTTAACAGATTATGGAGCTGAATCAGCACTTTCACCCTCGGCAGTAACACTGCAGCACGCAGTGCCCGGTCGAACGCGCGCCGCTCTTCGCCTTTATCCAAAGTATCCGCAATCGCCTGAAATTCCCGTTTCGCAGAGTCAACCAACTCTTCGAAGCTCTCTTGCTTTACGAACTCTCGCATCGTAGCTTTGAACGAATCGAAACGCGGCAAAACGCTTCGATTGATAACCTGCCTGAGACGTTCAGAACTCTGGCTTCCCGCAGATATCCGGGAAAGCTCTGTTAGTAACTCCTCGCGGCGCGCTTGCAAGTCCTCGACTAACAGAGGAGTGCCTTCGATCCGCGTTAGTATCCGGGGGACGAGCTGGTACAAGGCCAGTCCGCAAAGACCGGTGAAGACCGCAACATCAAAACTGACCATGAGAGCTTTAGTGAACCATCCGCCGGAGAACGTAGCCCCGTGCAGCAGGATGATAAAGCAGGCAATCACTCCAAGATAATAGTGAGCCAACATCCAATATCGGAGCGGCCAACGGCGCCTGTCATAAACTCGACGCCTCAGTTGATAAGCGGCCGCGCCCAGACTGCCCATCGAACCAACAATACCGGTGATCCAACGCAGATTAGGAAGTCCTGGCAGTGGATTACCGTACCCGTATACCCTGAGGCCCGCTATCGTTAGCGCCGCTGACAGAACAAACAAAGAAATGCCGATAACATGAAGCCATCGTTTTGTTGAATCGCGCTGGTGAATATTCCTGCCGTAAGCGTGCTTGTGGTCAAGCATTCTCAGGTTTTCTATCCGTCCAATCTCCGCAAAGTACCTGGATGGCACGATTCGGGCAAGCGCACCGGTCGGGCAATTTTCCTCACAACTGTAAGCGGGCGACTTGCTGCCGGGGGGATTCAACCCTGCGCGGTCACTGCACAAATTGCACTTGATGGCGAGCATGTCTTCGATTCCCGTGACGGGTTCAGGAATCGGTTCTGATGAAAGGCCGAGCCGCGTCCAGATTGAAGCGTTGCCTTGCGGGGGCTCAGCCTCTTTTTTTTCGTCACGATGCACCATGAAAATCGCATCGTACGGACACTGAGTGGCGCAGTCGCCGCAGCCGATGCAGACTTTCGGCTCGATATCGATCTGGCCGCCCGCGAGCCGGCTGATTGCTCCCGTAGGGCATCCGGTCAAGCACTCAGGGTCTTTGCAATGCATGCAAACGCCGGGAGCCAGCAAGCTCTGAAAACCCTTCGGCTTCAGCGGCTCAAGCCTTGTAATGTGGATGCCCCTCCGAACAAGCCGTGTTCTGCCGTGCACCTTTTCGCAGGCCATTGAGCAATTGCCGCATCGAACGCAAAGATCCATGTCCATCACGAGCAGATTGTTTGCATCCGCAAGGCCGGTCTCTATGAGACTCTCCTGGCTGCTCTTTATTTTCTCGCTGATTGGCACGCGGCCGGACCCTGGTGTCTGTTGCAGATTGGGAGGCGCGAACAATTCAAGTGCTGCTGTGATCGCTTCCATGAGCTTCTTCTTCTTACGGCGGAGTTGTACAACATTTATCTCGAGCACTTGTGTATCGCCCATTACTGTGGCGGTATATGAGTAGAAAGCATTGCGCCTTGCCCCTTCGAGGCCCAGGCAATAACCCTTGCCCAGAAAATCTCTTGTCTCGCCATCTCCGGTCGCACGGCTACGACGCACCCAACCCTCTGCAATGTAAAAGAGCTGGCCTATCGAAGTCGCTTCGGAGAACAACACATGGTTCTTCGAGAAAACCTTGAATGTCGCAATGTCCCTGATATCGCCTCTCAAGCCGGAGTCCAGACCCGTTTTCTGAATCAAATCATCCAGCTCGTCCAGGAGTCTTTCCCTGCCATGCTCCCGATAGACCTCGTCGAGCTTGGCGGCGAATTTCGGCAGTTTCCGCAGCAAACGCACCGCCGGCCGTTGCACCTTGAGCAACAACACGGGGCGATCCATTGATCCCTTGACCGTCGCCTTGCGCGGGCCCCCAGCCAGCATGCTTGTCGCGCCGAACTGTTCGCCCGCTCCGAGTTTCCTTTTTACTTCCTTTCCGTCGATGTCGTTAACCAACACATCCACCTGACCGTCGACTACGATGTAAAAATCGTTGTCCGCCCAATCTCCCTCGTTAATAATCGACGTACCCGGTTTGTAAGACAGCAACTTCACATATGGTCCAACCGGTTTGCCTTTGTAGTTGCGTCCGTAAACAATAACCTCCAGGTCAAGTTCGTAATCAAAGTGTTCGCCGGTCTTTGATAGAAGGTCGGACAGACAATCGACTTTTCTGATTGCGTTCAGAATATCGCGGGGGCTCGTGGATTCCTCTGGCAGCGCTTGTTGCGACATATTCCGACTCAGGTCTGATGATTGGAAAACGTCGCGACCACGAACCGACCTTATCTGTTACCTACCAGGCCAAAATGGAAACTCGGCCGCGGGCGCGAGCCTTACGTTCTTCCCGGATCGCCATCGTGTCGGCGAAACTGGGGCCGCATCATATGTGGAAGAAAGGAGCGTGTCAAGTACTTTTTCGAGGTCTTTATTACATTAGTTTGGCGGAGCCGAAGCATCGAGTTCTATTATCGAGGTTTCGCTTCTAGGTTGACTTCAGTTGATCTATACTGACTGCTCGCCGGCGGCTGGGTCGCGGCAAACACAAGGCACAGGAGTCACAGTTGATGACCCCAGCAAGATTCTGCTCTGAATGTGGCGAGCGCTTGGCGGTCAAACGCCGCGCGGTGCTTCCCCTCCGCGCGTTTTGCGCTCGCTGTTCGCCGCGATTCAGAACTGTTCGGCTCGTCTCAGCCGCGATACTGGTTCTCGCTACAGTTGGGGTCGCCGTTAGCCGCCTCAGCCCTGAGCGCGAGCCTTTCTATCTCATCGGCACGCCTTTGCAGTCGAGTACGAACGGCGCGACCGCTGCCTCACCAGACTCCAGCGAACCGTCTCGATCGAGTGCGCAGACGGTCGCCGTAGACTCGGTGATCGGTCTCTGCGGCGCTCCGACCCGATCGGGAAAGCCTTGTCAGCGAAAGGTGAAAGGCGGCGGGTACTGCTGGCAACACCGCGATAAACCGGTGGAGAAAAGTTTCGCGCCGCGCAAATGATCATCGCCTGGTTCGTAAGCGCTCTCACGCTGGCAACTCTTCCGGTCCGACAAGCTGCCAGCTTGTCGGACGCTTCAAAGTGAGACAACACTCTGCTCGAGGAGTTTAGTTATCTTCGCGGGTTCGTTATCGTTAGAAACGATAATAGGCTCGCCGATCGTAACCTTTATTTGATCCGGCGCGGCGAAACGTCTTCCTTCATTCTTCACTTCGTACAAACCATCGATCTTCATGGGTATGATCGGAACATCAAGGTTTTTTGCGAGCAAGCCTGCGCCTTCCATGAAAGGATGCATCTCACCGTCTCGGGTGCGTGAGCCTTCGGGAAAGACCAGCACACTGTAGCCTCGATCCATCGTCTCGCCCGCAAACGCAAAACTGCGGCGAAAGCCGCTCTTCTGAGGAAGCGGAAAAACGTTGAACAGCGAAACGACAAGCACGTATTGCGCAAGCAATCTCAAACGCTTGAACCAGCCGGTTCGCTCCGGCGGGTGACGCCAGCCGCGAAGAACCTCACCTTCCATTGCAATCGCCAGCTTGCGTTGAAGCCTCCCAGGCAGCGCCAGCAGGATCAACGCAGCGTCTACCATCGTTATGTGATTTGCGATGAATAATACCGGCCCATGAGTCTCTTCCAGGCGTTCCCTGCCGGCGACGCTGGCGCGGCTCATCAATCGCGTAAGCGGAAGGATCACCAGGTAAAAAACTACGATTCGAATCCAGGTCACAGGAAAGCGCTGCGCCCATCGCGGGTATTCGTATTGAACGGCCGTCTCGCGCGCTCCTTCGCGAATCATCTTTTCAATGTCGCCGACTGTTGTCGCCGCAGTGAACGCAGCCTCGTCTATATCAACCTGATAGTGGTCTTCGAGAGCACCCAGCAACTCGACCCGTCCCAGCGAGTCGAGCTTGAGATCCATCTCCAGATTCGCGGACGGACCCACGTGGACTGGCGCCTCGCCGCTCACCCGCGCAATTTGCTCGAGCAGGAAAGAAGCTGAGGAGTGGAGGGGCAGAGGAGCTGCGGAGAACGGGGAGCTCTCAGTCTCCCTCGCTCCTCTGCTCCTCCGCTCCTCCGCCTTCAGTCTGTCCATCACCAGGGTCTTCCGAATCTTCAGCGTCGGCGTGCGAGGAAAGTCCTCTTCCGGCCAGATGCTCCATCGTCGAACCTGCTGAAAAGGACTGAGGCTCTTATTCGCCCTCTTCACGATCGCGGCAGCGTCAGCGCGATCATCTCTCAACAGAAGCACGGCGAACGCTTCAGGACCTTGCGCGGTGTCAATGCCCACGACAGCGCTGTCGCGAATCTCGGGCTGCGCATTCAACGCGGCCTCGAGGTCATCAGGGTAAATGTTCAAGCCGGCGCTGGTCACGATCACGTCTTTTTTGCGGCCCTTGAAAAACAAGTTCCCTTCCTGATCCATCTCGGCCACATCGCCGGTTCTGAACCAACCATCCGAGTTCGGGTCTTCCGCGTTCGGCTCCACCTGGTTCGGGATCGCTCCCACCTTGCCCCAGTAGCCGGGTGACACGTTCTCGCCTCGCACCAGGATCTCGCCCTTCTCGTCGAGCTTCACTTCACGTCCCGGGAGCGATTTGCCAATCGATCTGCGGCTTAGATTGAAAGGATGATTGACCGTGATGAGCGAAGCCGTCTCGGTCATTCCGTAGCCCTGCACCACCGCGAATCCCAATCTTCGCCAGAACGCCTCGGTCTCAGAAGACAGCGCGGCGCCGCCGGATATGAACGCCCAAAACTTCCAGCCAAATTGACGATGAATCCGGCGGAACATCCACCATCGCGCAAGAAAATGCCGGCTCTCTGCCGTGGCGAGTTTGTCCTCGAGCGCTTTGCTTTCACCCCGCGCCTCATAGTTTCTTTCAATCGTATTCCGCAAAGCGTCAAGCACTCGAGGCACGCTTGCGACAACCGAGATTCGATTATTCCTGACCGTCTGGATGATCTCCGAGGGATTCAGCGAGTCGAGGAAGTATGTTTCACCACCGAGCAGCAAAGGCACAAACATCCCCATGAACTGGCCGAACACGTGGCTCAAAGGAAGCAGGTTCAGGAATCGCAACGGGTGAACAAGGCGTTCGTACTTCAGGTACTTCAGAATCTCGGTTTCGAGGGGATTGATATTGGCGAGCACGTTTCGATGAGTAAGACATACTCCTTTCGGGTCGGCAGTTGTGCCCGACGTGAAAATGATCTCGACGATATCGTTCTCATCGCCGGGAATCGCGGGATAAGGCTCCATCGAGGGAGGCGCTGCGATGTCGGATAAATCATCGAGCGACAATCTGGGCAGGGGAGGTTTGAAATCGCGCAGCACGTCACCACTGTACAAAATCAACTTCGCGTCGACTTGTTGTTGCACCCGCGCTGCGAACTCCGCGGAGCTTTCAAAATCCAGCGGCACAACAATCGCGCCGCGAAGCAAACAACCGAAGAAGGCGGTCACCCACTCGGGACTGTTTGCAGCCCAGATCAAAACCCGGTCGCCCTTCGAAATGTTTTGAGCTTCAAGGTCGCGCGCGAACTGAAACGCTGTGCTTCGCAGGCGCGCGTAGGGCCAACGCGACGCGCGCAACCCGCGCCGATGCGCAAACGCGGTTTGAGAGCCGTGCCTTAAGCAATCATCGAGAAAACTCAGTAGGTTTCTGCGCACACCCATTAGCCGGAATTCGCGTTAGCGTTCGTCTCTGTATCAAAATACTGAGGCTGCCAATAATCATAAGCTTCACTGACTTTTGTTTGCCAGCGAGGCGCCACTGTGATCCGGGCAGTCCTATTCCGTTGATCTGGGCCGGTCCTATTCCGTCGATCCGGGCTGGTCCTATTCCGTCGATCCGGGCCAGTCCTATCCGTTGATCCGGGCCAGTCCTATTCCGTTGATCAGGGCCGGTCCTATTCCGTTGATCTGGGCCGGTCCTATTCCGTTGATCAGGGCCGGTCCTATTCCGTCCATCGGCTATGGAGACCGGCAATGCTCGCGTGCTTCAAATGCCCGGAATGAGTAACGCGGCAGCATCGCGCTTGCTATAATGCGAAAGCCCCGACGTTCGCTTGAATCGCATACGGACTCGGAGCGCTTGAATTGCAAACGTCAGGGAAAGGAGAAAGGAATTGCAAATTGAGGATTTGAAATTTGAGATATTTGAGATTTGAGATTTGAGATTTGAGATTTGAAATTGGAGTTTTGAAATTTGAAATTGGAAATTTGAAATTGAAAATTGGCTTGCAACGCGGAGTGCGGGAAGCACTGGACCCGAAGCAACCAATTTCAAATCTCAAATTATCTCAAATCTCAAGTATCTCAAATTTCAAATGTTACAATTCAAATCTCAAATATTTCAAATTTCAAATTTCCAAATTTCAAATTTCAAATTTCAAATCTCAAATCTCAAATCTGAAATCTCAAATCTCAAATCTCAAATCTCAAATCTCAAATTCGCAATTTCCAATTTGCAATTTGCAATTTCCACTCAATGGATAACCTCGTTCTATCAAACATCTTCTACCGCAAGACCCGAACGCTAACCACAATGGCGGGAGTAGCGCTGGGAGTCGTGCTGGTCGTGTTGACTGTCGGCATCGCTCACGGATTCCTGCACGACCAGGGGCGCCGCAACGCCGCGGTGACCGCCGAAATCGTTGTAGGTCCCGCGGGCACGACTTTCGGCTTAAGCCTGAACCCGACTCTTTCGATGCCGCTCAACCTGGCCGATAAGATCCGCTCGATCGATGGCGTTAAAGATGTGGTGCCGGTCGGCCAGTATCTTAGCGGGCACGTGATCGATGGAATCGATTACGAATCCTTCACTCGAGTGTCAGACGTGCGCGTAGTCGAAGGCAGCCCGGTTGTTTCCGGGGACGAAGCCATGATCGATCGCGTCCAGCAGCGACAGCGAAAGCTGAAGGTGGGCGACCAGATGCAGATCTTTGACCGGCCCTTTCGCGTAGTCGGAATATACGAGCCGGAATCGCTCGCGCGGATAAAAGTCCCTCTCGCAACCATGCAGCAGTTCCTGAACCGCCAGTTGTGTTCAATGCTACTGGTGAAAGTCGACGCCCCTTCGCGCCAGGAAGAGGTAGCCGCGCAAATAAAGGAGCGGTTTCCGGACTATGGAGCGACCCTTACTCGCGATCTGCCGATATTGATCGGCCGGGGCATACCGGCGCTTCAGACTTTTTTGAGAGTCGTAATCGGGCTATCGATCGCCGTGAGTTCACTGGTGATTTTGCTTACGATGTATACAACCGTGGCGGAGCGCACGCGGCAGATTGGTGTACTCAAGAGTCTCGGCGCTTCGAAGACCTGGATTGCCGGCCAGATAGAGCAGGAAGCTTTGCTGATAAGCGGGCTTGGGGTTTTGCTCGGATCACTCCTGGCAGTTGCCGGGAAATACGCGATCACACGGCTCACTCCCGTCAGCGTCGAACTTGAACCGATGTGGTTATTCTACGCTCTCGCACTCGGTCTGCTCGCCGGCGCGCTTGGCTCGCTTTATCCGGCGCTGCGGGCCGCAAACCAGGATCCGGTCACCGCGCTCGCTTATGAGTAGAGCATAGTAATCGACAACCATCTTTCAACTACGGCCGCGCTCACCGGCGACGGTGATCATGTGCGTTAACGCTCATCAGCGATTCGTGTTTGCGTCGTCGCCGAGACGGTTGCTCATCCTGGCCTGCTCAAGAGTCCTGCCGACGCATCGGCTTTGAAGACAAACACGTCACGAACTTAAGGAGATTGCTATGGCAAGCGCCTCCACCGCTCTGTCACTTCTTCTGGTGCTCTCGATCCTCCCGGCAGCTCAGATGCGCTATCAACCGCCTCCAACACCCGCTTCAAAACTAATAAAAGCGGGCCGGCTACTGGATGTTAAGAGCGGCAGGTACCTGCTCGAGCAGGGTATCCTGACTGAGGGCGAGAAGATCAAAGCGATCGGTCCCTGGGAAGACATCCGCACGCGCGCTGCAAACGAGGTAACGCTCATTGATCTAAGCAACGCTACGTTGCTTCCCGGGTTGATCGACTGTCATGCCCACCTGCTGATCTCGGGCGATCTGGGCCGGTTGGATCCGGGCGAGCTGCTCGTCACGACGCTGGCGCAGATGAGCGTTTCCTCTCGGGCCTTGCTCGGCGCGCGAAATGCCCGGGAAACGCTCGAGGCCGGCGTCACGTCGGCGCGGATCGTAGGCCACTCGGGAGTAGACGGGGACGTGGCGCTCCGCGATGCAATCAATGCGGGCTGGATACCCGGACCAAGACTTCAAGCGGCTGCTCGCAAAATAACCGCGCTCGGACCAATCAATGTTCAACCGGGAATCGCCGCCCAGGTCCTCGGACAGGAGTTTCTCGCCGTCAGCGGGCCGGAGCAGGCGCGCGCGGCTGTTCGCGAAAACCTCGCGAACGGCGCCGATCTGATCAAGATCAGCATTGACTCGGACGGCCCGCGCAACTGGAAGACTCGTTACTTGTCGATTGATGACGCGAAGGCGATCGTCGAAGATGCGCATCGGCTTGGGATGAAAGTCGCGGCACACGCCGCCGACAACATCGCCGTCCAGATTGCCATCGATGCCGGCGTTGACTCAATCGAGCACGCCTGGAGCGCAACGGACGCGCAGCTCAATCAGATGAAGGAGCGCGGCATCTTTCTCGTGGCGACCGAAATCTTCGTCGCTGCCCCACCCAAAGACAGGCTGCAGCGCGCGATGAGAATCGGTGTCAGGATTGCGATGGGCTCGGACGCGTGGGCTTCATTACCGGGAAAGACGCGCGGTGAAGCTACGCTTCTCGACCTGAAGAAACTGCAGGACGAAGGCATGCCGGCCCTCGACATTATTCGCTCCGCGACACTCAACGCGGCCGAATTGATGGGTTGGTCAGATCGCGTTGGTCAGCTAACCGAGGGCGCGTTCGCGGACATTATCGCGGTCACCGGCGATCCGCTGCAGGATACAGCCCTGCTACAGCATGCCGAATTCGTAATGAAGGGCGCGACCGTTGTAAGAAATGGTTTCGCGAAGAGTCAACTCCCACCGAGTCGCTGAAGGGACATCTCGACTCGTGAGTGACGGCAGTAAGTTCGGCTGGAGACGGTGATCGTTATTAAGATTGCGGGCGCTTTCCAACATCACTACGTTGCCGGCTTCAAGCGGGTGCGCGTCCTGATTTTGCGCATACCCACCTCGGCAGAGGTGGGTGAAAATGCAATGTTCGTAGTCCGGCCTTCAGGCGGAAGTTCGTAATCCGGCGTAAATACAGATACAAACTTCCGCCTGAAGGCCGGACTACGAACTTTTCACACA
>Ga0134124_10001669_pt1 | contig 17850 bp, 19 predicted proteins | sample KB304_FD_96880 | JGI IMG/M metagenome (GOLD analysis project Ga0134124, IMG submission 96880) | Terrestrial soil microbial communities without Nitrogen fertilizer from Kellogg Biological Station, Michigan, USA - KB3-0-4 | ecosystem: Environmental > Terrestrial > Soil > Unclassified ...
CCACAAGCCGGGCCTGTGCAAGGGCCAGAAGCGCGGCCAGTCCGAGCCGGGCGTGCAGGACGAGACGAAGAAGAACCCCACCCAGATCGCCCAGACGGCCGTGAAGGGTCTGACCCAGGCCATCACCCAGGCGCAGGCCGTTGCGACCGCCAACGCCATCAGGAACCCGAAGCTGGCCGCCATGGCGCGTAAGGCGGTAGCCGACTACGCCAAGGCACTACGCCCGCACGAGCAGACGCTGCGGGATGCTGCACGTGCAAACGCCCGCGCCAAGAGCCAGGCCGACCAGGACACCCGCCAGCAGGACGCCCTCGACAAGCGCGCCGCGAAGAAGCGGGACTCGCTGAAGAAGCGCGCCGCCGCGATCGTCGCTCGCCGCAAGGAGCGGGAGAAGGTGGCCCGCATGTCGTCGAAGCAGCGGTCGGCGTACGGGAAGGCGAAGGCGGCGCAGGCGAAGGCGAAGCAGAAGGCCGCCGAGGACAAGGTCCTGAAGGAAGCCGCCAAGGGGTAGCCTGCCCGGGAGGCCGCCGGGATGGCGGCGTAACCCCGAGATGGGAGATGGCGAGATGCCTGCTGAAACGATCTATGGCCGGGACGGGATTGACGCCCGGGTGAGCTGGGGCGGAACTGGCATGCAGACCGTCCAGTTGGTCACCCAGGCCGCCGCACGGGAAGGGTTTGACGAGCCCACCGAGCGGCTGCTGGACGTCGTGAACGACTGGCTGCGCGCGGCCGAGATGCCGCTGATCGACCTCGACGAGCTGAAGCGGAAGGTCCCCTTCCCCGTGTACTTCGACGGCTGGTGGATGTCCTTCGACTCGTGGACCGGTCTGAACCGGCTGATCAAGATGCTGAAGCGCGCCCGGGACCGTTCGTTCGGCATCCCGGAGTAGCCGGTGAAGGGTGGGCTTGTGTCCTGCGAGCCCACCCTTCAAGATCAAAAACAATCGCTATGATCCTGGCATGACGGAGACGACACTCGGGAGCCTCTTCAAGGGCGGCAAGGTTTACACCGCTCCCGAGGACATGTTCGCCGACCTCGACCAGATCAACCCCAAGCCGCCGTCCGGCAAGGGATTCAGTCTCTTCGTCATCGCCAACGAAATCGGCGCGGCCGTAAGCGCTTACAACATGACCGCCTCGATCATGCCGGGCGGCACCGGTGTGGCCCTCGACCTCGGCGGCCCGGCAGCCGTGATGACCGCTTGCATCGGCTGGCTGCACCAGGACGACGACGCCCACGAGACCTGCTCGCTGACCGCCTGCCTGAACCCGCTGCACCCCGGGCCGTGCAAGGGCTGGAAGGGCAACCTGTTCAAGGTTGCCCCCAACGCCTACCACGCCGTCGAGGCCGCCCGCGTCGAGAAGGCCAACGCCGCCCGGGTCAAGAAGATCGAAGCGCTGAAGCAGGCTGGGAATCCGATCCCGAAGAAGCTGCTCCAGCCGATTGTCGCGAAGCCGCACCCGCACGCGGGCAAGACCGCCAACGCGGCCACCGGCGAAGCCCACCACGCCGGTAAGGCCGTCTCCGACGCCGCCGGAGTGCACATCAACGAGCCCGGGAAGACGACCCTGGGCGAGGCCGTCAAGCAGATCAAGGCCACCGACGCCACCCCCGAGAAGGGGCCGAAGGGCAAGAAGCCGACGGTTGCCTCGAAGGGCATCGCCGCCGTCATCGCGCAGGAGAAGGTCACCCCGCAGTACAAGCTCGACAAGGCCGCCAAGATCACCCCGGAGCAGTGGGACGCCCTGTCCGCCGACGAGAAGGCGGTCATCCGGGGCGAGCTTGCCAAGATCAAAAAGGATGGGTTCGGGCCGCAGCAGAAGAAGGCCGACGAGCTGCTCGACAAGCTCAAGATGGGCGCTCCGCTCTCCACCCACGGCGAGCTGAAGCCGGGCACCCCCGGCACCATCACCACCCCGTCCGGCAAGACGTACCAGAAGGTCACCCTCAAGGACCTGGAGAACCCGCCCACCTCGCACCCCTCTCCGGTCAAGAAGGCGGAACCGCCCAAGGCCGCCGAGGAGCCCAAGGCCGGGCCGGGCAGCCTCCAGCAGGCCAACACCATCCGCAACATCACCGAGGCCATCCACGGGCCGCAGAAGACCACCGTCCAGGACGTCGCCAAGAAGGTCGACGTCATGAAGTCCGGCGGCAAGACCATCGACGAGCACCCGGCCTTCGCTGGGATCGTCGACAAGCTCGCGCAGGCCGCCCTGAAGCAGGCCACCGAGGACAAGCTGCCGGGCCTCGGACACGGCGACAACGACATCAACATCACGACGATCAACCACGCCATCCGTGACCACATCAAGGAAGGCAAGTCGGGCCTGCCTCCGGTCATCGCGAAGATCCAGGCGCACCACAAGGCGGTGCAGTCCGGCAGCGTCAAGCAGGGTATCGAGGACGCGGCGAAGAAGGCGCACGAGGCCAAGGTCGCCGAGCACGAGGCGAAGATCGCCGCGTCGGAGAAGAAGCTCGCCGAGCTGAAGGCGAAGGGCGACGAGAACGCCGCCGCCCTGGACGCGCTGAAGAAGCACACCGGCCTGGTCGCACCGGACGGCACCCCGTACACCACGAAGACGCCGACCAACGTCGTCAAGGACATCCAGAAGAACGGCTACGCCGACCTGATCCTGGGCGGCAAGAAGATCCGGGTCGGGTTCGAGAACAGCGAGCACCCGGGCAAGCTGACCATGACCAACGGGGCGGGGATCGACTCGTTCTACACGGTCAAGGAGCCGGACGGCACGGTCCACAAGCTGGCCAAGGGTGAGCACGTCAAGGTGGCGACGCCCGCCGAGCACGCCCCCAAGATCGAAAACGGTGCGCCGTCCGCGCCCGAGAAGACCCCTGCCCTGCCCAAGCACGTCCAGGACGCCGTCAACCTCGCCAACCACAAGGTGACCGGTGCTGGCCTGTCCAAGAACCACCTGGCCGCGTACGAGAAGCTGTCGCCCGAGGAGTTCAAGTCCCTGGACGGCATCACCCAGGGCAAGATCATCCAGGAGCTGGAGAAGGGCAAGACGAAGTTCCTGGCCCCGGCGAAGGTGACCGCCGCCCAGAAGCTGATCGACAAGTTCCAGGCGGCCCAGCCGAAGACCTCCCCGGCCGCCGACATCGGCTTCCACTCGCACATGACCGACCACACGGTCACCGAGGCGCAGGCGAAGAAGGCCGCCGCCGACCAGCCGGTCGCCGCGTACGCCGCCGTCGCCAAGGACCTCGCGGACCTGAAGATCGAAGACCAGCCCGATGTCCTGGCGCACCACATCGCCGCGAAGAAGTACGCGGAAGGCATCGTCGCCAACTACATCAACTACGGCGGCGGCCCGGCCGTCCTGCACGACCCGGGCGTCAAGCAGGCGGCGAAGGACCTTGAGGAAGTCGCGACCAAGCTGAAGGAGACGCAGCTGGTCGCGAAGGCGAAGAAGAACGCCTTCAACAAGATCGACATGACGCTGAAGGGCGACCAGGGCAAGCTCTCCCCGATCCAGAAAGTGGCCCTTGAGCAGTACCAGCAGTACCTGCTCAAGCACCCCACAGACTCCGACCCCTCGGCGATCAACAAGCTCCAGATAGAGACGGTCCAGGCGGGCAACGGCGTCATGGAGGCCATCCAGAACGCGAAGGCCTCGCCCAAGGCGTCCGAGATGACCCCGGCGCAGCTCACCAGCAAGACAGGCGAACTGCTCGGCCACGAGGCCACCACCCTCAACGTCAACCTGAACCAGGACGAGCTGAAGAAGGCCGCCGAAAACGGCAAGAAGATGGCGTCGATCGGCCTCGACGAGGTCCCGCCGGAGATCCTTTCGCTTCCTGGTGTGGCCGCGAAGCACAAGGCCCTCGTCAATCATGCGACCCAGCTCAACGCGACCGCCGCGAACCAGGAGAAGCTGAAGCTCCACCTGGAGCAGCACCACCTGAAGGCCATCAAGTCCGGCCAGGACACGCACGGCAACCTGCTGACCCCCGGGGCCAAGCAGATCATCGAGGCGCACAGCGAGCAGCTGAAGCAGAATCACGCCTACCTGGAGACCAGCTACCAGAAGCAGATGGACGCGACCATCGCGGCCAAGAAGGAATTCGACCAGGCCGTCCACGACGCCAAGAACGGCATCAAGTACGAGCCCGTCACCCTGTCCGACTACGACCAGACCACCATCTCCGAGATCTACGGCAACGCCTGGGCCAAGGCCGCTACCAGCGCGACCACCTACGGGCTGAAGGACTACTCCAAGAAGTCCGAGATGAAGGCCCACCCGGACTACATCCCGTACATCCAGGACATCGGCAACCTCCAGAAGGCCGTCAAGAAGCTGGCCCTCGCGCACGCCGAGGTGCACACCACCGGCCTGAACGTGCCCACCGACCCGGACACCGGCGCGAAGCTGCCCGGCCCGGAGAAGAAGGCATGGCTGGACGCGGTCCTCGCCCAGGCTGACGCGTACAAGGAGTACAACCAGCTCCACAAGGCGGCACAGGCGAAGCTCGACACGATCCGTACGGACATCGGGCTGAAGAAGCGCGCCCTCCCGAAGATCGACTCCCCGGCGGTCAAGGCCGCCGCCGCCGAGGCCGCCTTCTACAAGACCTCCGGGTACAGCGGGCCCAACTACGGCAAGCACACCGCCGCGAAGAGCTACACCATCGCCAAGCTCGGCCCCGCGCTGGGCGTCAAGCACCAGTCGGCGTCAGAGAAGAAGGCGGAGAAGCTGGCGGAAGCGGCAGCGAAGGCCCCGGCTGCGCCACCCACCCCCAAGATCGAACACGTGGTGAGTGGGCCGCCCGTCAAGCTCGCCAGCGACAACCCCTCCATCGCCCACATCCCGGCCGCCGTCAAGAAGCAGGTCACCGCCGACTTCAAGGGCATGCCCAAGGGCAAGTACCTCGCCGACCCCACCCCGGACATCTTCGACAACCTCGTCACGCTGGCCGCCGCCCACGGCAAGGGCATCGAGGGCGGCCTGTCCGTCGACAACGTCCTGAAGACCATCGACGAGACCCACGCCAAGAACCTCGGCGTCGAAAACTCCGGCATGCTGGAGAAGAAGGTCACCGACTGGCTCGGCACGGCCGAAGGCAAGACGTACGCCGAGTCGCACAGCAAGCCGGACATGAAGCTCGTCAAGCAGCTCACCGGCGAGATCACCCTGCCCGAGGGTGTGGAGCTGAAGCCCGGCCAGAAGGTCCAGGAGAAGGCCGGTCCGGGCCCGTTCGACCCGGCCCTGAAGGGCGACGGAATCTACGGGGCAGGCGACTTCAAGAAGCTGACCGCCGTGGAGATCCGCAAGCTCCAGAAGGAGCACATGAAGGCGGAGGGCATCCAGTTCTCGCCTGAGCAGATCCAGGCGATGTTCGACTACTCCTCCTCGCAGCACGCCTACAACACGTTCCTGCGTGACCAGAATTCGGCGACCGCGAAGACCAAGCAGCAGGTTGTCGACCTCCAGGCGTCGATGATGCCCGCCCCGGAGAACATGCTGCTCAAGCGCGGCACCGGCTACATCAACCTGCCTGCCGGGTTCCAGTCCGCCGAGGGCGCGATGAAGCTGATCGGCAAGACGTTCCAGGACAAGGCGTTCGTCTCCTCGACGGTGGCAGGCGAGTCCGGCCACTTCTCGCACCACGAACTACAGCTGATCATCGAGGCCCCGAAGGGCACTCCCGGCGTGTGGATGAACGACAACTCCCACTTCAAGGGCACCGAAAACGAGTACCTGCTGGCTGCTGGCACGAAGTTCCACGTGATCGGCGGCGAGCAGAAGAACGGCAAGACCTTCCTGCGGGTGAGAGTGGTGAGTGAGTGATGGCCGAGCCGATCGACGAGAAGCAGCAGCACCTGGACGACCGGTCGGATGCGATGTTCGAGCTGGTGCCGACGCCGAAGCCGAAGAAGCCGGGGTTGACCTCGGCTGAGGCGCGGTCGTTTCTGAAGAAGCTGCACCCGGTGGCGGCCGTGCGGCAGTCGCTGAAGGACGCGGCGAAGAAGGTCACGTCTAAGGGTTGACATCTAAGTCAAGTGGTGTCTATGATGGGTGTACAAGGTTGACAGACCCCAGGAGGACACCATGAAGCTCGGACACACCAACGACGAGATCAAGTACCTCGACACCGTCGGAACCATCGCCCGCTACGCCGTCATCCTCGACGGCGAGCCCACCATGCACATCCTGTGCAACTCGGCCGACACCAAGAAGGTCATCCTCATCGCCCGAGTCGACGACACCGGCGAGCAGGAGACCAAGGGCCGCTTCGAGATGAAGACCGAGATCCTGGAGGCCGCCGACGGCTCGCCGCTCGGCGTCGGCGAGCCCCGCGTGGACGAGATCTCGGTCTACAAGTACGCCGTCCCGCGCCTGGCGACCCTGCTGGGCCGCCTGCTCCGCGCCGCCTGACCCCACACCCGGGAGCCCCGACCAGTTTCAGTCTGGCCGGGGCTCCCCCGCATCCCGAGGAGGGAAAGCCATGAAGGACATCAAGCAGGACCTGACCGACCGGCTGCTGCTGCTGCGCTCCCGCTACGAGGTCGCGTTCTACACGCGGGCCGACGCCACTGCCCGCGACGCTCCCACGTTCGCGGCTGTGGTCGAGGCGGGTCTGCACGACGGCCTGGACAGCGCCCTGACGGTGGTCCGTGCCGTCGTCGACCCGGCCGAGATGCGGGCTCCCGCATTCTGGCAGACCCCGCTGGGCGCGCTGTTCTTCGCCGCCGGGGGGTTCCCGGGGCAGGAGATGCCGCAGACCCTCGCCGCGTCGGTGCTGGGCTGCTCCCGGCAGTACGTCAGCTCCCTGGTGAAGGACGGGAAGCTGGCGACGCCGTCGGCTGCCGCGTCTCGCCGGAAGGTGGTGAGCGCGGAGGCGGTGCGGGATCTCCTCCGCGCCAAGCTTGACAAGTTCGTCAACTAGCCTGTAAGCTTAAGGCATACAGATCGAGGAGGACGAGATGAAGCTTTTCGGCCGCAAGCCCCGCACCACCGACACCCCCGCCCCTAGCCTGCACCTCGGCCCGATCGGTCCGCTCACCGCCGAAGGCAACGCCCTCCTGAACGCCCTCAACAGCGGCATCACCGGAGACATGCTCGCCTACGCCATCAAGCGGTCCAACGACGAATACGCCAGCCGCAACCACATCTGACCCGCCGCCAAAGAGGAGAAACACCATGACCAACCCCACCGCCGACCGCCGTCTCGGCGTCATGTACGGCCTCGCCTACGGCGACGCCCTGGGCCGCCCCACCGAATTCATCAAGGGCCCGCAGCTCGCCAAGTTCGGCCCCCCGTTCCGCGACCAGGTCGGCCTCAACACCCGCCGCCAGGGCATCGTCACCGACGACACGCAGATGGCCATCGCCGTCGCCAAGGCCGCCATGGGCTCCCCCGACCCGGCCCTCATCACCAGCGAGTTCGTGTTCGAGTTCATCCGCTGGTACGACGACCCGAAGAGCCGCGACGGGATGCGCGCCCCCGGCATGACCTGCATGGGTGCCGTCGCCGCCCTCAAGGCCAACCCCCGCCAGTGGCTGCTCGCCACCCGCCCCGACAGCAAGGGCAACGGCGCGAACATGCGGGTTGCTCCCCTGGCCCTGCGCTCCGACTGGACGTGGGACGAGATGGGCCAGGCCGCCCAGTTGCAGGCCGCCATTACCCACGGCCACCCGACTGCGCTGGCCGCCGCACACCTGACCGCCGCCGCCGTCCGGCTGCTGCTGGAGGGCATCGCCAAGCCCGGCCGCGCCCTCATCGACCACCTGCTGATCATCGCCAGCGACCAGCGCGGCAACTACTACGGCGACGCCCTGGGCATGCTGTGGGAGTCGCACAGCAAGTACGCGCCCTTCACCAGCACCCTGCCGACGTCGAAGACCGGACGACTGTGGGAGGACGACCCCACTTGGCCGATCGGCGCGACCGTCAAGACCCTCCCGAATGCCAAGCCGATCCGGCCCGTCGCGCCCGCCGCGAGGACGCCGCAGGAGTACATCGCACGCGGCTGGGACGAGATGACCGACGCCCTGCTGAAGATCTACGAGGCCCCCCGCGACATCTGGCAGGACCCGTGCGACGTGGCCGGGGGCGGCTGGGTTGCGGAGGAGGCTCTGGCCGCCGCGCTGCATACCCTGCTGTGCTTCCCGCACAACCCGACCGACGCGCTGCGCCGGGCCGCGTTCACCGACGGGGACTCCGACAGCATCGCCAGTATCACGGGCGCGCTGGCCGGGGCCGCGTACGGGCGGAAGGCGTTCCCGAAGGAGTGGATTCCGAACCTGGAGTACCGGCGGGAGATGGACTCCCTGACCGCGCGGCTGGCCAACGCCTCCGGCTGCCGCTGAAGAAAGCACCCGCAGCCCGCTTGACAATGCCGTCAAGCGGGCTGTATGCTGTGCGTAGACAGACCGACAAGGAGGCCCCGAAATGACCACCACCGCCCTCCGCGCCCAGTGGCGCAACACCATCAGCACCTACGGCCGGACCGCCGACAGCGCAACCAGCGCCCGGCTCGCCGGAGCCGCGAAGGTCGCCAACGCCACCCAGGCCCCGGCTACCGCCGGGTGGTACGCGAAGGCCCTGACGGTCTTCTGGTCCTGACCAGCACAAACACAGCCCCCCGACCCGACGGGCTGGGGGGCTGTACCATGCCAGCTGACACCTAGGAGGAGAAACCCCATGAAGCGCACCCTGACCGTGATCGCCGCCGCTGCCGCTACCATCGCCCTGATGGGCGGCTGCGGGGAGCCGAAGGCAGGCGACAAGTGCAACCCGCAGACCGACTCCAGCTACCTGCACACCTGGACCGACAGCAAGGGTCACGCACGCTCGCTCAAGCTCGAATGCCAGCCCGTCGGGATCGACACCTCGGGACGCGGGAAGACCCGCTGGGAATGGGTGAAGAAGTGACCGCGCTGAAGGACCGCTCGTTCGACACGATGTACCGGCCGGGCCCGACAGCCAGGCTGATCGCGGACTGTTCCCTGGGCCTCGGCATGATCGCCGTCGGGCTGGGTGCGATCGTGGCTGCCCTGGTCTTCTGCACCTGACCAAGATCGAAAACGGAGGGAAGAAGCATGAAGCCGACCATCGGCCGCATCGTCATCTACAAGTCGAAGATCGACAACGGGGAAGGGAACGACGTCCTGTCTCCCGCGATCATCCTGCGCACCCGTGACACCACCGTCGCTGCCGTCATCGAACAGTGGGGTGCCGAGCCGCGCACCGTCGCCAGCGCCGACGACCCGTCCGTCACCCACCAGACCACCGGCCGCCCCGACGGTGTTGTCGCCGAGCTGCCCGACGACAACACCGTCGATCTGCTCGTACACGGCCTCGGAGGCGACTACCGCGAATACGCCGTGTCGATGGGAAACGGGCGCGGCCAGTGGGCGTGGCCTGAGCGCGTCTAGGCCGTATCCTGATCGCTAGTCGAGAGGGGTAGCGCATGGGGACCGCCTGGAAGATGCCGATCGCCGTGGTCGGGAAGCCGACCGGTGACGGCCGCCAGTTCGACGCTGGCGCACTGACACACCGGGACCTGCCGCTACCCCTCCGGTATGTGCCGACCGACTCCGGCGGACACAACAACGCCGTCATCGTCGGCCACATCTCCAAGGTCAGCAAGGAGAAGGACGGCATGCTCCCCGCCGAGGGGGAGTTCTACGACGACGAGTCGTGGCCCGACGAGGTCAAGGACGCGTCAACCGCCGCCCGGATGTTCGTGCAGAACAAGGTCATCGGCCCGTCCGTCGACCTCGACCAGATGGAAGCCGAGCACGTCCCTGAGCCGAAGGCGTACGCCGCCTGGAAGAAGGAGCAGGCCGGGAAGCTGAAGGCCGCGAAGATGGCCCACGCCGGGAAGACCGGCGGGGACTGCGGCTGCGGCGGCCCGGTGATGGCGGAGGAGCCGTACGACGGGCCGCGCCTGAAGATGATCCGGTCCGGCCGGTTCGCGTCGGCGACGCTGGTGCACATCCCCGCGTTCGCCGAGCTGGCCGGGCACGCGAAGCTCACCCCGATCGACTCCCACGACCCGAACGTGGACGGCACCACCGCCAGCGCCTGGGATGCCGCCCTCGCCAAGATCGAAAACGACGTCGAGTTGGCGGACGCCGACATCCTCCTACCCGACAACGTGTTCGCCAAGAAGAAGAAGCTCGACCCCGAGAAGGTCAAGGGCAACCAGGACGACGAGGAGTTCTCCGGTTCCGGCATCTGGCTCTCGGACGCCGAGCACGAGGAGTTCGCCAAGAAGAAGCTCCCGAACCGGGCCAAGGACAGCAACGTGGAGCCGCCCGGCGACGACGTGCAGAACGCCCCCGGCGGCAGCGGCGGCACCTACGCCGCCCCCGACGTCACCAAGACCGACGTCCGCAAGAAGCTCGCCGACGAGGACTTCGTCGACCCCGAGGGCCGCCGGTTCCCGATCGCCTCCTGCGGCGACGTCGGCGACGCCGTCTCCTCGTACGGCCGGGCCAACCCGAAGATCCCGTACGGGAAGTTCAAGAGCCGCCTGACGGCCATCGCCAAGCGCAAGGGCTGCGAGGACGCACTGCCCGACAACTGGAAGGCAGGAGAGAAGATGGCCGCGCTCATGGCCGCCGCCGCGCCCTCGGCACCGCCCAAGGAGTGGTTCGACAACCCGAACCTGACCGGCCCGACACCGCTGCACATCGGCGACGACGGCCGCGTCTACGGCCACGTCGCCGTCTGGGACACCTGCCATGTCGGCATCGGCGACCAGTGCGTGCAGCCCCCGAAGTCGCTCACCTCGTACGCCTACTTCCACACCGGTGAGATGGCCGTGGACGACGGCTCCAGGATCGCCGTAGGCCGCCTGACGTACGGCGGGGGGCACGCTACCCCGAACCTGGGTTTCCGGGCCGCCAGCGAGCACTACGACCGGACCAGCAACACCGGCGCGTATGTGCGCGCAGGCGAGGACGAGCACGGCATCTGGGTGGCCGGTGCCCTGTCCCCGGAGGCGGGCGACGATGCCGTCCGGCAGATGCGCGCGGCACCCCTGTCCGGTGACTGGCGTCGGATCGGCGGCAACCTGGAGATGGTCGCCGCGCTGCACGTCAACACCGCCGGGTTCCCGATCCCCCGCTCGATGGCCGCATCCGCCGACGAGCAGGACCTGTACTCCCTGACCGCCGCCGGTGTCCTGCCGCGCGTGCTTGAGGACTACGAGTCCGGTCTGGCTGCTGGCGAGACGACGTTCACCACGGCCGCCCTCGGCGGCCTGGACACGACCGAGCTGGGCCGGGCCATCGCCCGGGGGATGCTCGCCGAGCAGCAGGCGCAGGCCGAGGCTGCCGCGCGGGCCGCCGAATGGCGGGAGCTGGTCGCGGCGGCGACTGCCCTCGATGAGTCCGGCGCGGATTACAGTGAGGTCCTGGGCGAACTGATGACCGCCCTGGTGCAGGAGTAGGAGGAGGCCCTATGGGGTGCAACTGTGGTGGCGGGGCTGGTGGTTCATCCCTCGCCAACTATGAGGTGAAGGACAAGAACGGCCAGGTGATCAAGAAGTTCAGCGCGGTCCGCCAGGTGGAGGTCACGGCGTTCGCCGCGAAGAACCCCGGCTCGACCTGGAACAAGACGAGCTGACGACAGCAAGGAGCCCCGCGCCTCTTCCCTGGCGCGGGGCTCCTTGCTGTGCGGGGGTCAGGGCTGGGCGTCGTACTTGCGCCCGGTGATGACCCACTGGCTCTGGTTGTTGCGGCGCGGGGTATCAGCGATGTACCCCGCCGCCTCGACCTGGGCGATGCCCGCCGCGACGTGTGGCAGCTCGTTCGGCTTGCCCTTGTGCGCGTAGTCGCTGTTCTCCGCCTTCACGTTGATCGTCATGGTGTGCAGGTACTTCCCCCACCGGCCGACGCCCTTGAAGCCGGAGACGCGGGCGACGGGGATCTCAGCGGCACCACCGGCCAGGATCTCGGTCAGATCCTCGGCGGTCAGCTCGACGGTGAGATGCAGGCCGGAGGTCTGATCGGTGATCTCGATCGAGGGCTTGACTCTTCCGCGCTCAGGGCTGGTGCCGTAGACGCGGCCAAAGGCTATCCGGACGGACAGGTCGCCTGGCTTGAATTCTTCCCGCATGGCTCCTCCTCGGTATGCTGTCTACTGACAGCATACAGCCCCGCCGCCTGGCGGGCAACGGGGCTGCGCATTTGCTGCTCAGGGGCTACGGAACGCGGAGAGAGATGATCCCGGTATGCCCGGTCGGATTGCCGCCGTTCCACGGATAGGCGAGGTTGCCGGACGTGTTGGCGTACAGGTAGGAGATGCCGTACCCGCCGTCGGTGCAGTTGCTGGTGTGGTAGACCGTCATCTTCTTGGAGGTCAGGTTCTTGACGCTGTACGTCAGGTGGTCAAGGCCGTTCGCGCCGGTCGGGTAGCAGCCGGGGGAGACCGACGTCCGGAACCACGCGTTGCACGACTCGGACAGGTAGCACGGGAACAGGCACAGCTGATTGCTGCTGCACGGCCCGTTTGCGAGGGCGGGGGACTCGGCGATGGTCACCGTTCCCGCGCTGAGCCCCAGCGCGAGGGCGAGGGCGGCGAGCACCCTCACGAACTTGTTGCGCATCGATCCTCCGATCGGTGGGGTGTTTCCCCGTGGACCTGACGGGATTCGAACCCGCGAACCTCCGGCGAAACCCGGTGTTGATCGCCGACCTTCTCAACTTTCAGGCCCAAGAAGATGGGGACCTGACCAGGATCTACGGCCCTCCGGCGCGACTCAATCGCCTTCTCCGGTGGGGGTCCTGGCCGGTCCCCGATTCAGTTGTTTCAGCAGCTCGCGGCCAGTCTCATCGACCCCACATGGGTAAGTAACTCCGTGGCTGCTGTCTGCTAAGAGTATACACCATCCTTGCCAGGAAGCGCAAGGGGCGTATCCTGCCAATAGACAGACCGCCCAGGAGGAGACCATGCGCAACGCCGCCGCCTACCAGATGCGCCGCCACCCGTTCATCGCCGGAACCGTGATCATCGTCTTCGGCCCCTACATCCTCGCGTTCCTGGCGATCTTCGTCGCGCTGGCGCTTGCCGCCTTCCTCCTCGACGCGGCCCTCACCCGCCGGTGAACGTCCAGGCGTGCACCGTCTGCGGCGTCGAGACGCTACTCAGCGACGACGGGCTGCGAGTGGCGGGCTGGCTGGTCTACGACGGGAAGTCGGTGACCGGCCAGCCCCTGCACGTTCGGACGTGCCCTACCTGCCAGCGGAAGTCCGCGAGAGCACCGCGCCGAAAAGCACCTCGCGCGGCTCGCCTCTTTTGACCTCGGTAGCTTCCTCGATGCGCAGGATCGGCGGTACCGGGAGCGGCTTGACCGCCTTGCCCTGCGTGTCCAGGCCGAGCTGCCGGACCTCGATCCCCTCCCAGCCCTGCACGTGCAGCACCTCGGTGATCTGCTCGGCCGAGACGTTCTCGTACCACTCGCCAGGCGACAGCTCCCACACGGCGGCCACACCGGAATGCGGGGGGCGGCCCGGCCCGGCGCAGGTGAAGATGAACCAGCCGCCCGGCCGCAGCGCCTTCCATGCTGTCGCGATGATCTCGGGCCACCGCTTGGCGTGCTCGAACGTCTCCGTACTCAGCACCAGGTCGTAGCCGGGGACGATGGCGCGGGGTTCCAGGCCTGGCTCCCAGTCGGCGGCGTCGTGCACGAAGTCCACGCCGAAGCCGGGCAGGATGTCCAGGACGTGATACGGGTTCGCGTTCGGGAAGAACATCCGCGTCGACCCGTTCAGGTCCCGGCCGCCGATGTCCAGCACCGACAGGTCCTCCGTCGTACGGAACTGGCCGACCCAGTCCAGCACCTGCGTGTGCATCTACTCCCCCTCGTTTTCGATCATGTTCCTGATGCGCGGCCACCGGGCGACCCACAGCGCCTTGTCGGCCTCCGCCGCCTGCTGCCCGATCCGGTAGACCTCGTCGGGCTGCCCCTTGCCGAACAGCGGGTGCAGGTGCTCGACGTGCGCAGCCAGGCACGGAGTCCACTCACCCCGGACGCGGGCGTGCTCGACGATCTCGTTGTCGACGAACCAGTGCCGGTAGCCCTCGTGGCAGACGATCCCCGGCCCGTCCAGGCTCGCCCCGACGACGTCCACGTAGTCGCGGCGGATGAACATGTGGGTTGCGTGCTGCCCCGCCAGCACAGCCGGATTGCCGAGGTCGTTGGTGCCGACCACCCGGGCGTGGGAGGTGCGGGCCGTCTCCATCGCCTGGTTCAGCCAGCCCTTGTGGAAGCGGACGTCGTCGCCGACGAGGAACAGCCACGGCTCAGCCGAGACCCGGTAACCCTCGTTCACCTTCTCGGCGAAGCTGCCCATCGGCGTGCCGTAGGACTTCGCCAGCACCCACGCGTTCGAGTACACGTTGCGGCCCTCCGCCCACGCGTCGATCGTCGCCTGGTCGACGACGTCGGCCATCACGTAGACGGTGACCGCGTTGCGCTGTTCCTCGCTGAGGCTGTCGGCCAGCGAGGTCAGGAACGTCTGGGCGTTGTCGCGCTTCGCGACCGGCACGATGACCGCGATCTGCTCCTGGGCTTCGGGAACCTGCTGTACCCCGATCGGGGAGTCCTGGGCGGCCTGCTCGCGGGCGAGCGGGTTGATCCTGATCGTCGGCCACCGGTCCGGCGGCAGCGGCGTCACGGTGATCGCGGGCGGCGCGAACGGCTTCAAGGCGTACTCCGCCTCCGACGCCCAGTACGCCTTCTGGTGGTTGGTGCCGACGCCGGTGTGCACGAAGATCGGCAGGCCTACGTTGTGCACGCGGATGCAGAACGAGACGTCCTCGCCGCACCGCTCCCCGTCCGGTCCGGGAATCCGCTCGAACCAGATGTGCGGGGGCGCGTCGTTCTCCTGGTTCCAGAGGGCGATCTTCTCGTAGACGGACCGGTGGGTGAGCAGCATCCCGCAGCCGGTCGCGCCGACCCGGGTCACCTCGCCGCGCTTCCAGTCCTGCCGGGTCACCATCTTGTACGCGCCGGGCATGCCGCTCCTCGGCTCCACCCACGCCCAGTCGTACAAGGTCGGGGCCAGGCTCGCGCGCAGCCCGCCCATCATGTCGTGGGTGAAGTCGCCCTCGATGAAGCACAGCGCGCCGACGACCGGGGCGGTCTCCGGGTCGGCGACCGACAGCAGCTTCTCCAGGGAGTCCGGCTCGAAGCCGATGTCGGAGTCGATCCAGAGCAGCCAGTCGGCGTCGCTGGACAGGAACGCGGCGGCGGCCGTGTTGCGGGCGAAGGACAGCTCCTGGGAGCGGCCCCACACTCCGGCAAGCGCGCCGTTGTTCATCAGGCCGGAGTTGTGCAGCAGGTGGTCGCCGTGCTGCTTGTCGTAGGCGACCATCCGCAGCACCGACTCGTGGTGGTTCCAGGACGCGTTGTCCAGGTGCGGGGTGCCGATGCACACCTTCTCCCCGGCGCGGGGCGCGAGCGCCTTGATCATCGCGTCGCGGGCGGTCCGGTAGGCGCTCACTCCCTCCGGGGACAGGGGGTGCGGGGCGTCGTTCAATTCCATACGGGCTCCTCCTCCGTTTTCGGCAGGGTACCCGCTATGATCCGGGCAGCGTATTGGTGTCAGCTACGGTCCGGCCGAACGCTCGAAGTAGGAGCAGCAGTGGCCAAGCCGACCCTGCCCTTCACCGTCCCGAAGGACGACGAGGGCAACTACGCCTTCTCCGGGATGACGGATGAAGAGCTGATCTCGATCCGTACGCAGGCGCGCTCCGCCGCAGCCGCGTACGCCGACATGGACGTCGCGGACGTCACGGCCGCCGACGTCGAGACGATGCGCGAGCTGACCCAGATCGTCCAGGGCGTGGACGCCGAGCGTGGCCGCAAGGGCGATGCCGCCGCTGCGTTCGCTGCTCTCTCCGACAGCCTCGGCGACGATGACGCCACCGAAGACGCCGAGGAAGAGCCGGTCACCCAGGGTGCGCCCGCTGAGGTTCCCGCCGCGACCACCGCAGCCGCCAAGGCTCCCGGTGTCGCAGCCGTCGCCCAGCGCACCGCCCCGGCCGCAGCACCGGCTGCCGACGTTCTGGCGCAGTCTCCGGCCGTCATCGTCGCCGGGGCCCAGAACGGCGACTACCCGGCAGGCACCGAGCTGGACTGGAACAAGGTGGGCGCGCTCGTCGAGAAGCGCTACCTCCAGTACTCCGCGTACGGCGGCGCGGGCGGTATTCACCGGGACAACGTCGCGCAGTTCAAGGTCGACTACCCGAAGGAGCTGACCGCCTCGGGCGGCCTCCAGGAGGACTCGACCGCGCTGCTGGACTACGCGTCCAGCGAGAAGCGGCTGCCGGGCGGTTCGCTGCTGGCGTCGATCGAGATCAAGCGCAAGCAGGCTCTCGCGGCGGGTGCGCCGAACGCGCTGACGGCGGCCGGTACCGGCTGGTGTGCGCCGTCGGAGGTCATCTACGACCTGTGCGAGCTGGAGTCGTCGGACGGCATGCTCGACATCCCGGAGATCGCGGTCAACCGGGGCGGCATCAAGTACACGACCGGCCCGGACTTCTCGTCGATCTACTCGGGTGCGGGCTACTTCCACTACACCGAGGCGCAGATCATCTCGGGTGTCACCAAGCCGACCATGTCGGTGCCGTGCCCGTCGTTCACGGACACGCGCCTGGAGGCGGACGGCCTGGCGATCCAGACGGACCTGCTCCAGCTGCGGGGCTACCCGGAGCTGATCGCCCGGTTCGTGCGGGGTGCGATGGTCGCCCACTCGCACAAGATCAACAGCTTCATGATCAACGCGCTGGTCACCGGCTCCACCTCGCTGACCCTCCCCTCGGGCGTCACCTCGCACACCCCGGGCGCGGGCACCACCTGGGCCACCGACCACTCCGTCGTCTCCACCCTCCTGACCGCCATGGACATGGCGATCATGGACTACAAGTACCGCCAGCGGATGGCCCTGAACAGCACGCTCGAAGTCGTCTTCCCGTACTGGGCGCTCGCCTGGATTCGGTCCGACATCGCGCGCAAGCAGTTCTACGACGCCGACTCCACCAACGACCAGTTCAACCTGACCATGGAGCGCATCAACTCCTGGCTGGCCGTCCGTGGCGCTCGCGCCCAGTGGGTCTACGACTGGCAGGACGCGTCCTACTGGGCCGCGTACCCGTCCGGCGCGCCGTCGGCCTGGCAGCAGTTCGGCCAGTCCTCGACGTCGACCGACTTCGTGCAGGACTTCCCGCACACCCTCCAGTTCCTGCTGTACGCGGCCGGTACGTGGGTGCGCGGCAACGCCGACATCATCACCCTCGACACCGTCTACGACAGCACCCTGCTGGCGCAGAACAAGACCACCCAGCTCTTCACCGAGCAGGGCATCCTCGCGGCCAAGACCTGCTTCGACTCCCGCGTCTACACCATCGGCGGCATCACCGGCGGCCTGGTCCCGTCGGGTGCGGGTGCCTTCGCGCCGACCACGCAGCCGACCTGGACCAACCCGTAGCCGAGTCTCCCGGGGCCGCGCCGCTCATTGCCGTTCGGCACGGCCCCGGGAACCCACCTTCGGATTGGGAAGGGAGGAAGCATGGCAACCCTCACGCCATTGGCCGGGCCGGTCATCGTCGACCAGCCTGCCGTCGGCAACATCCGGTACGGCCTGTTCACGGCCGCCAGCGGCCCGCTCGATCTGCCCAAGCATGGGTCGATCGGCGGCGTCACGTACATGGAGGAGCACTGCGGCCAGGCCCACCTGCTCGCGGCAGCCTCCTGCACCAGCGCGACACTCCCGCCCGGTATTGACGCCTGCGACGGGGTGGCCACCGGCCTGCCGTTCCAGGTCCAGGCGGGCATCAAGCTCGGCGCGGTCTCCTACGACACCGCCGAG
>Ga0134124_10001671_pt1 | contig 17827 bp, 15 predicted proteins | sample KB304_FD_96880 | JGI IMG/M metagenome (GOLD analysis project Ga0134124, IMG submission 96880) | Terrestrial soil microbial communities without Nitrogen fertilizer from Kellogg Biological Station, Michigan, USA - KB3-0-4 | ecosystem: Environmental > Terrestrial > Soil > Unclassified ...
TCCGCGGTCTGAAACAAGGACTCCTTCGCGAGCACGAGGTGGACTCGCGCGGCTTCAACTTCGGCGAGAGTCATGATGCTGCGCGCCAGTTCGCCTTCGAGCGCGCGCTGGTAGTTCACCTGCTCCTGGAACTGGGTGGTGCCGAATTTCTGGTTGTCCATGAGGTCGAAGCCCACCCCCGTGCCCTTGGGCAGGCCCTGGGATGCGAGCTTCAGCCGCGCCTCGTGAACCTGCGCCGCGGGCACCATGATGGCGCCGCCGCCTTCGGAGAACTTGTGCTGGATGTTCATCTGCTCCAGCGCGGCGATGATGGCGCCGCCATCCTGGTCGGACACGTTGGCGTACAGGGTGCGGTAGTCGGGCGCCGTGCTCCACAGCCACGAGCCCATGCCCAGGGCGATGAGCGCGGCGACGGCGAGCAGCAGGCCGATTTTGCTCTGCGCGGGCAGCTTGGTGAGGCCGACGATGGCGGCCGGAAGCGGTAGCGAGGATGCAGCCATGATGTCCCAGGTATCCCGTCAGGTTTGATGCGGACCAGCCGATAACCGGTCGATGTCGGGCCATTATGGGAACAACGGCCCGCGCACAAACCCGGATTAGGGCGGGTTTGGGCCGCTATTTCGGCTCTCGCGGCGGCAGCCTCTTGGCTATGCTGGCCTCCACATAACAGGGGCGCAGCCCTCGGAGGCCGTCATGGACACAGGCAACATCACAGGCATCATCGGTGGGCTGGCCCAATCGCCGGCCGCCTCGCCCATGGCGCGCGCGCTGGCGCGCTCGGTGTCGGAGGCCCTTGCCGGCCAGGCGGCCGCCGCGGGCAACGCGGCTTCAGGCGCCGGCATGGATTTCGGCAAGGTGCTGGAAAACGCGCTGTCCAGCGTCGACCAGGCCCAGTCCCAGGCCGACAACCTGGCCAAGCGCTTCCAGCTCGGCGACGAAAGCGCCAGCCTGGAGCAGGCCATGATCGCCATGCAGAAGGCCAACATCTCCTTCCAGGGCTTGGTGCAGGTGAGGAACCGCGTGATCAGCGCCTACCACGACATAATGAATATGCAGGTCTAGGGAACATCAACTCATCTTGTCACGAGATGGCTCTCTGCATGACTTCTTGGGAGGGACGGGGCAGAATACCCAGGCATACCCCTATAACAATTTCTTCCTGAGTGAAGCCGAACGTGCGCGTCGCGTCTGTCCTCGTCTGCTCACTGTTATTCCCCTCGATCGCAGCAGCCGCTGACTCGATTCGGCCAACAGGGGAGAACTGCAGCTTAGCTTCGCCGCCATCTTCGGCGGGCGAAGAATTCGCACATGGCATTGTTCTCCGGATATACCCCCGTGCCAAGGACATCGGAGCGCATTACAGCGGATGCCAGGTCCTGTTTGCGCCGGACGGTCCAACTTGGATCGTCGTCTCGCTAGTTGAGGTGATCGGCGGTGATCCGGTACGAATATGGTCAGCATATTCGGATGATCCAACCGTGCTTGATTGCCGTTTTGAGCGAGGCAAGGTCGTTCAAGGCGATCCCAATAAGTGTCCGTCGCCCGATTTTCTCCTTATGAGATCGCTGCCCGCGGGATGTTGGCAAGCCATCCCAGATCAGACCGCTAGGCGAGCTGGTGCGTCTTGGCCGCCGAATTGCCGGTTTGAGTAATGAGAGTCGCTACTTTGAACTAATTCGTCGCCGAGTATGTTCGGGAATTCCTTAAGATGATGCGATATCTATCGTGCTTGATGCTGCAGATAGCCGCGTTCACCTTGTTGCTCCTAGGCGGGGCACGATTCGCCGTCGCACAAGGGGTTGCCAGGTTGGACCGCCTTAGCGCGGAAGAGTATTCCCGGCTGAAGGAAAAGACGGGCGTCGTCCTGCTGGCGATCAACTGGAATCGCAGATGGAATTGCGGCGGTTTCCAGAATGCTCAACTTCAAAGCATCGCCTTCGATCGCATGGCGGCAGCGGCCCGCGCGGACGACGCGCCGCCCGATTTGCGCATAGCGGACGCGCCGTTGATCATGACCACCCCGGGTTTCGACAACTACGCGTTCGTGGTTGATCCCGGAAGTTACGTCTTGAGCGGGTTTGAGGTCAAAGCGGCGATGTCAATGGTCGATGTGAGAAGGGGCGGGGCCGGGCGCTCCCGGCTCATCAAGGATGGGAAGGCCCTGGGCGGAAGTTTTGAGGTTCAGGCGCGCGAGGCCGTGTACATCGGACACTTCTTCCTCGATTGCTACCAGCAGCCCATGCTTTGGCGGTTCTATTCCGACGGGCAGGAAGAATTCAGGAAATATCTGGATTCCATCAAGTCAAAATTCCCCGCGCTGGACATGCAAAGCATCCAATACCGGCCGATGACAACCGTGCAATTCGGGAACGACATCTTTCTCGAAGAGGGCTTGAAGGCCGAGCGCTCCAAGGATTGGCGGCTTGCCGAAGATTACTACCGGCGCGACCTCGCTGCCTGGAGCATCCCGGCGGCGCCCGATCCCGAGCGATCCATGGCCATGTACAACCTGGGCAGGATCGAAGGCTACCTGTGCAAATTCGGGGAAGCCGAGACATTGCTGAGCGACTCGCTCAAGCTCCAGGAGTCAATCGGCGGCCCGGATACCGGCTTGGTGACGAAACGGCTGCTCGAACTCGGGCGTTTATTTTTTGATCGCCGCAATTACGGCCCGGCGATTTCCTATTTTTCCAGAGGCCTTACGTTGCTCGAGAAGTCGGATATCCAGAATAGCGATCCGATCGCCCTGGCCGAATCATACGATGATTACGCTTTCGCGCTGAAAGTCATGGGCCGCGCCGGGGATGCGGAAAGCGCGGGCAAAGAGGCATCGCGAATCCGCACGGATAACCCGGGCAAGACCGCGAATTTCAAACCGGTCCGATATAACCAGTCGTGTTCGGACAAGTGAGCTGCTTCTTATCGAGGCCGATTGCCGCCGCAATTGTCCTTGCCCTTTCAGGCTGCGGAGTGGCGAGCTATGACTATTTGAAGCTTCGTCATGACCAAGCGAAGTATTTTCAGCCAGATTGCTTTGGGACGCAGGGGCACCCCCAGGATCGCTTTCTTTCCATATAAAGAGATTTACCGGTCCACAACCTTTTACGAGGCGATGAGTCCAAGGGCGTACGTAAAAAGTGAATTAATAATAGGAATTCACCTGCCTAGGGGCCAGACTACGCAACTCATGGGAGATGAAATTGAAGTCAAAGTCGACTCGCCCAATTCAAGGACCGTTACCAAGGTGCCGCTGTTGCCCGTCCCACATGCGAGGCTGGGGCAATATCCACCCTATCAGTTTCAGTATCCCGATCCATATGGAAAGGAAGATTTTTTCGGCGTCCTTTCCGGGCAAACCGGGGAAGTGACATTCAAGTTGATCGGCTCACCGATAACGACTTACAAGTGGTATGAGTTTTCGGCAAAATTTGATCCCGCTGGAGTGGCTTCCGGATCTGTTCGTTTTCCCAGACTGAAGGTGAATGGTGTTGAAGTTGATGGTCCGGAATTGCCGTTTAGCAAAGTTCACTACTCCGAGATCGCCCGATATTGTCCGTAAGGAGCAAAGTCCGTGATGCCTAACTTTAAGGGCGGTATTGGGCAACGGCGCGGCCGAGGAACCAAGACTAAAAGACAGCATAAATTGGCGTTGGAAACCGAGTACCTCGTGAAGATGCCGGCGTAAGAACCCCTCGATCGCCGAATGGGCGATCACCTGCGACAATTCACTACACCTTCATCCTGCTTTTTCCGATTCGCCACCGCGGCCGAACCCCCTAGGCTTGCCGTCAGTGCAAGCGGATAACCACCCCGATGTCTGAAAACACGCCCGTTTCGGCGCGCCCTCTTGAAGACCTGGGCCCGGAAGCGATTTCGCATGAAATCCTGTTGACGGCCTTCTGCCACGAATTGGCCGGCCACAGCCCGGCGTTCGCCAAGGCGATTTCAGGGCGGCTGCAGGCCCTGTTGGACCGGGGAGACCTTTCACCCATGGTCAGAAAACGGCTTGAAGGGTTCCTTGCCGCCCTTCGCGGCGCGCACGCGCAAGAGGGCCAAGCCACGAGCAACCCGCGCTCCTAGCGGGCCGCGTTGGCGGCGAGCACATCCTTCACTTTTTCCGCCAGGCTCGCCTGAGTGTAGGGCTTCAGGATCACGTTGACCCCGGGGTCCAGCCGGCCGTGGTGGATGATGGCGTTGCGCGTGTAGCCCGTGGTGAACAGCACCCTGAGCCCGGGCCGCCGGGACTGCGCCTCGTCGGCGAGCTGGCGGCCGTTCATTCCGCCCGGCAGTCCGATGTCGGTGAACAGCAGCCCCACGTCCGGCTCCGAGTCGAGCATGGCGAGCGCCGCGGCGGCGTCGGCGGCCGTGAGTACCCGATAACCCAGCGAGTCCAGCAGTTCGGCGGTGAACTCGCGCACGTCGCGGTCGTCCTCCACCAGCAGAATGGTGCCGCCCTGGCCGCCCTCGAGCGCCGGCGCCGCCTTGGGAGTGGGTTGCTGGCCGGCCGGGCCGGGCAGGCGCGGCAGGTACAGCTTCACGGTGGTGCCCGCGCCGGGCTCGCTGTAGAGCTTGGCGTGGCCCTGCGACTGCTTGATGAAGCCATACACCTGCGACAGTCCCAGACCGGTGCCCTGGCCGACGCTCTTGGTGGTGAAAAAGGGCTCGAAGGCCCGGGCGGCAACCTCGGGCTCCATGCCGGATCCCGTGTCGCTGACCGCGATCATGACGTATTGCCCGGGGTTCACCTCGGTGTGCGCCTTGGCGTAGCTCTCGTCGAGAAAGGCGTTGGAAATCTCGATGGTGAGCTTGCCCACGCCGCCCATGGCGTCGCGGGCGTTGAGCGCGAGGTTGAGAATGGCGGTCTCGAGCTGGTTCACGTCCACCGAAATCCACCATACGCCCGGGCTCACCACGGTCTCGATGGCAATGCCTTCGCCCAGCACCTGCCTGAGCAGCGTCGTGACCTCCACCACCAGCGAATTGGGGTTGACCGGCTTGGGGTCGAGCACCTGGCGGCGCGAGAAGGCCAGCAGGCGGTGGGTCAGGCTGGCCGCCCGGTCGGTGTTGCGCTTCAGCATCTCGAGATAGGTGCGGATTTCCGGCGCCGCGTCGCGCAGCCGCCGCTCCAGCAGGTCGGCGGCGTTCTTGATCACGTGCAGCAGGTTGTTGAAGTCGTGGGCGATGCCGCCGGTGAGCTGGCCGATGGCGTCCATTTTCTGGTACTGCGCCAGGGCCTGGCGCTGCCGCACCTGGTCGTCGACGTCGCGCGTGACCTTGGCGAAGCCCGCCAGGCGCCCGTTCCTGTCGAACAGCGGCTCGATGAGAATGCTGGCGAGAAAGCGCCTGCCGTCCTTGCGCACGCGCCAGCCCTCCTCCTCGTACTTGCCCTCCTTGAGCGCGGTGTCCAGGGCGCGCTGGGGTTTGCCGGCCTCGCGGTCCTCGGGCGTGTAGAACAGCGAAAAATGCCGGCCCAGGATTTCCTCGGCCGCGTAGCCCTTGATGCGCTCGGCGCCGGCGTTCCACTCCACCACGTTGCCCTGCGGGTCGAGCATGTAGATGGCGTAATCGGTCACGCTGCCGACGAAAAAGCGGTAGCGCTGGTCGGCCTCGTGCCGTGCCGCCTCGGCCTTGCGCAGGCTCCTGACGCCGAGCAGCACCGCCGCCAGGCCGAGCAGCAGCACGGCGAAAGCGAGCAGGGCGCCGGCCAAGGCGGTCTGCCGCGCCTGCGCCTCGATTTCGGCCCCGTGCGCCAGGCGCTGGCTCAACAGGTCGCGCTCGGTTTCAATGGCGGCGTCGATCAGGCCGTTCACCGCCCGCATTGATTCGTATCCGGCGTTGGCGATGGCGGCATTGCGGGCCGCCTCCGGGCCCTGGCTGGCGCGCAGCTTCAGGGTGTCGGCGAGCGTGGCGAGCTTCAGGCCGAGCTGCTGTTCGAGCACCTGCCAGCGGCGCTGCTGCTCCGGGTTGTCCGCCGTGAGCTGCTTGAGCCGGGCCAGCAGTTCGGGGGCCTGCCGGGCGCCGCGCCGGTAGATGTCCAGGTCGGCGTTGTTGGAAGTGATCAGAAAACCGCGCTGGCCGCGTTCGGCGTCCTGCGCCGCCGCGCGCAGCGACTGCGCGGTGTCGATGACCTCGAAAGTGTGGACCACCTGATCCTGGCTGCCGCGCACGCGTGACGCGACGCGCGTGCCGCGGTCGAACTCCAGCCAGATGTGCGTCATCCCGGCCGCGAGGATGAGCGCAAGCCCGAGCCACATGCCGGCCGGGAAGCGGTGTGTCTCTTTATTGTTGGGAGAATTCGCCAAGGAGGGGCCGCGGTCGAAGAACGGCGAATATACACCGGATCGACCGCGGCAAAAATCCGCCGAGCGACGCTGGGGCCAGGGCCGGCGGCGGCGTTGTCCCCTGCGCCAGGGGGGAATTGCCGTCACGGCGCGAGAATGCCCGGCGCACCCGCGCCCTCAGAGCCTCGACAGCCTGCTGCGCTCCAGTTTGTTCACGTAGCGCTGGATCATGGTCATCATGGGGCCGGCCATGCTGACGAACTTGCAACCCACGCGCACTTGCACGATGCCGGTCGGCGTGGTGCTCTCGCTGATGTTGCGCACTTCCAGCGCGGTCTCGATCTTGCCCACCTCGGGCAGCTCGATGTGGCAGCCGCGGATCACCTCCTCGGGCTTCATGCGCTCGTCGCCGCTCCAGCCGGCGAGCGCCGCGCCGCCGCAGCTGATGTCGAGAATGCGCGTGGCGATGGGCTTGCCGCCCTTTTCCGCCGGCGGCAGGTTGCACAGGAGGGGCTTGCCGGTGACGCGCGTGCGGAAGTATTCGCGGCGCTGGAAGCGCAGCAGCGATTCCGGCAGGCGCATGCGCAGCGCGGGTGTGCCCTCGAAGGCGGTCTCTTCGATGCCGTGGCCTGAGAACTGGATCTTGACGTGGTTGAGGAAGCTCACCACCGTGAAGCGCGAGGCGCGCAGCAGGGCGCGGTTGGTGGCGTCGTCCGCGCCGCAGTCGAACACCAGCTCCTCGAAATCCGGGTTGACGCGCAGCAGGTTGGTGACGATGAAGTTCGAGCCGCCGTTGAAGTAAATGGTGAGCAGCACGTGGCGCTCGATGAGCTCGCGCAGCAGGCCGAGGATCTCGGTGCGGGAATAGATCTGGTATTTCTCCAGTTCGGGCGAGTCCGGCAGGGGGGCGTTCATGTCCGACATGGTGACTCCGGTGCGTGCGCCGGGGCGAGTGGAGACGAAAGCGCCGCGCGCGGCGGCGCGGGCGCGGGCCCGGCGGCTGCGCCTTTTTCCATTTGGTGCAGCCAGGCCAGCAGTTCGGCCACGGCCACGTACAACTGGGCGGGGATGTGCTTGTCCATGTCGACCTGCATGAGCAGCGACACCAGCTCGCGCGACTCGTGCACGAACACCCCCGCCTCGCGCGCGCGGCGCACGATTTCCTCGGCCAGTTCGCCGCGGCCCTTGGCCACCACGCGCGGCGCGAGGTCCTGGGAACCATAGGTCAGCGCCGCCGCCGTGCGCTGCGGCGGCTCGGCGGGGTCTTGCGGCCGATCAGGCGGGCGCATCGAGCACCTCCCAGCGGACGGGTTGCAAGGCCAGGCCGCGCGCTTCCAGGGCGTCGGCGAGGTCGGTCAGCGCGGCGCGAAGGCGCTCATCCGAGCGCGCCTCCGTGGCGATGCACAGGCGCAGGTGCCGGTCGGTGAGCAGCATGGCGGCCTCGACCCGGCCCAGCGCCGGCAGGCGCAGCTTCAGGTTCGTGGCCCAGGCGGCCTGGATGTCCTGGCGCTCCGATCGGCTGGAGGAGTTGGCGTACTCCCGGGCAATGGTCAATTCCGCCGGCTGATTGGCCCACACCAGTCCGTGCAGTGTGAAGCGGTTGCTGTCGATGGTGTTCAACTGCTCCTTGATCACGGGCAGCAGGCTGTTGGGCAGGCCCGGTTCGCCGGAGCGCGCGCGCCCGGCCGCGGCTGCGTCGTCCGATGGCGCGGCGGCGCCCGGCGAAGCACCCCGCGCCTCGAAGGCCTGGCGTTCGTCGCGCAGCTGCTCAAGGGAACGACGTCCCCGCACCCATTCGGCCAGGTGCGATTCGTAGAACAGGCCGCTTTGCGACACCGCCTGGGCCAGGCGGCCGGCCGTGGGCGGTTCCTGCAGCGTGGACTCGGGCAGTGCCAGCACCGAGCGCGCGGTGGCGGCTTCAATGCGATTCAGCAGGCTGCCCAGGCGCTGCGCGTCCGCGCTCAGCACCAGCGTTTCGGCGGCGTGGGCGGGTTGCGCAAGGCGCGCCAAGTCGGCCGCGGCGCGCGCCGAGTTGGCGGCTTCGGCGGCGGGGCGCGCTGCGGATTGCAGGATGATGCGCACCTGCTCGCCGTCGCGGTAGCTGCCGCGCAACGGCAGCGTGAAGGGCTTGCCGGCAATTTCGACGCGGTAATCGGCGCGCACCGCGGTATCCGGCATGTCGACATCCGGCATTTCGGCAACGACCCGCGCTCGCGGCGCGGCCGTGGCCGCGAGCGGGTCGCCGGCGCGCGGCAGCGGCACTGGCTCGTTGGCGGCCAGGCGCGCGCGCGACGCCGAGGCGCTGCGCGCCAGGACGGTGGCGATCAGGGGGGTGCCAGGCTGGGCGCGCGCTTCCGCCAGCGCCGGCGCCAGGGCCGCGCTCAGGACTTCGGTGGCCATGAACGACGGGGCCCTGAGCAGTTGCGCAAGGGTGAGGGGTGTGATGCTCATGGCGAAATGAAGGTCGGGAACTCCGGGTCAGCGGCGCGGGTCAGCGGCGCGCAATGGCATATTCGTCGATCTGCGAGCCGGGCCGGCGCGACGGACGCTCGTCGGCAGGGGCCTGCGGGTCGTGCTCGGACGGGCGGCGCTCACGCCGCTTTTCGGGCTGCCGTCCGATGGGGCGCGCGGGCGCCGTGGGCAACACGGCCGGAGCGGGTATGCGCAAGTCGTCCATGGCTACGCATACAGGTTGGCCACGTTGCGCTGCATGCGCGCGCCGTGGATCAGCCGGGTCAACTCCGTCATCCAGGGTTCGGTGATGGCCCGCACTTCGCGGTCGTTGGACAGGATGGCGAGGATGAGGTCCATCTTGCGGCGTTGCTGGGCGCGGTCGAGCGGCTGCTCGCCCGCGCGTTTCAGCTCCGCGGCCAGCGCGGCGCAGCGCCGCTCGGCGGCGACGAGCGCCTCGCGGTTCCCGGCCACCGCCGCGGCCAGCATGGACGCGCTTTCGCGCTCGATGCCTTCGTACCGTTTCAGGACATCAGCGGCGCGCACGCTCAAGCCCTCGCCGTGACGCGTTGCGGGGCGGCCTGGGTACCGCCCGCGGGACGGCTGGCAAGCGACCACCAGGACTCGCGCAGGTCGGCCAGCAGCCGCGCCACCTCGTTCATGGGGGCGGCGTCGTTGGCCACGCTCGCCAGTAGCAGGCGCTGGCACATGTATTCGTACAGGCTGTCGAGCTGCAGCGCGATGTTGCCCCCCGCCTTGCGGTCGAGGCTGGCGCGCAGGCCTTCCTCGATGATCTGGATGGCCTTGGAGACGCTTTCTCCCTTCAGCCGCATGTTCCTGTCGCGCAGCCCGGCCAGGGCCTTGTTGACCGCCAGGATGGCCCCGTCATACAGCATGACCACGAGGCCCAGCGGGTCGGCGCTTCCGACGGCCGTCTCGATGCCGACTTTCGAATAGGCTTTGGCGGCGCTGCTGAAATTCATGTACGGTCTCCTGGCAATCGTTCAACTTCGATACTCAAACCGCGCTTGTCTAACCGCTTCCCTGCGCGAAGGCCTATGTCATTAACGGCCGGGCTCGCGCAGTCTTGAATTACTGGCCTTCGTTCATTACTTGCTGTTGCTGGCCACGCCGGGCAGCGAGGCGAGCTGCTGCGTGAGGTAGCTGCTGGTGGACTGCATGCTGGCCAGCAGCGTGTCCAGGGCGGTGAACTGCGCCTGGTAATTGGCCTGGATGTCGGCCAGGCGCTGGTTCAGCGCGGCGCGCTGATCGTCGATGTCGGTGATGCTGGCGTTGATGCCGTTCACCCGGCTCTGGATGCTGCCGTTCGGGCCGGTGAACTGGTCCATCAGGCTGCCGATCTGGGTGGCGAAACCGTGGGCGAAATCCAGGGTGCCGCGGCTGCCCGTGGAACCGCCTGCCACCTGCACCGTCAGGCCCGAGGCCGTGAGCAACTGGCCATGGCCGGTGGCCGCGACCCCGCCGATGCTGCCGGCGGCGTCGCGGCCGGCGGTGCTGGTGGGCGTGCCGAGCAGGCCGGAGGCGGCGTTGCCGCCGGTGATCAGCACGGTCGAGCCGGCGCCGTACAGGTTGGAGGTGAGGGTGATCACGCCGCCCGACTGGGTGACGGTGACCGCGCTTCCGGCCAGCACCAGGCTGGCGCTGCCGTTGATCTGCGATTGCAGTTGCGCGGCCAGTCCGGCCGCGGTGTAGGCGCCCGCGGGCAGGGTGATGCTGGCGGCCTGGCCGTCCACGCTGAAGTTCAGCGTGTCGTTCACGCCCGCCGTGATGGCGAGGTTGGCGGCCGCGCCGCCCACGGCGGTGCCATGGGTGGCGAGCTGGTCCACCTGGACGGCATAGCTGCCGGGCGCGGCGCTGGAGTTGGCCGAGGCAAAGCTGATCAGGCCGTCGCTCGCGTTGCCGTCGTCGGCGAACAGCGAGGCCACGTCCTTGCCGGGATCGGAGAGCACCGACTGCAGCTTGTTCGAGTCCAGCGCCAGCGAGCCGTCGAGCTGGAAGCTGATGCCCACGTCGGAGAGGTAGGACAGGCCGCCGTTGGCGGGCGACAACGGCGTGTTGATCAGGTTGCGCAGCCGGCTCTGGATGGACAGCAGCGTGGTGTCGCCCTGCAGCACGGCCGCGGTGTTGGTGTCGGGATCGTAGGCGCTCATCTGGGCGATGGCGCTGTTGGCGGTGTTCCAGGCCTGCACGAAATTGGCCACCGCGCTGGTCACCGCGCCGGTGTTGCGCGTCACCGTGAGCGTGGTCGGCCCTCCGGTCTTGGTCAGGTTCAGCGTCACGCCCTGGATGGCGCCGGTCACGAGGTTGGACGATTTGACGATGGTGATGCCGTCGACCAGCAGCTTGGCATCGGTGGCGGCCATGGTCTGGCTGAGGTTGGCGGCGCCGCCGGTGGACGCATCATAGGCGAGCTGCGACAGGCCGGCCGCATCGGTGTTGTTGCCGTCGTCGTCCGCGGCGGTGATTTTCAGGGCGTTGGCCGTGCCTGTGTCGTTGGAGGTGATCACCAGGCGGTTGCCCGCGCCGTCGTTGACGATGCTGGCGGTGACGCCCGCGCCCGCGGCGTTGATGGCGTCGCGCACGCCCGACAGCGAATTGCTGCCCGGGGGGATGGCGATGGTCTTGGCCGCCTTGGCGGCGTTGGGCGTGAAGCTGCCGCCTGAATAGGTGCCGAACTGGATGGTCAGCGTGCCGTTGCCCAGCGTGTCGGTGGTGTTGGCGAAGCTCGCTCCGGAGATCAGCTTCTGCGACTGCGCCAGCGCCTGCACCGTGAGGCTGTAGCTGCCGGACTGCGCCGTGCTGCCGGCGGTGGCCGCGGCCAGCGTCGAGTCGCCCAGCGTGGCGCTCATGGTCTGGAAGGTGCTCGGCGTGGACAGGCCGGTCATGGCCGACTGCAGATTGGACAGCACGGATTTCAAGGTGCCGTAGGCCGACAGCTTGGTCTGGTAGCCCGTTTCCTTGGTGGCCAGCGCCGTGAGCGGCTGCTGCTCCACGGCCATGAGCTTGGACACCAGGCCGTTGACGTCCAGCCCCGAACCCACGCCCGGCGCGGCCAGGGTGGGCGAGGAACTGCTCGATGTCACCGACGATGTCGCCATGTTGGCGCTCCTTGCTCAGCGGGGATTTCAATCCTAGCAACCTCGCCTGCCGTTCATTCCGTGGAAATACGGCACGGAATGCCCCATTCTTGATTGCGCTTGCAAATCTTGATTGCCTTGGCCGCCGCGGCAATGATGGGCCGCAAATAAAACGGCCCGGCCATCCCATGATCAACCTGGGAGGGCCGGGCCTTCGCCTGTTGCAGGCGCTGTCGCCTAGCCGCGCAGCAGCGAGAGCACCATCTGCGGCAGCTGGTTGGCCTGCGCCAGCATGGCCGTGCCCGCTTGCTGCAGGATCTGGGCGCGGGTCAGGTTGGCGGTTTCCGCCGCGAAGTCCGTGTCCTGGATCCGGCTGCGCGCAGCGGTCAGGTTCTCCGACGTGGACGACAAGCCGGCCACGGTGGACTGGAAGCGGTTCTGGTACGCGCCGAGGGACGCACGCGAGCTCGAGATCGTGGACAGGGCCGAGTCGACCGCCGACAGCATGGAGTTCGCGCCCGCGACCGTCAGCACGTTTGCGCCGCCGTAGGAGCCGATGGTGAAGCCGGCGTAGCCTGCGGTGGTGGACGACGTGCCGCCGATGTTCAGGTCGCCCGTCGAGGCCAGCGTCACCGTGCCCCGATGCGTCACCGCCGAGGTGGTGGCATCGGCGTTGGCGAAACCGGCCACGCCGCTGCCGTCGGTCGAGGTGTTGTTGAACGCGGTGTTGCCGCCGGTGGACGCTTCGGTCAACTGCACGTTGCGACCGTCGGCGGAGGCGAACTTGACCTTGCCGCTGGCGTCGATGCTGGCCGAGATGCCCAGCCCTTGCAGCGTGGTCGAGGCGTTCACCTTGGACACGATGTCGGTGGCCTGGATGGACATGCCGTAGCTGCCCGAGGACATGTCAAAGGCCAGAGCCGCGCTGGTCGTGCCGTCACCCACGGTCAGGGTGTAGGTGCCCAGCGGGCCGGTCGAGCCGGCGCTGTAGCCGGCCGTGGCCGGGCTGCTGCCGCCGACGGTGACGACATTGGCCGAGGTCAACACCACCTTGCTGGTATAGGTGTTGGTGGTGGTGCCGGCCGAGGTGCGGCCGAAGAAGCCGCCCGCCGTGCCGCCCGCGCCCAGGGTTTCGCTGATGACGATGTTGGAACCGTCGGCCTTGCTGAAGGCCAGGTCGCCGCCCGCCGCCGTGCCGGTCACGGTGATGCCGGCCGCCGCCAGGTTGGCCGAAACGGACGCGCTGGCGATGGCCGTGTCGACGTTGGCCGCGGTCACGCCGGCTGCCGCGGCGTTCTCGATGGTCACGCCACCCACGGTCAGGGTGTAGGTGCCGCCGACCGTGGTGGTGAAGGCGTTGACCGCCGTTCCGGTGCCGGTGGCTTGCGCCGTCGCCGTCACGCCGGTGGTGCTGGTCTGGGCGTTGATGGCGTCCTGCAGCAGCTTGGCGCTGGTGGTGCCGGCGCCAGTGGTGATGGCCGTGCCGTTGATGGTCAGCGAGCCGTTGGCGATGCCGCCCGAGGCGACGGTGGAAGCCAGGTTGGCCGCGGGGGTCACCGTGACCGTGCCGGTGTTGGTAATTTTGGTGAAGGCGGCCGAGAAGCTGTTCTGAGCCGTCGCCGTCACACCGCTGCCGGTGATGCTGCTGTTGCCGTTGACCGCCGCGGCGATGGCCTTGGCGTCCGCGGTGCTGACTGCGCCGACGTTGAAAGTGTTGATGGTTAGGTCGCCCGAGGACAGCGCGGTCGAGCTGACGGTGCTGCTGGTCGTGCTGCCGGCGCCCAAGCCCAGGGCGGACGTCTTGGCGTTGGCGATGGAAGCCACCGAGATGGTCTCGCCGGCGTTCGCGCCCACCTGGAACTGCTGCGCCGTGAACGAGCCGTCCAGCAGCTTGATGCCGTTGAACGAAGTCGTGGAGGCGATGCGGTTCACTTCGGCCAGGCGCTGCTGCACTTCCTGGTCGAGCGCGGCGCGGTCGGACGAGCTGTTGGTCGAGTTGGCCGACTGCACGGCCAGTTCGCGGATGCGCTGCAGGTTGTTGGTCACTTCCTGGAGCGCGCCGTCGGCGGTTTGCGCGAGCGAGATGCCGTCGTTGGCGTTGCGCACGGCCTGGTTCATGCCGTTGATCTGCGCCGTCATCCGGTCGGAAATGGCGAGGCCCGCGGCGTCGTCCTTGGAGCTGTTGATACGCAAGCCCGAGGACAGGCGCTGCAGCGAGGTGGACAGGGACATCTGCGAGTTGGTGAGGTTGCGTTGCGCGTTCAGCGAAGCGACGTTGCTGTTGATGACGAGAGCCATGTTGAGACCTTTCTCTGAAAGAGTGTCGAATCCGGGTCGGGCACGCTTGCCTGCCCGGTTACGAGGGTTGGCCTCATGGGGACGCAACCACCGTTGTGACTGCTTATCGGAACGCCCTTTGGAAAACTTTAGGCGCAGCTTCCAGGGGACCCTCCGGCGGACCCTGGGGGCGAGGCCCCTGTCGGCGAGCGCAGCCGACAATCTAGTACGGGCCGCCCTCTTCATAAGGAACGATCAGGAAGCCAAACAAGTGCCTATTTGCCCTGGGAATGGGACGCAGAGCCGGCGCATGCACCCCGGCATGCGGCGACCATGGCGCGGTGGCGGGCCCTACACGCTGTCGGAGCGTTTCCTACAGCCCTGCCAGACGCCGCCCCACCGAAGATATCGGCAGGCTTCCGATTTTCCTGGAGGGTTGGAGTGCGGATCATGCGAACCCATGGACACTGTCTGCGATTGGCGACAGGTCCTCAAAATAACGACGCACATAGCCAACTTTATTTTCCCTGGGAGGGACACCATGCACACCGAACAGATCAGCAACGAAATCCGCGAAACCAACCTGTCCTACCTGATGCTGGCCCAGCACATGATCCGCACCGACCGTGAGCAGGCGCTGTACCGCCTGGGCCTGTCCGAGGAAGTGGCCGACGCCATCGAGCGCCTGACCACCGGCCAGATCATGCGCATCGCCGCCACCAACATGCTGATGTGCCGCTTCCGCTTCGACGACCAACTGGTCTGGTCCCTGCTCGGCGGCAAGTCCGGCCGCTCCAACGAAGTCTCCGGCGTGCACGCCGCCATCCTCATGGCCGGCTCCCCGGCGATGTCCGCAGCGGCCGCGTAGCCGCTGCCGCAGTCACCAGTCCTCAGCCTGCAGTCGGGAGCAGCATCATGAGAAAAAAAGCAATCAAAAGCATCGTCGACGAAAGCCGGGAAATCCAGCGCGCCATCGAACTGATCAAGCTGGGGGCCCGCCTGCAGGTCCTGGAAACCGAGATCAAGCTGTCGCGCGAGCGCCTGCTGAGGCTCTACAAGGAAATCCAGGGCAAGTCGCCCCCCAAGGGCATGCTGCCCTTTTCCACCGACTGGTTCATGACCTGGCAGCCCAACGTGCATTCCTCGCTGTTCATGAACATCTACGAATATCTCAACAAGAACAGCGAGATGGAAGAAGTGGACGCCATCATCAAGGCGTACAAGCTGTACCTGGAGCAGATGTCCGCCCACGGCATGCAGGGCGTGCTGTCGCTGACCCGGGCGTGGCGCCTGGTGAAGTTCTTCGACGCGGGCATGCTGACGTTGACCGGTTGCAAGACCTGCAAAGGCCATTTCGTGGTGCATACCTTTGATTTGACAAAGGATTACGTGTGCGGCCTGTGCCATCTCCCGTCCCGGGCCGGCAAAACAGTCAACGCAAAAAATAATTCAGAAAAAGAAGTGGCATAAATAGAGTAAGTAGTACTAGGTTAATCTTCTTTAGTAACGATTCTTCTCGTTAACCACTCCCCCAACCCCCTCTCCTGGGGAGAGGGGGCTACTACGCAGCGCCGGATTTACCCCACTCCCCCCGGGAAGGGCAGGGGAGAGGGCAACGAGAAAGATCTGCTTCAAGTAATTCCCCTCAGTTTCTCTTCGCATCTCCCAGCCTGATATTCCATATTTATATGGTGTGCTCGGCTACGCCTCACTCCTTCGTCCAGCTGACATTTCGCTCAAGTCGGCTCCGCAAATGCCGACATAAAGCTCATTCCGCCTCAGGAGTTTTTGGGCATGCGATCGCCATTGGCCGAAGGCGATCCCGGCGGACAAACGCGGAAAAGCGAAGGTTAAAAGATGCTGGTCATCGTCGGTTATGTGGTGGTGTTGGGGTCGGTGCTGGGGGGCTTCATCATGGCCGGCGGGCACATGGGCGCCCTGCTCCAGCCCCTGGAACTGCTCATGATTGGCGGCGCCGCGTTTGGCGCCTTCGTGGTCGGCAACCCGGTCAAGACCCTCAAGGCCACCTTGGGCGCCGTGCCCTCGCTGTTCAAGGGCTCCAAGTACACCAAGGCCATGTACATGGAGCTGATGGCGCTGCTGTATGAAGTCCTCACCAAGGTGCGCAAGGAAGGCCTCATGTCCATCGAGCGCGACACCGAGTCGCCGCACGAGAGCGCGCTGTTCGGCAAGTACCCCGCCATCCTGGGCGACCACCACCTGATCGAGTTCATCACCGACTACCTGCGGCTCATGGTGAGCGGCAACCTCAATCCCATGGAGATCGAGAATCTCATGGACAACGAGATCGACACCCACCACCACGAGGGCAGCGTGCCCGCCACCGCCATCCAGAAGGTGGGCGACGGGCTGCCGGCTTTCGGCATCGTGGCCGCCGTGATGGGCGTGGTGCACACCATGGAATCGGTGGGCCTGCCGCCTTCCGAACTGGGCCTGTTGATCGCGCACGCGCTGGTGGGAACCTTCCTCGGCATCCTGCTCGCCTACGGTTTCGTCGGCCCGCTGTCCGGCCTGCTCGAGCAGAAGCTGGACGAGTCGTCGAAGATGCTCCAGTGCATCAAGGTGACGCTGCTCGCCAGCCTGAACGGCTACGCGCCGGCGCTGGCCGTGGAGTTCGGGCGCAAGGTGCTGTATTCGACCGAGCGCCCCTCCTTCTCCGAGCTCGAGGATCACGTCAAGCAAAGCGCGAAGCGCTGACCACGTCAGGCGCCAAGCGTCAACCGGGGACTACACATGGAAAAAGCCGAACAACGCCCCATCATCATCAAGCGCATCAAGAAGGGCGGCCACGGCGGCCACCACGGCGGCGCGTGGAAAATCGCGTACGCCGACTTCGTGACCGCCATGATGGCGTTCTTCCTGCTCATGTGGCTGCTCGGCTCCACCACCAAGGGCGACCTGCAGGGCATCGCGGACTTCTTCAACACGCCGCTGGCCGTGGCGCTGGGCCAGGGCTCGGGCTCGGGCGACAGCTCCAGCGTCATCCAGGGCGGCGGCACCGACCTCACCCGAACCTACGGCCAGGTCAAGAACGGCGACACGCCGCGCCAGCGCCGCACCATCAACCTGCAGGCGGCCAAGGCCGAGCTGGCGCGGGAAGAGGCGCTCAAGCTGCAGGCCCTGCGCGACAAGGTGGCCCAGGCGCTGGACGCCAATCCCCGCCTCGCCCCGTTCAAGAACCAGATCCGCCTCGACCTCACGGCCGAGGGCCTGCGCATCCAAATCGTCGACGAGCAGAACCGGCCCATGTTCGATACGGGCCGCGCCGTGCTCAAGGACTACACGCGCGGCATCCTGCACGAACTGGCGGTGCTGCTGAACGACGTGGACAACCACATCGCGCTGTCCGGCCACACCGACGCGGCCGCCTACGCCAGCGGCGAGAAGGGCTACAGCAACTGGGAACTGTCTTCCGACCGCGCCAACGCCTCGCGGCGCGAAATGATCGCCGCCGGCATGCAGGAGAACAAGATCATCCGCGTGGTGGGCCTGGCCGCCTCGGTGCCCTTCGCCGCCGATCCCATGGACGCCACCAACCGCCGCATCAGCATCCTGGTGCTGAACAAGCAGGCCGAGCAAGCCGCCGCCTCCCTGGGGCGGGTCACCGAGGTTTCGGATTCCGACGCCGCGCGCGCCGCGCTGACTGCGCGGATCGCCGGCGCACCGGGTGCAAATGCCCAGGCGGCCGCCGCGGGCCAA
>Ga0134124_10001673_pt1 | contig 17819 bp, 11 predicted proteins | sample KB304_FD_96880 | JGI IMG/M metagenome (GOLD analysis project Ga0134124, IMG submission 96880) | Terrestrial soil microbial communities without Nitrogen fertilizer from Kellogg Biological Station, Michigan, USA - KB3-0-4 | ecosystem: Environmental > Terrestrial > Soil > Unclassified ...
AAAGTGCTCGATAAATTCAAACTCTTCGAGGGTAGTAACGAGGACGAACTCACCGGCGATGCAGACGAACAAATTGGCGTCAACATCATTAAGCGCGCACTGGAAGAGCCGCTGCGTCAGATTGTTTCAAACGCCGGCAAAGAAGGTGCGGTTATTGTCGAGAAAGTTCGTGCAGAGAAGAACCCAAACATTGGTTATAACGCGGTGACCGAAAAGTTTGAAGATCTTGTGGCCGCGGGTGTGATTGATCCCGCCAAGGTAACACGTTGCGCGCTGCAAAATGCCGCGTCAATCGCAGGGCTGATGCTCACGACTGAAGCGCTTATTTCTGAGCTACATGAAGATGATAAGCCACGTGCAACGCCCGGCGGCATGGACATGTAATTCGGTGGCAAATTGGGAAGCCAATAATCTCTCGTTTGACGCGTCGAGCAACGAAGGAAGAAGGCACCGCGGCGATTGGGAAACTCAACGGCCAGGCGGACGGTTCTTGAAAATCATGAAGCCAAGCAGCGTGGAACTCGCGTTGGCTTTTAGTTAAAGGAACTCTGAAGGCAACATAAGTAAAGTTCTCTAAGATCTCAGAAGACTACCGTGGGGTTGGTGTTCCAGGTACCGCCTGAGGTGTGCGATGACAGATAAAATCTGGGCATCTTTGAATGTTTGGAAGCGGATGAACTAGGAGTCATTGAGAAAAGTACAACAACTCACCCGAGCCCGATTTTATGTTTCTTCTAAGTTATGGAATTAATGGAGGAAGTTGGTAGCGGGGGCGGGATCGAACCGCCGACCTTGGGGTTATGAATCCTGAATAAGCCGCTGCATTCAACGCCTTCCAATGAATAAACAGCACATTCCGCGGCGAAACAGTCGTTTGAGCAGAACACAACGCATCGGAGCGAATAAACCGCAAGGAAGATTACAGCAAGTTTACAACAAACAAAGCCAGCGGATGTCCATCGGTCATTCGATCAGAATGAATCCAAAAGGTCTGATCTAAGCTGAACTGGTTCATACAAACTATCTCGAAATCTCAAACAATGAGCTAACCCAATGTGGTCGCCGTCATTTGCAGTGTAGGTTACGACTCCAGATGCTTCCTAGGCGGTCGCTTGTAGCAAGCATGGAGCACAACGCAACAGATGTGTCTTTTAGGGCAGAAAACAGATTGAAGTTACCGTCCGACCGATGAAGCTGGTTAAAGGCTAGGATCGTGCCGGGCCCTACCGAGCGCTCAAACCTTGATCTGAATTCCCTTAAAAGCTAAGATTGCGATCCTCGGCAAGCTGGATAACCGACTAGAATAGACCTCAGCTCGTACGGAAATGCACTTGGCAAACGGACGGGTACGCAGCGCCTAAGTTCCTTACCCAATCCTATAGTTTGCCCCCGGACCTCTCGGTGAGCATCAGAATGCCCAAAATCTACTGTACGCGGGACGACGAGACTGCGTCCGCAAGTTGCTGTATTTCCTTTTTTAAATGGTCCTAACGGTTTGCTCCGCGAGGTAACAGGTTCTGAGCGTCATGGAAAACAGAACTCCGACAACCCGAGTCACGACCTTCTTCGCTCATCGACGACACCGCTTTTCTGACTTCTGGTTTTTGATTATTCAGGCCCGGCTGCTTTTGTGCGCCGTGGTGATCGGGTTCGCGTTCGCGCGGGGAACGAGGCAGGGTGCAAGCATCTCAAGTATCATCGCCGGCGCAGGCATCTATCTTGCACTGATCGTGGCGCTCGGCTTTTTCACGCGGAGCACCTTGCGGCGGAAGCGGATTCGAGCGCTTCCAGCGTTGCTCGATGTGGCCTTTATTTCCTATCTCGTTTTCCTCACCGGCGGAGAGCGGAGCGTTTGGTACCTGCTTTACATATTCCCCATCCTTTCTGTGTCGAGATATCTGAGTTACGAAGGAAGTGTCCTTTTGGCGTTACTGGCAGCTTCCGGTTACGCGATCGCCGCTCTGAACGTCAGTGGTCCAATGAGTTTGTCTTCACTGATTGTTAAGAGCCTGATTCTTATTGGCATATCTGTCGTCGCGGGTAATTTGAGCCGAACCAGGAGACTCAAAGAGGATGATCTGCTGGCCCTCTTTCGGGAAATCGATAACGCGATTATTAACAACGTCGAGCTCAATCGCATCCTAAAGATGATCGTGGAGGCCGCAGTTAAGTTTACAGAATCCAGTCTAGGCCAGATGGTTGTGTTTGGCGAGCAGCCTTCAGTCGCGACGGTTAAATCAGATCCAAAACAACCGGACTGGAACGTGGAGTCTTTCGCGAACAGCTTTCATGCGACTGTCCGAGAAACTAAACGTCATGTTTCGGTACTAAGGATTAGACAAAAGAAACGCAATGGCAATGTTGAGGAGACCTCGTCCAACACAAAGGCATATCGCTATATGCTTAGTGCTTATGTCGATGATGCCAGCAATATGCCGCGCTCAGCTTTGTTCGTGCCGCTAAGCCTGAACAATGAATTGCTCGGCATTGTTTCTCTCTATTCCAAAGGTTCATTCCACTACGCCGAGATCGATGCCATTAAGTTGAAGGGCCTTGCCCCGGCACTGGGCATCGCGCTGAAGCACTCGTCGGAGATCGAGAAAACGCAACGGCTGAAGTTGCTGCACACGATTGGCGAGGAGTTAAAGGTAGAGCAGGACGTTGAGAAGATCTTTAAGACAGTTGTGAAGCTGGCGGCTAATCAGCTTGGCTCGGAAGAAGCTGCGCTGTTCGTGTCAGGTATCAACGAAAAAAAGGAGATTCTGATCAGGAAGGAAGCAGTCTGGGGTCCAACGAAAGACATTGCGATCGAGCTAAAGAAGTTTGAGCCGCCATATAGTCCCGGTGTCAGCTACGTCGGAGAAATTTTTTCTACGAAAGAACCAATACATCCACCGGAAGTACCTGCTGATACTCTCCATTACGATAAATACGCTGCGACTCTTCCGTCTAAACAAGTCAGGCACTACATCGGTGTTCCTGTAACTATCGGCGATCAGGTCCTTGGGGTCCTGAGGGTAATAAACAAGAAATCTCCTACATACGATGTCAAAACAGGAAACGTCGAATTGGCCGAGGCGGGGTTTGAAACTGCTGACGTAGAGTTGATGCAGACGATTGCCAGCCAGGTTGCGTCTGCAATCCGCAGCGCAAAATTCCTCGAAGTCAATCGATACTATAAAGAGTTGGTGGAAAACTCACCGGACCCAATCATTGTTCTGAACGAAAAGGGGTTGATCAAGGTTTTCAACCGAGCCTGCGAAACAATCTGGGGATGGAGTGCGGAGGAGGTGGTGGGCAAGCACGTCACGGAATACTACGAATCGAAAGAACATGCGAAAAAAATTGGTCTTCTATTAGAGGATCCGGTAGAGAATCCGGACCACCGCATACAGGACTTCACAGCGAGAATTAAGGCCCGCAATGGCGAGATCATTCCTATCGCCCTTTCAGCCGCACTCCTGCGCGATGCAAACGGGAAAAAAGTAGGGAGCATCGGAGTTTTCAAAGATCTTCGAGCTACACAAAAACTTCAGGAGGAAAAGGCAAAGGCTGAAAGACTGGCAACGATCGGGAAAATGGCGCACAGCGTGGGCCATGACGTGAAACACGATATTGCTACCGCCCTTAATTTCCTGGATGTACTTGATGATCGAGCTCAGGGCGACAAACAGTTTCGGGAAATCTATGCCTTGGTTAAGGAATCACTGGGCGAAGCAATATACAAATTCCAAAACCTGCTTCTGGTGGGACGGCCAAAAACTTCTGACAAAAAGATCATTGGAGCAGCAGACGTTTTCCTTTGGGTTGAGGCCTCGCTGCGTCGCAGAGCACAAAGTAGAGATGTCGAGCTCCAGATCACCAGTCCAGATGCGACAAAGATACTCAACGCAGATATTGTGGAGTTGCGCCAGGTTCTTTTTAACCTGTTCGACAATTCGATTGATGCAATTGAGGCAAGGAGATCGCAGAGCGCCAATCCTGAAAGAGGGAGGATTGTTTGTGAGGCCAGCGCGGCTGACGGCGCCTTGAAAATCAACTGGAGCGATAATGGATGCGGAATATCACCCGAAGAACTAAACGACGTATTTAATGCTTTTGTCACCTCAAAACGAACTGGCAGCGGTTTAGGATTATTTATAGTGAAGAATATTGTTGAGAGTCATGACGGCAACGTGGATATCCAATCAGAAGTAGGTAAAGGAACTACGTTCACCATTGTCATCCCGCTCTTGCAGGAACCTCTTTCGAGCCTCAACTCCGCGCTTGGAGAACATCTCAGTGAAACCACGTAGCCTCATGCTTACTACAACTCGACGGCGTTTGTTGAAGCGATATGGGTTTCCACTTTTCCTTTTTGCTATCGGTGGTCCGGGTAGTGCGGGCCCGAGTGATTCCGAATTAAAAGAGAAGATTCGAAAGAAGCGATGCCGGATCTTAATCATTGATGACGAACCTGATTTCAGGCTGTCCTTGCGCTTTAAGCTTGAAGAAATATTTGCAGCCGTCGTCGAAGACGTGAATTCCGGCAGTACGGCAATTGCTGCTGTTAAGAGCGGCAAGCGTTACGATCTGATTCTTACCGACCTCATCATGCCTGGAAAGAATGGAATGGAGATTTTTCAGGAGCTGCAACAAATTGATCCAGGGCTGCGGGTCGTAATCATGTCCGCGTTTACCCATACAGAGGAATGGAATAAGGCAGCGGAATTGGGAGCAACAGTAGTTGAAAAACCGATTTCCAACAGTTTTCTCCTGCAAATCTTGAACGAGATCTAGAGGATCAACATGGCTGCAAAAGAAGTTCTCCTTATTGAAGATGATTCGAAGTTTCGCACGTCAATGAGACTCCAGTTGATAAGCGACGGCTATTCATTTGTCGAAGCCGACTCAATTGAGCGTGGTCTTGAGTACTGTAAGGAGCGTCCGAATTTGAAGGTGGTCCTATTGGACCTCGAGTTTCCTGAGGGAAAAGGAAATGGCAGAGACTTTTTAACGAGACTCGGAGATCTGGCCAAATATCGAATAATTGTCCTTACCGCTCACGAGGAATATCTGGCGGCGGAGTTGGCCCGCGAGTTTCAGGTCTTCAGATACCTGCACAAGCCGGATCGGCTGATGGAGTCACTCCGTTTCACTGTCTCGCAAGCATTTAAGGACATCGAACGAGCCGAACTGAAAGACAAGAACATTGTACTCAACAAGATCCAACAACAGATCAATAAAGACATTCTGGAAAGCCCCTCAAATGAAAAAACGCAGGCGGCCTTAAATGATGTTCTGACGTTGATCTGTAAGTCGGTGAGAGATTTAGTGGACGCTTATACAGTTCACACTCGTGTTTATGACTTGCAGAAAGGCGACTTTCATCTCACCGCTTTTGCCGGGTCTAATCCTGCGTTAAAGGAAATCTTTACGCTGCCGAAGCGCAAGAATGATCCGTTGTGTGGAACTATAGCAAAACTTAAAATTCCGATTAATTACGAACAGCTACAGTTTGAGAAAGAGTTCAAGGACTGGAAAGAGAATTCTCTGAGTCGTCTCAGAAGCGGGAACGGCAAAACACTGCGACAAGCCGAGCAATACTTCGAGCGGGTGGAGTCTGCCTATCTGGCTCCGATCACAACTCGCATATTCGCGGACGAAATCGACGCTGTATTTAATGTTAGCGCTGACTCAATCAGTTTTTTCACTAAAGAAAAACAGCAGGTGATCATGGAGTTTGTGGGCCTGGCGACCACCGCCATCACAAACGCCTGGCAGAAACTAAGAAGGGAAGAATCACACCGGGATTACCGCGGCATCAGCAAAGTACTCGACGATATCAGCAAGGCGCTGCGTGGCGAGAACACCAAGCCGGAGATCTACCGGATCGTAATCGACGGTATTTCACGGATCATCAAGCCAGAAGCCATCAGTGTTTACTTATTTAATAAGGCCACCGGTGTTTTAGATAACGAAGCGGAGTTTAGAGGCACGTCGCAGCGCGAACCGAGTACGGAAGGACATCCGATAGACAAGGGATTAACTGCCCTCGTGTTCTCAACGGGACTACCGTTGCGTGTGCCGAATCTTCAGGCCGGGGAACGACGTCTTGCACCGCAACATCCGAATGCCGATAAGAAGCTGTACGAAAAATATGTAACGGTGCTACCGAGCGGAAGAGTCGATCACTATCTGGCAGTGCCGATGATTATTGGCGATGAAGTGATTGGCGCGATTCAACTGCTGAACAAGAAGTCGACGTACTATTTTGATGAAAACATCGATAAAGCGTGGTGGTTGTTGGAGCGCGGGTTTAGTGATGATTGTGAGAACGTCCTCGGCATCGCGGCCAGTCATCTCGCAGTGGCCATCAGGAATGCCGAGCTTCTGGAAGAGCGAGGCAAGCAGATTAGCCAGCTCCGTATTCTCAATGATGTAGGCCGGTTCGGGTTCACCAGCTCGAAGAAGCAAACTGAGCTGCTGAACGAGATAACTGGTCAGGCTGCCGAGCAGGCGCAAGCTGAGATCTGTCTGTTGTTTTTGCTGGATGAGGAAGAGAACGAGTTGGTGTTACGTCAACGTTTTGGCATTACGGACAATGAATTACCCGTAGCGAGTTACAAAATCGGTGAGAAAACAGTCGGCAGAGTTGCAGCGACTGGCAAGTCGGAGCTGTATAAAAAGAACATACCACCAGGCAAATACGATCGGGAGATTCTCCAACATTTGCAAAACACTTATGGTGCACACAAAGAGATTGAGTCGTTGATGGTAGTGCCGATCATGGCGGGCGCTAAAGTGCTGGGTGTAATCAAGATCATCAATAGACGCGGGCCTAGTCAGCACTATGTTCAAGACGACGTGACGTTCTTCGAAAACTTTGCCAGCTACGTAGGACTGGCTATTGAAAACAACCAACAATATGAAGCGACAGTAAGGAAGCTTGCGGCGGCGGAGAGCAACTCCACGTTATCCAGTCTGGTAACCTCGGTGGCCCACGAAGTGAATCACACCTTTGGTTTGATACCCGATGACATTCTGGAATTGAAGGAGTTGTCGCCCGGTCTCACTCCCGAGCAGAAAGAACTTCTGGATGAGATAGAGCGTCTGGCGCGGCAAATGGTCTACTACTCAAATGAAATCAGCGGCTATCGCATAGGTGAAAAAGGATTCTTCGATATCAACCACATCGTAAAACATGCAGTCCGGCAGATTCCCCAGTTCAGGCTTCCCGAAAACATAAAAGACATCTCGCTCGACCTGGAGTTAACAGACGAACCGTTAGAAACTCTGATAGATGAAGGCCGCCTCACCAGCTCGATTCGCAATATAGTGATCAATGCCTACCAGGCGCTGGAAGGAAGAGAACACGGCAGGATAGTAATCCGCACTTCCAGAGACTTTGAAGCCAATATGGCAATCATCAACATCGTTGATAACGGCTCGGGAATTAAAGAGGAATACAAAGAACGCATCTATGATGCGCATTTCACTACCAAGGCGGGAAAGGGAACCGGAATAGGATTGTGGCTGGTAAGAACGTATATCGATTCTATCTCCGGCACCATCGATGTTGTGTCTCGCGAAAATCTCGGAACCACTTTTAGGCTCGGCATACCGCTTCACTCCGAAACTCTCAATGCAACAGACAATATCTGACACCATAAAGATTCTGCTCGTCGATGATAGTGCAGATGTTCGACGCAAGCTCACGCGACTCCTGTCAGCCCCAGATCGTTTGCTGTTTGAGGCTGAGACAGCAGAGATCGCGCTACAACTTATTACCGAGAACGACTTCGACGTCATCTTTCTCGACATCATGCTTCCGTTTGGCGTCAGTGGTCTCGACGTTCTCAAAAAAGCGAAAGAGATCAGACCCGAGCTCGGGAGCGTGATTGTTTTAACCGGCTGGCAGGAATCAAGCACTAAGATGGAAGCGGAGCTTCTTGGGGCTACGTATCTCGTCAAGGCGCCCTTCGATCGCCAACAGATTCTCGAAGAGTTCAATAGAGCTCTCGTTCGAAGGAGGCCCGCTTAGTGAAAGAGAGAATTCTGGTATTAGACGATAATGACAAATGGCTGAAATCGATCGAAGCAATGTTGGGGTCGGAATATGATCTGTTTCTCACCACGAGCAATCGGGAGGCAGTGCAAAAGGTAAGGACAACACCGTTCTCATTGGTAATCCTTGATTGGAAGCTTGAAAACGGAACCACAGGGCTTGAAGTCCTGGACAAGATGAGGAAGAGCGTTCCTGATCTGAGAGCAATTATCCTGACAGCGCTGGACCAGAGCGTCCTCGCGGTGGCGAGTCTTCAGGCAGGCGCGCTGGACTACATCACCAAAGGTCCGCGAAGAGTTGGGGACGACAACCTCTCAGAAAAGCTGACCGCAGCGATCAAGAAGCACAAAAAGGGAAATGATCTGATCAAGGTGTTCTTATCGTATGCCAGAGCTGATCGTCATAAAGTTTCGAGGCTCAGAAGCAAATTAGTAGCTCAGGGATTTCTACCCTGGTTTGATCTGCACGACGTCAAAGCGGGTAGATGGGAACCGCAATTAAAAAAAGCAATTAGCGAGGCGGATTATTTCCTTGCTTGCCTGAGTCCCAACTCGATTGACAAGACTGGATTCGTTAAGAAGGAGCTCAAGTGGGCCCTGGAAAAACAGGACGAGTTTGATCATGAGGATCCGTACATCATTCCGGTGCGTCTTGCTGAGTGTGAACGGCCCGAGCAATTGAAACAGTTTCAAAGCGTCGACCTCTTCAAGGAAGGAGGTTTCACCAAACTGGTGAGAATGCTTCTGACGAAGACTCCCACAAAATGAACGAGCAAGTACCGCACAAGATACTGGTTGTTGATGACGACGAGCGTTGGCTTAAGAACATTAAACGTGTTCTTGATGGGTACGACGTAACTCTCCTCGATAACGCGACGGATGCATTGTCAATACTTAGAGAACAGTCGTTTGCACTCACGATTCTTGACATGCGATTAGACGCAGGTTTATCGGGGCTCGATCTGTTTGCACAAATGCAGGCGATCGCTCCCAGTCTACAGGCGCTGATCTTGACCGGTTTTCCGGACATAAAGTCGATGCGTCGCAGCTTTAAGACCGGAGTGCTTGATTATCTCGAAAAGGGAAGTCCCGATCTGTCATCTGAGTTGAAGCTTGCGGTCAAGGACGCCTTTGCCGCAATGCACGGAACCGACGTCACTCCGACGATATCGGAGCTCATTGCGAAGGGCGAAGGCGAGACGCTTGAGTTCAAGACCTCCGCGCGTTGGGACACTCGCAACAACAAGATCAATAAAGAGCTCGAGAAGGTAATCATCAGGACAGTTGCTTCTTTCTTGAATTCAGAGAAGGGAGGCCGCCTCTTAATAGGTGTAGACGATGACGGCAATGTCGTCGGTTTGGAGGCAGATTACCAGACGCTACAGCGGAAGGATGTTGATGGTTATGAAAATTATCTGACGAACCTTCTGCTTGGTGCGCTTGGGAAAGATTTGAGTCTTTCCCTTGCAATCACTTTCCACAAAACCGAGGCGGGCGACGTGTGCGAAATTCTCGCGCGGCCCGCTCCCCGCGCTGCCTTTGTATCAGATGAAAAGGGCGAACACCTCTTCGTTCGAACTGGAAATTCAACCCGGGCCCTATCTACGCGAGAGGCAATTGAATACAGCAAAGTACGCTGGAAGGCATAGCCAGGGTGCGCTAGCTGAACCTCAGAGAAGTCGATGCCAAAAGAAATCTTAATCATCGATGACGATCGAAAGTTTCGCAGAATGATCAAGCGAGCTTTGGCCGCTGATGGATATTCTTTTGTAGAAGCAGATTCGGTTGAGAGCGCCCTCGCAATATGTGCCGAACGTCAGGAATTGGGAGTAATACTACTTGACCTGGAGCTTTCTGGACAAAGCGGTACTGAGTTTCTGCAACGGCTTGGAGATAACTCCTCCAAGTACAGAATAATTATTCTCACTCAGCACGAGGAATATTTGGCCGCGGAGCTCGCGCGCGAGTTTAGGGTTTTCAGGTATCTGCACAAACCCGACCGGCTGATGGAGTCACTCCGCTTCACTGTCTCACAGGCGTTTAAAGATCTGGAGCGAGACCAAGACAAGAACGCGTTGTTGGTACAGATACAGCACCGGATCAATGAAAAGATCCGAGAGACCAACTCAACCGAAGAAACGCAGAGAGCGTTGCGTGACGTCTTGGCCTTTACTTGCGAGTCATTGAGAAAGATTGTAGGCGCCTACAGTGTTCATGTCCGCGTTTACAATCTCCAGACAGGTGATTTTCAACTGGCTGCCTGCGCCGGACCTACCGATGTTATTGGAGAAATACTCAGGTTACCAAAGAAAAAAACCGAGCCTCTGTCGGGTATTGTCGCCCAAGTGAAGAAAGCGCTCTACATTTATGAATTGCAAATTGAGCCGCAATTTAAAGAGTGGAGAGAGGAGTCACTAAATAGACTTAGAGGCCTTGGAAACGACATATTGGTTTCAAAAGCTGAGGCGTACTTCGATAAGGTCCGGTCTGCGTATCTTGTCCCGATTACGACTCATCTGTACGCAGATGAAATCGATGCCATCTTCAATGTTAGTAGCGACTCTACAAATCTCTTTTCAGCTGAAAAACAATCCGTGATCCAGGAGTTTGTTGACCAGGCGACAACAGCCATTACGAAAGCCTGGCAAACACTGAGGCTTCGGCAATCACATCAAGACTATAGAAATATTAATAGCTTGCTGGAAGACATAAGCAAGGCCCTTCGCGGTGAGAATGCAAAGCCTGAAATCTACGACATTGTAGTCGAAGGTATTGCGCAAATTATTCGGCCAGAGGCCATTAGTATATACGTGTACGATAAGTCAGCCGGAGTTTTAATTAACAAGGCCGAGTATCGAAGTTCCTCCAGATACGAACCCAGCATAGAAGGACACCCAAGAGATGAGGGGCTTACTGCCCTGGTGTTTTCAACCGGAATGCCGCTGCGCGTGCCGAATTTACAGGCTGGCGACCGGCACAAGCCGGTGGAACATGCTAACGCCAGTTACGAGTTGTACAACAGATATCTTGCATTCTTGCCCAGCGGAAGAGTCGATCACTATCTGGCCGTGCCGATGATCGTTGGCAATGAAGTTATCGGCGTCATCCAGTTGCTGAACAGGAAGTCAGCTTACTATGGAGACGAAGTCGTGGATAAGGAGCGATGGTTGTTAGAGCGCGGTTTTAGCCATGACTCGGAGAATGTCCTCAGGATAGCTGCCAGCTACATTGCTCTAGCCATCAAAAACGCCGAGCTCCTGGAAGAGCGACGCAAGCAGATCAGCCAACTCGCGATTCTTAAAGATGTAGGCCGCTCTACCAGTTCCGATACGCTTAGTGATCTTCTCGACAAGATAATTGGTCAGGCAGTTGAAGTGACACAAGCCGAGATGTGTCTGTTGTTTCTTTTGGATGAAACCAATGATCGACTCGTCTTACGCCAGCGCTACGGCATTTCGGAAAAGGAATTGCCGGCCGCCAGTTACGAAACCGGTGAAGGAATAACCGGCGCAGTTGCCGCGACGGGCAAATCGGTGCTGTTTAGAAGGAATGTCCCTCCAGGAAGATACGATCAGGACCTTCTCAATCATTTGCACAACACCTATGGTCCACACAAAACAGTCGAGTCGATGATGATTGTACCGATCAGGGCTGAAGGTGAAGTGCTGGGTGTAATTAAGCTCATCAACAAGCGCGGCGCTACTCCATATTATGATGAAGACGATCTGAGCCTCCTGGAACACTTCGCCGGCTACGTAGGACTCGCTCTTAAAAACAAGCAACAATATAAAGCCGCAGTCAGCAGAAGCGTCACCGCCGAGGGAACTGCCACTCTATCATCACACATGGTAAGGGCCGTCTTGCATGAAATCAACAACACCCAGGCGCTTATTCCCGTCAACATACAGCTCATCCGGGAGAGATTAGCTCGTTCAAACTTCGATGTAACGCAGATGCTGGATATTGTCGAGGAGGTGTCATTGCAGACGCTGACCTTTGCGAATAGCATTCAAGCGTTCGATATTAGTCGTCTTAAAGAACAAAAAATTCTGAATATCAATGAGGTTATCACCAAGGCCTTTAGTCAAGTTGTTCCGACTCTGGAAAAGGATCCGCGCAGCAAAAGAGTGCTGGTCGACCTGAAGTTGTCAGTGGAGCCGCTTATGTGCGCGGTTTATGAGACCCCATTTGTTCAGGTGACGCAGAACATAATAATTAATGCCTACTAGTCGATGGAAAAGAGTGAGATTGCGCGACTAACGGTTACAAGCTCCCTGAATCGTCAACGCAAAAGTGCTGTAATCTCATTTCGCGATACTGGCTGCGGCATTAAGAAAGAGGACATAAACAAAATTTTCGACGCGAATTTCACTACGAAAGTACGAGGTACCGGCATTGGTTTGTGGTTGGCGATGAGACATCTGGACAGCATTGGAGCCGGCATAACGGTAACCAGCTCGTTGAATGAGGGAACAACTTTTACGATCGAAGTGCCGGTAGCCGAACCTTACCGATGAAGTCGCTACCAAAGATTTTGATAGTTGATGATGATGAGCGATGGCGTCTGGCTTTACGGAATCTTTTGTCTGAATACTCCGTTTTCGACTCTGATGGAGAGGAACAAGCACTACAAGCCATCGCATCGCAATATTTCGATCTGGTTTTGCTTGATTACAGACTGGGCGAGGGCGATGGATTGAGCATCATACGCAGAGCAAGCGAGATGGCCCTTAGAGTGGGAGCGATAATCATTGTCACTGGTTTTCCAGATGCAACATTATCCGCTATGGCGATGAAACTAGGAGCCGTCGACTTCTTCAATAAGGGAGAGCTCAAAGATCTTCGCGCCAGGGTTCAGCAAGTCTTAGCTCGACAATCTGACTGATTCGGTCTATAGGGCCGCCCCTACAGTTTCTGTTTACCTCACGCACTGCCTCGGGCGCATGAAAACCGGCCATAGATGGTCACTTCAAAACCGCCATGGAGTGTGGCCGGGACTAGTGGTTTTTACGCTTTCCTCTGCATCTTGTCTACTCGATTTCGCTTAGCCCTTTAGCGGCAGTTCTTTTCTTTTATAAATAAACAATCTCTAGCCGCAGAGGCTGTGGGAACTGTGGGAAACTCGGCGCGGTTTGCCGAGTTTTCCAGCGCGGTGGGAAGGGTGAGCTCCTCCAATTCCGCTACGGCTAAAATAGGGAAAATTGGACCATTAGAGTGTTGTTGGACCACCTCGTTCGGCGTCAAACCCGCTAAGGAACTATGTGGTCTGAAGCCATTATGCTCTCTTCCTCAAACAACCAGATTTTTTCTTTCGCATCCGCGAGCGAAAGAAACCAGTTGACGTTCAGGCACTCATCGCGGAAGCTGCCGTTGAATGATTCGATGAACAGGTTATCCGTTGGTTTTCCAGGTCGCGAGAAGTCCAGTCACCTGGTTGTCATAACCCCGCTTGTCCAACGCCTTTTGTACACGTAAGCTCAGCAATCGGGCAGGGGGAATTTTACGCGTCTCACACAGATGAAACAATGGAACAATGGGTTAATCTGGTCGACAAGTGGCAAGCAGGTGGCCACACTAACTCCTGAAAGCCCTGCCAGAATACTCACCGATCGACGGACCTCACGGTTTGAACATAGAACGTGAATTTGTGAGAGAATCCTGGAGTCTTACCGGCCGATAGATTTGGTGCATCCTTACCGTAACGTGTTCGCTCATGGCTTCGCATGAAAGTATCATATGACGTTTCCATCCTATGAAAGACTGGATTGGAAGAACTTCGAGAGACTCTGCGCAGATCTCCTTGAAGCTGAGGGATTCATTATTGAGTCGGAACCATTTGTGGACCGCAAAGGCGCAGATCTTATTGCAGTTGAAATCTACCAATCGCACGAACCAACTAGACAAGTGCGCAAACGCTGGCGCGTTCAATGCAAACATTATGCAGGCTCAGGGCGCAATTTGGGTCGCAAAGAAATTGAGGAGGCGCTTTTTAACTATGGTGCCAACAGAGGACCAGACGACGGTCTTTTTTTGATTGTCGACACTGATTACACTGAGTCTGCCAAAGAAACTGTTGATCAATATACGACCATTAACCCGGGAGCAATCGTAACGATATGGAACCAGCGACAATTAACTACACGCCTCGAGAGACATCCACACCTCTTGGCTCGTTACAACCTGCCCATTGCAGATGTTGATTACTTGTCGGCGATTTCATCGCTCAAAAGGTTTGGGAATGTGCGAACATTATTGATTTCAGATCAATCACCTTTGGCACATAACTTAACTTCTGGCCTTCGCGCCGCGGGATTTGATTTAACCTTCCTTCCGTTCTGGAATTACACCGACCTGGTAAGAATGGAGCTAAGCAGAAGTGCCGTACTTTTGAAAGATTATCGTCTGGTCATTTGTTTCCTTGGCGATTCATTTGGCTTTCCATTGCCCTCAGGTTTGATCGAAATCATTCTGCGTTGTCACAATAATGGGGCCGCTCTACTCCTATTCCCCTTCCTCGCGTGGTCAATTAATCGCGGGTTGTATTCTCAACTTGAGAAGATCATACCCGTAGAATTGCAAGATCCTACAACATCACCATTTGGATTTACGGTCGACATGGTAGCTGGATCGTACCGTCATGGAGATTTTAGATGGTTGCTTGCTTTTGACTCCTTCGCTGAAGATCAATACGTAGAATTTGACCCGGCAGAGGGACACTTGCCATTTTGCGAGGGAATAAACAGCCGGTTTGGGATTTCACATTCATTCGAATACTTAACGGTAAGAAAAACCGCTGAGCTGGTATGGGCGGATACTACAGGTAATCCACTCATCGTTATCAACCATTCAGAAGGGAAGAAAGTATGTTACTTAAATACATGCGGACACTCATGTATGAACCTGATTCCGATTTCTTCCCCGCTTGAAGTTACGCCACAGTTCGGAGTTCTTGTTAGAAACGTTTTGGAGTGGCTGCTTGATTAGTCGGCCTTCTGATTATTCGGTCAGAGCGTTAAGAGATTTTTGAATGTCCTGCGACGAGTATCCGACTGCCCGATTACTTGTGATCGAAACCTGTTGTAAAGTTGCTGTAGTTCTAGATTCCCGTAATTCTTGGCACTACATAGGTTAAGACGTGAGCGTGGGATTAGAACTCCCAGGGCCAATTTCTTAGCAGGCGTAAGTTATTGATTTTATTGGTAGCGGGGGTCGGACTCGAACCGACGACCTTGGAGTTATGAATCCTGAATCAACCGCTGCATACAACGCCTTCCAAAGAATAAACAGCATATTCCGCGGAAAAACAGTCGTTTGAGCAGAACATAAAGCACTTGAGTGCATATAGCGCAAGGAAGATTACAGCAACTTTACAACAAATCTCGTTAAGTCGCCGAACCAGTGGATCCCCAGCTTCGAACCACCACTTGAGCGGGGGTCCGCCAGCACCGGCGGCGAGAGAACAAACGGACAGTTTGCCCTCTGCGATTTGATCCTGCGGAAGTGTTTAGGTAGGTAGCAAACGAGTGTTGGTTTTTACGGGCGTCACTCCGTGGCCCCTCATTGGTTCAAAGGAAGGGGCGCTCACAAAGGGACGCCTCTATATGGAAGCGTAATTCGTCAAGCACCTACGAAATTGGCATGTGGTAGCGGTCAATTTCCGCGACCGTTTTTCCGCTTAAACAAATGATCGAACACATAATCTCCAACCCTGTTACCTTGTTTAATACCTTCCGTCTTATCAAAACTCCAATGGATGCCGAGATAGATACGACTTTGTCCATTCTCTTCTTCAGCTTCCGAGAAAGACGCGAAGCTTCGTTCAATTAAAGGACGTTTGTCACCATTGCGATCTTTGGTCACGCCGTTGAATTCGTCAGAGACGAACGTGAACGAAATCCTGTCTCTGCCATAGAAGCGGCGCAGCGCTTGAAATAGTGCACCACCAAATGCAGCGTGCCCTGATGGATAAGCCGGGAAGGGGGGCGTGAAGTTTGGCCCACTTAGGTTGCTTGCAGGCGCTCCTAAAGGTGAATACGTACTGTCACCAATAGTGAGAGGATTGCCATCGCCAGTAAAAGATGGTCCAGTACCCGGATCTGACTCGCGGATTCCTGTTATTGGGCGCCAAAAGTCGTAGAAGTATTTTGACTCCCATGCTGCAATACCCGTATCAGCCATTGCAGTATTCACAAGTGCGAGTAGGCGAGCGAGTTCGACCACATCATGCGTGTTTCTGATTTCGGCGATGCGCATCGTGAGTTGATTATACAAACGAGGCGGCGCACACAGGCTTGGTGTTCCATCATATGCCCAGTAAATTCCAATGATTGTCTGTTCGGGTGTCCTGCTAGTCGGCGTCACAATATTATCGCCACCCAGCGACTTAACTTCGTTATAAGCGGCGGTATATGCAGGACTGCCCAACGACGGGGGTGGGGGAGTCCGGAACTGATTTGGTGAAGTTAAGACGAATGGCGTGACTTCACCCCAATGCGCCCCCAACGCTATTGGTAGCAGACTAATTGGATCCTGTCGCCAATGACCCGCGGCATCACTGGTAATCCATTGGCTACCAACGAGAGGCTCGGGATGTTGCGACCCGTCGTTGCTTCTCATTGCGAGGATGGCCGCGGCGGCATCCTTACCGATTTGAATCCCGTCACTCTTTGCATCGCTGCTCGGGATGTCATTCAGTTCCTCACTCAAGAACTGATCGAACGTCGGGATCTGTGAAGGAAACATTTCACAGAGTGTGTCGTGCGCCGCTTGCGCGATGGCACACTGCATTGAGGCGTGTTTGTTGGCCTGAGGAAGCCCAACGTAACTTTCATACTTACCTTCAATCGCATTCAGGGCTTCAAAGATGGCGATGTGAACGATGGCCATGGCGCGCGCGGAACGACCGGGGCCTAGTTGCTGACCAAATACGTGAGTATCGTCTGGTTGAGGCGGTGTATGGTCCAACCCACTGGCATTGATGGCAATTTCGTTCCAGTGACGCAACCGTTCTGATGCACTGTTTCCAAGCCGAACGGGAGTTCTTAACGCATTATATTGCGGCCCCAAAAACGGTTTCGGACGGAGCTGAGACGGCTGCGCATAGGTTGAGTATGAAGCGATCATCGCCGCGAGGACGACGAAAGAAATCAGTAGTTTTCTGTGTGACAAGAGCCCAGTTTTCATGATTGTGATTCTCCGTTGCTCATTTAAATCGCGAGTATGTACGGCGAGTGAGGTCATGTTCTAATTGATCGTTTGTGGATCGACTAAATCTCATAGAGTTGCTTAACGGATTTGAGATTTTACTGGTCCTGTGTGAGGCGACTTCAAACAGACGTGGCTCTCTCGTAAGAGTAGCGTTGTCGTTTCCAGTGGTAAAGCCGGTGAAGAAGAAGTTGATGTCCTGACCAGTGAGATCAGTGACACCGAAAGCTTGTATGAAGTAGGTAGTTGATGGCGCCAACGCCGCGCTCGGTGCAAAGCTGGCGCTTAAGCCATCAGATGTCACTGAAATAGTCCCGGTCACGGGCACGTTATTCCCGCTGATAAAGATCTGGAAAGTAGAGCTATTGACCGTGAGTGGATTGATGCGCTCGCTGAACTGAAGACGAATGACAGCGTTAGTGGGTACACCCGCGGCGCCGCTGGCAGGGTCCACCTGTGTGATCGTGGGTCGAATGAGATCAGCGCCAGTGCCGGTGGTGAAGCTGGTGGTGACTGCCGACGAGAGATTGTTGCCGGCCAGGTCTTTGACAGCAGTGCCGATGTTCACC
>Ga0134124_10001676_pt1 | contig 17811 bp, 15 predicted proteins | sample KB304_FD_96880 | JGI IMG/M metagenome (GOLD analysis project Ga0134124, IMG submission 96880) | Terrestrial soil microbial communities without Nitrogen fertilizer from Kellogg Biological Station, Michigan, USA - KB3-0-4 | ecosystem: Environmental > Terrestrial > Soil > Unclassified ...
CGGCCGAGGCCGCGCGTTCCCATGACGATCGCGTCGCAGCCGAGCTCGCGCGCGCACTCGGCGATCTCGGTCGCGGCGTGTCCGATGCGGACGTGGCCCGCGCACGCGACGCCGGCCACGGCAGCCGGACGCTCGGTGGCGGCGACGATCGCCTCGCCGGCGTGGCGCAGCTCCGCCGCGATCACATCGGGCGACACGAGCTTGCCTGGCCACGGGTGGATCGGCGGCGTCTGCACGTTGAGGACGTGCAGCTCGGCGGCGGGCTGGCCGCGCAGCTCGCCGAGCGCGTGGGCGAACGCGCGCAGCGCGTCCTCGGAGCCGTCGATCGGCACCAGCGGACGTTTCATGACTTCACCGTTCTTTCCTCGCTCGTCGCGCTTCGATTGGACACCCGCCAGACGTGCGCGTCGCTGCTGCACGGGCGTTGTCTTGATCCGTGTCAACGCCGGCGCTCGTGCATCCGGCCGAGCACCGTCGAGAGCGCGAGCCACACCGCCGCGACCGGAATGGCCGCCAGCGCGATCGCGCCGAGCTTCAGCCCGATGGCATGCACGCTTTCGTAGAGCCAGCCCCAGAGCGCGTCCGAGCCGCGGTAGACGACGACGTCGATGAAGCTCTTCGCCTTGTACTTCTCCTCGCGGCCGACGACGGTGAAAAAGACCTGGCGCGCCGGGTTCGCGATCGCGAAGTTCCCCCAGCGCTGCGCGACCTGGAAGACGAGGACGACGGCGAGCGTCGGCGCGACAGCGAGCGCGGCGAAGCCGACGACGAACACAGCCGGCAGCACCGCCGACGCGACGCCGACGCCGAAGCGCGCGAGGAAGCGCCCGGTTGCGAAGAGCTGCGTCGCGAGCGTCAGGATTCCGACTGCGAGGTCGACGCTCGCGAAGATGCGCGTCTGCGCCGCCGCGCCGTGCACTTCGGCAGCGACGACGTTGGCCTGCGCGAAGTAGACGATCGTCGCGCCGAACGAGAGCAGGCACGCCCACGCCGCGAGTCCGAGCAGGTAGGGCGAGCGCACGATCTCGGGAATCGCCGCGAACGCGCCGCCGCCGACGACCTCCTCAGCATCGGGGCGGGGCGCGCTGGCCATGGCAGTGCCCTCGAGACGGTGGACGCAGAAGACCGCGAGCTCGAGCAGGACGAGCGCGACGACGAGCAGGTTCCTCGGTCCGAGCGGCTCGGCGAGCACGATCGTGATCGCCGGGCCGAGCAGCGCGCCGATCGTGCCGCCGGCGCCGATGAAGCCGAACAGGCGCTTGCCCTGCTCGCTGTCGAAGAGGTCGGCCATGAACGACCAGAACACCGCGACCGCGAACAGGCTGAAGACGCTCACCCAGACGAAGAAGACGCGCGCGACCTCGACCACGGCGATGTCGAGCGTCAGCAGCAGCCAGAACGCGGCCAGGTTGAACGCGAAGAAGTGGTAGACGATCGCGATGAAACGCTGCCGCGGCAGTCGCGCGACGAGCGCGCCGTAGATCGGCTGCGCGACCAGGAGGGTCGCGAACGTCGCAGTGAAGAGCCACGGCAGCCTCTGCACGCCGCCGGCGATCGCCATCTGGTCGCGCAGCGGCCTGAGCACGTAGTAAGCCGCGAGCAGCGCGAAGAAGTACGCGAACGACCAGAGCGCCGCGCGCCGCTCGGCGGCGGTGGCAGGCAGCAGCGCGCCGAGCCGTCCGGCGAGCGCCGTCACGGCGCCGAGCGCAGCTTCTCGCGCAGCTCGGCGGCGTTTGCCTTCGGCCCGTAGCCCGGCGCGCCGCGCTGAAAGCGCCGCGCGTCGGCGAGGTTGCCGGCGATGACCGGCTCGAAGCCGGCGTCGCGGACGAGCTCGCCGGCGATGCGGACGGCCTCGGCGTCGTCGCCGGCGATCGGGATCGGCAGCCGCGGCTCGGCGCGGCCGGCTTCGGCCTGCAGGATCGTGTAGCCGATGGTGTTGAAGGCGCGGACGATGCGCGCGCCCGGCAGGTATTTCTGCGACGTGATGCCGATGCCTTCGCGATCGGCCTCGTCGGCGATGACGCCGTCGCGAGCGGAGACGGCGTTGCCGGCGTCGAGGACGATCTTGCCCTTCAACGCGGCGCCATAGTCGCGGCCGATGGCGGGCATGGCGCCGTAGGGCACGGCGAGGAGGATCACATCGCCGAACGCGATCGCCTCTTCGACGCTGCCGGCACGCGCGGGCGGGCCGAGCTTCTCGGCGAGCGCCTTGCCTTCGCTCGCGTCCTTCGAAGAGAACATCACCGGATGGCCGGCGCGGACCCATAGCCCGCCGACCGTTCCGCCGATGCGGCCGGCGCCGATCGTGCCGATGCGAAGCTTCCCGCCCGGGGCCTGCGCGCCCGCGCGACCCGGCCGGACCAGCGCGGCGAGCGCGAGCGCGCCACCGGCAACGACGATCGTGCGACGGCGAGAGGCGAAGAGATCGGATTCGTGCATCGAGAGCTCCTGCGGACGGCGCAACGATCATCGTTCGGGCGACGCGACCGTGCAACCGCGGGGCTGCTCGCCTAGCATCGACAGCCCGACCCCCGAACACGCGCCATGGCCATGACCCGCCGCGATCTGTTCCACGCCGCCATTGCGCTGCCTGCGCTGGCTGCGCCGCGTCTCGCCGCTGCCGCCGACGCGGTCGGCGGCGGCGAGCCGAAGCGGCGCCTGCGCATCCTCATCCTCGGCGGCACCGGGTTCACCGGCCCGCACCAGGTGGCCTACGCGCTCGCGCGCGGCCACCAGGTCACCCTCTTCAATCGCGGCCGCAGCCCGCACGCGTGGCCGGGCGAGGTCGTCGAGCTCGTCGGCGATCGCAACACCGGCGACCTGAAGTCACTCGAAGGCGGCACGTGGGACGTCTGCATCGACAACCCGACGACGCTGCCGTTCTGGGTGCGCGACGCGGCGCGCGTGCTCCGCGATCGCGTCGGCCAGTACGTCTTCATCTCGACGATCTCGGTCTACGCCGCGAACGACAAGGCCGAGGACGAGTCTGCCGCCGTTGCGCCCTACAAGGGTGCCGACGCGATGGCCGAGACGGCGGAGACGCTGCGCGGCCGCATCGGCGAGCTCTACGGTCCGCTGAAGGCGGCGAGCGAAGACGAGGCCCGGCGCCAGTTCGGCGCGCGCACTACCGTGATTCGGCCCGGGCTCATCGTCGGACCGGGCGACGAGACCGATCGCTTCACCTACTGGCCGGCCCGCCTCGCGCGCGGCGGGGAGGTCCTCGCGCCCGGCGACGGTGCGGATCCGGTGCAGTTCGTCGATGCCCGCGACCTTGCCGAGTGGACGATCCGCATGGTCGAGACGCGGACGACGGGCACCTTCAATGCGACCGGTCCGGCGCAGCCGCTGACGATGCGCGCGATGCTCGCCGGCATCGCCGAGGGCGTTCGCGCCGACGCACGCCTCACGTGGGTGCCGACGACGTTCCTCGAGGCCGAGCAGGTCTCGCCGTGGAGCGACCTGCCGGTGTGGGTTCCAGGCGAAGGAGAGAGCGCCGGCTTCGGACGCCGCTTGATCGCGCGTGCGCTCGCCGCCGGGCTGACGTTCCGGCCGCTGCCTTCAACCGCTGCCGACACGCTCGCGTGGTTTCGCGCCCAGCCGCCGGCGCGGCAGGCGAAGCTGCGCGCGGGACTCAGCGCCGAGCGCGAGGCAGAGCTGCTCGCGCGCTGGCGCGCGTCGGCGGCGAGTTCGGCGGGGCGCTGAACTCGCCTGCGTGCCAGGCGCGCGTCAGGCGCCGAGCACGCGGACGATCGCGATCTTGGTTCCGGCGGGCGCGCCGCGCTGCAGCGCCGACGCTGCGCTTTGCGGCGAGCGCTTGCGCGGGTCGACGGTGAACGACAGCGTCGCCGGCGCCGTCGATGTCCGCACGCTCGCGGCGTCGATGCCGCTCGTCGCGGCGGCGACGCGACGCACTCGGTCCGCATCGATCGCCTGCCCCTGGACGTCGCAGAACACGACGACGCGGTGTTGCGCCGTCGCTCGCTGCACCGTGGCGTGGTCGTAGGTCGCCGCGACCTTGTCCTCGTCGCAGGCGCCGCAGGCGAGCGCGGATGCGAGCGGCAGCGCGAGCAGGGCGGCGACGACGAATCGCCTCATGGCTTCGCTCCCGCCGGGCCGGTCATCGGTGCTGCCGAGCGCGTCTGCGACGGCGCCAGCGACGTCCCGGGAGCCGACGGCTGCGGCTGCGCGCTGCCCTTGGGCTGCAGGTTCTGGTCGGCCCACTTGAAGTAGGCGATGTACTGCTTGATCTCCTCGTCCGAGAGGCCCTGGTTCGGCATCGGCAGCTTGTACTTCTCGAGCTGCGCCTTGGCGTGCGCGTCGCTCTGCAGCATCTGCTCGGGCGCCTTCAGCCAGCGCGTCAGCCACGCGTCGTCGACGTGCTTGGTGACGCCGTAGAGGTCGGGCCCGACCTTGTCGCCGCCTGCAATCGAGTGGCACGCCAGGCACTTCGACTCGAACGCGAGCTTGCCCTGCACCGCAGCCGCGTCGGTGGGCGCCGCCGTCGCCGGAATGTTGTGGTGCTCGGGATCCGCCGCGGAGCCACCCGCGGCGATGATGCCGATCGCGCCCTGCGACGCGTTGGCGAAATGGTGGTCGACCATCACGTAGTTTCCGGCCTCGGGAATGATGGCCTCGACGATCGCGCCGCTGGAAGAGCCGAGCAGCACCGTCTGCATGCCGCGCAACTGGTTGTCGGGATTGCCGTCGATCCAGACGCGGTCGAAGATCGTGCCGACGACGTGGAAGCTCGACGTGTTCGACGGTCCGACGTTGAGGACGAAGATGCGGACGCGCTCGCCGGGCTTCGCGACCACCGGCGACTCGACCAGGCCGTTGTAGCGGCCGTTGAAGACGGTGTAGGTCGGTGCCTTCGCGCGCACGCGGTCGCCGTCGAGGACCTGCAGCACCTGGCCGTCGACCTTGCGCTTCTGCGGGTCGGGCTTGGTATAGAACTCGCTCTGCACGACAGCGTATTCGCGGTCGACCTTGGTCGGATAGCCGCTGCGCGGCTCGACGATCATCATCCCGTACATGCCCGACGCGATGTGCTCGAGCACCATCGGCGTGCCGCAGTGGTACATGAAGACGCCGGCGTAGTTCGGCGTGAACTCGAACGAGATCGTCTGCCCCGGCGCGATCGAGCGGTACTTGTCCTGTGGCGAGACCATCGCCGAGTGGAAGTCCATCGAATGCATCATCGGCGCCGCGGTCAGCTGGATTCCCGGCGCCGGCTCGTCGGACCGGTTGGTCATCGTGAACCGGATCTTGTCGCCGACGCGGGCGCGGATCACCGGGCCCGGTACCTTGTCGCCGAACGTCCAGGCGCTGAAGCGAACGCCGGGTGCGAGCTCGATGATCTTGTGCGTCGTGTCGAGGCGGATCTCCTTGATCGGCGACGGGTCGAGCGGCGCGAGCGTCGCCTCCATGTTGAGCGCCGACCCGGAAGCGAACGCGCCGGTGTGGCGCTCGCTGGAGAGCTTTGCAGGCGGCGGCTGGAAGTCCATCTTCGCCGAGTCGTACGGATCGTCGCGCACCGCGGCGAGCGCTGGCGCCGCTGCGCCGCTCGCCGGCGCCGAGGTCGCGGGCGCGTCGGTCTTGCTGCACGCGGCGACGAGCACCAGCGCGGCTGCGATTTCGGCGAGCGTGGCGCTGCCGCGAACGAAGGTGGACGAGAAAAGCGATGCGGTTCGCATGCGGACTCCGGTGCGACACCGCGGTAGCGAACACCGTTGCCGCGGCCGGCACACCGATCTTCGTGATTCGCGCTTCGCAGGGTTTTGCGAAAGCGCAAGGCTGCATCAGCCTGGTGCGCCGTCGAGGCGGGGTCGCGTCAGCACCGGCCAGTAGCGCACCGAGAAGATCGCGAACGCGGCCGACCACAACGCCGCCGAAGCGACGATCGCCGCCATCGTCGCCGCCGGAGCTGCGATCGGCAGCACGACGCGGACGACCGCGGCGAGCGCGACGAGCGCGTAGCTCGCGACGTCGAACGCGTCGGCGCGCAGCGGCCGCGCGGTGTGGCCGCGCGCCGTGCGCGTCATCATGCCGAGGACGAGGCCGCCGAGCGCACCGACCGTGAGCGCGTGCGACGCCGCCGTGCTCGCGACCCAGCCGAGCGCGGCCGCGGCACGCAGTGCGAGGTGGATCGGGATCCAGGCATAGGCGAGGTGGAGCACCCAGACGAGCGGTGCGCGCACGGTCCGCCATGGTCGCCAGAGGATCCAGCGCAGCGCATGCAGCGCGGCAGCGACGAACGCGACCGCCGCGAGCGTGGCGCCGTCGACGGGAGCGAGGTCGGCGGCGGCGAGGGCGACGATGGCGCCGAGCGCGAACCGCTCGAGCTCGGGCCAGCGCTCGGCGCCGGCGTTCGGCAGCGCGTTGTTGGTGAACATCGGGACGACGCGTCCGGCCATCAGCGCCATCACGAAAAGAACGATGTCGAGCCCGACGCGAACGCCGAAGAACTCCGGCACCGCGATCGCGCCGAGCACGGCGAGATGGAAGACGAGGTCGAGCGCCGCGAGCGCGACGAGCAGCGCCACGAATACGTAGTTGCGCCGGTTGCCTGCACCGACAAGCGGGATCGCGAGGCCGATCGCGGCGGCGAGCGCGAACGCCGGGCCGACGACCGCGCCGAGCCAGCCGAACGGCGTCAGCGCGACGCAGCGCGCGGCGAGCCAGAGCGTGGCGAGCGCGGCGAGCGACGCGCCGTGCGGCGTCGGCCGGCCCGACCAATTGCGGCCGGCGGTGAAGAGGAAGCCGACGATGACCGCGAGCGCGAAGCCGAACAGCATCTCGTGCGCGTGCCAGGCCGGCCCGGGCAGATACGTCGCGCCAAGCACGCCCGAGAACTGCGCCGCCCAGAGCGCGATCGAGAGCGCGCCGAAGATGCCGGCGAGCAGATAGAACGGGCGAAAGCCGAGCTGCCAGAGCGCGAAGCCGCGCGGCTGGGGAGCGTCGGCTGCGGGCGCCCGGAGGACGATGAACGGAATCGGCTGGGCCGGGCGGCGAGGGATCGCGTCGCGCATTGGGCGATCGTAGGCAGCCGCGCCGCCGATCGTCTTGCGAACGGTCAAGGCGTCGCGAGCCCAGGGGGGTGCTGATAATCTAGCCAACCCCTTCGCCACCTTCGCCCGTGAGCGCCCCGACCCACATCGCTGTCGTCGACGACGAGACCGAGATCACCGTTCTCCTCGGCCGCTATCTGGTGAGCCACGGCTTTCGCGTTTCAGAGCTGCACGCGGGTGCGGCACTGCTGAGGCTGATGGCGACCGACCCGCCGCAGCTCGTTCTCCTCGACCTCGGCCTGCCCGGCGAGGACGGCTTCTCTATCGCGCGCCAGCTGCGCGAGCGCTGGCAGTGCGGCCTCGTCATCGTCACCGGCCGCGGCGACGCCGTCGACAAGGTGGTCGGCCTCGAGATCGGCGCCGACGACTACGTCACCAAGCCGTTCGACCTGCGCGAGCTGCTCGCGCGGATCAAGGCGGTCCTGCGCCGAACGGCCACGAACGCCGCCGCATCGACGGCGCGCCCGGTCCACCGCTTCGCCGGCTGGCAGCTCGACACCGCGGCGCGACGGCTCGTCGACCCGCATGGCAAGGAGGTTGCGCTCACGACCGGCGAGTTCGGTCTGCTCGCGACCCTGGTCGAGAATGCCGGCCGCGTGCTCTCGCGCGACTTCCTGCTCGAGCAGACGCGCGGCCGCGAGGCGGGTCCGTTCGACCGCACCATCGATGTCCAGATCGGGCGGCTGCGCAAGAAGCTCGAAGCCGATGTCGACGATCCGCAGATCATCAAGTCGGTGCGCGGCGCGGGCTACATCCTGGTCGCGCCGGTGACGTCGGCGTGAGCGCTGGACGGCGATGACATTTCCGGCGCACCCAACGCTGCTGCACGACGACTCGGTCGACGCCGTCTATCGGACGCTCTTTCTCGCCTATCCGGACGCGCTCGTCGTCGCAGACGCCGCGGGTCGCATCGTCCTCGCCAATCCTTCGGCGGCGGCGCTCCTCGGCTACACCGTCGACGAGCTCGTCGGCCTCGAGATCGACGCCCTCGTTCCCGACGCGGTGCGCAGCCGCCACGCCGCGTACCGCGCGTCGTTCGAGGAAGCGCCACGGGCACGGCCGATGGGCAGGCAGACCGAGCTCGTCGCCCGCCGCAAGGACGGCAGCGAGGTCGTCGTCGAGATCGCGCTCAGCCCGCTGCAGGACCACGGAATTCCGCTCGTCGTCGCGGCGATCCGCGACATCGGCGCGTATCCGCGCATCAAGCAGGCGCTGCAGCGCGCGCGCTACAGCGAGCAGCTCGCGCGCGTCGGCCGGCGCGCGGTCGACGCCCGCGAGCCGCAGAAGCTGCTCGACGAGGTTCCGCGCGTCGCTGCCGAGACGCTCGCGGCCGATGTCGCGATCGTCTACCTGCTGCAGCCGAACCGGCTCGAGCTGCGCGTCGCCGGCGTCGCCGGCGAGATGCCCGGCGAGTCGATCGGCGAATCGATTGCCAACCGGACCGGCACCTCGCTCAGTCACGTGCTCGCCCACGGCAGCTCGATCGTCATCGCCGACTACGCCAGCGAGCGGCGCTTCGAGGTGCCGCGCTCGTTTCTCGTCGCCGGCCTGACGAGCGCGGTCGCGGTGCCGCTCTCCGACCTCGGCCGCACGATCGGCGTGCTCGCCGTGCGCTCGCGCCGGCAGCGCAACTTCGGCCCCGACGAAGTTCGCTTTCTCGAATCGCTCGGCAACATGCTCGCGAGCAACCTGCAGCGCCTGCACTCGGAGGAGGCGCTCAACCACGCACAGCGCCTCGAGAGCGTCGGCCAGCTGACCGGCGGGATCGCGCACGACTTCAACAACCTGCTCACCGTCATCCAGGGCAACCTCCAAGTGCTCGGAGACCTCCCGAGCCTGGCCGACGACAGCTTCGGCGGCCAGCTGCTCGGCGCCGCCAGCCGCGCGGCACGGCGCGGCGCCGAGCTGACGGGCAAGCTCCTCGCCTTCTCGCGCCGCCAGGTGCTGCAGCCGACGGCGGTCGACGCCGGCGCGATGCTGCATTCGCTCGCCGACATGCTGCGGCGAACGCTCGACCAGCGGATCGGCATCGCCGTGGAAGCGGGGCCGGGAACAGGCGTCCTCGTCGACCCCGGCCAGCTCGAATCCGCGCTCCTCAACATCGCGATCAACGCGCGCGACGCGATGCCTGCCGGCGGATCGCTCGGCTTTCGCGCCGAGGTCTGCGCGGAGCTGCCGGACGCCGTCCTCGCCGAGCTCGAGCCGGCGAAGAACGGCTTCGTCGCGATCGCGATCAGCGACAGCGGCAGCGGCATGTCGCCGGAGACGCGCGAACGGGCGTTCGAGCCGTTCTTCACGACCAAGGAAGCGGGCCGTGGCACCGGGCTCGGGCTGAGCACGGTGTACGGCTTCGTCAAGCAGTCGAAGGGCGCGATCGCGCTCGACAGCGTCGTCGACGCGGGAACGACGGTGACGCTGTACCTGCCGCGACCGGTGGCGCCGGCGGATGCGCTCGGCGACCCCGACGGCGCGGGCGTCGTCCCCGAGGGGCTGTCGGTGCTGCTCGTCGAGGACGACTCCGAAGTGCGCGCCGTCATGCGGCGTTTCCTCGAGACCCTCTGCTGCAAGGTGCTCGAGGCGCCGAGCGGCGAGCAGGCGCTGCTTGCGCTCGACGTCGACGAACGCTTCGACCTCCTCCTCACCGACATCGCGCTCGGCGCCGGCATGCGCGGTACCGAGCTCGCGGCAAAGGCGCAGGACCGTTTTCCTGCGCTCGCGATCGTCCTGATGTCGGGCTTTCCTGCCGAGCTGATCGAGGCCGATCGCGACGCGCCGCTCGGCTGGGAGCTGCTCAGGAAGCCTTGCTCGCGCGAGGAGCTGGCGCAGGCGATCGCCCGCGTCGTCGCCGCTTCCTGAGGCGCTTCGCCCCGGCGCCTACTGCAGCGTCGTCGGTGCCAGGCAGCGCTGCACGAATGCCGACAGCGCGTCGATGTCGGCAATGCGGATGTCGCGCCGACCCTTCTCGGCGAACTCGATCACCTTGTCGCGCGCCAGGCGCGACAGCGCGCGGCTCACGGTCTCGAGCGTCATGCCGAGGTAGTTGCCGATCTCGGCGCGCGTCATCCGCAGCGTGATCTGGTCCGAGCGCAGACCGCTCCTGGCGAGGGCGGTGGCCCACGAGCGCAGGAACTCCGCGACGCGTGCGTCAGCGGGCAGGGTGCAGACCGACATCAGCGAGTCGCGGTCGCGACCGATCTCGCGGCTCATCGCGACGTGCAGCGCCGAGAGCAGCGCCGGATGGGTGACGCTCGCGGCGAGCAATTCGTCGTAGCGGATCACCCAGACCTCGCCGGTGTCCATGGCGACCGCGTCGCACGAGTACGTGCCCGAGGCGATGCCGTCGAAGCCGAGCCAGTCGCCGCGGAACTTCAGGCTCACCACCTGCTCGCGACCGTCGGCGGTGAGATTGACCATCTTGAAGAAGCCCGAGTTGAGGACGTAGAGCGCTTCGAAGCGCTCGCCCGCCGCGTAGACGACGTCGCCCGCATGGACGACGCGGCGGCGCGGCGTCAGGCGCTCGCTCAGCAGCTTCAGCGTGTCGGCGGCGTTCTGGCTCGCGTGACGGTCGGCTGGCCGGATCGGCGTCGCGGCGGCGCGCAGCATCGTCGCGGGAAAGCGGGGGGCCTGGGCCGTGCTGAGTTGGGTGGCGGACATCGGGAGCGCTCCTTGCTCTGCCTGGTTTCGATGTGGTCATGCTAGGAACGCCGTCCCGCGCAAGTACCAACAGCGCACAACGCTCGGTCGCAGTGTGTAAACGGACCGTGTCAGCGGCAAAACGAAGGTCTCGCGGTTGACCGGAATCAAAGTCGGGCCGCGCCGCGCGAATAGCCTTCAACCACCCGACCCCAGCGGGGGACCCTTGAAGACCACCGTCTTGACGCACGTGCCCAGCGCAAACTTGGAACGTCTGTCGGCGAACGACGCCGACGTCCTGCTCGGCAACGCGCGGTTGCTCCAGCGCGCCGCCGAGCCGCGGCAGACGCTGTTGCGCGGCAAGAAGCTCGCGCTGCTGTGCGAATCGGAGGAGGGCGCCGACGCGGTCCTGTTCCTTGCGGCCGCCTCCGAGCTCGGCGCGCACGTCTCGCACGTCCGCCCGGGCCTCTCGGATCCGCGGCCGCCGAACGACCTCCGGCACACGGCGCGCATGCTCGGCCGACTCTACGACGGCATCGAGTGCCAGGGACTCGCGCACGAGCTCGTCGAGCTGGTCGGTCGCGAGGCCGGCGTCCCGGTGTACGACGGACTCGCTTCCGAGCACCATCCGACGGCGCGCCTCGCCGCCCTGCTCGACGCTGCGGCGCCGCCCGCGAAGCTGCGCCAGCTCGTCCTGCAGACGGTCTTGCTGAGCACGCTGGCATGAGCGCTTCCGGCACCGCCGACGGCTCCGCGCCCGGCCGGGACGAGCCAAGGAGGACTTCGATGCATCCGACCCTGCGCGTCATCCGCGACGAGCACGGCGTGCTCTCGGCCGTGCTGCGATCGATCAGCCTGCTGCTCACCGAATGCAGGCGTCGCCAGATCCAGCTCGACTTCACGGTGCTGCGCGCGATGCTCTTCTACATCGACGAGTTTCCCGAGAAGGTGCATCACACCAAGGAGAGCGAGCTGCTCTTCCCGAAGATCCGCGAGCGCAGCGACGAGGGCGCTGCGGTGCTCGACCGGCTCGACGCCGACCATGCAGCGAGCCATCGCGCGGTGCTCGAGCTCGAGCACGACCTGCTCGCGCTCGAGATGATGGCCGACGCTGCCGATGCCGACGCGCGGCGCGTCGCCTTCGAGGCGAAGATGCACGGCTACGTGACCTCGTATCTCGAGCACATGCGCCTCGAGGAGGTCGAGATGCTGCCGCTTGCCGAGCGCGTGCTCGGCGCCGGCGACTGGGCGGCGCTCGACGCCGCGTTCATGAAGAATCGCGATCCGCTCACGCACCGCGAAGGCGACGACGCGTTCCGGCCGCTCTTCAAGAAGATCCTCATGACGCTTCCGGCGCCGCTCGGGCTCGGCCCGGCGATGGAAGCGCTCGACATCTCGTACAAGCGCGGCTAGACGAGCGAGCAGCCCGTGCGGCGCGAGGTCCTCGCGTCGCGGTCGGGCACCCGGGCGATCGGCCTCAGCCGCAGCTGCCGATGTGGCCGCACGCGGTGCAGAAGTCGCAGCCGTCCTTGTGGATCATCGTCGCGTTGCCGCACTCGGGGCAGCGCATGCCCGCCATCGGCCGCGCTCGCTCGCTCGATTCGTCCGGCGCCTGCAGGATGCCCATCTCCTGCAGCGGAAAGCCCGCCTCGTCGAGGATGCCGAGCATCGCGTAGCGATGGATGACGAGGCGCGCGACGTAGGCGACGGTCGACGGCCACGTCTGCTGGCGTCGCTCGCCGCGCGGCAGCCCGGGGACGAACGCCATGAAGTGGCCGAGCGGCTCGGCATAGCTCAGGAGCTTGCGCAGCTTCATGCCGATCCACGCCGGATCGAGGACGCGCATGTCGAGCGACAGGATGCGCGCGAGCCCGTCGAGGGCACGCGGATAGTTGCCCGAAAAGCCGAGCGCGCACGGTCGCGTCACCGGACCGCCCTGGCCGTCGGGAAGCACGACTTCCTTGAGCGTGACTGTGAACTGCTCGTCGCTGGCCGGATTGTGGATGTCGACCGCCCAGGCGAGCGTTCCGTGCGGTCCGGTCTGCGGCTCTTCGCGGCTGAACATCGCGTCGATGACCGGCGTCGCGGCCACGGCACCGGACCACAGGCCCAGCCGATCGCAGCGCCAGCGCAGCACCGCCGCCGTCGCAGCGACGATCCCTGGGAAGCGTCGCGGCTGGCCGTGCGGCGGGAACGGCATGTCGAACGCGCGCTCTTCCTGGACGGTCGCGAGCGCATCGAGCTTCAGTCGCACCCACGCTGCATCGCGCGAGCGCAGGTCCATCGACAGCGTCTTGGCGAGCGCGCCGAGGCCGCGCGGCTGCTCGGCACCGTTGACCCACACCTCGAACGGCGACGGCGCGCCGCCGCGCGCCTCGTCGGGCAGCTCGCCGACGAAAAGGGCGAACGTGCCGAACGGATGGCGCACCATGTACGTCCACGCGGCGTTGCCGCCGGGGAGCTCGGGCCGGCCCGGCCAGCGCAGCGACGCGAGCACGGGACGCGGCGTGCGCTCGAGCGCGAGCCGCTCGTTCGCCTCGCTGCCGTCGAGCACGGTCACCGGCATCTGCGCCGGCTGCACGCTCAGCACCGAACCGAGCACCGCGTTCGGGCGGTACGTCGCCAGGCCCTTCAGCCCGCACTTCCACGCGTGCAGATAGAGATCCTGGAAGTCGGAATACGGATAGTCGGCCGGAACGTTGACGGTCTTCGAGATCGCGGTATCGACGCACGGCGCGATCGCCGCGACCATCTCGACGTGCGCGCCGGCGCTCATCTCGAGGGCGGTGACGAACGACGCGGGCAGCGGCGCGTCGGCGCCCTTCAGGTGGCGGAACAGCCGCCAGGCGTGGTCCTCGACTGGAACCTCCTTGAAGGTGCCGTCGTCGGTCCGCTTCTTGCGCGTGTAGGTCCAGGAGAACGGCGGCTCGACGCCATTGCTGGCGTTGTCGGCGAACGCGAGGCTGATCGTTCCGGTCGGGGCGATCGAGAGCAGGTGCGAATTGCGGATGCCGCCAGCGCGGATGCGCTCCTTCAGCGCCGCCGGCAGCCGCGACGCGAAGGTTCCCCGGCTGAGATAGAGGTCGGCGTTGAAGAGCGGGAACGCACCGCGCTCGCCGGCGAGGTCGGCCGAGGCAGCGTACGCCGCGTCGCGCAGCACCCCGGCGATGCGGCGCGCCGCGGCGCGCGCCTCGGCGCTGTCGTAGCGCAGGTCCAGCATCGCGAGCGCGTCGCCGAGGCCGGTGAAGCCGAGGCCGATCCTTCGCTTGTCGCGCGCTTCCTCGCCCTGGCGCGGCAGCGGCCAGAAGGTGATGTCGAGGACGTTGTCGAGCATGCGCACGGCGACGTGCGCGAGACGCGCGAACGCGTCGTCGTCGAAGCGCGCGTCGTGCTCGAACGGAGCGCGGACGAACCGCGTGAGGTCGATCGAGCCGAGGCAGCAGCAACCGTAGGACGGCAGCGGCTGCTCGCCGCAGGGGTTCGTCGCCGCGATCGACTCGCAGTACGACAGGTTGTTGTCGACGTTGATGCGGTCGAGGAAGAGGACTCCGGGCTCGGCATGGTCGTAGGTGGAGCGCATGATCTGCTCCCACAGCTCGCGCGCCGGCAGAGTGCGGTAGATCCACGTCCCGTCGTCGCGGGCGCGTGCCCCTTCGGCGCGTTGCCGCGGCCCGGGCACGGCGCGATGGACGAGGTCGACCTCGCCGCCGTCGGTGACGGCCTGCATGAAGGCATCGGTGAGGCCGATGGAGATGTTGAAGTTGACGAGGTCGCCCCGGTCCTTGGCGTGGATGAACTCCTCGACGTCGGGGTGGTCGCAGCGCAGCACCGCCATCTGCGCGCCGCGGCGCGCGCCCGCGGACTCGACGGTCTCGCAGGAGCGGTCGAAGACGCGCATGTACGACACCGGCCCCGAAGCGTTCGACTGCGTGCTCTCGACCCACGCCCCGCGCGGCCGGATGCGCGAGAAGTCGTAGCCGACGCCGCCGCCGCGGCGCATCGTCTCGGCCGCCTCGGTGAGCGCCGTGTAGATGCCCGGATGGCCGTCGTCGTCGTGCGCGATCGAGTCGCCGATCGGCTGGACGAAGCAGTTGATGAGCGTCGCCGACAACGGCGTGCCTGCCGCCGAGTGGATGCGGCCGGCCGGGATGAAGCCGTCGCGCAGCGCCTGCGCGAAGCGCGCCTGCCAGGCGGCGCGCACCTCCGGCCGCTCGGCTTCGGCGAGCGCGCGCGCGACGCGCTCGCGAACGTCATCGATGCTGCGCTCGTCGCCTTTCGCGTACTTCTCGAGCAGCACTTCCGCGCTGATCGGCTGCACCGGCAGCGTCGCGGCGGTCGTCGGTGTGCGGCTGTCGATCGTCATCGGGCAGTTCCTTCCACGAACCGCAACGCTCGTCGGCGAGAAGTCCGATTCTCGTTCGAGTGACGGCGCGCGTCAGCCGCCGACCGCCGACCAGATCGCCGCACCGAGGCCGTTCCAGAGCGCGAATGCCGACGCGCCGGCCAGCAGGGCGCCCGCGAGCCGGACCGACCAGGACGCGAGCCGCGTCCCGGTCCGCCGCAGGCGTGACCACGCGCCTTGCGCCACCATCAGCGCGGCGCTCGAGCCGACGGCGAACGCCGCCGCTTCGCGGTCGTCGACGTCGGGCGCCCGCGCAGGCCGCGGGAGCCGCGCGACGGGGGCGATGACGAGGCGAGCGGCCGTCATGCGGGTCGAGGCTGGCGCGGCGATGTTGCCGCGCCGAAGCATCGACGCGTTGATCTTGCGCAACGACGGCCGCTGCCGCGCCGCTCGAGCGTCGGCGCGCTAGCCGTCGAGCGGCACGCCGCCGAGGTAGCGGACGGCCCACTGCTCCCAGGCATCCTTGTTCAGCGTTGCGAGCGATTGCTGCGAGGTGAGCAATGCGTCCCACTGCATGCGTTGCGCGTCGAGCAGCGGCTGCAGCCACCAGCGGGTCCATTGCCCGGTGGGATCGAAGAACGATCCGGGCGACAGCGGCGCGACGTCCTCATGAAGTCTGGCCATGTGCCTCTCCTGAGCGGCCGGAGCCGGGAGACGATGGTTGTCGCTCGTCTGCCCTGCGTCAAGCATGGCTGTGTCGATCCCTCGACAATGCCCGGCGATGGAGGTCTCCTCGTACACCGCGGCTCGCGCGCGGGTCGATGCGCTCGCGGCCGAGCTCGCCGCCGAGGAGCACGTCATGCCGCGGCTCGTCGAGACGCCGATCTCGTGGGTGCTGCTCGCGCGCTCGCTCGCCTACAAGATCAAGAAGCCGGTGCGCCTGCCGTTCCTCGACTTCAGGAGCCTCGCCGCGCGCCGCCGCTACTGCGAAGAGGAACTGCGCCTCAACCGCCGCTTCGCGCCGGCGCTCTATCTCGACATCGTCGAGATCTGCGAGGGACCGCACGGGACATCGCTGGTCGATCCCGGCACCGTCGTCGACGTCGCGGTGCGCATGCGGCGCTTTGCCGACGGTGCGCTCTGGAGCGAGCGGATCGCCGCCGGCGCGTTGCACGGGCGCGACGTCGCCGAGTTCGCGAAGCGGCTGGCCGCGATCCATCGCGTCGCCGCGCTCGCGCCGACCGACGGCGCGTTCGGCACCGCGGAGGCGCACGCCCGCATCGCGAAGGCGTCGATCGCCGCGATCGGCGCCTGGCAGCGCAGCCGCGGCGCAGCGTTCGCGGAGTGGCCGGCGCTCGCATCGTGGCTCGAAGCCGAGTGCGATCGGCTCGCGCCGTACTGGACGTCGCGCCTCGCGCGCGGCGGCGTCCGCGAGTGCCACGGCGACCTTCACCTCGCAAACGTCGTCCAGCTCGACGACGGGCCGCAGGCGTTCGATGCGATCGAGTTCGATCCAGCGCTGCGCTGGATCGATCCGATCGACGACGCCGCGTTTCTCGCGATGGACCTGCTAGCGCACGGCCGCCGCGACCTCGCGTTCGGCTTCCTCGATTGCTACCTCGAGACGAGCGGCGAGCACGCCGGGCTTCCGGCGCTGCGCTTCTTCCTCGTTTCGCGGGCGCTCGTCCGCGCCCAAGTGAGCGCGCTCGCCGAAGCGCAGGGCATCGCGGTGCAGAGCGCTTGCGACGCCGCCGGCTACCTGCGCGTCGCCGCCGCGATCGTGGCCGGCACCGATGCGCGCCTCGCGATCACGCACGGGCTGCCGGGATCGGGCAAGAGCTTCGTTTCCGAGCGGCTGCTGCGGGAAGCCGGTGCGCTCCGCGTCCGCTCCGACGTCGAGCGCAAGCGCCTGTTCGGTCTCGCGCCGCTGCAATCGTCGCGCGACCTCGTTCCCGAGCGCATCTACGGCCAGGCGGCGACGCGGCAGACGTACGCGCACCTGCGCGACGTTGCCGAGCTCGCGCTGCGCGCGGGCTGGCCGACGATCGTCGACGCCGCGTTCCTGCGCCGCGACGAGCGGACGACGTTCGCCGCGCTCGCCACCGGGCTCGCCGCGCCGTTCGCGATCCTCGACTGTCGCGCTGCTCTGGGGCTGCTGCGCGAGCGCGTGCGCACGCGCGAAGCCGAGGGAGTCGATCCCTCGGAGGCCGACGTCGCGGTCCTCGACCGCCTCGTCGCCGCCGACGAGCCGCTCGGAGCCGACGAGACCGCGCGGGCGATCGTCGTCGATGCAGCGACGCCGGAGCCGATCGCCGAGATCGCGAAGCGCTGGCGGGCGATGCGCTGAGCCGCGCGCGCGAGCTCAGAGCCGGCCGATCACCCAGCCCGGGAAGACGGCGACGAGCAGCGCGGCGGCGACGCACGCGACGCTCGCACCGAGGGCGAGGCCACGGCGGCCGTTCGGCGGTACGACATGGGCATCCGGGCTCATGAACATCAGCTGGATGACGCGCAGGTAGAAGTAGATGCCGAGGTAGCTGCCGACGAGGCCGAGCACGGCAACGAGCGTGTGGCCCGAGGTCATCACGTTGCGGAAGATCAGGAACTTGGCAATGAAGCCGGGCAGCGGCGGGATGCCGGCGAGCGAGAGCATCGCGAGGCCGAGCATCAGCGCAGCGAACGGCGCCCGGTGGAAGAGGCCGCGCAGGTTGTCGAGACGGTCGCGCGCGAGGTCGTCATCGGCTGCCGGCAGCGCGGCGAACGCGAGCA